>Ga0268298_10000208_pt1 | contig 75634 bp, 61 predicted proteins | sample WWTPWeurt_MetaG_FD_194462 | JGI IMG/M metagenome (GOLD analysis project Ga0268298, IMG submission 194462) | Activated sludge microbial communities from WWTP in Nijmegen, Gelderland, Netherland - WWTP Weurt | ecosystem: Engineered > WWTP > Aerobic digester > Activated sludge | place...
CTTCCCCAGGTGGTCGCTCACCGGGACGAGGTTCGTCTCGGGCACGGCGAAGGCGGGCGTTTCAGGAGAGAGAAGGGCAGCCACGGTACCTCCCGATACGAAAAATGCCGCCCCTGCGGCAACCCGGGGGCGACAAGCATTGGTTAAGGCTAGCAGTTCAGGTTCCCGCCTCAAAGTTATAGAACCTTATGCATTGATAAATGAACCTTATGCATCAAGCATGAGATCGCGGTGCGTGAAGGGGCGGGCGGCGGGTCCCGCATAGTCCTCGACCCGCTGCCCTGAGCCCCGGAGCAGGTAGCGGTAGCTGAGCAGGCCCTCCAGCCCGACCGGCCCGCGGGCGTGAAGGCGCCCCGTGCTGATGCCGACCTCTGCACCGAAGCCGTAGCGGAAGCCATCGGCGAAGCGGGTCGAGGCGTTGTGGAAGACGCCCGCCGCGTCCACCTCGGCCAGGAAGCGGGCGGCGGCGGCGGGATCCTCCGTCACGATGGCTTCCGTGTGTCCGCTGCCGTGGGCGCGGATGTGGGCCAGGGCCTCGTCGAGATCCGCCACCACCTTCATGGCCAGGATGGGGAGGCCGTACTCGGCATCCCAGTCGGCGTCGGATGCGGGCGCGAGGGCGGGGATCAGGTCGCGGCAGCTCGGGCAGCCGCGCAACTCCACACTCCGGGGAACGAGGTCCGCCACCAGGGCGGGCAGGAGCCGGGCCGCCGCCTCGCGGTGGATCAGCACGGTCTCCACGGCATTGCAGGCGGAGGGGTACTGCAGCTTGGCGTCCCGCACCAGGGCCGCGGCCATGGCAGTGTCCGCGGCCGCGTCGAGGAACATATGGCAGATGCCATCCGCGTGGCCCAGCACTGGGATCCGGGTGGAGGCCTGGAGGCTCAGGACCAGCTGCCTGGAGCCGCGGGGGATGACCAGGTCCACCAGGTCGGGGCGCTGCAGGAGCGCGGCGACCGCCGCGCGATCCGGCAGGCCGTGCACGGCGGCTTCGGGCAGGCCCTTGTCCCGCAGCGCGGCCTGCACGGCGGTGAGCAGCGCCGCGTTGGAGTGGCGGGCTTCGCTGCCGCCCTTGAGCAGCACGGCATTGCCGCTCTTCAAGGCCAGGGCGCTGATCTGGATGAGGGCATCGGGCCGCGACTCGAAAACCACGCACAGCACGCCCAGGGGACAGCTTTCCCGGGTGAGCTCGAGTCCCGCGTCCAGCTCGCGCCGAAGCGAGACCTGATGCAGCGGATCCGGCAAGTCCGCCACGGCACGGACGCCCTTCGCCATGGCGTCGAGTTTGACGGCGTCCAGCTTCAGGCGCTCGAGGGCGGAGGGATCGATAAGGTCCGCTGCCGCGCTGACATCCAGGGCATTGGCCGAGAGGATCTCCTCGGCTCGCAGACCCAGTTCCTGCGCAAGGCGCAGGAGCACGCCGGAGCGCAGCTCGGAGGGGGTGGTCGCCAGGTGCCGCGACGCCTCGCGGGCCGCCTGCGCCAGGCGGTGGATGGCCTGGGGGGCGGAGCTTTCCGTGGTCATGACCGGCCTCCCTTGGGTGCGGCGAGGAAGAGGGTGCCTACGGTTTCGCCCGAGAGGATCCTGGCCAGGATGTGCACGGCGAGCCCCGAGGCCAGCACCACGGGAACCCCCGCGCGGGCGGCGGCGCGGGCGGCTTCCACCTTGCTGACCATGCCACCCCGGCCGCGGTCGGAGCCGCCATCCAGGTTGGCCTGCAGGTCGGCGCCGAAGGGGACTTCGGTCAGGGGGGTGGCCTCGGGGTCGAGGCCGGGGTTGGCCGTGTGCAGGGCTGTCACGTCCGACAGCAGGATCAGTAGGTCCGCCTCCAGGTGCGTGGCCACCAGGGCCGAGAGGTGGTCGTTGTCGCTGAAGACGGGCGTGTGGCCGGGATCGGGGCGCTCCAGCTCCAGGGTGGAGACTGTGTCGTTCTCGTTGAGCACGGGGATGGCGCCCAGCTCCAGCAGGGTCTCCAGGGTGCGGCGGAGGTTGGCGTGGCGCACAGGGTCGGCAAAGTCATCCTCGGTGAGCAGCACCTGGGCGGCACAGAGTCCCATTCGGGCGAAGCCTTCCTGGTAGATGGACATGAGCTGGCCCTGGCCCGCGGCGGCACAGGCCTGCTTCTGGGACAGGCTCTCAGGCCGGATGCCCAGCTGACGGGCCCCGAGCCCCACGGCGCCGGAAGATACGAGCACGGGCTGGGCGCCCCTGCGGCGGAGCTCCGCCACGGTCTCCATGAGGTCGTAGAGGCGGCTGAGGGCGGGCCGGCCCTCGGCATCCAGCACGACTTGGGTGCCGAGCTTCAGCACGATCCGCTGGGCGTTAACAAGCTCGCCGCGCTGCGCGTGTCCACTGGCGGCATTGGAAGGGTGGTTCATGGGCATCTGCCTAAAGAAAAACCCCCGATCGCGGTGGGTCGGGGGCGGGAGAGCGGGAAGGTCTGTAGCTAGATTACGCCCCCGAGCATCCGGCCACCGGAGTGGCATGGTTGGGGTGCGGGATGAAGGTCGTGACAGGCATCATGGTGAGCCAAGTGTGCTGGCGATCCGCCATTTGGTGCAAGTGAAATCACTCCCTCAGGGGAAGCAGAGCTGGATCCACACCGGCCGATAGGCAGGGCTGCCGTCCCCCAGTTTGGGCGTCACAGCGTCTACCACGGTGGCGCTGTGGAAGGGCGCCGGGTAGGCGATGGTGGGAGCGTGGACGAGGTTCGTGGTGAGTTCATGACTGCCTGCATAGGGCGCCCCGACGGTGTCCACGTCCACCGCGGCCCCGTAGGCGTTCATGCCAAGGGCTGTCCAATTGGCCGTCACCATCGGCCAAGTGACCAGCTCGTCCTGCTGGTGGCTGAAGCCGAAGATGCGATCGGCGCCGGTAACCCCTGGTGTGGCGTACCAGGTCGCGGGCAGGTTGGGCGTGCTGCGCCAATCAGCTGGGCTGGAGAAGCAGACGACTCGGGCCACGGCGTGGAGCTTGCCGATGACCCCGGCATGTCCCCCCCCCTGGCTGTGGCCGCCCACGGTGATCTTGGACCAGACGGGCTGTCCCCCGGCGAGGTATTGCCCCCAACCTTCGGTGGGATAGGTGTTGGACAGGTAGGTCACCAGGGCCGTGAGGCGGTGTTCGAGGCATTCGGTGGGCAAGATGGCCACCAGGGTCGAGACATCCTGGCCCGTGATGATCTCCCTGCGCACGTTCCAGTGGGCATCGGGATCTGTGCTGGCATCACAGAGGCTGCCCACGCTCGGGGTGTTGGGGTACATCAGGCCGATCACGTGGTAGCCCCGAGCCGCGCCGGTGGCCTGGATGAGCTGCTGGTTTTGGGGCTGGCCGCCGGTGCCCACGAGGAAGAGGAACAGCCCGTTCTTCGCCACCACGGTGGGGTCGGGATTGATGGCCACGTGGGGGTTGAGGTAGGTGGTGATGGCCGGGTCCGTAATGGAGGGCACGATCAGGCGTGTGACAGAGGGTGGGCTGACCGGGGTGGGAGACGGAGCGCTCGAGGATCCACCCCCACCACAGGCGGCGAAGAAACAGGCCAGTACGGTGCAGGCAAGGGCGCGCATGAGGAGGTCTCCTCAACCAAGGATCGACGGCTTGTGAAGAAGGTTGAGGCCAGATCACCGGTCGTTGGATTGTCGAGATTTCAGAAGGTGGTGCCTGCCTGGAGGGCCTTCCAGAGGGCTTCCACGTGCCGCCGCTCTGTGGTCTCGGCACCGATGCTCACGCGGAGCATCTGCTTCCCTTTGAGCAGGGACGGTGTCAGGTAGGCACTGCCGCCTTCGTTGACGTGGCGGGCCAGTTCCAGGTTGTGGGCGGCCAGGGCGCCTTCATCCAGGCCGGGCCTGAGGTGGCGGATGCAGACCGTCTGCAACGGCACGGGTGCCAGGCGTTCCCAATCGCTCGAGGCGTCCACCTGGTCCTTGAGCCACTGGGCATTCTCCAGGTCGCGCCGGAGCCGCGCCTGCAACCCCTCCACGCCCATGTCCATGAGGTAGAACCACAGCTTGAGCGCCCGGAAGCGGCGGCCCAGCTGGATGTGCCAGTCCCGGAAGTTGCTCACCTGGCCGTCCTGGGCCGTGCGCAAGTAGCTGGGGTTGGTGCTCATCACGCGGATGAGGTGCTGGGGATCCCGCACGTAGTAGGCGCTGAGGTCGAAGCCCACGCCCATCCACTTGTGGGGGTTGAAGACCAGGCTGTCGGCCCGCTCCACGCCTTCCCACATCCACCGGCACTCGGGCAGCACCATGGCCGTGCCCGCGAGGGCGGCGTCCACGTGCAGCCACAGGCCGTGCTGCTCGGCGAGGTCAGCCATTGCCGCCACCGGATCGAGGGCCGTGGTGCCCGTGGTGCCCACGGCCGCCACCAGGGCGCAGGGGCGGAGGCCGATCTCCAAGTCCTTCTCGATGGCCGCCTGCAAAAGGTCCATGCGAAGGGCGTGGTTCTCGTCCGTGGGGATGAGGCGCAGGAAGCTGCGGCCGAAGCCCGCCAGTAGGGCCGCCTTCTCGATGGAGCTGTGGCCCTGGTCTGAGGCGTAGACCACCATGGGCGCCTCGCCGCTCTGCAGGCCTTCGGTGTTCTGCGAGTAATCAGAAGCCTTCTCCCGGGCGCAGAGCAGGGCAGTGAAGGTGGCCGTGCTGGCGGTGTCGTGGATGACACCCGTGAAGGCTGGGCTCAGGCCCACCATCTGCCGCAGCCAGTCCATGACCACTTCTTCGACTTCGGTGGCGGCCGGGCTGGTCTGCCAGCTCATGCCCTGGGCACCGAGGCCCGAGGCGGCCAGGTCGCCGAGGATTGAGCTGTAGCTGGTGTTGCTGGGGAAGTAGGCGAAGAAGGAGGGATGGTTCCAGTGGGTGATGCCGGGCAACACATCCCGTTGCAGGGCCGCGAGGGCCTGGTCCATGCGGCCCCCATGCTGGGGCGGATGATCCGGGAAGGCGGCCCGAACCTCACCGGGCTTCACCTGACTCATGACGGGCAGGCGCTCCAGCCCTTCGCGGTAGTCCGCGATCCAGTCCACGAGCTGGTAGCCGAGGCGGCGGAAGTCTTGGGCGTCCATGCCCCCAGTCTGGCAGGTCAGTGGTGCGCAGGGGCAGTTGCAGCCGCGCCCACCGGCTTGAAGAACATCACTTTTCCGCTGGCCAGGTTGTAGAGGGCAGGCACGATCCAGACCTTCTCGGCAGCGGCGAGGTCGCGCAGTAGGGCAGAGCGGTCGAGCAGGGCCTGGGCCTGGCGGCGGGCATTGGCCTCCTCCAGCCGGCCGAGGTGGCCCTTGGCATCTTCATTGGGATCCTGGGGCGTGCTCTCCAGCAGACCGGCCATGCCGGCCTGAAGGGCCCAGAGGTTGGCGGGCAGGGGCTTGCCGTTTGCCTCGCGCACGGCCTTCACGGCGCCGCAGCTGCTGTGGCCCATGACGACAATGAGCTTCGAACCTAGGTGCTCGGCGGCATACTCGGCGGAGGCGATGCCCTGCAGGTCAGGCGTGTTCCCGGCCTCGCGGATGGTGAAGAGGCGGCCGGCCTCCTGGTCGAAGAGGAGGGCATCGGGCACCCGGCTGTCGGAGCAGGTGATGACCACGGCGAAGGGGGCCTGGCCACCGACCAACGCCGCGCGCATTGCCGCGTCGCGGCTGGTATCCAGGGTCCGGACGCGCTTTCCGCCCACGAAGCGGGCATTGCCTGCGCTGAGCTCGGCGAGGGCCGCGCTGGGTGCGTCCGGCGTGTCAGCCGCAGGGACCGGACCGTGGGCGGCCGGGGCGGATGCGTGGGCCTGGATTGCGGCCTTCGGCTTGGCTTTGGCCGCCGGGGCCGCGTGTTCCTCGGCCGGCAGGGCGAAGGCGGTCGTCACGAAGATCAGAGGCAGCAGTCGCACGGCGAGCTCCAAAGGGCTTCCTCTTGATCGGAGAGGGACTCCCGGGCCATGAGTCGCGGCCGGGAATCCTGCCATCCCACCCTCGCCGAGGGGCTAGGCTGGTGGCAGGCGGAACCATGAAGCTGGCCCTGGTGGCGATCCACATCGAACCCTCTCCGCGGTCCCTGCCCCTGGGGCCGGCCATGCTGGCCTCGGTGCTCCAGGGGGCCTTTGGGGCGTCCATCGAGACCCGGGTGGTGGATGCCTTCGTGGCCGAGCCGACACCCGTCTGTGCCGCCAGAATCCTTGCGGGTGACCCTGACCTGGTGGGGTTCTCCATGTACGTCTGGAACCGCAGTCAGACCCTGGCGATCGCAGCCCATCTGAAGGCCGCCCGGCCGGGCATCCTCATCTTCGCCGGCGGGGCCGAGGCGACGGCGGACGTCGCGGGCGTCCTGGCGGACCCGTCCATGGACTTCGTGCTGCCCGGAGAGGGCGAGGTGATCATCGTCGAGGCCATGCGACGCCTCCTCCAGGGAGATTCGCCCCAGGCGGTGGCCGAGTGGGCCAAGCCCATGCCCGTGCAGGACCTGACGGACCTGCCTTCCCCCTACCTGGATGGCACCCTGCGCCCGGAGGACTACGGCGGGGCGCTCTGGGAACTGTCTCGGGGCTGTCCCTTCACCTGCGACTTCTGCTTCGAGGCCCGGGGCACGGCGGGGACCCGCCGGATCCCCCTGGCCCGGGTGAAGGCGGAGCTTAACCTGTTCGACGCCCGGGGCATCCGCGAGGTCTTCGTCCTGGATCCCACGTTCAACTACCACAAGGTCCAAGCCAAGCAGGTGCTGCGGCTCATCGCAGCCAAGGCGCCCGACACCCACTTCTTCTTCGAGGTCCGCAGCGAGTTCCTCGACGAGGAGATGGCGGAGCTCTTCGCGGCCATCCGCTGCACTCTGCAGATCGGCCTGCAGAGCGCCCACGATGACGTGCTCCGGAACATCAGCCGGAGTTTCGACCCCGATGATTTCGAGGCCAAGATCCTCCTGCTGCACCAGGCCGGCGTGCCCTACGGCTTCGACCTCATCTACGGGCTGCCCGGCGACACCCTCGAGGGGTTCCGGGAGAGCGTGGATTTCGCCATAGGCCTGGTGCCCAACCACCTCGATATCTTCCGACTGTCCGTGCTGCCGGGCACACGCCTCGCGGAGACGGCTGCCGGGCTCCACCTGCGGCACGAGGCGATCAACCCCTACCGCGTGCTCAGCTCGCCCAGCTTCAGGGTTGCGGACATGGACCTGGCAGGCCGCATTGCCCGGGGCTGCGACATCCTCTACAACCAGGGCCGGGCCGTGCCCTGGTTCGGCATGCTGCTGGAGCCGCTGGAGCTAAGGCCGGCGGAGGTCTTCGAGGCCTATGCCACCTGGCTGGAGACCCACCCCGAGGGTGCACCCATCGAAAGCATGCGCGGCTTCTTCCGATCCCTCTTTGAGGCGAGGGACAACCGTCTACTGGGCGAGCTGGCCGCGGATGTGATCGCGTGCTTCGGACATTCCGATCAGGTCATGGAGGGCTCAGAGGCTGATGGGCCGGCTGGGTCGGGCCCCATCGTGTTCCACCACGATCCCCGGGCGCTGATGACCGAGATCGAAGCCGGCACCACCCGGCTGGAGGAACTGGCCTTCGGCGTGCCGCCCAGTCCATGCGAGGTCGAGTTCTCCCGAACGGAGGGCGAGCTGGTGCTCCGCCTCCTCTGAGCCGCCAGATCCAGGGACCCGCAGCTACTCGTAGCGCAGAGCCTCAATCGGGTTCTGCTTCGCCGCCTTGAGGGCAGGCCACAGCCCGAAGATCAACCCCACGGCCGTGCTGACGCCGAAGCCGAGGGCGATGCTCCAGAGAGGCGCGGCTGCGGGGAAATCGAAGACAAGGCGCACCAGCATCGCGATGCCCAGCCCCACGCCGATGCCGATGGCTCCTCCCACGCCCGTGAGGGTGACGGCCTCCACCAGGAACTGGGTGCCGATGTCCCTGCGGGTGGCACCCAGGGCCTTGCGCACCCCGATCTCGCGGGTGCGCTCGGTCACTGTGACCAGCATGATGTTCATGACGCCTACGCCGCCCACCAGCAGGGCGATGCTGGCGATGAGGATCATGGCCCCGGCGATGCCGCCGGTGATGGCGCGGAAGGTCTCCAGCTGGCCCTCGCTGGTGTAGATGGCGAAGTCGTTGGGATCCTTGGCTTTCAGGCCTCGGCGGGTCCGCAGGATCGAGATGCCCTGGTCCATCATGGCCTGCATGCCCTGGGGGTCCTTGGGCACGGTGGCGATGTGGATCGTGTCGCCATTACTGTTCTTCACATCGGGGAACATCTCGTCGAAGGTGCTGAAGGGGATGAGGGCGATGTTGTCGGCACTGCCGCCCATGAAGGACCCGCGTTTCTCCAGCAAACCGACCACCCGGAAGGGGATGCCGTTGATGAGCAGTTCCTGGTTGATGGGATCCCGATTGAGCCAGAGGGCCTCCGCCACATCCGGTCCGATGACAATGGTCCTGGCGGAGTGCGTGATGTCGGCTTCGGTGAAGAAGCGTCCATCGGCGATGCCTGCGTTGTTGGCCGCGGCGTAATCGGGAACCACGCCCACCAGGTTTGGGCCATTGGCCTCCTTGCCCTTGCGGTTCTTGAAGGTGGTGGAGGCTGCCAGAGCGGGCAAGTTCAAGTACCGTTCTGGGCTGACGGCCGCAGCCAGAGTGTTGAGCCGCTTGAGGGCCTGGGCATCCTCGAGCGTCAGGTTGCGGCGGCGACGTTGCTCTTCAGGTGGACCTGTAGGTCCGCCGCCGAAGCGGGGATCGTATTTCTGGTACTGCACCAGGGTGGTGCCGAAGCTGGAGAACGCACCAGTGATGGCATCGTTGAAGCCCGCGACGAAGCTCACCATGGCGATGACGGTGGCCACGCCGGAGACGATGCCAAGCAGGGTCAGGAAGCTACGCAGGCGCTGCACCAGGATGGAACGCAGCGCGAAGCGGATGTTTTCGAACCCCATGCTGCGGAGGGCTGAGCGGGTACGGGCGGAGGCCATGGCGATCCCCTACTCGGCCCGGAGGGCGTCGATGACGGGCAGGTTGGCGGCCCGGCGGGCCGGGAGGAAGCCGGCCAGCAGGCCCACCACTGTGGAGAGAGAAATGCCCATCAGAACAATGCCCACGGTGATCTGGGCCGGGAAGCCGGTGGCTGCTTTGACCAGTAGGGCGATCCCCCCTCCCAGGAGGACGCCGATCAAGCCACCGGCCATGGAGAGGAGGGAGGCCTCGAGCAGAAACTGGCGCTGGATATCGCGTTTCCGGGCGCCCAGGGCCATGCGCACGCCGATCTCCTGGGTCCGTTCAGCCACGCTTACCAGCATGATGTTCATGATCACAATGCCGCCCACGCCGAGGGAGACCGAGGCGATGAGGGTCAGCAGCACGAAGGTGGCCGTGCTGATCTGGCGCCAGAGCTCCTGGAGCTGGTCCTGGGTCAGGAAGCCCACCGGGTCGGGATCCCGCCAGGAGGTATGACGCAGGGCCCGGATGAAGGCCCGCGTCTCGTCGATGGATGCGTCCAGGCCCTCCACGCCGCCCCTGGCCTTGATGAAGTAGTCCAGCTGGTCCTTCTTGGAGTAGAAGTTCTTCCGATAGACCTGGAACGGGATGATGACCAACTGATCCTTGTTGAATCCCAGCCCCTTTCCTTCCTTGGGGAGGTGTCCGATAACCCGGAATGGCAACCCACGGATCATGAGAATGCGCCCCAGGGGATCCTGGTTTGGGAAGACCTGATCCTTGATGTCGGCCCCGATGACGGCCACGTAGGCTGCCGACTGATCCTCGGCATCCGTGAAGAGGCGACCGTTGCCCTGCGTGTCGAACCCCAGGATGGGGGCGAAGTTGGCCGTACCTCCGACCACGAACGTGTCGGCCAGGCGCTTGTCGCCCACATTGACGGGCAGCTGCTTGAAGGAGCGGGTGCCGACCATGGCCGCATGGGTGAGCACGCCGCTGTTCAGCCGCTGGTATTCCTCCCAGGACAGCTGGGGCCGCTTGACGGCCTTCAGGAACTCCTCGCGGCTGCGGATGATGCCGAACCGCGTGACGATGTACATGTCCGGGGCGAGGACGATGATTTTCTCTTTGACGTAGGTGTTCAGGCCCGTGATGATCCCCACCACCCCCACGATGGTGGTGACGCCGATGATGATGCCCAGCAGGGTGAGGAAGCTGCGGAGCTTGTGGGCCCGGATGGCCCGGAGGGCCGCCCGGAACAGCTCTTGATAGTTCATTGGGCTAGCCCTTCTTCTCGTCCTTCTTCTTGCTCTTCTCCTCGCGGACCTGTTCGCCGCCCTTGAGATCGCGCAGGATCCTGAACGGTCCGGTGATGACGGTCTCGCCACCCTTGAGGCCTTCCAGCACCTCCACGTTGAGATCACCTAGGAGGCCCGTCTTGACCGGGAGGAACTTGGTCTTGCCTCCATCGAAGAGCCAGACTCCCTCTTCATCCCGGGGGGCACCGGGCTTCAGCACTTCGCCGGCCTTGGGCTTGATCTCCCGCGTGACCAGGGACTGGATGGGGATGGCCAGGACCTGGTCGCGGCTGCCGGTGTAGATGTCGGCCTGGGCGGAGAGGCCGGGCTTGATGGTGAGGGGCGGGTTCTTGATCCAGACCTTCACCTTGAACTTGATGGCCTCATTGGCGCTGAGCTTCAACATGGGGCTACCGCCTACCTCGGTGACTTCACCATCGAAGGTCTGGTTGGGGTAGGCATCGATGCGAACCTGGGCCTTCTGGCCCTGCTTCACCGTGGGGATGGAGGCTTCGTCCACCTCCATCTCGGCTTCCACCTTGCTCATGTCGGACACGGTCACCAGCACTGTACCGGCCGAGTTCTGGATGCCGGGCACCGCAGTCTCGCCCAGCTCGATTCGACGGGCCGTGACCACGCCATCCATGGGTGCCGTGATGGTGGAGTTGCGCAGACCCACCTGGGACTGGCTGAGGTTGGCCTTGGCCTGGTCCGAGCGCCGGCGGACGGTTTCCTGGGTTGCCTGGGCGGTCTCGAAGGAGGTCCTGGCCCGCTCGAAGTCGGCCGCCGAGATGATGCCTGCGGCCCGGTTGGCCTTGGCCCGCTCGAAGTCCGACCGCGCCTGGGCTAGGTTGGCCGAGGCGGAGATCAGGTCAGACTGGGTGGCTTGAAGGTTCGCCTGCATGGCCTCGGTGCTGGCCTTGGCGCTGCGCGGGTCAATCTCCATGAGGAACTGGCCCTTCTTGACTCGGTCGCCCTCCTTCACCGCGAGCTTGGTCACCTGGCCCATGACGTTCGCCGAGATGTCGGCCTTGGTCACCGCCTGGATCTTGCCGTTGGCGCTGACCTTCGACTGGAGGTTCTCCCGGCCGACCTTGGCCACCTGCACGGCCAGGCCCTTGTCCTGCATGCCGGCGATGGCGACGCCGCCCACCAGGAGGACCACGAGGCCCCCGCCGAGAAACCAAAGCTGCTTCCGCTTCATGTCGAAGACCTCCCCAAGGGGCAATAGATTCTTAAGCTTCGCCTATCCGGAGAAGTGGTTTAGTGATTGATTTTGCCATAAATGAAAGTTATTTCCATTGACCTTGTCGAATTCAGTTAGAAAATAGTTCCATCTGGAGGTGGTGGTGACTCGAACCTTAGTGCGTTCTTCCCTGGTGGGTCTTCTGGCCCTGGGACCGCTGCTGGCCGCAGCGGCCAGCAGCGGCCTGGTGACCGGTCGAGTGGCCGATGATCAGGGGCGTCCGGTGGCCGGGGCAACACTGATCCTCTCGAACCCGGTTTCAGGCTACCGCCAGAAGGTCCGCACGGATGCCAAGGGGGCTTTCGCCTTCCAGAATGTCCCCTTCAATTCCTACCACCTGGACACCCAGGCCGCCGGGCTGCTGGCGGGTCACCTTGATGTCGACGTCCACAGCCAGTTGCCCCTCGTGGTGCCGGTGACCCTGAGGCCCGAGGGTGCGGTGGTGGTGGTGGTGGAGAACCTGCGCCTGGTGGAGGACCACCCTTCCACCCACCTCGACATCGACAAAAGCACCATCGTGCGCACGCCTGCCGCCGTACAGAGCCGGGCCATGGAGAGTATCCTCCTAGCCACCCCGGGCTTCGTGGCCGACGAGAACGGGCGCTTCCACTTCCGCGGCAGCCACGGGCAGATGACCTACGTGGTGGACGGCATCCCGGTGTCGGATCAACTGCACGCCACCTTCAGCAATAGCCTGGACCCCTCCCAAGTGGAGAGCATGGAGGTCATCACCGGGGGCATCTCCGCGGAGTATGGCGGTAAGCCCGTCGTGGTGGTGAACGTCACCACGAAGTCCGGCCTGGGCACGCCCAACGGCTTCGAGGGCGAAGCCTCCATTGGCGTGGCGCGGTTCCGTACGGCCGAAGCCGGCTTCAACGCCAGGGGCGGAACGGCCGCCTTCGGCTGGTTCGTGAGCGGAGCCGCCAGCGAGAGCGACCGGTTCCTGGATCCCGTCAACTTCGAGAACCTGCACAACCATGGCAGAACCGGCCGCCTGTTCTCGCGCTTCGACTGGATCCTCGGTAGCCAGGACACCCTGCGCTTTTCCCTCTCCGGGGGCCGCACCGATCGCGAGGTGGCGAACCTCGCCTCGCAGCAGGCGCGGGGGCAGGACCAGCGGGCGGCCACCTCGGATGCCAGCGCGAGCCTGGCCTGGGCGCACCTGTTCAGTGCTGGGCAAAGTCTCGATGCCTCGGTGTTCTTCCGGGCCTCCCGGGCCGAGCTGAAGCCCACGGAGGACCTGGGGGATGGATTCACCGCGGGCGGCCCGGATTTCCCCTATTGGGCGAAGCAGGACCGCAGCCTGGACAATCTGGGCATTCAGGTGGCCTTCACCCAGCGCTGGGGCAAGGAGAACCTCACGAAGGTGGGCTTCCAGCGCATCGCCTTCCCCATCCAGGAGCGGTTTGAGTTCGCCATCACGGATGATGCCCTGGCCGCTGGGCCCGGGGATCCGCTCTACCCCTACACGCCCGCAGGCGGGGGCAGCGTCTTCCGATTCGATGGGCGGCTGCGACCCACCCTGACCTCGGCCTTCATCCAGAACGATCTCCACTTCGGGGCCTTGTTTTTGGCACTGGGCCTGCGGCACGACGCCTACACCGTGGCCGATGTCTCCGACAACCAGCTCCAGCCGCGCCTGGGCCTCAGCTACCGCTTTGATGCCACGGGCACCGTGCTGCGGGCGAGCTACGACCGCCTGATGATCCTGCGCGAACACGAGAACCTCGCGCTCTGCCTGTCCCAGCAGGCCTGGGACCTGGGCCCCAACGCAGGCACGCCACGTCAGCCGCTGCGGCCCGAACACCAGGATTCCCGAAGCTTCGGCATCGAGCAGCAGCTCGGCAAGGCGGGCCGGGTGATGCTGGAGTACTGGGAAAAGCAGAGCCGCAATGCCGGCGACAACGCCCAGTTCCTGAACACGGGTGTGCTCTTCCCGGTCGGCGCCGACCGGGGCATTTTCCGGGGCGTCAACCTGCGCCTGGATCTGGTGCCCGTGAAGGGCTGGTCCGGGTATCTGAGCCTGGGCCGCACCCGCGCCATCTTCCAGGCCCCTCTCGTGGGTGGTCTCCAGCTGGAGACACCCGAAGCCGCAGCGGGTGAGCGCTTCCTCATCGACCACGATCAGAAGCTCAGCGCCCAGGTGGGTCTCACGTTTGAGCGAGACGGTTTCACCGCGCAAGTCATCGGCCGCTTCGACTCGGGCTTGGTTGCGGCAGATCCGGCCGACGCGGGAGGTGATCCCGATTACGCCTTCGGCACAGGCTACGTGCGGCTGGATTCCGAGGGCACCTGGCGAATCAGGCCTCGCACCACCTGGGACCTGAGCCTGGGCCAGGAGTGGAGGCTGCGGACCGGCCGCCTGGCCCTCGGGGTGGATCTCCTCAATGCCACCGACGAGAAGGGCCTCTACAACTTCCTCAGCGTCTTCGGCGGCACCCACGTCACTCCGCCCCGGACTCTGGTGGCGCGGCTGAAGTGGAAGTTCTGAATACCCATCACTAGGCGGATTCTTAGACCTTGAACTGCTTCATCAGGGAGGAGAGCTGCTCGGCAATCCGGGCCAGGTCTGACGCCGTCCGGGCAACCTCATCCACCGTGTTCGACACCTGTCCAATGTCAGTGGCCGTCTGATTGGTCTGTTCGGAATTGCGCTCGATCTGCTCCGCGACTTCCTGGCTGGTCCTGGTCTGCTCATCGGTGGCGGACTGGATCTCACGCATCATGCTGGAGAGGGAGCTGATGAAGCCCTGGATCTGACTAAGGGCTTGCACAGCCCGTTGGACCGTCGTTTGACCATCGGAAACGGCATCCTGGGCACCCTCGACAATGGTGGAAATCTCCTTGGCGGAGGCCGCCGAGCGTTCGGCGAGTTTGCGGATCTCCTCGGCCACGACGGCGAAACCTTTGCCCATGGTCCCAGCCTTGGCAGCTTCGATGGCTGCATTGAGGGACAGCAGGTTGGTCTGCCGAGCGATGTCCTGGATCACTTGGACACCCTTGATGATCCGACTGGTGGCCTCGGTGATGGACTCCATTGAGCGGACCGTGGCTTGGCCGGCTTCATCACCATCCTTGCTCGCTCTGACGGCTTCACGAGCTTGGCTCTCGGCATTACGGACGCTCTTCGAGACCTGCTCGATGGATGCCGAGAACTCGGTGATGGCCGCCGCAATGCGATCCGCACCGGCCCTCTGATCCTCGGTGTTCAGCGCGATGGAGGCTGTCGTGGCCGATAGCTCGTGGGCAGATGCCGAGAGTTGGGTCGATCCGCTGGCCACCTGGGCTGCCTCACCATTGATTTGGTTCACCGTGGATCTCAGTTGGGCTTCCATGTTCCGGATGGCGCCCAGTACGCTCTCCTCGGCTCCGGCCTGGACATCCACCTGGACAGTGAAATCTCCCATGGCCACCTGTCCAACAACTTGGGCCGCGTAGAACGGTTCTCCACCGATCTGCCGACGCAGCCCCCGGTAGAGATACAGGGCGGAAGCCAGACCCCCAGCAATGGCCAGCAAGCCCACGATGGCAGTCCAGAGGACAGCACGCGTGCGGACTTGGTCGAAGCGGGCATCTTCAGCCTTGGCTTCCTCACGTTTTTGTTCCGCCAATCGAGTGAGCGGGGCCACCATGCCCTTGACGAACTTGTCAGATTCGTCGTCCATGGAGCGGATCTCCGAGCCGAGGTCATCGACCTTCCGGGATCGCAGGGCCGGGAGCATTTTGGCCTCGAAGTGCGTGACCAGGGACTGGAATGACGCGAGGGCTTCATGATGGAGTGCAGTCTGCCCGCCATCACCTGCCACTATGGCGAGCTCCTGGAAATCCCGGACCGACTCTGACTTGATGGCTTTCCAGTCCTTTTCCGTTTTGGCGAAATCCCGGTTGATGACGGCGTCGGCGATGACTTGGTAGAGCCTGGGGGCCATGCCAGCTCCTTCAGTGGCCATCTCGGCCTGGACCGCCTTGGTCGCGCCTTCGTCCTGGATTCGGCCAAGTTCAACCATGAAGATCAATGCCAGGGCGCCATTGAGGATCAAACTACCCAGGGTGATCCCGGTAGACATGATCAATTGGCGCTTGAGTGTCAGTGCGGCCATGCATTCCTCCAGCAGAGGCCTCGGGGCGTTTCAGGTTCCCAGTCCATAAGGACCTAGACAGCGCTGGATTCGCTCGAATTTCGAAGCTTCCTGCCCACTGGTCGGTGATGAAACGGACCTGCTTGAATTCAGGCCCTAGCGATTCTTGGAGAAGGGGTGCTCAAAGCTCACGTAGAGGAAAACGGCCTTCTCACCGCGGCTGACTCCCACGCCGATGGGCACGGCGATTCCTGGCACGATCTGGAGGCCGCTGGGGAGGTTGTAGGCCCAGCGGATGCCGGGACTCAGGTAGGTGGCAGACTGCGCCTGGGTCTGGTTCGGCCCGATGACTGCCTGATTGCGGGCGTGGACATATTCCAGCATCACATTGAACCGGGGATGGGCCAGCCAGATGAAGCTCTGGCCAACGAAGACATCCTGTGTGGTGGCGCTCTCGCCGAGGGGGTTCTTTGCGTTGGGGGTGCGTGTGGCCCCGGCGTTGAAGTGGCCGACAAAGGCATTGCCCAGGGTGAAGCTCACGGGCAGGTTCACCTGATAGCCGGTGCTGCCCCTGCCGTAGCCGGTCTTTTCATCGCCGGTGGGCAGGAGGACGCTGAACCGCGGGGAGATGGCCACGGGGGCATCGCCATCACCGACCAACTGGTAGCGGTAGTTCAGGGCGACGTCGCCGAAGGCCTGCTTGCCGTCGAGGGACGTTCCCAGCCGCTGCCAGGGCAGGGTGAAGCTGAACTGATGCTTCTGGCTGAAGACCGGCCATTCCTGGGTGAAGGTGTAGATCCAGTCCTTGGATTCCTGGTAGCGGGTGAAGGTGCTGATGTGCTGGACGACGCCGGCTTCCTGGTTGTAGGCCTCCTCCACCAGGAAGGAGTTGTCCTGGATGGGGGTCTCCTTCTTCGGCTCCTCAGCGACCAACGATCCGGCCAGGAGAAGGGCGGGCAAGAGGTGCCTACAAGTGGAGAGGACGGGGGTGGCTTTGCCAAGGGAGAGAGGGCGCATGGGGGCTCCGATCAACACACAAAGGATCAAACGTAGCATCTATGGACAGATCTGGATCTTCCGGGGGTGGATCCCTCCTGTGTATCGAATGCAAATGCCCCCACTTGATTCTTGAACGGTAGGTGGTCAAAGGCCCAGGGGCGGCCCGGATACTTAGTGATACGATGGTCCGTCCTTTTGACCCCTTCGGAGCCTTCATGACCTCCCGTTCCCTGATCCTCTCCCTGCTGGCCGTCAGCCTGGTCGCCCCTGCCCTGAGGGCCGAGGAGGGCATGTGGACCTTCGACAATCTGCCCACCAAGGCCATCCAGGCCAAGTACGGCTGGGCGCCGGATCAGGCCTGGCTGGACCATGTCCGGCTCTCCTCCTTGCGCTTCCCCGGGGCCAGCGGCTCCTTCGTGGGCAAGGACGGGCTTGTGCTCACCAACCACCATGTGGGCCGGAACTGGGTCCAGCGGCTGAGCAGCAAGGACAACGACCTCCTCAAGAACGGTTTCTCCGCCCCCACCCGGGAGCAGGAGCTCAAGGTGCCGGGGCTGGAGCTGGTCACGCTCGTGGCCATGGAGGACATCACCGCCCGGGTGGCCAAGGCCGTCAAGGCGGGTGCCTCGGAAAAGGAGGCACTGAAGGCCCGGGAGACCGAGATCGAGAAGATCAAGAAGGAGATGCAGGAGAAGAGTGGGCTCACCTGCGAGCACGTGACCCTCTACCAGGGCGGCGAGCACTGGATCTACAGCTACCGGAAGCACACGGACGTGCGCCTGGTCTTCGCCCCTGAGCTCCAGGTGGCGCTCTATGGCGGGGACTTCGACAACTTCACCTACCCGCGCCATAGCCTGGACATCACCCTCTTCCGGGTCTACGAGAACGGCAAGCCCTTCCAGCCGAAGGACTTCCTGAAGTGGACCGAGACCGGCGTCAAGGCGGGCGACCTGACCTTCGTCACGGGGCACCCCGGCCGCACCAGCCGCCAGGACACCTTCGCCCAGATGACCTACTCCAGGGATTTCGCCATCCCCTCCCGCCTCAAGGGACTGGAGCGCCGCAAGGCGGCCCTGCTGGAATACGGCAAGACTTCTCCTGAAGCGGCCCGCCAGGTCAGCAGCCAGATTTTCGGCATCGAGAACACCGTCAAGTCCATGACCGGCTCCTGGTCGGGCTTGAAGGACAAGGAGGCCATGAAGCGTCTCGCCGATGATGAAAAGGCCTTCCGCGCCAAGGTGGCCAAGGACCCGAAGCTCGAGGCTGTGGCCGGTCTGAGCTGGTCGAAGATCGAAGGGGCCACCAAGGCGGCCCAGAAGCTGGCCAAGGATGCCCAGAACGTCGGCACCGCGAACTCAACCCTGCTGGGTTACGCCCTGAGCCTGGTGCGCATCGCCGATGAGGAGGCCCTACCCAGCGAGCAGCGGCTCCCCGAGTACAGCGACGCGAACCTCAAGAATGCCAAGACCCGCCTGGGTGTTCCCGGTCCCTTCTACAAGGAGCAGGAGACCTTCCTCTTCACCAAGGGCCTGGAGGAGGCGGCCCGGGAACTCGGGCCTCAACATCGGTTCGTGAAGGCCATGCTGGGCGGCAAATCCGCCGCGGAGGTGGCCAAGGCCGCCGTGGCCGGCTCCAAGCTGCAGGACCCGGAGGTCCGTAAGGCCCTGCTCGCGGGCGGCAAGAAGGCGATCGCCGAAAGCCAGGACCCCATGATCCTCCTGGCCCGCAAGCTCGATCCCATCAGCCGGGACCTGCGCAAGAAGCAGGAGGAGCAGGTGACCAGCGTGATCACCGAGCACGGCGCGCGCATCGCCAAGGCCCGCTTCGCCGTCTTCGGGAAGAACACCTACCCGGATGCCACCTTCACCATGCGCCTCTCCTATGGCGCCGTGGCCGCCTATCCCGCCAATGGCACCCTGATCCAGCCGTTCACCACCTTCGGCGGCCTCTTCGACCGCTACGACGGCTGGGGTGGCAACGAGGCCCGGGCGCATGAGGGGGCCTGGACCCTGCCCAAGCGCTGGCTGGACCAGCGGTCTGCCCTCAATCCCGCCATGCCGTTTAATTTCGTCCACAAGGTGGACACCGTGGGCGGCAATTCTGGCTCCCCCGTCGTGGACAAGAAGGGCGAGCTCGTAGGCATCCTCTTCGATGGCAACATCGACGGCCTTCCCGGCAACTATTTCTACGACGAGAAGGTCAACCGCTCCGTCTCCGTGGACGCCCGCGGCATCGTCCACGCCCTGGACAAGGTGTATGGCGCCACCGGGCTCGTGGCCGAACTGACCAGCAAGTAAGCACTCGCACCGCGAAGACAGGAAGACCACGACAAGCGCCGTTGTCCTCGTGGCCTTCCCGTCTTCGTGGTTCCTTCCATCGATCTGGAGCCTCCATGCGCCTCACCGCCCTTGCCCTGCTGCTCGTCCTGCCCACGCTCCGCGCGGACGAGGGCATGTGGACCTTCGACAACCTGCCCACCAAGAAGATCCAGGCCAAGCACGGCTGGGCCCCGGACCAGGCCTGGCTGGACCACGTGCGCCTGTCCGCCGTCCGCTTCCCCGGCGGCTCGGGCTCCTTCGTGAGCAGGGATGGCTTGGTGCTGACCAACCACCACGTGGGGCATCACTGGATCCAGACGGTGTCCGATGCTCAGCACGACTACGTGAAGCACGGCTTCGTCGCCGGGACTCGGGAGCAGGAGATCAAGGTGCCGGGTCTGGCCCTGTTCACGCTCCTGGAGATGGAGAACGTGACGGAGCAGGTCGAGAAGGCTGTGCCGACCGGAGCTGACGAGCAGGCGGCGGCCAAGGCCAAGGCCGACGCGCTGGCGGCCCTGTTGAAGGAGCAGACCGCGAAGACCGGCCTGGACTGCCAGGCCGTCTCCCTCTACCAGGGCGGGCAGACCTGGATCTACCGCTACAAGAAGCACTCGGACGTTCGCCTCGTGATGGCGCCGGAGTATGGCGTGGCCGCCTTCGGCAAGGACTGGGACAACTTCAGTTGGCCCCGGCATGACCTGGACTTCAGCCTCTTTCGCGTCTACGAGAACGGCAAGCCCTACACGCCCGCCCACCACCTCACCTGGACCAGCAAGGGCATCGGCTACGGCGACCTGACCTTCACGGTCGGCCACCCCGGCCGCACCTCGCGCTTGGAGACCCTGGCCCAGATGGAGGCAAAGCGGGACGTGACCAACCCCATGGCCCTTCGTGGCCTGGACCGGATGCGCGCCTCCCTGCGCGCCTACGCCGCCCGGGGCGAGGAGCAGGCCCGGGTCGTATCTGACCAGTTGATGGGCATCGAGAACGCCTACAAGGTGGTGGCCGGCGAGACTGATGGCCTGCGGGACAAGGTCGCCATGGCCAAGGTGGCCGAGGCGGAGAAGGACCTGCGCGCCAAGGTGGAGGCCGATCCCAAGCTCAAGGCTTCCGCGGGCCAGAGCTGGGCGAAGGTAGAGGAGGCCGTGGCCCAGCAGAAGGCCGGGGCCGCCGAGGCCTCGCTCCTCGGCGCCATGCGCAGCGAGATCCTCGGCGGGGCCATCGCCCTGCACCGCTACGCCACTGAGCTGCAGAAGCCGGCGGAAAAGCGCGGGCCTCAATACCAGGACGAGAAGGCCCTCGTCGGGCTGAAGGCCCGCCTGATGAGGATCGACCCCGCCAATTCCGGGCAGGAGCCCTTCGTGCTGCAAGGCATAATGGCCTCGGCGCAGCAGGAGCTCGGCGCCGGTCATCCCATGACGCAGGTGCTGCTGGGCGGGAAGTCGCCCGAGGCGGCGGCCAAGGCGCTGCTTGCCGGCTCCAAGATCAGTGACCCGACCCTGCGCAAGGCCCTGGTCGAGGGGGATCCCAAGGCCATTCTCGAGCACACCGACCCGGCCATGGTCCTGGCCCGCCAGCTTGCCCCCAAGCTGGACGAGCTCCAGAAGAAGCAGCAGGGGCTGCAGTCGGTGATCTCCGAGCACCTCACCCGCATCGCCAAGGCCCGGTTCGTCGTCTACGGCACCTCGACCTATCCGGATGCCACCTTCACGCTCCGCCTCTCCTACGGCGCCGTCGAGACCTATCCCCTCGCGGGCACCCTCGCCCAGCCCTTCACGACCTTCGCCGGGCTCTACGACCGTGCTGCCGCCTGGGGTCCCAAGGCCGAGGAGGGTTCCTGGGCGCTGCCTCCCCGCTGGCTCGAGCGCCGCGACAAGCTGAACCTCTTCACGCCCTACAACTTCATCACCACCAACGACATCATCGGCGGCAACTCCGGCAGTCCGGTGGTGGACAAGCGCGGCGAGCTGGTGGGCCTGGCCTTCGACGGCAACATCGAGAGCAACGCGGGCCGCTACTACTTCGATGCCCGCGTGAACCGCTGCCTCTCGGTGGACGCGCGCGCCATCGTGGAAGCCCTTGAAAAGGTCTTCGACGCCAAGCACCTCGTGGCCGAACTGACCGGCAAGTAGCGATTCCTGCGATGATCCGGGGGCCCGAGAGGGCCCCCTTTTTGGGAGACCCCCATGCGCCTCTCCGCCCTCGCCCTGCTGCTCGCCCTGCCCGCGCTGCGCGCGGACGAGGGCATGTGGACCTTCGACAATGTGCCAGTCAAGGCCATCCAGGAGAAGTACGGCGTGGCCCTCGACGGGGCCTGGCTGAAGAACCTGCAGCTGGCCACCCTGCGCTTCCCCAACGGCACCGGCGCCTTCATAAGCCGGGACGGCCTGGTGATCACCAACCACCATGTGGGTCGCGACGCCATCGCCCAGGTCTCCAGCGCGAAGGCCGACTTCGTGCGCGATGGCTTCACCGCCGCCACGCGGGGCCAGGAGCTCCGGGTGCCCGGCCTCGAGCTGATGCTGCTGGTCTCCACCGAGGACGTCACCGCCCGGGTGAACGCGGCCGTGAAGCCCGGCACCGCCGACAAGGACGCCCTCACCGCGCGGCGCAACGCCCTGGCCGAGCTGCGCAAGGCCGAGGAGGCGAAGACTGGCCTCACCTGCGAGCCCGTCACCCTCTACCAGGGCGGCGAGTACTGGCTCTACCGCTACCGCAAGTTCAAGGACGTGCGCCTGGCGGCGGCGCCGGAAGTGCAGGTGGCCAGCTTCGGCGGCGACCCGGACAACTACACCTACCCGCGCTGGAACCTGGACTTCGCCCTCTTCCGCGTCTACGAAGATGGAAAGCCCTACCAACCCGAGGCCTTCCTGCCCTTCGCCCGCACGCCCCTGAAAGCAGGCGACCTCACCGTCATCTCCGGCCACCCCGGCGTCACCTACCGCGGCCAGACCCTGGCCCAGATGCAGTACGCGAAGGAGGTGGGCATCCCCTTCCAGCTGGCCTTCCTGGCCCGCCAGCGTCGCGCCCTGGAGGCCTACGCGAAGACCTCCGGCGAGGCCGCCCGCGTCGCGGCCGACGCCATCTACAGCATCAGCAACGGCCAGAAGCGCGTCACCGGCCAGCTCATGGGCCTCTCCAAGCCCGAGAGCCTGGCCCTGGTGGCCACCCGCGAGGCGGACCTCCGCGCCACCGTGGCCCGCGAGGCCGGCCTGACGGCCACCGCCGGGCCCAGCTGGGACCGGATCGCGGAGGCCGTGGTCCGGCAGAAGACCCTGCTCAAGGAATACACCTGCCTCGGCACCCGCGGCAGCGCCCTCTTCGGCCACGCCCTCACCCTCGTGCGCATCCTGGAGGAGGAGGCCAAGCCCACCGCCCAGCGCCTGCCCGAATACAGCGAGGGCAGCCTCAAGGCCACCCGGGAGCGCCTGCTGAACTCCCGGCCCATCCAGATGGGCCTGGACGAGGCGCGCCTCGGCTGGGTGCTGCGCGAGGCTCTGGAGCAGCTGGGCGTGGGCCATCCTTATGTGAAGGCCGTCCTGGGCGGACGCAGCCCCGAGGCCGTGGCGAAGGAGGCCTGCGCCGGCACCCGGCTGCAGGATCCCGCGTTCCGCAAGCAGCTCCTGGAAGGCGGCCGCGAGGCCCTCGCCGGCCATCCGGATCCCATGCTCGCGCTAGCGCGCAAGCTCGAACCCTTCCAGCGGGGTCTCCAGCGGCAGTGGGAGGATCAGGTGCAGAGCGTGTTCGCCGAGCACGGCGGGCGCATCGCCCGGGCCCGCTTCCAGGTGCTCGGCAAGTCCCAGTACCCCGACGCCACCTTCACCCTGCGCCTGAGCTGGGGCCCTGTCGCCACCTACGACACGGGCAGCGGCACCAAGGCCCAGCCCTTCACCACCTTCCTGGGCCTCTACGACCGCCACGAGGGCTGGGGTGGCAACGCCGCGGCCGCCGAGGACGGTGCCTTCACGCTGCCCGAGCGCTGGCTGCAGGCCAAGGGGCGCCTCGCGCTAGAGACGCCCTTCAACTTCGCCTATGGCTGCGACACGGTGGGCGGCAACTCCGGCAGCCCGGTGGTGAACTCCGAGGGTGAGTTCGTGGGCATCAACTTCGACAGCGTGCTCGAGGGGCAGGGTGGCTACTACGTCTACGACGCCGCCACCAAACGCGCCGTGGCCGCCGATGCCCGTGCCATCCTCGAGACTCTGCGCAAGGTCATGGGCGCCGGCCACCTCGCGGACGAGGCCCTCGGGAAGTAGGCCCGTGGACCTCTACTTCTCCTGCTCCCTCACGGGTGGCCGCCAGGACCAGCCGGTCTACGCGGCCCTGGTGGCCGACCTGCAGTCCCTCGGCCACCGCGTGCTCACGGATCATCTCGCGTCCGAAGCCGTGATGGCCACAGACAGTGGGATGGCTCCGGAGGCCGTCTTCACGCGGGACACAGGCTGGCTGCAGGCCTGCGAGGCTGTCATCGCCGAAGTGAGCACCCCCTCACACGGCGTGGGCTTCGAGATCGCCTACGCGCTGGAGCGGGGCAAGCCCGTGCTCTGTCTGGCGCGGGAAGGGGTGCGTGTCAGCAAGATGCTCACGGGCATCCGGCAGCAGGGCTTCGCGTTCCACACCTACGCCACCCCGGACGAAGCCAAGGCCCGGATGGGCGCCTTCCTCACAGCCCTCTGATCAGCTCCCGCAGGCCGCTCCACACAATCTGCACGCCGATGGCCAGCAGGATGAAGGCCGACAGCTGGGTGAGTGTGGCCTCGCCGGTGGCGCCCAGGCGGCGGATGGCCTTGGTGCCGAAGCGGTAGAACAGGAAGACCGTGAGGGCCGCCAGCCCGATGCCGCAGCTCGTGGCCAGGAAGCTGGTGAAGGTCTGCGGGTGCCAGATGGGTCCTCGCGGCACCAGGCTCAGGGTCACGGCGATGGAGCCGGGCCCCGCGGTGAAGGGCATGGTGAGCGGGAAGAAGGCCTTGTCCAGCAGGACGGTCTGCAGCTCCGCCTTGTCGGACTCGCTCACCCGCGGGTCGCGGTTCAGCATCCGCCAGGCGCTGTGGAAGACCAGCAGCCCGCCCGCGATGGCGATGACGGGGATGGAGATGCCAAGGAGCTTGAGCGCCCAGCCGCCCAGCACCAGCAGCAGCGTGAGGAAGGCCCAGGTGTAGAACCCGATGAGGGCCGCCAGGTGGTTGCGCTGCTCGTCCCGCACCCCGCTGGTGAGCTGCAGGAAGATGGGCGCCATGGCCGGCGGGTTCAGGATGGGGAAGAGCGCCAGGAAGGCGAAGAGCATGGTGTTCAGGAAGAGGGCCAAGCGGGGCTCCGTCCAGGCATGGGCCTGGAGCGATGCTACCCATTCCGTGGCCCGGGTGGTCATCCCTGCGCGATACTTGGGTCAGTTTCAGTAGGAGGGCCTCATGTCGGATTCTGGAACCACCCGCCGCGACCTGTTCAAGCTCGGCGCCGCCGCCACGGCGGGTCTGATCGCCACCCGGCTGGGCGCACTGGAACCTGGCGAGGCTGCGGTGCCGAAGGTCACCCCGGGAGCGCCCTTCAATCCGGTCACGGCGGGCGCCATGCCCACTCGCAACCTGGGTCGCACGGGGCACCTGGTGGGCCTCTTCAGCCTCGGCGGCCAGGCCGCCATCGAGAAGGCCGAGAACGAGAAGGTGGCCGTGCCCCTCATCGAGCGGGCCCTGGATCTGGGCGTGAACTACCTGGACACCTCGGCCCGGTATGGCGGCGACGCCCGCTGGAGCGAGCAGTACTTCGGCCAGGTGATGAAGCGCCGCCGGAAGGAGGCCTTCCTCGCCACCAAGACCCACGACCGCACGGCAGACGGCTCCCTTCGCATCCTGGAAACCTCCCTCAAGCTGCTGCAGACCGACTACGTGGACCTCTGGCAGCTGCACGCCATGGCCAACATTAAGGACGTGAACGATGTCTGCGCCAAGGGCGGTGCCCTGGAGGCCTTCCAGAAGGCCCGAGACCAGAAGCTGGTGCGCTTCCTGGGTCTCAGCGGTCACACGGATCCCGACATCCTGGCCGAGGCCATCCGCCGCTTCCCCTTCGACTGCGTCCTCATGGCCTTCAATGCCGCCGACACCTGGCACCTCCCCTTCAAGAAGACCCTGCTGCCCCTGGCCATCGAGAAGGAGATGGGCATCATCGGCATGAAGATCCCCGCCCGGGGCCGCATTCTCGAGGGCGTCCAGCCCCCGCCGCCCGACAAGCAGCGTGGCACTGCCAAGCACGACCGCCCCGGCACCCTCACCATGAAGGAGGCCATGCGGTACACCCTGAGCCACCCCGTGAGCACCGTCATCATCGGCGTGGACAACGTGGCCCAGCTCGAAGAGAACGTGAAGATCGCCCGGGAATTCTTGCCCCTGAACCAAAACCAGCTGGAAGCGTTGGAGCAGAAGGTGAAGCCAGTCTATGGGCAGGCGTCGTGGTACAAGCGGGATGCGCCGGCGAATCCTGCGAAGTAGAAGGAGGTCTAGCCCCGAAAAGCACAGCTGAACGCCGATAGGGGCCAGCAATTCCGAAACGGGCGCAGGGTGGTCATTCTCACCAGTTCTGCCGGGAACGGACTGTGAAGATACATCCGCCATCCGCAGGTTCGGTTCGCAACCTACATCGTTTGGCAAATCTACAGGGAACCCGCACCACCTGCCTGAGGCAGCTGGTCAAATCCTTGAATTGGAGCCATGGTGAAGCAGCGGATCCGCAGTCGGGAAGTTCCCACTGCTGGAGGTTCGTCCATGGAGCTGATGACCAGTCAGCCCTCTGATGGAACGGGCTAGAAAGTTGGCGATGCCCTTCGAACTCGGCCCGATGTCCGAACCGGCAGGCCCCCCCGGGCACGGAGGGCGGACCTCACCGTGGCGGATTCAGACGGTGGTCCTGCTTGGGACCATCGCCCTCGGAGGCTACCTCTGCTACCGGATGACCCTGCCGTTCCTGCCCGCGCTCGCCTGGGCCGGGGCGCTGGCCATTCTGTTCGCGCCGCTGCACCGTTGGCTGGAGCCAAGGCTACGGCGCGCCAACCTGGCTGCGGGTGTCTCCCTGCTGGCGGTGGCCCTGATCGTGGTGGTGCCCGTCACCTTCCTGGGGCAGCGGCTGCTCCAGGAGTCGGCGCGGGGGGCAGTCCTCATCAAGACAAAGGTCGATTCCGGCGAATGGCGTCGCGCCCTTGAGGCGCAGCCGCGCCTGGCGCCTGCTGCCCTCTGGATCGAGCGCCAGGTGGACCTGCCAGGCACCGTCCAGACGTTGACCACCTGGTTGACCACCAAGGCCGGTTTGCTCGTGCAGGGGTCCGTCATCCAGCTGATCGGCCTCTGCCTCACGTTCTACCTCTTCTTCTATTTCCTGCGTGACCGGCAGGCCGCGCTCCGGTCCCTGCGCTTCCTGTCACCCCTCTCCCCCGGCGAGATGGACCACCTGTTCAGGCGGGTCGAAGATACTGTATTCGCCACCGTCTACGGGACCCTGGCCGTGGCTGCGGTGCAAGGCTGCTTGGGGGGACTGATGTTCTGGTGGCTCGGCCTTCCGGCTCCCCTGCTCTGGGGTGTGGTCATGGGGCTGTTGGCCGTGGTGCCGGTGCTGGGGGCCTTCCTGGTCTGGGTGCCCGCGGCCCTGTTCCTCCTGTTGGAGGGCAGCTGGGGCAAAGCCCTGCTGCTGACGATCTGGGGAACCGTGGTCGTCGGCGGGATCGACAACCTGCTGCTGCCCGTTCTCGTCGGGAACCGCCTCAAGCAGCACACCCTCCTCGCGTTTCTGTCCGTGGTCGGCGGGCTCATGGTGTTCGGGGCCGCAGGGCTCATCCTCGGCCCGGTGGTGCTGACCGTAACCACCGTCCTCCTCGAGATCTGGCGCGAACAGGCCACGGCTGACCGCCTGTGACAGGCCTGGCAGCACCAGGCAAGTCGGCCCGGGCGCCAGCCGCCTTGCTTCACAGATGCGGGTAGACGTCCGCTCGCCGATCCTTCAGCACCGGGAATCGTTCGCGCCACGCGCGGAGCTGGTCCAGGTCCAGGTCGCCTACCACCAAGCCCTCGCTGGCGCCTCCGGCCGCGATGACATCGCCGAAGCAGTTGTGGAGGGCGGAGCAACCTGGATAGTCGAGTCCCATGGCATCGCGGCCCACCCGATTGACGCCACAGACGGCCGCCTGATTCTCGATGGCGCGGGCAGCCAACAGCGTGGACCAGGCGGCGATGCGGCGGGCAGGCCAGTTGGCGGGCACGAAGACCACCTCGGCGCCCTTCGCCGCCAGGGCGCGGAAGGGCTCGGGGAAGCGCAGGTCATAGCAGATCTGCAGGCCGCAGGGGATGCCGTCCACCTCGAACACGGGGCACGCGGTGCCGCCGCTGTAGTGCAGGTGCTCTTCGCCGTAGGAGAAGGGGTGGAGCTTACGGTAGACGGCCAGGAGTGAACCGTCCGGCGCCGTGACGAAGGCCGCGTTGCGGGGGTGGGGCGCGTGGGCCTCCACCACGGAGCCCACCAGGTAGAGGTCAAACTCGCGGGAGAGTGTCGCCACGGCCGCCACTGTGGAGCCGGGAATTGGCTCGGCGTAGGGCTCGGGCGCCATAGTGAAGCCCACGGTGAACAGCTCCGGGAACACGGCCACGCGAGCTCCCGCGCGAGCCGCCTCCTCGACGAAGCTTCGGGCCCGGGCCAGGTTGGCGGCTTGATCCTGCCAGAGGGTGTCCTGCTGGATCAGGGCGACACGGAGAGTGGTGGGCATGGCGGGATGGTACGGCATGGCCTCTGGGAAGCCTATCCCTCCGAGGTGAGCTCCCGCTCGAGTAAGGCCCAGACGCAGGACTCGTTTACCGCCAGGCGGGGCGTCAGTTCCAAGCTGGCCACCCGCCAGCCCTGCCGTCCCTGCTCATTGAGGGCGGCCTCGATCTGGGGCGGGTGGGGATATTTGGGGTCGAGAGGAATCTGCAGGGCGCGATAGGTATAGCGGGTCATGGCTGCCTCCTGGCGCCAGTCTCGGAGTCCCGTGTAACAGAGCTGTGAACCCCTGCTGAAGCACCCTGGGCGACCGCCGAGTGGCTGGACCTCAGGGGCGAGCGGGTCGGGTCGTAAATCGTCCCGGGTCCAGCAGGCCTGCCTGGGTCTTGCCGAGGAACACCTCCGCGGCCAGGGCTCCCACGGCCAGCCCGCTGGTCATGCCGTGGCCGCCCAGGCCGGCAGACCAGAAGAGGCGGGGGTTCCACGGATCCCAGCCGAGCACGAAGCGACGGTCCGGCGCGAAGGTGCGCAGGCCGGTCCAGTACCGGGTGACGGGGCGCTCCGCCAGGTGCGGGGCCAACTCGCGGAGGCTCGCGAACAGGCCCTCCAGCACGGCGGGATCGGTGTCGGGCTGGCGGCCACGGGGGGGCAGGGGCACGACGATCTCTTCGCATGGGCACATCAACAGGCCCCCGCTTTCCGGACGCAGGTAGAAGGGGCGGTCCACCCACCAGGCCCAGGGATCCTGCTGGGGATGGGCCGCGCCGCTCCACACCAGGGAGCGCCGCAGGGGCGTGAACGCAAGCTGGGAGCCTGCGCTGCGGCCCAACTCCCCGGCCCAGGCCCCGGCGGCGATGGCTAGGCGCCTCGCCTGCAGGGGACCGCGATCCGTGTCGAGATCGAAGCCGTACTCGGTGGGCTTGAGCGCGAGCAGGGCACAGCCGTAGCGCAGGTCCACGCCGCCCGCCCGGGCGTCCTCGGCGCAGGTGCGCAGCAGGCCCGCGATGTCGATGACACCGTCGCCGGGGATGGCCAGGTGTTCCGCCGCCTTCAGGCCGGGCAGTGGGATGCCCTCGCCGCGGTGGACTTCCACGCCATGTCGCGCGGCCTCGGCCTCGAAGGCCGCCAGGGGCCCGGGGTCGGCGCTCACCAGCAGCCCGCCGCTGGGTGTCAGCAGGCCGGCCCCAGCGAGCCGCCGCCGCCCCTCCACGGCCAGGGCCGTGTGCTCGTCCCGCCCTGTGAGGGCACGGGCCACGGCGGCGTTGTGGCCGCTGGCATAGGTGCCGGGCTGATCCTCGCGGTCCAGGAGCACGATCCCCGGCTGGCCGGCCCCGGCCAGGTGGGAGGCGAGGCCGAGTCCCGCGATGCCGCCTCCGATGATCACAACCTCTGCCGTTTCAACCGTGCCCATTTCTCCATCCTAGCGCCGACGGCCGTCCCGCCTGCTTTTTGGAGGACCACAGCCGGCCTCCCCTGTGACCCCGGTCAAGGGTTCCGTGTTGCCACAGGGGTGATGGGCCTATGATGGGAGGCATCCAGAGGTTCCTCCGTGCGGTCGATCCTGCGCGCCATCCTTGCCGTCGTGCTGCTCCTGGGCGGCGGGGCGGGGGACTGGGCGCCGGCACAGGCGCACCACTCCTGCTGCTGCGGCACGCCCAGCGGCGTCGAAGACAACTGCCCCTGCCCGAAGCCGGAAGGCAATCGGACACCCCGGGGCGCCTGCTCCGAGCGCCAAGCCACCGTGGTCCAGACCGCCTCACGCCAGGCGGAACAGGGCCAGCGTCGGAAGGAACCACGGCCCGAGCCCACGGGCTGGGCTCGTGTGGCCGCTAGCGCGCCTGAGGGGCTGGCCCTCCCCGCCGCCCGCGGCCGCGACTCGGACCTGGGACGCCACCTGGCCCACCTGAGCGCCTTCCGGATCTGAGCCGGAACTGAGTGAGACCTTGCCTGCCTGCTGGCGGGCCATTCTTCGTTCCCGTTTCCGGAGCTCCCATGCGCACGCTGCTGCGCCTGGTTCCGGCCCTGGTGCTCGCCGCACCGGGCCTGGCCCAGGTCCCCCCTGCTGAATCCCCGACCCCCGATCCCGTCCTGGCGGCCCTCCTGCGCGAGGCGCTCGCGGTCCATCCCGATGTGCAGCGGGCAGATGCCTCCCTGCGGATGGAGCAGGAGCGCGTTCCCCAAGCCGGCGTCCTGCCCGATCCGAGCCTGTCGCTGGGTCTCCAGAACGACGGCTTCAAGCGCCTGGAGGTGGGCCGCATGGAGACCAGCTTCTACAGCGTGGCCTTCACCCAGCCACTGCCCTGGCCCGGGAAGCGTGGCCTGCGCAAGGAGGTCGCCGCCATCGGCGTGGCCTTGTCCGAAGCCACCCGCTCCCGCGTCCAGCTGGGGCTGGAGTCCGATGTGCGCCGCGGCTATGCGGCTCTGCTATTGATCCGCGGCCAGAAGCGGCTCCTCGACCAACAGGCCGTGCTCCTGGAGCAGGCCGAGCAGCTGGTCCGCACGCGCTACGAGGTGGGGCAGGGCAGCCAGGTGGACCTGCTCCGCGCCCAGCTGGAGCGCACGCGGCTCCAGCAGGCAGTCTGGAGCCTGGACACCGAGGAGATGACCGTGCTCGCCGGGCTCAACCGCCTGCGGCAGCACGATCCGGCGGATCCCATCCCCACCGTGGCGCAGCTCGGGGACCTGCCGGATCCCGAGCTCCCGGCGCCCGAGGCCATCGAGGGCATGAGTCCCGAGCTGGTGGGCGCGCGGGCTGGCGTCAAGCAGACCGAGAAGCTGCTGGACCTGGCGAAGCTGGATCGGCGCCCGGATTTCGCGGTCACCGCCGGGCTCATGCCCCGGGGCGGCCTGGATCCCATGTGGCAGGTGGGCGTGAGCATCTCGCTGCCCATCTACGGCCGCCACAAGCAGCAGCGCGCGGTGGCCGAGCATGAGCACCACCGGAAGGGGCAGAGCGCCGAGGTGGAATCGGTGCGCACCCTGCTGCGGCTCCGCACCGAGGAGCGGACCCTGCAGATAAAGCTGCTGCGCCGCACCCGCGACCTCTACCGCGACGGCCTGCTGGTGCAGAGCGAGGCCAGCTTCCGGGCGGCCATGGCCCAGGTGGAGGCGGGCCGCGGCGCCTTCCTCAGCGCCCTGGAGGCGCTCAACGGCTGGATCGGGGACCAGGGCGCCCACCTGCAGACCCTGGCCCAGCTGCAGGCCCAGCACATCGCCCTGCGCGAGGCGGCCCTCGGCGCCACGGTCCCCATCAATGGCGGCTCTCTGGCCTCAGTGGGCCTCTCCTCCGGTGCTGCTGCGCCGGCCGCCTCGAAATCCACCGCCAAGGTTCCGGGCAAGGCCCAGGACAGCGGCCCCGCCTCCATGAAGATGTAGGAGCTCACCCATGACCCTCGACCAGCCCCCCTTTGAGCAGCCCACGCCTCCGCGTCCTGCGCGCCTCCGCACCCTCGGCCTTGTGGCCCTGGGCCTCATCGCCGGCATCGGCGGCACCCTGCTGCTGCGGCCGACGCCGAAGCAGCAGGGTGCCGCCGCGCCCAAGAAGCAGATGTTCCAGTGCCCCATGCACCTGCAGATCATCCAGGACCATTCGGGTTCCTGCCCCATCTGCGGCATGGACCTAGTGCCCATGGAGGAGGTGGGCGCCAGCGGCTCGGCCGTCGAAGGCCACGCGGCCATCACCATCGACCCGGCCCGTCAGCAGCTCATCGGCCTGCGCACCGAGATTGTGGCCGAGGCCGTCGTGAGCGGCGAGCTCCGCGCCCTGGGCCGGGTGGCGGTGGACGAGACCCGGGTCCGCAAGGTGACCGTGAAGGTGGAGGGCTTCGTCGAGAAGCTGTTCGTGGACTTCGTCGGCAAGCCCGTGGCCAAGGGCCAGCCCCTGTTCAGCTTCTACAGCCCCGAGTTTGTCGCCGCCCAGCGGGAGTACCTGCTGGCGCTGAAGACCCAGAAGGCCCTGGCCGGCGGGACGCTGCAGGTCAGTGGGGGCGATCTGCTGGAGGCCGCGCGGCGCCGACTGTCGCTGTGGGATGTGCCCAAGGAGACCATCGAGAACCTGGAGAAGACCGGGGAGGTGCTGCGCACCCTCACGCTGCACAGCCCCATCTCCGGGGTGGTGACGGTAAAGAACGTGGCAGAGGGCGCCCGCATCACGCCCGCGGACATCCCCTTCGAGATCACGGACCTCAGCCGCGTCTGGGTGCTGGTGGACATCTACGAGGCGGAGCTGGCCCGCGCCAAGGTGAGCCTGCCCGCCGACCTGATGGTCGAGGCCTCGCCCGGCAAGACTTTCAAGGGGCGGATCGTGTTCGTGGATCCGGTCATGGATCCCAAGACCCGCACGGCCAAGGCCCGCGTGGAGTTCGCCAATCCGGCCGGTGAGCTCAAGCCGGAGATGTTCGGTGATGTACTGCTCAAGGGGCCGGGCCGCAAGGGCCTGGTCGTGCCCCTGGACGCGGTGCTGGACGCCGGCACGGCCAAGGTGGTCTTCGTGGCCCTGGGCGAGGGCAAGTTCGAGCCTCGGGAAGTGACCACCGGCACCACCATGGGCGAAAAGGTGGAGATCCGGTCGGGCCTGCAGGCCGGCGACGCCGTGGTGGTCCGCGCCAACTTCCTGGTGGACTCCGAGTCCCGCCTCAAGGCCGCCCTGTCCCAGATGACCCAGAAGGGGGATTCGAATCCCGTGCCTTCTGAGCACAGGCACTAGGGGGCCGGCATGAGCGGACACGCGCACTACGACCCCGAGCACCCGACCTTCCTCCAGCGGATCATCCGCTTCTCGGCGGAGAACCGCTGGCTGGTCATGGCCGCTTCGGCGGTGCTGATCGCCATGTCCTTCTGGACCATGCGGAACATCCCCATGGACGCCTTGCCGGACCTCAGCGACACGCAGGTGATCATCTACTCCAAGTGGGACCGCAGCCCGGACTTGGTGGAGGACCAAGTCACCTACCCCATCGTCACGAGTCTGCTCGGCGCCCCCAAGGTGAAGGCTGTGCGCGGCCTCTCGGACTTCGGCTTCTCCTACGTCTATGTGATCTTCGAGGACGGCACGGACATCTACTGGGCCCGCAGCCGGACCCTGGAATACCTCAGCAAGATCACCTCCACCCTGCCGGCCGGCGTGCAGACCTCCCTGGGTCCGGACGCCAGCTCCGTGGGCTGGGTGTACCAGTACGCCTTGGTCGACCGCACAGGCAAGCACAGCACGGATGAGCTCAGGTCCCTGCAGGACTGGTTCCTGCGCTACGCCATCCAGAGCACGCCCGGCGTGGCCGAGGTGGCCACGGTGGGCGGCCAGGCCAAGCAGTTCCAGGTGGCGCTCAACCCCAACAAGATGGCCGCCTACCGGGTGCCCATCGAATCCGTCATCGGGGCAGTCAAGGCGGCCAACTCGGAAGCGGGCGGCCGCCTGGTGGAATACAGCGGACGCGAGTATATGGTGCGGGGCCGGGGCTACGTGAAGACCGCCCAGGACCTGGAGCAGGCGGTGCTCAAGGCGGAGAACGGCACCCCCGTGCGGCTGGGCGACGTTGCCACCGTGAGCCTGGGCCCCGAGATGCGGCGGGGCCTCACGGACCTGGACGGCCAGGGCGACGCCGTGAGCGGCATCGTGGTCATGCGCCAGGGCGAGAACGCCCTGAACGTGATCGAGCGGGTCAAGGCGAAGCTCAACGAGCTGAAGCTGGGCCTGCCGGCGGGCGTGGAGGTGGTCACCGTCTACGACCGCTCCGAACTGATCCACAAGGCCATCGAGACCGTGAAGCACAAGCTCATCGAGGAGATGGTCGTAGTCTCGATCATCATCCTGATCTTCCTCTGGCACGTGCCCTCGGCCATCGTGCCAATCGTGACGATCCCCGTGAGCGTGGGCCTGGCCTTCATCCCGCTCTACGGCATCGGCCAGAACGCGAACCTCATGAGCCTGGCGGGCATCGCCATCTCCATCGGCGTGCTGGTGGACGGCGCCATCGTCGAGGTGGAGAACGCCTACAAGAAGATTGAGAAATGGATCGAGGCCGGGAAGCCGGGCAGCTTCTACCAGGTTCGGTTGGAAGCCTTGATGGAGGTCGGCCCCTCGGTGTTCTTCTCCCTGCTGGTGGTGGCGGTGAGCTTCATGCCCATCTTCACCCTGCTGGACCAGGAGGGCCGCCTGTTCAAGCCGCTGGCCTACTCCAAGAACCTGGCCATGGGCATAGCTGCGCTGCTGGCCCTGACCCTAGATCCGGCCATGCGCATGTGCTTCGCCCGGGTGGAGCCCTTCAGCTTCAGGCCGAGGTGGCTGGCCTGGACCGCCACCCAGGTGGTCGTCGGCAAGTACTACGCCGAGGAGAAGCACCCCATCAGCGTCTTCCTCCACAAGATCTATGAGCGGCCCTGCCGCTTCGTGGTGCGACACGCCAAGGCCACCATCGCCGTGGCCTTCCTACTGGTACTGGCCACCATCCCGGCCTTCGTCTCCCTGGGCAGCGAGTTCATGCCGCCCCTGAACGAAGGGACCCTGCTCTACATGCCCTCGACCCTGCCGGGCCTCAGTCAGACCGAGGCCCAGCAGATCCTCCAGGTGCAGGACCGCCTCATCCGCACCGTTCCCGAGGTCGCCCGAGTCTTCGGGAAGGCCGGCCGTGCCGACACGGCCACGGATCCGGCGCCCTTCTCCATGATGGAGACCGTGATCGTCCTCAAGCCCGAGGACCAGTGGCGCGAGAAGCCCCGCTGGTTCAGTTCCTGGGCGCCGGACTTCCTGAAGGGGATCCTGCGCCCCCTGTGGCGGGACCGCATCACCCAGGAGGACATCGTCGCGGACCTGGACCGGGTGGTGCGCCTTCCGGCCATTCCCAATGCCTGGACCATGCCCATCAAGGCCCGGCTCGACATGCTCAGCACCGGCATCCGCACACCCGTGGGCCTCAAGATCAACGGCGCGGACCTGGAGACCATCCAGAAGGTGGCCGTGGACGCCGAGCGCATCCTGCAGGGTGTGGCGGGCACCCGCAGCGCCTTCGCTGAGCGCACCGCCCAGGGATACTTCCTGGACTTCGTGCTGAAGCGGGAGGCGCTGGCCCGCTACGGCCTCAGCGTGGAGCAAGCCAACATGCTGGTGATGACGGCCATCGGGGGCGACAACCAGAGCACGGTCTTCGACGGGCGGGCCCGGTATCCCGTGAACGTCCGCTACGCCCGCGACTACCGGGAGAGCCCCGATGCCCTGAGGCGGGTTCTCATCCCCGCGCCGGGTGGCGCCCTGATCCCCATGGAGGCCATCGCGGACCTGAAGTGGGTCAACGGGCCGGCCATGATCCGGGATGAGAACGGCCAGATGAACGGCTACGTGCTGGTGGACTTCGACACGTCGAAGATTGACGTGGGCACCTATGTGCAGCACGCCAAGGCCGCCGTGGAGAAGGAGTTGAAGCTGCCCTCGGGCTACAGCCTCACTTGGTCGGGCCAGTACGAGAACATGATCCGCGTGAAGGAGCGGCTGAAGGTCATCCTGCCCCTCACGCTGGTGCTGATCTTCGGCCTGCTCTACGCCAACACCAAGAGCGCCTTCAAGGCTTCTGTGGTGATGCTGGCAGTGCCCTTCAGCGCCATCGGCGCCTTCTGGCTGCTCTGGGCCCTGGGCTACAACATGAGCATCGCCGTGTGGGTGGGTCTCATCGCCCTCATGGGCCTCGATGCCGAGACCGGTGTCTTCATGCTGCTCTTCCTGGACCTCAGCCACGACGAGGCCCAGAAGGAGGGCCGCCTGAACACTGAAGCCGACCTGGTGGAGGCCATCATCCACGGGGCCGTGAAGCGCGTTCGGCCCAAGGCCATGACCGTCTTTGCCGCCTTCATGGGCCTGCTGCCCATCATGTGGAGCACCGGCACCGGTGCTGACGTCATGAAGCGCATCGCGGCGCCCATGGTGGGCGGCCTGGCCACCAGCTTCCTGCTGGAACTGCTGGTCTATCCCGCCATCTATTTCCTCTGGAAGCGTCGTTCGCTTCCCACCCCGACCCAGGTTTCTCTCGAGGCCTGAGTCCGGCAACCTCTGCCACCCGTGCGTCCGGCATCCCTGCGACAAAAAGTCGCAGGGCGTCCGGCTACACTGGAGGCCTTCCCGGAGGAACCATGCTGCACGCCGCCCTGCTCAGCCTCGCCGTCCTGGCCGCTCCCGCCGCCGACAAGGCCAAACCCGCCACGAACACCATCGATCCCGTCTGCAACATGACCGTGGACGCCAAGTCCACCACCGCCGTGGTGCGCGGCCAGGAATACCGCGTGTGCAGCAAGCACTGCGGCGCGGCCATGCAGAAGGACCCGGACAAGTACCTTGAGAAGGACGGGACCGTCAAGACCAAGAAGAAGTAGCGACTGCCCCATACAAGGAGAGCGCCCGGCGGAGCCGGGCGCTCTCGTGTTCAGGATCCGTTCAGTCCGTGACCGCGAAGACCACTCGGTCGTTGCGGAGGCGCTCGGCATCCAGGACCCGGACCCTGGCGCTGGTGCGGTCCTCGGAGATCACCACGGCGTAGTGGCGGTCCTTCTCCAGGGAGCCGGGGATGACGCTCACCTTGCTGAGGGTCTTCAGGCCCAGGTCCGCGGCCTTAATGGTGACCTCGGGATTGGGGCCATCCAGGGCTAGGTCCTTGTCGAACTTCGCGGCCACGGCCTTGGGGCCCATGCGGTCCTTGGCGAAGACGGGCACCACGATGACGCCGTCCTCCTCCAGCTGCTTCCGCCGGCCAACCAGGTAGTGCATCGAGTTGAGCTTCGACTTCTGGGTCTGGCTCAGGGTGCTGAGCTCATTCACCTGGGAGAGGAGCGAGGTCTTCTCCGAGCGCAAGGCGTCCACCTCCTCCTGCACCTTCACGCGCTGGGCCACCAGGGTCTCCACCTCGTCGGCGAGGCCGTGGGCGATGAGCATGGTGTCCTCCTTGTCACGCACCAGGGCCGCCCGCTGGGTGCGGACGTATTCGGTAGGGCTGACCGTGGCCTTGCCCTGGGTGACGGTGGTGAGGTAGGTCCCGTCCACGTACTGGTGGTAGACCTGCCAGCCGGGCTGCAGCTCTTCCATCAGGTTGGCGCGGGCGGCCACCTCCTTGGCCTTCTCCTCGCCAAGCCCGCGGCCCTTCAGGTAGCGCACGGCCATGGCGAAGTGGTTGTCCTTCTCGCCGGCCACCTGGGGCTTGGGCAGGTCGGCCCGCAGCTTGGCGACCTTGGCGTTCAGCTCGCCGATCTGCTTGTCCCGGTCCAGGATCTCCTGGAGCAGGGCGGCGACGCCGTTGTCCTTCTCGGCCTTGACCCGGGTCTCGAGCAGGGACCGCTGGGCCTCGCTGAGCTGGACGCTGGCGCCAGGCTGGACGCCGGCCTTGGCCATGGCCTCGGACTGGGCCTTGGCGACGCCCTGGGCCTGGCTCTCGGCCTTTTCGGCGTCGGTCACCTTCTTGACCAAGTCCTTGGTCTCGGCCTCCGCCCCGGATTTCCGGTCACAGCCCAGGGTGAGGGCAAGGGGGATCGCGGCGAGCATGACACCGAGGGCGAGGAAACGCAGCAAACGCATCGGGGACTCCTTTCGGGCAGAGGGCATGGAAACAGGACCCAGGGTGAACCCAGTTGGCGAGAGACGCCAGCCTATTTGGGGCCAGCCGTCCGGTCCGGGACACCGGCCAGCACGTCCAGCCAGGCCTTGAGGACGAAGGCCGTGGCACCCCAGAGCGGGGCCTGGGGCAGTTCCAGCCGGGGCACCTCCAGGGACAGGCCGTGGCGCTCGAAGCGCTCATGGCTCCAGGGGGCGGCCAGGAGCGGTGCCAGGGGGAGCAGGAGCACCTGCTCCAGCTCCCAGTCCAGGCGGAAGCGGGGCTCGGGCGCCTCCCAGCGGAAGAACACCGGCGTGAACCGCACCCGGGCCTTGGCGACGCCATCCGGGAAGCAGCCCAGCTCCCAGAGGCCCTCCCTCACATCGAGCTCTTCGGCCACCTCCCGGCGCGCCGTGCCCGGCAGGTCGCGGTCCCTGGGCTCCACCATGCCCCCGGGGAATGCGACCTCGCCTGGATGGTGGGGGGCACCGAACCCGCGCTGGACCAGCACCACCTTGCGGGCGCCCTCGGCGTCGCCCCACAGGATCACGCCCACGGCCGCCCGCCGCGGATCTTCCGGGATGCGGGGGCTCAGCTTGTGGGGATCCGGGCCGAGTTGCGGGACCCGCAGGCTTTCGGCGATGCGGGCCCAGGGCACGGGCGGCGCGGTCTCCGGAGGTCGCCAGATCAGGGCTTTCCCCTCCTGGGCACTCATTTGACCTTCCCGAACACCGACCCCTTCACGCGGTCCACGGTGTAGACGCCGCGGATCCGGCGCAGGCCGGACATCAGCTCCACGAGGTGGGAGCGGTCCCGCACCCGCAGGGCGATGTGGAACAGGCCGGCGCCCTCCTCCGTGGCCGAGCCGTGGAAGCGCTGGACGTTGATGCCCATGCGCTGGATGCCTTCGGAGATGGCGGCCACCATGCCGGGGCGGTCCTCGGTGGTGAGGGTGATCTCGGTGTCATAGAGTTCGGTGCCGTGCTTGCCCCAGGCCACGTTGACTCGGCGCTCGGGATGCAGGGTGCCTGTGTTCAGCTGGGCGCAGTCCGCCTTGTGGATGGCCGTGCCCCGGGAGCGGGTGATGTAACCCACTACCTCGTCGCCCCAGATGGGCTTGCAGCAGGCGGCCAGGGTGTAGAGGATGCCCGTGGTGTCGCCCACCACCACCGAGTCCATGAGGTTGGAGGTGTTCTCCTTGGGCTTGGCCCGCTCGGGCTCCGGCACCAGGGGCTCGATGAGCTTGTGCACCGTGATGCGGCCGAAGCCCAGGGCGGCGTAGACCGCGTCCCAGTTGGCCAGCTTCAGCTCGGCGATGCGGACCTCGAGCTTGGCCTGGGCCTCGGGCTCGTCCAGGCGCACGCCCATGGCCCGGGCCTCCCGCTCGAGGCGCTCCTTGCCCAGGGTGATGGCGTGGGCCCGCTCCTCCTCGCGGATGAAGGCCTGGATGCGGCTCTTGGCGCCGGCCGACTTGACGAAGCCGAGCCAGTCGCGGCTGGGCTTGTGGTCGGGCCGGGTGAGGATCTCCACACGGTCGCCGTTCTGGAGGGTGTGCTTGAGCGGCACGATGCGGCCGTTCACCTTGGCGCCCACGCAGCGGTGGCCCACCTGTGTGTGGATGGCGTAGGCAAAGTCCACCGGCGTGCTGTTCTCGACCAGGCTGCGGAGGTCGCCCTTGGGCGTGAACACCTGGATGCGGTTGAAGGTCAGCTCGCCGCGCAGGTTGGCCACCAGGTCGCGGCTGTCCTGGGCGTCCTGGTGCAGCTCCACCATCTTGCGGAGGAAGGACACCTGGTTGATCTCGGAGCGGTTGGCGATGCGGCCGTCCTTGTAGGTCCAGTGGCTGGCGATGCCCGCCTCAGCGTGCAGGTGCATCTCCTCGGTGCGGATCTGCACCTCGAAGATGTCGCCGGAGTTCATGAGCACGCTGGTGTGGATGCTCTGGTAGCCGTTCTCCTTGGGGAGGCTGATGTAGTCCTTGAACTTGCCGGGGACAGGCTTGTAGAGGCCGTGCACCAGGCCCAGGGCTGTGTAGCAGCTGGCCCGGTCGGGGCAGATGATGCGGTAGGCCAGCCAGTCGTGGATGTCGTCGAAGCCCTTGGCCTGGGCGCCCATCTTCTTCCAGATGCCGTAGAGGTGCTTGATGCGACCATTGACCTGGGCCGCGATGCCCTGCTGCCGCAGGATGGCCTGCAGCGACCCGTGGATCTCCTGGATGGTGGCCGACTGTTTGGCCCGCCGCCCTTCCACCGCCCGCAACAGGTCGCCGTACTGCTCGGGTTCCAGCTGGCGGAAGGCCAGGTCCTCCAGCTCCAGCCTGACCAGGCCCATACCCAGGCGGTTGGCGAGGGGGGCGTAGAGCTCCAGTGTCTCGCGGGAGATGCGCCGCCGCTTCTCCTCCTCCATGACACCCAGGGTCTTCATGTTGTGCAGGCGGTCCGCCAGCTTCACGAGGAGCACCCGCACGTCCTTGCCCATGGCCACCAGGAGCTTGCGGACGTTCTCGGCGTTGAGCAGGTGCCGGTCCGTGAAGGCCAGCTTGCTCATCTTGGTGAGGCCGTCCACGATCTCGGAGATCTCCTCTCCGAACTGGGCCTTCACCTGCACCTGGGTCATGAGGGTGTCTTCGACCACATCGTGCAGCATGCCGCAGGCCACGCTCACGGCGTCCAGGCGCCAGTCGGCCAAGCTCTGGGCCACGGCCAAGGGGTGGAAGAAGTAGGGCTCGCCACTCTTGCGGATCTGGGTGGCGTGCATGTCCCGGCCCACGGTGAAGGCCCGGTGGAGCAGGGCCACGTCGCCGTTGGGGTGGTGCTGGAGGAAGGCCGCCTTGACCCGGTCGAAGGCCCCTTCCAGGGTCAGGCAGACCTCGTCGCCGCAAGCCGACCCTGCCCCCTCGCGGAGGACGGGTTCCGGGGCCTTCCCAGACACAGCCATGTGTGAGTGTCGCGCAGGTTCCCTTTAGGATCCAGGCGGTTTATCCCACACTCGAAGGATGACCCGCCGAACTGCCCCCAGCGATGGACCCAGCTTCAAAGGCTGGACGCGCCCCGGTCCCGTCTCACCGGGCGGGGTGGACCTGGAGCCGGGCGAGACCCTGGACGGCCTCTGCGGCCACTGGCGCATCTTCCAACTGGAGAGGGGCAATCGGTTCAGCACGGATGACCTCGTGACCGCCTGGTACGGCACCACCTGGTGTCCCCGCGCGGACCGCATCGCGGACCTGGGCTCGGGCATCGGCAGCGTGGCGCTGCTGGCGGCGTGGCGTTGCCCCGGCGCCGTGGTGCACACGGTGGAGGCCCAGGAGGAGAGTTTGCGCCTGGCAAGGAAGAGCATCCGCACCAACGCCCAGGAACACCGCATCTTCCCCCGGCTGGGTGACCTTCGCGATCCGGACCTGTTCAGCGACCAGGACCCCTTCGACCTGGTCACGGGCACGCCGCCATACTGGCCGGAGGGCCACCGGCTGCCGGCCGCCCATGCCCAGTCCGTTCCGGCCCGCCTCGAGGTGCGGGGCGGCATCGCCGACTACGCCCAGGCTGCGGCGCGCCTCCTGGCCCCGGGCGGGATCTTCGCCTGCGTCTTCCCCAATGACCAGCGGGAGCGGGCCCTGGCGTCGCTGGGCGCGGCCGGGCTGCTCTGCCTTCATCGGCGCGAGATCGTCTTCAAGGCGGGCGAGCCCTACGGCTTGGATGTGTTCGCTGCCGCCCGGCGCCGTGACCTGCCGGAGGACTTCGAGGCCCGGGCCGAGTGTCCCGAGGTGGAGGCTCCGATCCTCATCCGCCGGGCCGATGGCTCGGTGGCACCGGACATCGCCCGCGTCCGGTTGGCCCTGGGGTTCCCGCCGGGGATCTGACCCAGGGCATGGACTTTGCCATTTCTGGGCCATGGGGCACTCTCTGCCGATGAGCCCCCCGAGGGTGGTTCCATGGATCGTGGCAGTTTCCTGGGTGTGTTGCTGGGCGTGCTCCTGCTGGCGGTGGCCATCGGGCTCGGGCCCAATCCACGGATCTTCTTCCATCCGGCCAGCACCGTGGTGGTGGTGGGCGGCGTGATCGCGGCGACCATGATCCGCTTCCCCCTGGAGCACGTGAGCTACGCCTTCTCCATTGCGAGCCGCGCCTTCTTCACCCGGCCGCCCGGGACCCAGGCCCTGGTGGCTCAGATCGTGGGCCTGTCGCAGCGGGCGCGCCGCGAGGGTCTGCTGAACATGGAGAAAGCCATGGACGTGGAGGGCTTCCTGGCCAAGGGCCTCCGCATGGTGGTGGATCAGGCTGGTCGGGACCACATCCACGCGGTGCTGGCCGCCGAGTTGCGGTCGACCCAGGACCGGCACCTGCAAGGTCAGGAGATCTTCCGTTTCATCGCCCTCAGCGCCCCGTCCTTCGGTATGGTGGGCACCCTCATCGGCATGGTGCAGCTCTTCGCCAGCATCAAGGACCCCTCCAGCGTCGGCGAGGCCATGGCCCTGACGCTGCTGTCCACCCTCTACGGCGCGGTCATCGCCTACCTGCTGGCCATCCCCATCGCCGGGAAGCTGGAGCTGCGCAGCAAGGAGGAGCTCCAACTCAAGCACATCATGATGGAGGGTGTCCTGGGCATCCAGGCAGAGATGCATCCCGCGGCCCTGGAGGCCCAACTGAATGCCTTCCTGGCGCCCAAGGAGCGGAACGCCGATCGGCGGGCCCGTGGGTAACCTCGCCCCCATGCGCTTCGCCCGCCGCAAGGCGGACCTGGAGTCGCTGTGGCTGGTCACTTTCGCGGACCTGATGGTCCAGCTCATGGCCTTCTTCGCGCTGCTCTACTCCTTCTCCGTGGCCGACCAGACCAAGCTGCAGCAGGCCGTGAGTTCCATCCAAAAGGCCCTCGGAGTAGAGGCGAAGGTCGGGGTGAAGACCGCCGGTGATGGCATCCTGCCGGGTTCCACAGGCCTGGATCCCGCCAAGGCCGAGGACCTGGAAAAGCTTCTCAACGCCGCCCAGACCGTGGAGGGGAAGGATGCTGGAGCGCGGCTGCGCTTCGTAAGCTTCCGGGGTTCCCTGATCTTTGATGAGGGCAGCAGCGCATTGACCTCGGGCAGCGATGTCATCCTCACGCGCCTCTCGGAACTGGCGCTGCGCTATCCAGGCTTCACCCTCGTCTGCGAGGGCCATGCAGCGCCGGGCGAGCGGGGCAAGGGCAGCGACGCCCTGGACCTGAGCTCCCAGCGGGCCATGGCCGCGCAGCGGTATCTTGCGGGCATCGGCCTCCAGCCCGCGCAGCTGACCTCCGAGGCGCATGGCGACTCCCGCCCTGAAGCCCATGACCAGTCTCCAGAAGGGCGCGCCCTCCAGCGTCGGGTGACCTTCCGGTTCCAGCGGGTGGCGGAGCGGTAGGCGACCTTATCGGAAGCGGCAATCCGACTGGGCCAGGGCGAAGGCGAAGGTGGCCAGGACGGCGGCATTGTACGCAAGGTCATCCTTCTCGACCTTGTCGAAGGTGTCGGCGTGGGTGTGGTGGATGTCGAAGTAGTGCGTGGCCGCATGGCTCACACCGATGCCCGGCACGCCCTCGGCCACGATGGCACTCACGTCCGCTCCTGAGCCCCCGAGCCGCAGGTCCACGGGTCCCAGGGGCGCCAGGACCAGATCGAAGGTCTTCAGGGTGGCCAGGGCGGCGGCCTTGGCCTCCGGCGAAGCCTTCCTGAGTTCGAGGCTGAAGGCCTTGATGCGCTCGCTGCCAGAATCCGTCTCCACTGCGGCGACGATGTCCTTGAACTCCGCCCGGTGGGCATCGCGATAGGCCAGGCCACCCCGCAGACCGTTCTCCTCGTTGGTCCAGAGCACCACCCGGATCGTGCGCCGTGGCTTCAGGCCCAGGTTCTGGATGAGGCGCGCGGCCTCCATGGCGATGACGCTGCCGGCGCCATCGTCCTGGGCACCCTGGCCCACGTCCCAGCTGTCCAGGTGGCCGCTGAGGATGATGACTTCATGGGGCTTCTCTGAACCGCGGATCTCGGCCACCACGTTGGCGGAGGGTGCGTCGGGCAGGGTCTTGGCGCCCATCACGAGTCGCATCTGGATGCGTTCGCCGCGCTGCTGCATGCGTCGCATCTGGGTGGAGGCCTCGATGGTGACCGCCGCCGTGGGGATCTTCGGGAAGGCAGGATCGTAGTCCATGGCGCCGGTGTGCGGCGTGTCCAGGCTCACCGGTCCCACGGAGCGCACCAGGGCCGCGGCGGCGCCGTATTTCGCGGCCCTGGCGGCGCCGTCGTGCCGGTAGACCACCGTGTGGCCGTAGCCCTTGAAGGGCACGTCGAAGAGGACGATCTTCCCCCTCACCGCCTCGCCGAGCTTGTCGAGCTCGTCGAAGGAGCCCACCACCGCCACGTCCGCAGTCAGGCCGCCCTCGGGCGTGCCCACGCTGCCGCCGAGGCCCAGGATGTTCAGCCGGGTGGGTGTGGGCAGGAGCAGCTCGGCGGACTCATGGCCGCGCACCCAGTGGGGCACCATCACGGGTTCGGCGTGGACGTTGACGAGTCCCGCGGCCTTGAGTCGCGCCTGGGCCCAGGCGATGGCCTGGTCCAGCTGGGGGGATCCGGAGAGCCGGGGACCGATGCGGTCACAGAGCCAGGCTAGGTCCTCGTAGGCCCCGTGGGTGCGGAAGGCCTCGGCCCGCAGGCGCTCGGAGGCAGGCCGCAGATCCTGGGTCGGAGCCTGGGCTCCAAGGTGGGCAGCAACCAGGCAGAGGAGGAGGCAGCGGAGGGGGTTCATGCCTCATCTTAATGGGCATAGCCCCCGGGTCACGGTTTTTTTGCCAACCCCTCGATCTGGGCCCGTACGGCCTTCATCAGCGCGTTGGGGATCGGGACGCTGAGGTTGTACTGCTGGATCAGCCAGCGGTCCTGGTCCCGGCTGAGGACACCCGAGCCCCGGGCCGGCCCCAGGTTTGGGGTGTCCAGGTCCTCATCGAACCAGGCGGTGCGGCCGTCCCTGGACAGCGTGACGGCCCGCCGGGTGGCCTTGAAGCTCCAGGCCTTGCCGCGCTGGAAGATGGGATGGGCCCAGGTCTGGAAGGCAGCCTTGGTCCAGCGTTCGGTGGCATCGGTGCCGAGGAACACAGCGCCATCAGCGAGATGCCCAAAATAGCGGACCTCGTCCGCCTGCGAGGCTGCCAGGTGCCAGTCGTCAAGCACCGTGGCGACCGCCTTCTCGGCCGGCGCCTGGGCGCAGAGGGTGAGGGTGGCGCAGAGGAGCAGGGCGGGGCGCATGGGGACTCCAAACAGGGGAAAGTCAGGGGCGTCCGAGCTTCACCCGGACCCGCATCCGGCCGCTGGCATCCGTCTCCAGCACCTCCCAGGACAGGGGCCCGCTGCGGCCCTTCGGCTGCTCGCTTGGGCCGAGGTTGAAGGCGGCGTCCTCGAGCTCCCAAAGCCCGAGGGGCAGTCTCGGCGGGGGAGGCTTCGGGCTGCCAGGGTGGGCGTCCACCACGCGCACCGGACCCCTGGGATCGCCGTAACTGAGCAGGCCCGGGTCGATGAGTGCCACCACCAAGCCCTGGTGGCCCGGCCCGAAGCGGCCGCCGATGCGCCCCTGCTCGAAGCCCCAGGGTCGGCGCACCTCCAGGCTGAAGAAGCGACCCTTTGTTCGGGGATCGGCCAGGGTGAGCCACTGGGGATCGGCGTCCGGGGCCCGGGAGACCGGCGCGATCCAGCCCTCCCAGCTACGGCCCTTCACCGAAAGGCGGCCAACCGAAGTCCGGAAATGCCCCCGGTACCACAGCTCGGAGCGCACCCAGGCCATGGGATGGGAGGGGCTGTAGCCCATGTCCGCCACCCAGGGCCCTTCCCCGGGGTGCTGGCGGTCCCAGCCCCGGTACTGACCACCGTCCATGAGGTCCCAGATGCCGGCGGTAGGGACCTTTCCATCCTCCAGGTAGAGGTCGTCCACGCGGTGCTCGCCCATGCTGTGGAAGGCCTCGTGGACGATGTTGCCCAGGGGCACCTCTTCGGTCATGAAGAGCAGGGGCCAGCGCCGGTGCTGGTTCCAGGGCAGGGGCATCAGCAGGCTCACGGCCTTGATGTGCGATGGGTTGCCGGTCACGGACTGCGGGTGGCCGGGCGCGATGATCCAGAGGAAATCGGGTTTGCCGTCCGGCTTCGGCGCGCCGGTGCGGTTGTCCAGCCGGTCGCAGTCGCCCAGGGGCTCGCCGCGCAGCTGCTTTAGCACCCAGCGGGCCATGGGTGAGACGTGTTCATCGCTACGTGGTGCGGGATGCTCGGTGCTGCGCAGCTTGAGGAAGCGCCCCTCGACCAGGGAGAGGGCGCCCTTGCTCACCTCGTAGAGGTAGTTGGCGGCGCTGGCGACGCCGGGGCTCCGCGAGAAGAGCAGGTCCCGCAGAGCTTCATCCGGCACTCGGGAGGGTTCGTCCGGGAAGTCGAGGCGCACGAGGAGGACCGAGCCCTTGCTGAAGGCCGGCTCGGGATGCAGCACGATCTCGCGGGACCACTCCGCGGCCGGCACGAGGTCGCGCCGCCAGCCGTCCTTCTCGATGGCGAGGACTGCATCCTCTGGCGCAAGGTCGAGGCGGAACCGGCCCTCGGCATCCGTGACCGCCACCGGCGGGGGAAGCATCGGCGCGACGCGGGGTTGCCGGTCGGGATAGACGCGCACCCCAGGGATGCCCTGGCGGCCGTCGGTGATGCGTCCTGCCGTGGGCCCCGCCAGACCGGCAACCGCCAGCAGGAGGAGGGCCGCCGCCCGGATCATGCCTGGACGAGCTTCTGCAGGTGGGCCAGGCGGGCAAGCAGGGAGACCCGGCGGCGGGTTTCCGGGGCGACCAGCGGCTTCTCGAGGGCATCGGCCACGGGCTCCTGGAGCCGGGACCAAGTCTCCAGCTCACCAGGCGTGTAGAGCAGGAGGATGGGCATGTCCCTGAGCTCATCGGACTCGTGGACCGCCACGGCCAGCGTCTGGGCGCTACCTTCCAGTAGCTCGGTGTCAAGGACCATGAGGTCGGGCCGGTGGGCCATGATCTGGGCCCGGGCCTGGCTCTCGCCCTGGGCCTCGAGGAAGGTCGCCTGATCCTTGCCGTAGTGGTTCTGGACCTGGGAGCGCACCAGCGAGCTGGCGGAGACCACCAGGACCTTGGGACGGGCCGGGGCCAGAGTGCCCGCCCGCAGGGTGAGGGCCCTTATCCGCAGGTGGGTCTGCACCCGGACCTGCAGGAGCATGGTGTTGGCGGGCTTGCGGAGGAAGTCATCGGCGCCCGCCGCGTAGCTGCGATCCTTGGCGTCCCGGCTGAGGGCGGTGAGCACCAGGATGGGAACGGCGGCCGTCGCCGGGTTGCCCTTCATGACCTCGCAGGCCTTGAAGCCATCCATGGAGGGCATGACCGCATCCATGATGACGAGGTCAGGCAGGGTCTCCTTCATCCGGTCCAAAGCCTCCTGGCCATTGGAGGCCGAGATGACCCGATGGCCCAGAGCCTGCAGCTGTGCCTCGATCTGGCGTCGCTGAAGGGCATTGTCCTCGACCATCAGGATGGTCATGGGGGACGGGAACTGGGACAAGCTGGCTCCTTGACTCGTGACTTGAGGGTAAAGGGCCTATCGGTTCGGATCAACCCATGATGAAGATCGGGCCTTGGGAAAACTCCGCAGACAGCGCGGCTTGGCACCGGTACAATGGTGGGTTCGAGGTTCCTCAGTGTCAGATCCCGCCCTGATCCGCAACTTCTCCATCGTCGCCCACATCGACCACGGCAAGTCCACGCTGGCGGACCGGCTGCTGGAGCTCACCAAGACCGTGGCCGGCCGGGACATGCAGGCCCAGATTCTGGACGACATGGACCTGGAACGGGAGCGCGGCATCACCATCAAGGCCCATGCCGTGACGCTCAAATACCCTGCCAAGGACGGGAAGACTTACACCCTCAACCTCATCGACACCCCTGGCCACGTGGACTTCACCTACGAGGTGAGCCGCAGCCTGGCCGCCTGCGAGGGCGCCATCCTGGTGGTGGACTCCACCCAGGGCGTCGAGGCCCAGACCCTGGCCAACACCTACCTGGCCCTGGAGAACGGCTTGGAAGTCTTCCCCGTCCTGAACAAGACCGACCTGCCCAGCTCGGATCCCATCCGGGTGCTTGAGCAGATCGACACGGTCATCGGGCTGGTGGACACGGCCCACGCCGTGAACGTGAGCGCCAAGACCGGAGAGAACTGCGACCAGGTGCTGGAGCAGATCGTGAAGTGCATTCCAGCCCCCCAGGGGGATCCGAATGCCCCTCTGCAGGCCCTCGTCTTCGACTGTTACTACGACGCCTATCGCGGCGTGGTGAACCTCATCCGGGTGATGAACGGCACCATCAAGACCGGCGACACGATCCGTTTCATGTCCACGGGCAGCGAGCACCGGGTGGATGAGATCGGCATCTTCGATCCCAAGATGGACAAGCAGGAATCGCTGTCCGTGGGTGAAGTCGGCTACCTGGTGGCCAACATCCGGCAGCTGGTGGACGTTAAGGTGGGCGACACCGTGACCCATGGCGTGACGCTGACCACCAAACCTGCCACCGAGATGCTGAAGGGCTTCAAGGAGATCCAGCCGGTGGTCTTCGCCGGCATCTTCCCCACGTCCAGCGACGACTTCGAGAACCTCCGGAACGCCATGGACAAGCTGCGCCTCAATGACAGCAGCTTCACCTACGAGCCGGAAACCTCCACGGCCCTGGGCTTTGGCTTCCGTTGCGGGTTCCTCGGGCTGCTCCACATGGAGATCGTCCAGGAGCGGCTGGAGCGCGAGTTCGACCTGGACCTAATCACCACCGCCCCCAGCGTGCGCTACCACGTGCACCTGACGGACGGCTCCGAAGTCTCTGTCGACAATCCCACGAAGCTGCCGCCCCTCCAGAAGATCGCGAAGATCGAGGAGCCCATCATCGAGGCCACCATCCTCACCCGCACCGACTTCGTGGGCGGCCTGATCAAGCTCTGCGAGGAACGCCGCGGCCTCCAGCAGAAGCTCGAGTACCTCAGCCAGGACCGCGTGATGCTGGTCTACGAACTGCCCCTCAACGAAGTGGTGCTGGACTTCTACGACAAGCTCAAGTCCACCTCGAAGGGCTACGCAAGCTTCGACTACCACATGAAGCACTACACCGAGTCCGACCTGGTGAAGATGGACATCCTGGTGAACGCCGAGCCCGTGGACGCGCTCTCCATCCTGGTGCACCGGGCCAAGAGCCAGGCCCTGGGTCTCGCCCTCTGCCAGAAGATGAAGGAAGTCATCCACCAGCAGATGTTCGACGTGGCCATCCAGGCCGCCATCGGCAGCAAAATCATCGCCCGCACTAACGTGAAGGCCCGCCGCAAGGATGTGCTCGCCAAGTGCTACGGCGGCGACGTGAGCCGCAAGAAGAAGCTCCTCAACAAGCAGAAAGAGGGCAAGAAAAGAATGAAGTCCATCGGCAACGTGGAGATCCCCCAAGAGGCCTTCCTGGCGATCCTGAAGGTCGAGAACTAGGGTTCAAGCAGACCCGATGGATCGCCTTCAATGGATGAGGCCGAAGCAGCAGTGGAGGCCGACCGTGCGCGAAGCGCATGACCCCGCAGCGGCGAGGCCCAGGATGGGCCGAGTCAAGTCCATCGGGAATGTCGAAATCCCCCAGGAGGCTTTCCTGGCGATCCTCAAGGTCGAGAACTAGCCGACCCGGTCATCGTCCTTGATTTCGCCGGCCTCGATGAGGTTGGTCAGCAGCCGCTGAAGCTCCTCATCGCCGATCACCCCCCGGCGCTGGAATAGGCGGATGAGGCCCAGCACGAGGCTGCGGGTCTGGTATGTCTCGAGTTTCCGCAGTGTCGGGCCCATGGTGCGGCTGTGGACGAGGTCCGGGTTGGCGGCGGGAGCGGGCGTGGCCTGGCGGGCCGGGACCGTGGGGTCGAAGAGCCCGAACGGGTCGATGTTGACCGGCTGCGTGGGCGCTGCGGGGCTGTCGAAGAAGGGATCCCGGGGGAAGGGCACAGGCGCCGGTGGTGGTGCTGGGGTGGGAAGCGCCAGGGGAGACAGGGTGAAGGTCACGGGCAGCGCATCATCCTGGCTCTGGTCCTTTCCGAGCTCCACGGTCAGGCCCTCGACCGGTGCCTCAAGGCGGCGGTAGAGGTCGGAGATGGCCTTCCTCAGTGCGCTGTGGGAGGCCACCACGGGCTGGATGTGAAGGCCGGAGGCGAACCGCGCGCTGTCGATGGCATTGAGGTCCGACGGGTCGGACATGGCCAGCACCAGGGACTTCGGTTCCTGCGTATTGATCGGGAGCACCGTGAACTGGTCCGCCAGGCGGTGGGGGACCAGCTTGAGGACCTGCGGGGACACCTCGATGTTGCGCACATCCATCTGCGGCACGCCGGTCTGGTGGCTGAGGAAGTCCATGAGGACCTCCTCCGAGATGTAGCCCAGCGCCACCAGGTTGCTGCCTAGCCTGCCCCGGGCGATCTTCTGGTGCGTGATGGCGCTCTGGAGCTGGGCAGGCGTGATGAGGCCGCCCTCCACGAGCAGTTCACCCAGACGCTTGATCGGTTGCTGCATGTTCGAGTCCCAGGAGCTTCATCATGGCTGCACAGAGGTTCGTCTCCAAGGTAACTTTATTCAAGGGTTTTGTGCGGATGGGGGCGGCATGACTTCGGAAGATCTCTGGCGGGCGGCACTGCACGACTTCAACAACCTGCTGGCGGGGCTCCAGGGTGTGCTGGACCTCAGCGACCCGCGGCTGCCCCTGGATGCCCGGAACCGGATGCGCCTAGAGTCCACCCTCGGGGATGGGAAGACGCTCATCGCCATGGCCCGTGCGCTGGCCCTCGGGCGGCACCCGGATGCAGGCCTGGCGGCCTGGGGTGAGTGGAGAGCCGGGCTCGAGGAGCGGTTGGAGCCCATGGCCGGTCTCTTCCGGTGTCCGGTCGAGCTGGTGGATGCGGGGGCCGAAGGCACCCCCTGGCCAGCCCCCCTGCTGCAGGATTGGGCCGCGGCCTTCACGCGGCAGATCCTTCCATGGGCGGTTCCGGGTCCCCTCCGCCTGGAAGCCTCGGTCTCTCCCGAGGCCTGGATCCTGACCTGGGTGGGGGATGCCCCGCTGCCGGTGGCCCTGCGGCCAGAGCCACCGCCTGACGCCCCCAAGAACCTGCCTTCGCTCTGGCTGAGGGATACCCAGTCACGCCTGGGCCTGTCGATCCAGGAGACGTCGGGCGGGATCATCGTCTGCATGCCGCGGCCAACTGCCTCCTAGGCGCCCACCCCTCCAGCCGCTCGGCTCACCCCGGCACTGACCCTCCGACGATTGGGCCGGGGTAGGTTGGTGCCGGAGGTGATCCATGACACCCAATCGGCCCTACCGGTCCCTGCGCACGGCCGTCGTGGTTTTGATGCTCTCCTTCCTGGGGCTGGAGGCGTCGGTGCCAGCCATGTTCCGGGGCGATGCCGCCCACACCGGGATCTATGCCTCGGAGCCACCGTCTCTGACCGCCACGGCCTGGACCTTCCGCACGGGCGGCAAGGTGCTCTCCTCCCCTGCTGTCTCGGGAGGCGTGCTCTTCGTGGGAAGCGCGGATCACCGCATGTACGCCCTGGATGCAAAAACCGGAGAGCTGAAGTGGCGTTACCAGGCCGCGGGCGCCATCGCCTCGTCACCGGCCGTCGTGGCGGAACGCGTCATCTTCAGCAGCCTGGACGGCCTCATCCAGGCGGTGGACGCCACCACTGGCAAGTCCGTCTGGACCTTCCGAACGGAAGGGGAGCGAAGGTTCACGGCCCCGGGCATCCATGGCGCGCAGCCCCGGACCGAGCTGATGCCCGATCCCTATGATGTGTTCCTCTCCTCACCCGCGGTGGTGGACGGGCTCGTCTTCGTGGGCAGCGGCGACCACCATGTCTACGCGCTGGACGCTGTCACAGGGGCACTGCGCTGGAAGAGGAAGACCGGCGGGGTCGTGCATGCCACCCCCGCCGTGTCGGGTGGCAGGGTGTTCATCGGGAGCTTCGACCGGACCATGTACGCGCTCGATGCCGCCACCGGCACCGTCCAATGGACCTTCCTGACCGGCGAAGATCCCGAGTTCCACAACCAGGTCGGCATCGCCAGCTCCGCCGCAGTGGCCGATGGACGGGTATTCTTCGGCTGCCGGGATGGTCATTTCTACGCCCTGGACGCCGCCAAGGGGACCCTGCTGTGGAAGCACGACAACCACAAGGGCTGGGTCATCGCCTCACCCGCGGCGCAGGGCGGGAGGGTTCACTTCCCCACGTCCGACGGGCAGCGCTTCAAAGCCCTGGAGGCCGCCACGGGCAAGCTGATTTATGACCGGCCGATGAAGGCGGTGTCCTTCTCCTCGCCGGCCATCGCCGGGAAACGGATCCTCTTCGGGACCTCGGACGGCTGGCTGCACCTGGTGGATCGCGACACGGGCGCCACAGTGGCCGACTTCCAGACCGAGGGCGCCAAGCAGAACGGGAAGAAGTACCTGGATGCCGAGGGCCGTATGATCGGGTCCGCCCTCTATCCCGACGGCACCCTGGACGGCATGGTCATCGGCCTCGACCGCATGTTCAGCCTGGGTTCGATCCTGTCCTCGCCGGTCGTCGCCGAGGGCATCGTCTACGTGGGCAGCACGGATGGGACCATCTACGCTCTGCGCTGAGCAGCGTGGTGGCTGGCATTGCTCCGAGCGACCGTTACAATGATCGATTCGGGCGGAGTGATGAAATTCCATATTCAGACCTGGGGCTGCCAGATGAACGACCACGACGGTGAGAAGCTGTCGGGGCTGCTGTCGGCCGACGGCTTTGAGGAGGTCGGCTCGGCGGAGGAGGCTGAGCTGGTGTTGCTGAACACCTGCTCCATCCGCGAGAAGGCCGTCCACAAGGTCTATTCGGAGCTGGGCCGCCTGCGGGAGGAGAAGCACCGGCGTCCGCTCCTGGTCGGCGTCACCGGGTGCCTGGCCCAGCAGGAGCAGGCGGCCCTTTTCAAGCGGGCCCCCCACATCGACTTCGTGCTGGGCACCATGGCCCTCAAGCAGCTGCCGCGCCTGGTGGCCGAGGCCCAGGCGGGCAAGGCCCGGGTGCTGGATGTCGGCGAGTATCCGGACAATCACTTGTTTCCGCCCTCGGTGACGCGTCGCCGGGACACGGCCAAGGCCCTGGTGACCATCACGGAGGGCTGCAACCACGCCTGCACGTACTGCATCGTGCCCACGACCCGGGGGGCCGAGCGCCATCGCCCCTTCAACGATGTGCTGGCCGAGGTGCGCGGCCTGGTGGAGCGGGGCTACCACGAGGTGGAGCTGCTGGGCCAGAACGTGAACAGCTATGCGGGTGGCTGCACCTTCGCCGACCTGCTGGAGCGGGTGTCCGAGGTGGAGGGCCTGGAGTGGATCCGCTTCACCACCAGCCACCCCATGAACTTCACGAAGGAGCTGGCGCAAGTGCTGGTGACGAACCCCAAGGTGGCGCCCTTCCTCCATCTGCCACTTCAGAGCGGCAGCGACCGGGTGCTGAAGCGGATGCTGCGGGAGTACACCGTGGCCGAGTATCTGGAGCGCCTGGGCTACCTGGGCGAAGGGCGCTCCCGCATCGCCCTCAGCACCGACTTCATCGTGGGCTTTCCCGGCGAGACCGAGGAGGACTTCGAGGCCACCCTGCGCGTGCTCGACGAGGTCGCCTTCGATGGCTCCTTCAGCTTCATCTACTCCCCAAGGCCCGGGACGCCATCCCTGCGCCTCAAGGACGACATGCCACCGGAGGTGAAGTCCGCCCGTCTGACGCGGCTTCAGCTGCGTCAGGCGCAGCTCACGCGGGCCAGCAACGAGCGCTTCCTTGGCCGTGAGATCCTGGTGCGGGTGGAGACCCATGGGCCCAACGAGCACGGCTGGTGGCTGGCGCGCAGCGGCGAATGGAAGACGATTCACCTGCAGGTGGGGCCGGGTCGCCTGCTGCCTTTTGGGGAGCTGGTGCAGGCCAGGGTCACCCAGGCGGGCCCCCACTTCCTGGGGGCTGAACTCGTCTAGGCTGGTCAGCCCACTGCGACGGAGAATGACCAGCTGCGCGTCGCACCCGGGGCCACGAGGAAGACTCCGGGCTTTTCGCTGAAGTCGCCCTCCCAGTCCGTGGGGTCGGCATGGCCGGCCCAGGGCTCGATGCAGAGGAAGGAAGGCCCCGGATCCGGCTTGGCCCACAGGCCCAGGTGGGGGAAGCCTTCCCAGGCTAGGACCAGCCTTGGGCCGCCCGGGACTTCATAGCGAAGGCTTCGACTCCGGGACTGAAGGAAGATCAGGGCATCTTCGCGGAACAGGTCTTCATGCAGCGCCAGGTCGCGCCCGAGGATGGGGGTGGCATGTCCTTCCGGGGCGAGGAGCCCCCGGCCATCCAGCCTGTGCATGGGGCCTGGCTCATCTGCCCGGAAGACGAGCCGGTGTGCGGCTTTGGAAAGCTCTGGGGTGAGTGGCCAGAGAAAGGCCGGATGGAGGCCCAGGCTGGCTGGCAGGGGCGTGGAGGCGGGGTTGTGCAGCTCCAGTTCCATGCGGAGGCCGGAGGCTTCCAGCGCGTAGCGGATGACCAGGTGGAAGGCGAAGGGATAGGTCTTGCGCGTGTCCTCGTCATCCCAAAGTTCAAGGGCGCAGCCTGCGGGTGTGCGCTCCGCCCAGGTGAAGGCACGATCCCGGGCGAAGCCGTGCCTGGGCATCGAATGGGCCTCCCCTCGGTGGCGCAGGAGGTCACCCTTCAGGCCGCCCACCACGGGGAAGAGCAGGGGGGCATGGCGGGGCCAGAGGGGGCCGGCATTCCAAAGCAGGTCGGTATCGCCGAGCCTCAGGGCCTGCAGTTCCGCACCGTGGCGGGCGATCACGGCTTCCGCGCCGTGGAGGTGCAACCGGTGGAGGTCCATGCCGCCATGATGACCTGCCCATGGTAGATTGGCCCTCCCCCGTCTTTCACGCACGTAGCCAGCCCCCCGGGAGCCAGCCATGCACTTCACGGCGGACGCCATCGCGACCCTCCTCCACGCGCCCAGCGCGAATGTGGACGCCCACTGGCCCCTGGTCCTCGAGGCACTTGGAACCCTGGAGATCCTGGAGCCTGCAGTAGAGGTCGCGGCCATCGCCACCATCGGCACCGAGAGCTACCTCTTCGCCCCCGAGAAGCAGGCCGGGACCGAGGCCTACTTCCGCCGGATGTACGAGTTCGACCGCAGCCTCGGCAACCACGAGCCCGGGGACGGCCCCCGTTACTGCGGGCGCGGCTATGTCCCCCTGCTTGGCCGCTCGGAATACGCCCGGTTCGGCAAGCTGGTGGGCGCGGACCTAGTGGAGCAGCCGGATCTGGCCCTGGACCCCGCCGTGGCGGCCCGGATCCTGGCCTACGATTTCATGCTGAAGGGCGTGCCCAAGGCGGCGGGCGAGGATGACTGGGTCAAGGTCCGCCGCCTCATCCACGGCAACCTGTCCGGCTGGAAGCGGTTCAATGGGATCCTGATCCCCCTGCTGAAACAGCTGCCCTAAAATCAAGACCCTCCCGGTTCCGCCCGAAGCATGGGCATAGCCATCGGTCTCGGCCCACGTCGAGGCTGGGCCCTTGCCCGGGAGATCCCCATGCGTGTTAATCAGCCGGTCACGAAGGTGGAGCGCCGCCTGGAGGAAGGCGCCTACATCGTGTCCACCACGGACCTGAGGGGCGTCATCACCTACGGTAACGAGGAGTTCATCCGCATCAGCGGCTTCACTCGGGACGAGCTGATCGGCCAGCCGCAGAACGTGGTCCGCCATCCGGACATGCCTCCGGCGGCCTTCGAGGATCTTTGGCGGACCATCAAGGCCAACAAGCCCTGGCAGGGGCTGGTCAAGAACCGCTGCAAGAACGGCGACTTCTACTGGGTGGATGCCAATGTGACCCCCATCGTGGAGAACGGGCAGACCGTGGGTTACGTCTCCATCCGCAGCAAGCCGACCCCGAGCCAGATTGCCGATGCCGAGCGGATGTACGCCAAGGCCCACGCCGGCCAGCCCATGGAAGACCCCGAGCGCAAGCTCTGGATCCCCTTCCCCCACATGGGCTTCCGCAACCGGGTCTGGGCCGCGGCGGCAGCTGTCCTGACGGTCTTCTTCGTGATGGCGGCCATCAGCTTCATCGCCTTCACCACCACCCAGACCGAGGCGGTGTCGGTGAAGGAGGAGTACCTTCCGACCACGCTCCTGGCCGAAGAGATGGCCCTCCAGACCGTGCAGATCCAGCAGGCCATCACCGATGCGGCCCTCACCAAGCGGGCCGATTCCATGAACGAGGCTGCCAAGGCTGCTTCGGCCTTCCACAAGGCCGAGCAGGCCTTTCGGACGCTGGCCGTGCGGGACACGGCGAACCTGAAGCAACTCGACGAGCTCAACCGCGACTTCGACGGCCTCTACGACACCGGGCGTGCCATGGTGACCGCCTACCAGAACCAGGGGCTGGCCGAGGGCAACCGGCTCATGGAGGCCTTCGATAAGGGCTCTGAGACCCTCACGTCGCACATGGCGAAGCTGCGGGATGCCGAGGTCAAAGACGTGGAAGGGCGACTGAGCACCATCTCCACCCGGGCGGGCCTCAGCCTTTGGGTCCTTGGAGTCGGTTCAATCACTGGGGTCCTGGCCGGCCTGCTCGTGTTTGGCAAGCTGGTGCAGATCCTGGACCATCAGCTGGGTGGTGACCCCAAGGTCGCCCTTGAGCTGGCCAGGGCGCTCGCTGAAGGCAACCTGCGCACGGACATTCCCACACGCCCTGGTGACCGGACCAGCCTCATGTTCACCCTCCGGGCTATGCAGGCCCACCTCAAGACCACCATCAACCGCATCCGGTTCGATGCCATGCGGGTCCGGCAGAACAGCAGCGAGATCGCCACCGCCACCCACGAGATCGCCAGCACCAGCCGCGAGCTCGCCCGCAACGCCGACTCCCAGCGCACCTCGACGGACCGAATGGCCTCGGCCATCACGGAGCTGTCGGCCTCGGTCCGGGAGGTGGCCGACCACGTCCAGACGAGTCATCAGCGCTCCCTGGAGGCCTCCCGGACGGCCCAGACCGCCAATGCCTCGGGCCAGGCCGCCCTCAAGGCGATGGACCGGGTGGAAGAGGCCACGGGGCAGATGGTCGAAGCGGTCCAGGTCATCCAGGACATCGCCCGACAGACCAACCTGCTCTCCCTGAACGCCGCCATCGAGGCCGCCACGGCGGGTTCGCTGGGCAAGGGCTTCGCCGTGGTTGCTGAGGAGGTGCGGAAGCTGGCCGAGCGCAGCGACGCCTCCGCCCGCGAGATTGCCGCCCTCATCGAGGGCAGCAACCGGGCCGTCACCCAGGGCAAGGCCACGGTCCAGGATGCCGTGCAGGCCCTGGAGACCATCCGTGACCACATCTCCGAAGTGGCCGCCATGTCCACCCAGATCGAGGCCGCCTCGGGCGAGCAGGCCAAGGCCAGTGAAGAGGTTGCCAAGCAGGTGGAGCTCGGGGCCCAGCAGGCCGTCCAGAATGCGAGCGCCAGCGTCCAGCTCTCGGGAACCGTGGACAGCAACGCTGCGACCACCGAGCAGCTGTCGCGCACGGCCGAAGGCTTGGCCGAGCTCATGGGGCGCTTCAAAACCTAATCGTCCTAACGCGATTGGTCTTGGTGCGCCCGGCCGGATTCGAACCGGCACGCCCTTGCGGGCAGCGGATTTTAAGTCCGCGGCGTCTGCCATTCCGCCACGGGCGCGTAGGTCCAGCCTAACGAGAGACCGCGCGACATGGTAGGTTCGACCGATGCTTTCCCGTATCGCCGCGCTGCTGCTGGCGCTCTCCACGTTGTCCCTGTCCGCGGAAGTCAGGGCCCTGAAGGCCTTCTTTCAGGAGCGCTGTGCGGTCTGCCACGGTCCTGATGGCACGGGCCGCAGTGCGAACGGCACCCGGCTGGGCGGACGCAACCTGGTGGAGTCCCGCTGGCTGGCCAGGCAGGAGGCGTCCGGGCTCGCGGCCTCGATTCTGAAAGGTCGCGGCGCCATGCCTGGATTCCGGCGGCAGCTGACGGAAGCCGAGGCCCGCCGCCTGGTGACGGAGGTCATCCGGCCCCTGGCGGCGAGGAAACGCTCCTGATTTTGGCTTCCTGTCATGGGAACGGCCCCATAGTGGTTGATTCAGCGAACAATGAGGAGACCATGCGGCGGACCATCCTGATCCTGAACTTGGTCATGCAGCCCCAGCTGCTGCTGTGCGCAGAGGCACCGGCCAGATCCGTGAAGGAACTGAAGGGCTTCTATGTCGCCAACTGCGCGAAGTGCCACGGTGCCGACGGCTCGGCCCGGAGTCCTCAGGGGAAGCTCCTGCCTGGCACAGACTTCACCGACAACCTGAATATGGCCAAGAAAAGTGATGCCATGATGGTGAAGACCATCCGGAAGGGCATCTTCTTCGGGGTGGTGATGCACCCCTTTAAGAAGCGGATCACCGAAGCGGAGGCCCTAGTCCTGGTCCGGGAGGTCCTGCGCAAAGCCGAGAAGGGCAAGGTCATCGCGCCATGAGGCAAGCCACCAAGTAGCATGGACCAATGCCAGACCCCGCCTCCGAATCGATCGACCATCCCCTCCTGCGAAACCTGAACGCCCCCCAGCGGGAGGCGGTGCGCCATGCCCACGGCCCCCTGCTCATCCTGGCCGGCGCTGGCTCCGGCAAGACCACGGTGATCACCCGGCGCATCGCCTGGCTCATCGAGGAGGAGGGCGTGCACCCGGGTTCCATCCTGGCCATGACCTTCACCAACAAGGCGGCGGAGGAGATGCGGGAGCGGGTCCAGCGGCTGGTGTCCGTGCCCGCGGCGCAGCTGTGGGTGAGCACCTTCCACAGCTTCTGCACGCGGATCCTCCGTCGCGAAGGCGAACGCACACCCGTGGGACGGGACTTCGTCATCTTCGATCCCGCCGACCAGAAGAGCCTCGTGAAGCAGGTGCTGGCGGAGCTTAAGCTGCCGGAGAAACAGTTCCACCCGAAGAAGGTGCTGGAACTTATCAGCGATTTCAAGAACCGCTGCCTGCTGCCCGAGGAGGCCCGTGAGGAGGCCCTGGACCCTTGGACCCGCAAGGTGCTGGATGCCTACGACCTCTATCAGAAGGGTCTGAAGAACCACCGGGCCTGCGACTTCGACGACCTGCTGCTCTGGACCGAGCGCCTCTTCCGCGATCCGGTCATGCAGGCACAGTATGGCGAGCGCTTCCGGTACATCCTGGTGGACGAGTACCAGGACACGAACCGCGCCCAGTATCTCCTGGTGCAGCACCTGGCGCGGCGCCACCACAACCTGTGCGTGGTGGGCGACGAAGACCAGTCGATCTATGGGTGGAGAGGGGCGGACATCCGCAACATCCTCGACTTCCAGCAGGACTTCCCCGAAGCCGTGCGCATCGAGCTACTGCAGAACTATCGCTCCACGGAAAAGATCCTCGACGCGGCCTCGCAGGTGATCGCCAACAACTCCCAGCGGGTGGAGGGCAAGGGCGCCCTGAAGACGGACCTGGGCGTGGGCGAGTCCATCCAGTTCAAGCTCTCAGACGAGGGGCGGCTGGAGTCCGAGTGGGTGGTGCAGCGCATCCAGGAGCTACGCTACCTCGATCACGAGGCCAAGGTCGCCGTGCTCTACCGCGCCAACTGGCAGTCCCGGCAGATGGAAGAGGCGCTGCGCGCCCAGAACCTCGCCTACCGCCTGGTGGGCGGCGTGAAGTTCTACGAGCGGCAGGAAGTGAAGGACCTCATCTCGTACCTGCGGCTCATCTCGAACCCCTTCGACCTGGTGAGCTTCCGACGCTGCGTGAACGCGCCCAGCCGGGGCGTGGGTCCCACCACCCTGGGCAAGATCGAGGGCGCCATTCCCGAGGGCGGTACGCCGCTGGAGGGATTGTCCCTGCTGCTGCGCTCCGGCGAGCTCAAGGGCCGCGCTCAGCGCGAGCTGGGCAGGTTCCTGGACCTGTTCCACCGGGCGGGGCCGGAGCGCGAAGCACTGGGGCTGGCGGGCCTGGTGAAGTGGGTGCTGCAGGAGAGCGGCTACCTCCAGAGCCTGGAGGACGAGGCCACGCTCGAGGCCGAGGGCCGCATCCGCAACCTGGAGGAGTTCCTCAGCGCGGCGGCCGAGTCAGAGTCCCTGGGCCTGCGCCTGTCGGAGTTCCTGGACCGCATCACCCTGGCTGCGGACACTGACCAGCTGGAGGAGGCCTCGCAGCTCAGCCTCATGACCATCCACTGCGCCAAGGGCCTGGAGTTCCCCTACGTCTTCGTGATCGGCATGGAGGAGGATGTCTTCCCCAACCGCAATGCCCGGGAGACCTCAGATGGCCTGGAGGAGGAGCGGCGCCTCTTCTACGTGGCCATCACCCGCGCCCAGCGTCGTCTCACTCTCAGCGCGGCACGGCGCCGGCGCATCATGGGCACGGAGATGCTCTCCATGCCCAGCCGGTTCCTGCGGGAGATTCCAGCGGACGCTCTGACCGCCCCGATCCGCTGGGGTACGGAGCTCTACCAAGCCGGCGAGGGCGTGCGGCCCGGCAGCTCCTTCACCCGGGGCGCCGGGGGGGCCTCCGTGGCCACGGAGCTGCAGCGCATCCGCACCTTTTTCGACCGGGTGCGGGAGGTGCCGCCCTCACCGTCCGGGACGGGAAGTGACACCCCCCCCGCGCCCTCCGAGAAGGTGGATGCCAGCGCGTTCCCCGCCGGCACCCGCGTGAGGAGCCCCCGCTTCGGGGCCGGCACCATCCTCGCTGCATCCGGACGGGGCGATGGCCTGACCTACACCGTGCGCTTCGACCAGGGCGGCGACCGGCGCATCATGGCTCGGTTCGGGGGGCTGGAGCCGGTCTGAACCGCTCCGTCAGCACCTGTTTCCGGTACTCGAAGATCCGCTGGACATCCCGTCGGACCCACAAGGCGGTGACGATCCGGCCGATGAAGCCCCAGCCCACCCGGTAGCGCACCTGATCGGTCATGCGGGTGCCGCCGTCCGGCAGATCCACGAAGCGATGGGTGTGGTGCCAAAGCGCATAGGGACCGGAAATCTGCCGGTCTGCGAACTTTTCTCCGGGGACGAAGGTCTCGATGAGGGTGCGCCACCGTAGCGTCAGCCCCCGCACCTTGATCCGGTAGTCGAAGAGCGCGCCCTCGCCCTGGGGCAGGGGCTTCGGCGTCAGCACCTCGAAGTTCAGCCAGGGCGGGGTGAGGGCCTCGAGGTTGGCCGGATCGGAGAAGAACCTGAACACCTCGCTCCGGGGCGAGGGAAGGTCCTGCACGGCGATGAAGACTTCTTCCCTCATAGCAGATCCTCCAGCGCCGCCTCGGCCGTGGGAAAGCGGAACCGGAATCCAAGGGCCTCGGCGCGGGCGGGCAGGACGAAGGCGCCCTGCAGCAGCAGGGCCTCGGCCAGCTCACCCAGCACCAGCCGCGTGGCGAAGCGGGTGAGGAAGCCCGGCACGGGCAGCATCGGGCGCCCAAGCCGCCGGGCGATGAGGCGCGTGAAGGCCTCGTTGCTCAGGGGCTCGGGTGCCGTGCCGTTGAAGGCGCCCGACCAGGCGGGATTGCCGACGGCTTCGATGAACATGGCAACCAGGTCGTCCACGTGGATCCAACTGAGGCCCTGGCGACCCGAGCCCAGCTTGCAGCCTTGGAACCAGCGCACGGGCAAGGCCATCTTGGGCAGTGCGCCTCCTTTCCGATCCAGGACGACCCCGATGCGGATCAGGGCCACGCGAACACCGAGGGCTTCAGCGGCGGCAGCCTCGGCTTCCCATGCCTGGCAGACCTCGGCGAGGAAGCCCGTGCCCGGTCCGGCACCTTCATCCACGGGATGCTCGTCCCGGGGGATGTAGTAGCCGATGGCCGAGGCGTTGATGAGGGTCAGGGGTGGCCGGGCGCAGGCCCGCATGCCTGCCACCAGTTGGGCGGTGGCCCTGATCCGGCTGTCCCGGATGGCGGCCTTCCGGGAGGCGGTCCAGCGCCGGTCGGCGATGCCTTCACCGGCCAGGTTGATGACGGCGTCCGCGCCCTCCAGCAAGGTGGCCAGTTCGTCCCAGCTGTGGGCTGAGGCGCCGGGGGGGCATGCCAGCGCCTGCGGGTTCCTGGTCAGCACCGCCACCCGGGCGCCCAGGCCCTGCAGAGCCCTCACCAGCGGCTGGCCGACCAGTCCCGTGCCGCCGGCCACCACCACCCGCTGCAAGCTCGATTCGACCAAGATCCCCCCTTATCAGCTGAGCAACAGCCGGAACCGCAGGGAATCGGGATGGGCCCTGCGGGGATCCTCGACGGGTTCAGACCCGCGGTGCCGAGACGCCCCCTAGTAGTACCACGGTGTGATCGCCGGGGCGGCCACAACCGGGGGCTGAATTCTGGGCCACCTTCGCTCGTCCGGGATTTTTCCAGTGTAGAAGCGGACCAGCCGGGAATTCGTGTTGCAGTCCCGGAGCATGGCTTCGGCCAGATCCAAGGCATCGTGGAAGACGAGGCCTTGGTATTCCCACTCCCAAATATCGGTGCAGTAGCGAACCGTGAAAGCACGGTCCCCAATGGTGCAGATGCCGCCACTCGGCGTTCTGGAGGTCAGTTCCAGGATGGTTTCATCCAAGGTCATGGGCCACCTCCTCGGAGAACACTCAGGCCCAAGATAGGTTTCGGCTAAATAAAGGCCACCCTTAAATCGGCTATTCAGGCCGGTTCTTCCCGGTCAGCACAAGCCCTCCCGCACATCCCTGAAGGCCCGGCCCCGTTCCTGGATTAACCTGTCCCTTGGCCTTGAGTCCCGTGGACTCCTTCCGCCGAGGCGACCATGCGCTACCTGCTCTCCAACCTGCCCCTGAACCTGGGAGAAGAGTCGCTGGACCTGGCCAAGCCGCTGGCCCATGCCCTGGGCGGCCAGCCCACGGACTACCGGGCGGTCGCCCTGGAGCGTCGCAGCCTGGATGCCCGACACAAGGGGGCCATCCGCTTCCTCACGGCCCTCAGCTTCGAGTCGGATCGGGCCTTGACGCTGGGCCCGCTGCCCGGCGGCCTGAAGCTCGAACCTGCGCCGGTCACGGCACCCTACGCGGTGGCGAAGCCCCCGCGCAAGCCACGCGTGGTCATCGTGGGCAGCGGCCCCGCCGGCACCTTCTGCGCCCTGCGCCTGCTGGACTACGGCCTCGAGCCCATCGTCCTCGAGCGTGGCCCCGCCATGGGGGCCCGGGTGAAGGCGATCTCCGGCCTATGGAAGGACGCGGTGCTGGATCCCGAGGCCAACGCCCAGTTCGGCGAGGGAGGTGCGGGCACCTTCAGCGATGGCAAGCTCACCACGCGCATCGGTCACCCGGCCACGCGCTACGTGCTGGAGGCCTTCGTGCGCTTCGGAGCGAACCCCCGCATCCTCTACCTGGCCAAGCCCCACGTCGGCACGGATGTCATCCGACGCTGCGCGGTACTGATCCGGAAATCGGCGGAGGCGCGTGGCGCCCAGTACCGCTTCAACGCCCGGCTAGAGGACGTGCGCTTCGACGCGCAGGGCCGGGTGCGGGCGGCCGTGCTCGCCAACGGCGAAGAGCTCCCCTGTGAGGCCCTGGTGATGGCACCTGGCCACAGCGCCCGGGACACCTTCGAGATGCTGCACCGCCACGGGGTGGCCATGCGGCAGAAGCCCTTCGCCATGGGCGTGCGGGTGGAGCACCCCCAGGACCTCATCGACCGCTCCCAATACGGCCCCAGCGCGGGCCATCCCTCCCTGCCCGCCGCCGACTACAAGCTGGTCTGCAACTTCGGCCTGAACCGGGCCGCCTACAGCTTCTGCATGTGCCCCGGCGGGGAGGTCACCCAGTGCAGCAGCGAGCCCGGCGGCGTGGTGGTGAATGGCATGAGCAACGAGAAGCGCGACTCGGGCTTCGCCAACTCGGGGCTCGTGGCCAAGGTGAACACGGCGGACTTCGGCAGCGACCACCTGCTGGGCGGCATGTACTTCCAGCGCACGTGGGAGCAGGCCGCCTTCCGGGCCGCCGGGGAGACCTACGGGGCCCCCGCCGTGGCCGTCCAGGACTTCCTGAAGGGTCGGGCCACGGGCAAGCTTCCGCGTACCAGTTTCCGCCCCTTCGCCGTGGCGGCGGACCTGCGGACCTGCCTGCCGGGCTTCGTGCAGGAACAGCTCCTCGGGGCCCTGCCCGCCTTCGACAAGAAGATCCACGGCTTCGCCAGCCGCGAGGCGATCCTGCTGGCCATCGAGAGCCGCACCAGCAGCCCAATCCAGCTGCTGCGGGGCGAGGACGGGCAGTCCGTCAGCCACCCCGGGCTCTATCCCTGCGGCGAGGGGGCGGGCTTCGCCGGGGGCATCACCTCGGCCGCGGTGGATGGCATCCGGGTGGCCGAGTGGATCGCGCAGTCCGCCGGGGCACCGGCGTTCCAGCCCTTCGAGAAGCAGGTGCGGGTCGGGGACCTGGCGAACGAGTACTAGGACTCGACGAGGGGTTCCGGCACCTGGATGATGCGCCATCCCTCGCCGAACTGGGCGAGGAACTCCAGGGCGTAGCAGCGGAAGAAGACGAAGATCGGCAGGAAGACCACGGAGCTGATGTAGGGGAGGATGGCGATGCAGCAGGTGAGGCAGCAGCCGAGGAGCATGAGCAAGGTCGCACCGATCCATAGCAGGATGTACATCAGGTAGAACCCCACGAACTGCCAGCCGTGGCCGGGCAGCAGCTCGTGGCGCAGCACCTGCCAGGCGGCCGCCACACTCAGCTCGCGGTGGTACATGATAGGCACCACGAAGTCGTGGAGCAGCGCCCCGATGAGGCTGAGGACGAGGATCCCGAGGATCAGGAGTCCGCAGCCCACGAGAACGCCGGCGATGGCGGCACCGCCGAACGTGCGCGCATGGATGTCGGGCAGGGCGATGAGGGCCCCCAGGCCCCCGCAGACGAGGAACAGGGCCAGGGTCGCCAGCATGAGCATGATCCGGAACCGGAAGACGTCATTGCCCAAGTGCCGCAGGCGGGTCCAGGGCTCTACGATGTCAGCCTGGTTCCGGACCACGCCATCCAGGAACATGAGCTGGCCGCGGCTGCTCAGCCACTGGAACACCACGGCCAGGGCGAGCATGAGGATGAAGAACACCACGGCGAGGGCGATGACCAGGGGCAGGTGCTCGGAGATCCAGGTGGTGACGGGGCTGAAGTCCGGCGTGGCGCCAGAGGAGGAGCGGTCGAAGGGATTGCCGTTGAAGTTGTAGGAGCCTCCGCCACCGCCCAGGTGGGCCAGGAAGGCGGAGAAGCCCAGCAAGAACCACTTCCGGGCGCTGAAGGGCTCGAAGAGGATGCGCCTCGCGTGGGCGATGGCGGGCTGGATGGACTCGGTGATGGAAACCATGGCTTCCATCATTCCACGGAGCCTGGACGCGGAAATCAGCTATCGTGGCTAGCGCGTCGAAAAGCAGCAGATCCGCCCCGGAGGAATCATGTTCGAATCCGCGGAACTCGGCCACAAGGTCCCCAAGGAGGTCTGGGAGAAGGAGGTCCCGGGACTGCGCGAAGCGCTGCTGGATGCCCAGTACGACCTCACTGCCGCGAAATTTCCCGTGATCATCCTGGTGGCAGGGGTGGACGGCGCAGGCAAGAGCGAGACGGTGAACACCCTGAACGAGTGGATGGATCCCCGCCACATCCAGACCCACGGCCTGGACGAACCCTCGGACGAGGAGCGGGAGCGGCCCCACATGTGGCGCTACTGGCGCATGCTGCCACCGAAGGGGAAGATCGGCATCTTCGACGGCTCCTGGTACACCTGGCCCATCCTCGAGCGCGCCCACGGCCGCATCAAGACCTCGGACCTGGATCAGGACATGGCCCGGGTGGCGCGCTTCGAGCAGATGCTCATCCACGAAGGGGCGCTCGTGCTGAAATTCTGGATGCACCTGGGCAAGGAGACCCAGAAGAAGCGGCTGAAGAGCCTGGAGAAGGATCCCAAAACCCGCTGGCGGGTGACGCCCCGGGACTGGAAGCACTTCGAGATGTACGACACCTTCCGCCAGGTCGCCGAACGGGCGCTGCGCTCCACCAGCACGGCGGATTCGCCCTGGATCGTGGTGGAGGCCACCGATCCCCGCTACCAGAAGCTTTCGGTCGGCAAGATCATTCTGGAGAAGCTGCGGGCTCGCCTCGACAACCCGGCCCCCAAGGCGCCGCCGGTCCAACCTCCAGTACCAGCCGCCCTCGACGGGCTCAACATCCTCCGGGCCCTGGATCTCAGCAAGCGCATGGAGAAGAAGGCCTACGAAGAGGAACTGCTCACCCTCCAGGGGCGCCTCAACCTGCTCACCCGCCATCGGAACTTCAAGAAGCACTCGGTGGTGCTGGTCTTCGAGGGCGTGGATGCAGCGGGGAAGGGAGGTGGCATCCGCCGCATCACCCAGGCCTTGGACGCGCGCACCTACCGGATCCAGCCTGTGGCAGCGCCCACCGAGGAAGAGCGGGCCCAACCCTATCTCTGGCGCTTCTGGCGGAGCCTGCCGCGGCGTGGCAAGGTCCAGATCTTCGATCGCAGCTGGTATGGCCGCGTGCTGGTGGAGCGGGTGGAGGGCTTCTGCACAGAGGCTGACTGGCAGCGGGCCTACAGCGAGATCAATGACTTCGAGTACCAGCTCGCCCGCAACGGCACGATCCTGCAGAAGTTCTGGCTGTCCATCAGCCCGGAGGAGCAGCTGCGGCGCTTCGAGGAGCGCCAGGCCACACCCTTCAAGCGGTTCAAGATCACCGAGGAGGACTGGCGCAACCGGGAGAAGTGGCCCGCCTATGAAAGCGCGATCTGCGACATGCTCGACCGCACCAGCACCGAGATCGCCCCCTGGACCTTGGTGGAGAGCGAGAACAAGTACTACGGGCGCATCAAGATTTTGAAGACCCTCGTGCAGCGGCTGGAGGAGGAGTTGTAGGCTCGCCCTGCGCCGATAGCATCGCCACCGCATCCTTCTCCACCTGAGGTTTCTCCGCATGCCGCTCCAAAGCCCGCCCCCTCCGGTCCTGATCACCCGGACCCAGGCCGAAATGCCCCTGCTCCCAGGCTCGGATCCGGTGGTCTTGGCAGTCTTTCAATGGGCACTGGCGCATTCACCCAGCCTCCGCGAGGTGGTCAGGCAGCTGCCCGCAGCAGAACCCAAGGCCCGTTACCGGCTAGTGCCCGATCTAGATGCGAACTACGGCAACCTCCGCATCCAGGCCACCGGGGACCTCTATCACATTGACATCGGCGTATCGTTCCTCGGCTGGTCCCGCTGCGGGGATGCCCTGGAGCCCTGGGTGGCCACGGCCCTCTTCCTGGCGCTGGAAACGGCGCGGCACGGAAAGGTGCACGAGACCGGCAACCCTCAGGCCCTGCGCTTCGTCTGGGAGACCAAGGCTGCGGCCTTCGCCTTCCAGGCCAAAGTCCGGGAAGAGCTTGCCGCCGCGGACCCCGTGCGGATGAAGGATCTCCCCGATGGCGAGTTGCTCTACAAGCACGCCTTCAGGCCCGGGGTCTATCCGCCCGCTGCATCCAAAGACACTCCCCGGTTCTCTAAAACGCCGATGCGCCGCCCTCTTCCCGACGGCGTGCATTGAGGCGCCCCAAGGCGCCCCATCCGGTCCAGCGGTTCAGACCGCCCGCTCCTTGCCGAACACTCGGTCCAACACCAGGCCCGCGGTCTCCTCGATGCTGCGGCCGGTGACGTCCAGCACGGGCCAGCGGCGGTGCAGCTTGAAGACGTCGTCGGCGTAGGCGAGCTCATCCAGGATGCGCCCCATGTCACTGTAGCTGTCCGCGCTGCCCGTGGCACCCAGGCGCTTCAGGCGGTAGGCGCGGATCTCCTGGAGTCGGTCGGCCTGGATGGTGAGGCCCACGATGCGGCCCTGGGGGATGCCCGCCAGCTCGGGGGGCAGGGGCACTCCCGGCACCAGGGGCACGTTCATGACCTTGAAACCCTCCATGGCGAGGTACATGGACAGCGGCGTCTTGCTGGTGCGGCTGATGCCCACCAGCACGATGTCGGCATCCACCAGACCTCCCATGTCGATGCCATCGTCGAACTTCAGGGCGAACTCGATGGCCTCGATGCGGCGGAAGTACTTGTCGCCCACCGCATGGAAGCTGCCGGGCCGTTCTTCGGGCCGCTCGCGGAGGTAGAGCGCCAGGGTGTCCAGCAGGTTGCCGAAGAGGTCCACCTGGGTGAGGCGCAGCTCGGCACAGCGCTTGTCGAGGTAGTCCCGCATCTCGCGGGACACGGTGGTGTGGATGATGACGGCACGCTTGTCTGTGGCCAGCTGCAGCACCCGGTCCAGGTCCTCCTGGGACCGGACGTTCTGGAAGCGGCGCACCAGGGCCGAGCTCTCCCCCTTCGCGAACTGGGTGAGGGCTGCCTGCACCATGCGGTGGGCGGTCTCGCCGGATCCCCCGGAGACGATGTAGATCGGCTGTCTGTCCATGGGATCCAGATTAACCTGGGAGGATGCAACCTCACCTGATTGCCTGGCTGGTCCTGGCCCTCCCCCTCGGCGTGGTCCTGGGGGGGCTGCTGCTGGTCCTGGTCCGCTGGGCGCGGCTCAGGCGGCGCACTCCGGGGGATCCCGAAGCCCTGCTGCTCACGGCGGTGTCGGGCAGCCTTCGCGAGCGGGGCGAGCTGGCGGCCTCCCTGGGTGAGCTTCGGACGGTGCATGAGCGGCTGCTGGATGCCTTGCCCATGGGCCTGCTCTGGGTGGACCAGCGACAGCGGTTGGCGGCCCTGAACCGCCGGGGGCGTGAGCTCCTAGGGGTCACCCCGGGGGTCGTCGGTCTGGAAGCGGGCTTCGTGCTGGAGCCCTTCGCTTGGCTGCGGGAGGTGCTGCAGGCCGAGCCCGGCCCGGCCCATCGCCTGGACGCCGACGGACGGCACTGGCGGGTCCAGCGCATCGAGGCCCCGGACCGGATCGGCGCCCTGGTGCAGTTCGAGGACATCACCGAGGCCGAGCTGGAGGCGCGCCGGCGCCAGCTGCGGGAACGCTTCGCCGAGCTGGGCGAGATGACGGCGGGCGTGGCCCACCAGCTGAAGAACGGCCTGGCGGTGCTCAAGGGCCAGGGCCAACTGCTGAAACGGATCGGTCATGGTGAGGCCGCCGCAGCGGTGCTGGAGGAGACCGAGGACCTTGAGCGTCTGGTCCAGCGGTTCCTCCAGTGGGCCAAGCCGCTCGATCCGATCGCCGAAGACCTGCGGCTCGAGGATGTGGCGGCCCAGGCCCTGACGGAGCTGAAGCGCCGCCCCGTGAGCCAGGGGCGGGCCCTGCTCTGCGAAGGCCGGGGGGCCGTGCGGGGAGATCCGGTGCTGCTGCATCAGGCGCTGGTGAACCTCCTGGAGAACGCCTGCCAGGCCACGCCCCTCGGGGGACGCGTGCTGGTGAGGATTGGCGATGGCCACCTGGAGGTGCTGGACGAAGGCCCAGGGCTGTCGGAGGACACAGCCCTGCGCATGCTCCGGCCCTTCGAGAGCGGCCGCCCTGACGGCACAGGGCTTGGGCTGCCCCTGGCGCTGAAGTGGCTCAATGCCCAGGGTGCGGACCTCCGGCTGACGGTACGGCCCGAGGGCGGTACCTGCGCGGAGATCCGCTGGTAAGTTGGTGGACGATAGGGACCCCTCCATGCGAATCGCGCTGCTCCAGCTCAACGCCCGCCTCGGGGACCCCGAGGGCAATGGCCGCAAACTGCAAGCGGCCTATGGTGAGGCGATCGCCGCGGGCGCCCAGCTGGTGCTGGCCCCGGAACTGACGATCCCCGGCTACCTGCTGGAGGACCGGCTCTGGGAGCCGGGCCTGCGGCGGCGCGTGGAGGCCGAGTCCCTGCGGCTGGCGGCGCTGTCAGGGGTGGTGCCCCTGGTCTTCGGGACGGCCCGGCCCGCGCCTTCCGGCCGCCTTTGGAACGAGCTCTGGTGGTGCGCGGACGGAGGCCTGCGCCACTGCGCCCGTAAGCGGGTGCTGCCCAGCTACGACGTGTTCGACGAGCACCGCTACTTCGAGCCGGATGCCTCGGCCCAGCCGCTGGTGTCCTTCCAGGGGCAGCGCATCGGCCTCTCCATCTGCGAGGACCTCTGGGCGGACCCCCAGCTGGGCAATGCGCCGGTGGGCTACGGCGTGGATCCCATCGCCGATCTGGCGGCCGCCGGGGCCACGCTGATCCTCAATGCCAGCGCCAGTCCCAGCGCCCTGGGCAGCTGGCTGCCGCCGGGCCGCACCGCGCCCTGGGCGATTCCCTCGAAGGAGGCCCAGCGCCGCCGCCTGCTGCCGGGCCTGGCCGAGAAACATGGCGTACCCATCGCCTACGCCAGCCGTGTCGGCGCCGAGAGCTGGCTGCTCTTCGATGGGGGCTCCGGTCTGGCCCTGCCGGACGGCCGCTGGCAGGGCTGTGAGTCCTTCCACGAGGGCCCGCTCATGGTCGATCTCGCCGCGCCGGGCCAGGCCTGGCGGGCCGTGGACGAGGGCTCCTGGCTGCGCCGGGCCCTGGTGACCGGCATCCGTGACAACTTGGCGAAGCAGGGCCTCCAGGCCGTGGTACTGGGCCTCTCGGGCGGCATCGACAGCGCGGTGGCCGCGGCCCTGGCGGTGGAGGCCCTCGGGCCTGAGCGCGTCCTGGGTGCCGCCCTGCCCACGCGGTACAGCAGCGGGGTCAGCGCCGACCTCGCCGAGCAGCAGGCGCGACAACTGGGCATGGGCTTCCTGCGCCTGGATGCGGACGCACCCTTCGCGGGCTTTGGCACGGCGCTGGAACGGGCGCTGCCGGGCCGCGCCTTCGGCCTGACGGACGAGAACCTGCAGAGCCGCTGCCGCGGCAGCCTGCTCATGGCGCTCACCTCCGAGCCGGAGATCCACCGGCGGCTGGGGACGGACCGCGTGGCCGTGCTGAACACGGGCAACAAGAGCGAGGCCGCCACGGGCTACTTCACCCTGTACGGCGATGGCATCGGCGCCTTCGCGCCCCTCGGAGACTGCCTCAAGGCGCGCGTCTACGCCATGGCCCGGGACCTGGGCGAAGCCGTGCCGAGCGGCGTGATCGAGCGTCCGCCCACCGCCGAGCTGAGGCCGGGCCAGACCGACGAGACCAGCCTGCTGCCGTACGCGCAGCTGGACGCCATCCTGGGAGCCGCTCTCGAAGCACAGCGGCCCGAGGAGGGCCTCGCCGACGACCTGTCCCTGCTGCTGGAGGGTGCCGCCCTCGCCCAGGCCAGGGCCGCGCTGCCGCGCATCTTGGGCCTCCTCCGCCACACCGAGTTCAAGCGGCGCCAACTGCCCTTCGCCTTCAAGGTGAGCCCCAAGGCCTTCGGCGCGGGACGCCGCATCCCCCTGACGGCGCTTTAATTCTCTCTGGGAATCCCGCGCTGCTCGCACATCCCCGACCCCCTGCGCAGCAACCTGGCAAGGCCAGGTTGCTGCTTTGAAAACCCGCGCCGCCACGCTATCCTGGCCCTTCTTGCCGGTGTGGCGAAATGGCAGACGCGACGGACTCAAAATCCGTTTCCCCCTAAAGGAGTGTCGGTTCGAGTCCGACCACCGGTACCAAACTGTCGGGCCCCGCAGGGGCCCTTCTGCTTGGTGGTCGATGCTTGCCGCACGATGTCCTTCCGAGCTTAAGCGCATTAATCGCAATGACTAATTGATGTCATGAAACGAATTTTACTTGATCGGTTGGTCCTGAAAAACTACAGTCGACTGGCAGCATTCGCCCGCCGAGCGGATTGATCCGATGACGTCCCCGGCTCTTGTCGAATTCCGAGAATGGGGAGCACCACAGCCATGGAAGCGGCCTGGAACACGCGCTATGACACGGGCATCAGGCTCATCGATGAACAGCATCAGGAGCTGTTTCGGATCGTCGATCGCCTGCGGCGAATGGTCCAGGAGGGGGCGGACAGGGCCGAGGTGGAAGCCCTGCTCGAGGATCTGGTGGCCTGCTCGGAGCGGCACTTCGCCACCGAGGAGACCTTCATGGGGCGGTTCGCCTATCCCGATCTCGCGCAGCACGTGTCCGAGCACGCCACGATGCTGACCAGCCTCCACGAGCTGCTGACCAAGTTCCAGGAGAGCCACCATGCCATGGCCCTGATGGTGCCGACCTTCATGGAGGGCTGGCTCAGGCACCACATCAGCGATGGGGACTTCGGGTTCGTGACCTTCCTGAAGGCGCGGAACCTGGCCTGAACCCTCCGATCTCGCAACAAAAGGCCCCGCGGTGGCTGGGCCTTTTGTTGGCTGCAGACCTGACCCGGATCAGATCCGGAAGCGCGCCACCAGCGAGTTGAGCTGCTCGGCCAGGTGGCTGAGCTCGTCCACGGTGCGGGTGGACTCCTTGATGGTGGCGGCCATCTCCTCCATGGCCGCGGCGTTCTGCTCGGCGATGGCGGTGAGGTTGCCCATGGCGGCCACCACGGACTGGCTGTCGCGGCTCTGGGTCTCGCTCTGGCTGCCGATGGTCTTCATGCGCTCGGCGGAGTCGGTGATGGCGGTCTGGATGCTGCTGAGGGCCTCGCCGGCGGTGTTCACCATCTTGGTGCCATCGCCGATGGCGCGGTTGGAGGTCTGGATGAGGGCCGTGATCTCCTTGGCGGCGGTGGCGCTGCGCTCGGCCAGCTTGCGGACCTCCTCGGCGACCACCGCGAAGCCCTTGCCGTGCTCGCCAGCCTTGGCGGCTTCAATGGCGGCGTTGAGGGAGAGCAGGTTGGTCTGGTTGGCGATCTCGGTGATCACCGTGAGGATGTTGCCGATTTGTTTCGAGTTCTGGTTGATGGCCTGCATGCCGGAGACGGCGCTGCCCACGGCCGTGCCGCCCTTGCCGGCCGCCTGCTGGGCCTGCTCGAACACCTGCAGGGCGTCCGACACGTTGGCGTTGACCACCTGGGAGGAGCCCGCGATGCCGTTGACGCTGTCGGTGGTGGTGGAGACGCTGGCCTTCTGGCTCTCGGCCGCGTGGGCGATGCTCTGGGCGGTGCTGTGCATCTCGGACATGCCCGCCGACATCTGCAGGGAGCCTGAGGCGATGTTGGTGGAGATGGCCATCACCTGCTGGACGATCTGGTGGATGTTGTCCACGAAGCGGTTGAAGTGGCCCGCCAGGGCGGCGATCTCGTCATTGCCATGGACATCCAGGCGGGCGGTGAGGTCACCCTCGCCTTCGGAAATGTCGCGCATGCGGCCCTGGATGTGCTCCAGGGGCGAGACGATGGCGTTCCCCAGAAGGAAGGCGGCTGCCCAGCCAGCACCAATCATCAGCAGGCCGAGCACGCCCATGCCGAAGAGGGCACCCATCTGGCTGGACCGGAGGCGGTCCCGGTTGACCACCAGCATCAGGTACGACTTCACCGGCGCGCCCTCGATCTTCACCAGGCCGCTGACCAGGACGTAGCCATCCTTCTCAACGAAGAGGTGCTCCTTGGCGGGCTCCTTCGCGACCTCCTTCAGCAGGGCATCGGCGAGGGGCGCCAGGTCGCCCTGGAAGGTCTTGGCCTTGGACTTGGTCACGACCTTGGTCGCCTTGGTGGTGGGATCCTGGGAGATGAGGGCGGCCTGGCTGATGTCTGCGTCGTCCTTCATGCCGTCGAGGCCACGCTCCACCAGGCCCATGTCCTCGAACTGCACGCCGGACTGGATGCTGTCGGAGACCAGACCCGAGAGGCTCTCGGCCTTCAGCCTCAGGCCGTTGTTCAGGGCCGAATTAAGGCGCCAGAGCGAGAATACGGTCGATGCGAGGCCGAGCACGACCGCGAGGGCCAGGATCGAATACATCAGCTTCTTGCGGATGTTGAGGTTCTTCCAGAATTCCATGGTCCGCCCCTGAACAAGGTGTTCCCCTGCATCGGAAGGCCCAGGAATGGAGTTGAATTTTCGGAGGTTACCGGAGCGTCACCAAGGTGGCCCCGGCCCCACCCTGGGCCTGGGGGGCGTCCTCGACCCGGGCGATGCCCGGGTGCCCACGCAGGGCCTCACGGACCGCCGCTTTCAATTTTCCGGTGCCATGGCCGTGCACGATGCGGATGAACCGGCGTCCCGCGGCCAGGGCCTCCTCCACGAAGCGGTAGACCTCGCTGTCCACATCATCGCTGGCCCGGCCGATGAGGTTGATCTCGGACTCCAGTTCCTGCACCTCGGCCCGGACCCGGACCTTGCCGGTCGCTTTGGGGGCCATCTCCCGGGCCCCAATGGGTTCCAACTCGCCCAGCCGGCACTCGAGACGGCGGCCCTGGGGGGTCTCCAGGGTGACCCGGTCGCCCTTCAGGGTCGTGACCTTGCCCTCGACGCCGAGGCCCCGGTGCCGGGCGAAGCCGCCTTCCCGGATGTCCAGAGGGGTTGACTTCCGGTGCTCCGCAGCGCCGGGCTTCAACTCGGCCTCCGCCAGCCGCGTCAGCAGCCGGACCCGCTCATGGGCTTCGGTGCCCAGCCGGTCCGCGTTCACGGACTCGGCCTTCTGCTGTTCCTTCAGGTCCCGGACCAGGCGCTTGCCCTCGTGGTCCAGGAACTCCAGCACCCGGGCCACTTTGGCCTTGGATTCCGCCTGGAACACCTCACGCTCCTGGCGCAGGCGCTCCTCCCGCTGACGCAGGATCTCCCGGTCCTTCTCGGCGGCAGCCTGGGCCTGCCGCAGGGCCTCGCCCTCCTCCAGCAGATGCGTGCGTTCCGCCTCCAGCTCCCGGAGGAAGTCCCGCCAGTCCTGCTCGCGCTGGCCCAGCACCTTGTCGGCGTGATCCAGGACGGGGCGGGGCAGGCCCAGGCGGGCCGCGATGGTGAGGGCGCGGCTCTGGCCGGGCTGGCCCACTAGCAGGCGGTAGGTGGGGGCGAGGCGCGCCTCGTCGAACTGGACCGAGGCGTTCTGGAAGCGCGTGTGGCGGAGGGCCCACTGGCTGATCTCGCCCAGGTGCGTGGAACAGAGGATCCAGCAGTGCCGCCGTGAGAGCGTCTGCAGCAGGGCGATGCCCAGGGCGGCACCCTCTTTTGGGTCGGTGCCGGTGCCGAGCTCATCCAGGAGGACCATGCCGCCGTCATGAACCGTTTCGAGGATCTCCTTCAGATGCAGAATATGGCTGCTGAAGGTCGAGAGACTTCCCGTGATGGTCTGGTGGTCGCCGATGTCCGCATGGAGGCTGGGCAGGGCCGGGAAGGCCGAACCCTCCCGGGCGGGCACGGCACAGCCGCAGGTGGCCAGGGTGGCTAGCAGGCCCACGGTCTTAAGGACGACGGTCTTCCCGCCCGTGTTGGAGCCCGAGATGACCAGCCCGGGCCTGCCGGGTTCCATCACCAGGTTGAGGGGCACCACCGGGTGGGGCAGAGGCTCCAGGCCCATGGCGTCGCGGACGGCGGGCAGCAGTAGCGGGTGGCGGGCGTCCAGGAGGCAAAGGCGGCCCTGCTTCGGGTCGGATGCCAGCTCGGGCAGGTGGCCATCACAGAGGGCGGCCCAGCGCAGGAGCGCCAGCCCTTGGTCGGCCTGGGCCTGGAGGTCGCGCCAGCGGGTGAAGTCCTCCCGGCGGGTGCGGAGGTCGGCCAGCAGGTCGCGGAGGAAGGCCTGGACTGCCTGGACATAGTCGCGGTCGGCCTCGACAAAGGCGTTGTTGAGGGGCACCGCCTCCATGGGCTCGATGAACACCGTGGCGCCGCTGCCGCTGCGATCCAGCACCAGCCCCGGCACGAGCCCACGCCGCTCCTGCCGGACCGGCAGGCAGAAGCGGCCATTCCGCTCCACCACCATGGCCTCGTTGAAGGCGTCCGGGGAGCCGCGCAGCAGCTTCTGGAGCTTGGCCTGCACGGCCTGGAAGGCCTCCTGGCGCACTTTGTACATGCTGGCCAGCGCCGGGATGCGCAGGGGATCCAGCTGGCCATCGGCATTGAAGCTCTTCGCCAGGCGCTCGGCCAGTGGCGCCGGATCCGGCAGCAGGACGGCGGTGACCTGCAGGCGGTCGATGCCGAGGTGCGTGCCGGGCGGCGCCGGCTGGGACTCGGGCCAGGCCAGGGAGGCCAGGCCTCGCAGCAGCACGGACATGGCCTTCAGGCCATCCCGCAATTGCCGCCAGTGCTCCGGCAGCAGCCAGCCCGCAGGGTTCAGCAGTTCCTCCAGGGACTCGTCCATGGGGAAGGTGGGCAGGCGATCCGGCGAGGCCGCCCAGAGCTCCCGGAGCTCCAGCTGGTGCAGGCGGCGTAGCCCCGCGAGGCCATCTCCCGGGCGCATGGCGCCGAGCGCCTGCCGTGCCTGGGCCGTCCGCGCGCCCGACTGGATCAGCCGGATAGCTTCGGGGAATTCGAGGGCTTCGAGTTCGGGGTTCATGGGGTGGGCTTCAGTCCTCAGTCTTCAGTAAATCAAAAGGCCCGCTCGCGCGGGCCTTTTTCACTCGATGCGGAGCATCGAACAGGATCAACCGATCATTCGCCGTTCTTGCGAGAGGCGCTTCAGGGTCTTCTTACGGGCGGCAAGCATCTTCCGCTTGCGCTTGGCGCTGGGCTTCTCGTAGTGCTGGCGCTTCTTCAGCTCGCTGA
>Ga0268298_10000209_pt1 | contig 75585 bp, 62 predicted proteins | sample WWTPWeurt_MetaG_FD_194462 | JGI IMG/M metagenome (GOLD analysis project Ga0268298, IMG submission 194462) | Activated sludge microbial communities from WWTP in Nijmegen, Gelderland, Netherland - WWTP Weurt | ecosystem: Engineered > WWTP > Aerobic digester > Activated sludge | place...
CGCCCCGCAGGCCGGCGGCGCCCCGACGAACCCCGCCGTCCCCGAGCAGTAGCAGAGCCCGGAACCGCCGCAGATGTAGCTACAGCTGGCGCTCTGCGAGACGAAACCGACCGTGTAGCGCTTCTCTTCCTGACCGTCGCAGTTGTAGTCGAAGTCGACGGTGGTCGTGGCGCCCGGGATCGCCGTGGAGTGCCACGCGGTGTTGTTCTCGGTGGCGGTCATCGGGTGCACGTCGGCGTTGGTGTCGAAGCAGTCGCTGGTACCCGCCCCAGGGGCTTTCGACGTCCAGCCACCGCCCGGGCAGCCGGTGGGCGGAGAACCCGGCGCCTGGCAGGCGGCAGTCCCCTGCGCGTTCGGCGGCGCGAACTTGTCCTTGTCGCAGTCCGGGTACCAGACCGGCGCCGTTTCGTCGGTTTTGCTGTCGCAGTTGTTGTCCTTGTTGTCGCAGAGCTCGGCCGCGCCACCGTAAATCGTGGGATCGTTGTCGTTGCAGTCGTCCCCACACGCACCCAAGGACTTGTCGGCGTGGTTGTCCCCGTCGGCGTCGATCAGCGGATAGTAACAACCCGTCGTGGGATCGCACTTGTTGTCGGTGCACGCATTCTGGTCGTCACAGGTCAGCGGCGTTCCATTCTGGCAAGTCTTGGTCGTCGGGTTGCAGGTCTCGGTTCCGGTGCACACGTCGTTGTCGTCACAGTCCGCGTCGACCTTGCACACGGCCTGGCAGGTGCCCGCCACACAGCTGTAGGTAACCCCGGAATCCGCGACCCCACCGTCCACCGACGGAGTACACGGCGTGCCGTCGTCAGCGTTCTTGCCGGGTTTGCACACCTTGTTCTCGCAGGTCTCCGTACCATTGCACGCGAGCCCGTCGTCGCACTCGGCAGCGCCTGTGCAGGACTTGCCGCCTCCGCCGTCCTGACCACCCGTGCCACCCGAGCCCGAAGTGCCACCGGCTCCGCCCGACGACCCCGCAGCACCACCGGTCGAGCTCCCGCCACCACCGGTCGAGGTCCCGCCACCGCCGAAATCGCGCTCATCGCCCCCGCCGCAGCTGAGCGGAATCACGAGCGAGAGACCCAAAGCCAGCACGCCACGCAAGACAAGACGAGACATCTGCACCTCTCCGTCCGAGTCGAGCTAGATTGCATCGCGCGCGGCTCGGATGCCACCTCGCAGCAAGAACGCCGCAATTTCTCCGTCAGGGTGCGCAGTCTTCCAGGTCGGGCACGAACGAACGACAGTGCATCGCGGCCGGATCCGGGTCTTTTCCGGCCGGCGCCACGCCGGTGCAGAACATGTCGCAGACGTTGGCGGTACCCGCGCAACCAGAACCGACGCTGTGACCGCAACGCTCCTTTTCGACCAAGTCCCAGCTGCCGTCACCATCGAGGTCGACCTGGAGCGTGACGCGCCATTCGGCGGTCGGCGCGCGAGTGCGGGGAACGCGTCCGACCCGCGCCTTCGGCAAAGGGCCTTGGACCGGCCCCAAGGCGACGGCACCTGGTGCCGATGGGCCTTGACCCGACAGGAGCTCGGCTTCGATGAGCGGGCCCGGACAGTGGTCGCAGTCCGCGAGGGATTTCCGCGCTGCTCGCACCAGACCGCGATAGCCCCCTTCGTCGACGACGGCGAACTGCTCGCCCATCCGTTCGGGCTCACCCAAGAACTGGAGCAGGACGACGCCACGCCGCTGCGCGGGATCGGGCTCCACGGCGACGACGTGCTCGACGCCGCCGGGACCGGATGGCCTGACCGGTGCCTGGACAGCGCACGCCAGCGTCACCGAGCAGAGGAGCCAAGCGCTCTTCGGAAACGACGACACGTCACCTACTGATGTTCCAGCCGCAGTTTTGGTTCACGACCTTCGTCGCGCTCTCGGCGGAATTGAAAGCGTCCGGGTCCGCCAGCTCGAATGTCTTTCCCTTCGCGCTGTCGAGCTTGCAGACACACACCCGCACCTTCTCGGGTGACGTCGCTCGCGGGCAGTCGACGCTGCGGATTCTTCCGTCGCCGCATTGGCTGAAGCCGGTCCCCATGGAGTCCGAAGCCCAGGAGCGACACTGTTCGGGTTTCTGCGCGCAGGCCCAGGCAGGCCAGGCCAGCATCACGAGGAGCCAGACTCCGTGTCCACGCATGCGCCGAGGCTACCACGGCCAGACGATTCGCGGCCAAGGCGGGCAGCTCTCGGGCGGCAGGGACGTAGTAGGAACGCTCATGCAGGTCCGCTTCGAGCTCACTCGTGACGACTACGCAGCGTTGACCTTTGCCCGCGCACCGAGCTCCGCCCAAATGCGACGCCGCTTCCTCGTGCTCGGCGTGTTGCTCACTCTGGTCGTGTTGCTTCTGGGACTCCTGACGCTCTTGACCGGCGACCTGTCGTTCGTCGACCGGGCTCCACTCTTGCGCCCGCTCTCGTACGCGACGGCGGTGACGCTCGCGGCGTTCTTCTTGCTCTCCCTCGCGCTTGTGGGCGTCCGTCGCTGGGTTCGGAGCGTGCCGCGGGACGACGGCGCGCTGCTCGGCGTGCACGAGCTCGAGCTGTCCGATGCGGGCTTCACCGTCGAGGGTCGCGCCGGGCGTTCGTTCGTTCGTTGGAGCGCTGTCGTCGAGCTTCGAGAGACCGAGAGTCACGTGTTTCTCTTCGTCGATCGCATGCTCGCGTACGTGGTCCCGAAGCGGGCCTTCTCGGATCGAGACGCCTGCGCACACTTCGTGACATACGTCCGCGGGCACACGCGCGCGAATCCCGCGGCGTGAACGCATCCTTCGCGTCGACAGCCGCGCCGCGCGCTTCTAAGCTGAGAGCATGTCGAACCGTCGCTCTTGGTGGCTCGTCTTCGCGCTGCAGTTCTCGGTCGCATGTGGCTCCGACGACGGTAGCGGAGCGGGCACGGGCGGCGCGGGCTCGGGTGGGACCCCCGCCAGCGGAGGCGGCGGAAGCGGCGGAGCCGGCAACAGCGGCAACGTAGGGGGCACCACCGCGACGGGCGGTGCGAACAGCGGAGGCGCTGGCAACACGGGCCCGGTGGTGAAGTACGGCGATGCACACGGCGGCGGCGAGTTCCACCTCGGGCCCGTGGACTGGGAGGAGTCGCAGTGGCACAACGCCTGCGCACCAGGCACCAAGTACGCGCCCGCCATCCAAGCGTTGGAAGGCGAGCTCTTGGCCGGTCTCTGGGGAGGCATTCCCGACGTTGCGAGCTACTGCGACGCGTGCATCTACGTCGAAACCGCGCAAGGCAAGAGCGCCGTCCTGCGGGTCGTCACCTACGGCGACACGACGCCGAACAGCATCGACGTCTCTCCTGCGGCGTACGCCATCCTGAACAGCGGCGAGTACCCGAGAAACATGACGTGGTGGTTCGCCCAATGCCCGGCCACGGGCCCGGTGAAGTACGAGTTCCAGACCGGCTCGAACGAGTGGTGGACGAGCCTCTGGGTGCGGAACGCCCGTGTGCCGCTCACGAAAGTCGAAGTGAAGAGCAAGAACCACGCGAGCTTCGTCGAGCTCACCCGGGGCAGTGACGGCACGCTGACCGATGGCAGCGGCTTCGGTGCCGGCCCGTTCAGCCTGAGGCTCAGCGGACTCCACGGACAGGTTCGAACCGACGACCTCGCCTGGCCGAGCGCAGGCATCGCAGGCGCCATGCTCGACGGGAGCGGAAACTTCGACTGAACGCGCGCCGGCCTGCCGTCCGGGGCTTTCGGATTGTGTGTAAACTGATACGTCGAGCGCCCGATGCTGAAAGCACGAGCGTTCCTGGTTTTCGTGGGCACGTGCCTCAGGGCAGGCTGGTGAGACCGTTCGACCGAAGGACCCGACGGCGGCCGAAGCGCTGGGGCAGAGTGAAGGCGGCGCGTGCACGCGAGTGTCCGGCGACGCGCGACCGTTCTTGGCCGACTGGGGGACGGACCAACGAGCCGAGCTCGAGGCAGCGATGCAGAAGGGCATCGCCGTCGTCCACTACGACTGCAAGGGCATCAAGGTGCTTCCCGAGTGTTCGCCGGGCGGCAGCTATGGTTTTGCGCGAATTCCGTACGCAACGGAGGAGCGCATCATCGAGGAGAACGACGACCTCTCGGCGACGATCCCCATCGCGGCGGCCAGCATCGGCGCCGAGATTTCGCGCGGGCTCAAGCTGCGCTTGAAACATGCGTTCGTCGGCAGGAAGGGCGGTCGCGTCGAGAACTAGCAAGGACAAGAAGGCCTGCGAGCTCGTGAAGAAGCTCGGGAGCAAACCGGGCGCGGGGAAGGCGCCCCCGCCACCTCCCGGGGGGAAGTCGCCTGGGCCGCCACCCCCGCCGCCTGCGGGTCTGAAGAAATAGCGCCGCGCGCGCTCCGACTCCTGGGCTTTGCCGAGCGGTCGCGTCGCGCCGATACTGATCGGCATGAAGGCGACCTACCGAGAGGTCCATCGGCGTTCGCTCGTCGAACGAGATGCGTTCTGGTCCGAGCAAGCCGAGCTCGTCAGCTTCCGGCGACCGTTCGAACGCGTGCTCGACTACTCGCGCCCGCCCTTCGCGCGCTGGTTCGTCGGCGGCGAGTTGAACCTGTGCGAAAACGCCGTCGACCGCCATCTACCAGCCCGCGCCGATCAGAAGGCGCTGATCTTCATTTCGACCGAGACCGGGACGGAAACCACCTACAGCTACCAAGAGCTGTGGACGGAAGTGAACCGCATGGCCGCCGTGCTCCAGAGCCTGGGAGTCGAGCGGGGTGACCGCGTGCTCATCTACATGCCCATGGTGCCCGAAGCCGTGTTCGCGATGCTCGCCAGCGTGCGACTGGGAGCCATCCACTCCGTGGTCTTCGGCGGCTTCGCGTCGGTCTCCTTGGCGCATCGCATCGACGACGCCAAACCCAAGGTGCTCGTCAGCGCGGACGCGGGCATGCGCGCGGGCAAAGTCGTGCCCTACAAGCACCTGCTCGACGACGCGCTCGCGCTCTCGGCAAGTCCGCCCGACAAGGTCCTGCTCGTCGACCGCGGGCTGGACTCCGAGATGAAGCGCGTACCGGGTCGCGACGTGGACTACGCCGAGGCGCGTGCGGCGCATCTCGACGCGCGGGTGCCCTGCGTGCCCGTCGAGTCCAGTCACCCGTCGTACATCCTCTACACCTCCGGAACGACCGGAAAGCCCAAGGGGGTCCAGCGAGACACGGGCGGATACGCCGTCGCACTCGCCGCTTCGATGCGTCTCATCTACGAGGCGTACCCCGGCGAAACGTTCTTCTCGACCAGCGACATCGGCTGGGTGGTGGGCCATTCCTACATCGTCTACGGCCCGCTCCTCGCCGGCATGGCCACCGTGGTCTACGAAGGCACGCCCATCCGACCGGACCCGGGCATCTGGTGGAAGATCGTCGCCGACCACCACGTGAGCGTGATGTTCTCGGCCCCGACGGCCATTCGTGTGCTGAAGAAGCAAGATCCGGCGTTCATGAGGGCGCACGACCTCTCGTCTTTGCGCCACCTGTTCTTGGCGGGGGAGCCACTCGACGAGCCCACGGCCCAGTGGATCAGCGAGGCCCTCGGCAAGCCCGTCTACGATCACTACTGGCAAACCGAAACTGGTTGGCCGCTGCTGTCGGCGCTGCCCGGCGTCGAGAAGCTCCCGGTGAAGCTCGGCAGTCCGAGCTTCGCCGTGCCGGGCTACGACGTGCGCATCCTGCACGAGTCGACTGGAGAGGAAGTGGGGCCCAATCAGAAGGGCGTGGTGTGCGTGGTCCCGCCGCTCCCGCCCGGCTGCATGGCCACGGTCTGGGGGCAGGACGACCGTTTCGTCCAGACCTACTTCAGCATGTTTCGAGATCCGTTCGTCTACACCACGTTCGACTGGGGCATCGTCGACGACGACGGCTACTACTTCATCTTGGGGCGCACCGACGACGTGATCAACGTGGCTGGACATCGGCTGGGCACCAGGGAAATCGAAGAGGCGGTCTCGATGCACCCCAAGGTCGCCGAGTGCGCAGTGGTGGGTGTCGCCGACGCCTTGAAGGGCCAAATGCCCCTCTGTTTCGTGGTGGTGAAAGACCCGAGCGAGATCGCGACGCCCGCTCTCGCCGACGAGCTCTCGGAGGCGTTGCTCGCCCTGGTCGGCAAGCAACTCGGCGCCATCGCGCGACCGAAGCGCGTTCTCTTCGTGCACCAGCTGCCGAAGACGCGCTCGGGCAAAGTGCTCAGGCGTTCGATCCAAGCGCTGGCCGAGGGACGCGAACCCGGGGACCTCACCACTTTGGACGACGCGGCAGGGATCGAGCAGATCCGACGTGCCATGGAGGACGCCGGCGCCAAACCGTGAGCGGCAGCCGCCGAGTTTGGGGTCGCCGGAAATGGCGCTCACGCGCTAGGCTGCGCCGATGTTCCCATGGCGCGTGTGGGGGGCGCTCGGCTTGCTCCTCGTCGGGGGATGCGGCGAAGACTCGTCGGGTTCGCCCTCCGGGTCGGGAGGCGCGGGCGGAGGTGGCGCTGGTGGGACCAGTGCGAGCGGTGGGCAAGGCGCGGGCGGCGCGGGCGGCGCCGCGGCCGGCAGCGGCGGCTCCATCGCGAGTGGCGGCGCGGGCGGCGGTGGCGGCGGCGCGACGACCTGCGGGTTCCTCCCGACCCAGGGCGGCGCGGGCTACCTTTCCATCCTGCCCGGGCGACGCGGCTTCGGCATGGCGACGAGCGCGGGTTCGGGCCGCGGTCAGGGTGCGTCGACCTTGCACCGCGTGACCCACCTCGGCACGAGCGGCGCCGGCAGCCTGCGCGCCTGTGTCGAAGCCTCGGGTCCGAGAGTCTGCGTGTTCGAGGTGAGCGGCACGATCGAGGGGGACGGCTCACTGGAAATTCGCAACCCCTATCTGACCATCGCCGGGCAAACCGCACCTTCCCCGGGCGTGACGCTGAAGAACACCACCCTGGCGATACTCAACACGCACGACGTCTTGATCCAGCACCTCCGAATCCGCGTGGGGGACGATCCCAACGGGGAAGATCCCTCGAACCGCGATGCGCTCACCATCGGCGCGTTCCCTCCAGTGGCAGAGAGCTCCAACATCGTGATCGATCACGTGTCGCTGGGGTGGTCCATCGACGAGATCATGTCGACCTGGGCAGACACCGGGAAGCTCCACGACATCGCCGTGGTGGACAGCATTTTCTCCGAGGCGCTGCGTTGCTCGCTGCATCCCGAAGGTTGCCATTCGACCGGCTTGCTCTTCGGCCGACACACCCAGCGCGCCATGGTGGTCGGCTCCCTATTTGCTCACAACGACTGGAGAAACCCGCTGCTGCGCGACGCCTTCGACTCGATCGTTGTCGCCAACAACGTGGTTTTCGCGGACGGAGACATCGGCGTCCAGGTGCAGGACAACTGCGTGTCGGACTGCTCGGGAGGCGCGTCGGAAGGCCCCGCCCACGCCGACGTGATCGGCAACGCGCTGTTTTTCCAGACGGCACGCGTCGGCCAGTCGGGCAGCACGTTCTCGACCGGGTCGAGCTTCTACTTCGGAGACAACCGCTGCGAAGCCGGCGTCGGCGACGTGTGCGTCACCAGCCAGGGAGTCGGCGCGTCGTTCGTGGCGCCCGCACCCGGCGTCAGCGTGGAGGGCTTCTTGCCCCAAGCATCGGCATTGGTGGAGTCGGGAGTCCTGGCCTACGCCGGCGCGCGGCCCGCCGATCGCGACGCGGTCGACCAGCGAGTCGTGGCCGAGGTCTCCGCGCGCACCAAACACCTGATCGACTCGCCCAGCCAAGTGGGCGGTCATCCCCAGCTCGCCGAGAATCATCAGACCTTCGGCGATCCGCAAAACCCCGACGAGGTGCCGGCGACGGATCCGGCCACGGGCGGGGCGAACCCCGGCTACACGCGGCGAGAGCTCCACCTGCAGGCGCTCGCTCGAGCCGTGGAATGCGGGGCCGGGAAATGAGAAGAGCAGCCATTTCGCTGGCCGTCGTGTTCAGCGCCGCGTGCTCGTTGGTGAACGACCTCGACGACACGCGGGGACGGTCGAGCGGCGGGGCCGGCGGCAGCGCAGGGAGCGCCAGCGGTGGCACGGACGCCGGCGTCGACGCTACGGTGGATGCCGGCGACGGAAGCGGCGGGACCGGCAGCGGCGGTTCCGACGCCGGTCCGACCTGCGACGACTCGGGCGCGGTGGCCGCAGACTACACGCTGCACGCCGTCGCTGAGGATGCGCTTGCCATCAATGGCATGTGCAACGACGCGGTCTGGAAGAACGCTGCGCCCATCGCGTTCGCCGGCACGAACCCGAGCGACAACACGGCGGTATGCAAGTTGCTCTGGTCGCCCGCCGCCGTGGACGTCCTCTTCGGTTGCTGTGAGGTCCAGGACTCCAAGCTCGAGAGCACTCACACCTCCGCCGACACCAACGTCTACGAAGACGACTCCATCGAAATATTCGTGAAGGGCAACGACGACCGCAGTGATTTCGGCGCGACGACGAGCAAGGTGACCATCAACATCCAACAGGCGGTGCTCGACGTCGACTTCGTGCCCGATGCCTGGGACGTTTCGTATTCGGCCTCCGTGGTGGCAGCGGTGGTGCTGAACGGGACGCTGAACGGCGCACCGGCGGACACCGGGTACTCCATCGAGTGGCGCATGAACCTCGGCTTCGACGTGGACCCCTCCAAGGCGGGACTCCTCGGGTTCGCGCTGAACGATCGTGACGACGGCGTGAAGAAGACCTGGAGTGCCTTCGGCCAAGACGTGAACGCCCCGAGCGACTGGGCGATACTCGGCCTGTCGTGCGCGCCGTGACCCACCGACTTTTCGACCTCCGAATGGAAGATGGCAGCCGCCACTTTGGCGATCTGCCCGAGCGCTACGACCCCGCGGTGCCCGAATGGGACCGCATCCGCGACGGAGTCCCTTCTCTGCCGGGGGCGCGGCTCACCGGGTTCGTGACGGACGCCGTCACCGAAGCCTGGATCGATTTCGAGCTCGAAGGCCAGGCCTTCTCCATCAACAACCAGCACGGACAGTGGTGGTTCTTCGTCGACGATCCGGCGTGCCCCGACCAGCTGCTCGAGCGAGTGCTCGCGCACTTCGAGGCCACTCTGGCGCCCCACGCGGCCGTGGCGCGGAGCGTGGGTCCCCTCGCACCTGGGCGAGTTCGCGTCGTGGTCTACGAAGCGGACCAGCGTATCCAGTGCCGAGACTTCGACGACCTCGCCGCGGCGCAGCGCTACGCCGACGATGCGGCTTCGGAAACCGAACACGGGATCGTCCAGAGCGTGATCTTCGATGCGGAGTTTCGGATGATTGCCGAGGGCCGGCACTACTAGACCCTCCAACCCCCCCAGCGGAGCGCCCTAGTCGGAAGGCGCGCTGACCCACAAGCTCTCGTCGGCCACGCTGAACTCGACACGCAGGCGAGACGTGCTCGAGCGCGCGACGTCGGCCAGGTCCCGACGACACCAATGGACCAACGCGAGCGCGGTGGCGCGGTTGGCGCTGCCACGAGCCCTGGTGCCCTTCACTTGCCAGCGGATCCGCTCGTCTCGACTGGGGTCGTCGGCTGAATGAAACGTGGCGTTGGCGCGGTCACAGAGCTTCTCGAGCGCCGCCTTCAGCGACTCGGGCGCGTCGCCCTCGACGCTGACCACCACGTGCCGCCACATCTCGAGGTTCTCGAATTGCGACGGATCGACCAGCTTGCCCCAACCTACGGCGTCGAAGTCGAGTGGGAGCTTCTCGCGGAAGCGCATCAGTGACCAGAGGCTCCACGGCAAGAGCACCGACCCGAGCAGCGCCGCGACCAAGGCCCCGACCAGGGTCCACTGCATGGCCAGGCGTTCGCCGGGCAAGATGTCGTCCCTGCGCAAGGTTTGGCCGAAAGAAGCAAACGCGAGCCAGCCCATTCCACCCGTGATCAAGAGACCGATGTGGGTGCCGCGGCGCAGGTTCCAAGCGACTGCCAGCGGCTCCCGCGCACCCCGCGGTCGCGCTGCACGCTCCCGGGCGCGCTGCTTCTCCGTCCGCTCGCGCGCTTCGAGCTCGCGGCGACGCTCGCGTACGGCCTCGTCGACGAGCTCCTCGGGCTCATCCTGATTTTGCTGCCGCTCCTCGACGAGCTCGGCCGCCAAGCGATCTCGATCGCGGCGCGCGGCTTCGGCATCCGCACGCGCCTCCTGGAGCTCCGACTCGAGAGCTTCGAGCCGCGCGCGTTGCGCCTCGCGATCGTCTCGGAACGGCATGGGCAGGACCGAAGGGGCAGCGGTAGCGTAATCTTCGGCTCGGGAGCGCGACACCCCCGTTTGACTTTGAACGCGATGGCGCACATACTCCGCATCCGCTCGCGCATTCGTCGAGAGAGAGAGGAGGAATTCGTCATGGGACTTGGCAAGCTTCGCGTCCGATCGAGCCTCCGCTCTCCGTTCCGCTGAGCGCGCTTCCCACGGGTTGCATTTCGTCGCGGCTGCTCTGGCCGTGACGTCGGCGTCGTTCGCCCATGTGGCGGTGCACGCCCTCGCCCGCTGGCGCGCCGGTGATCCCAGAGCCGGAGCACGGAGGCTCGGCCGCTGCTCACGACGGCAGCGGAAGGGATCGATCCATTCTCAGCCTGGAGCAACTTCGTGAAACGACTCAGTAGAAACCCGAATCAAAGTAGCCGAAAGCAGGCGCAACTTTGCGCCCAAGCCCGCGAGGCGATCTACCTCGCCCTCGGCGACGCCACGGACGCTCGGCTCCACGATTTGCACGTGGAAGCAGTGGTCCCGGCGCTGGACGGAGCGCGGTTGGTCGTCGTGGTCGCGCCTGCGCGTACCCTCGCCGCGGAAGAGCTCGACGATTTGGTCGAGGCCCTGTTCGCGGCGCGCCCGTGGCTCAGGCGTCAGGTCGCTGCCGAAATTCATCGTAAGCGCGCACCCGAGCTCACATTCCAAGTCCGACCCGGCGGCGAGTCGCCGCTCGCCGCCGAGTCGGGCGGAGCGCTGGCGGAGGTCATTCCGGCGTGACTGGCTCCCCTCGGAGCCGTTTGCGATCCGGTTGACGCAGCGGCGCTCTCGGCGTCCGATCGACGCGTGGCTCGCTTGGTGAAGGCCGCCTGCCCCAACTGCGGCGCGGGCGTTTCCGTGGATCCCGTCAGCGACATCGTGACGTGTACCTTCTGCGGGAACTCGTCCTTCGTGCAACGCCCACGACGCGCTCCGACGGCGCCCATGCCGGCGGTGCCGCCAGGCATGCGGACCATCATCGTGCCGGACCCCACACCATCGGCCGTCGCCTGGGTGGTCCCCATCATTCTGGTGTTGGCGCTCGGAGGCATCGGCACCGCCGTCTTCTTCGCGTCCAACGCGGGCGCGGGCCGCTTCACCGTCGGCGGCCGGCCCATGCCGCTCGACGCCAACGGCGACGGCGTGGAAGAAATGGTCCTCGAGGTGACGTCCCTCGGCACCCCCCCGAAGCTCCACTTCGCAGCCTTCGACCCCGCGACGGCGAAGGAGCTGTGGCGCACCGAGGCGCTCGCCGCGAGCGGCGAGGAAAACCTGGCCGCGACGGTGCGCGGACGCCTCGTCGTCACGCTGCGCAACACGGTCCAGGGCTTCGATGGGCGTACGGGCAAGCGCGCGTTCTCGACGGCGCTGCCCGAGCTCCCCGAGGCGCTCTGTCAGCACCCGAGCGGCGTCGCCGTGCTGACCAAAGACAAGAAGCTCTACCCCGTCGACCTGGGGAGCGGCGCGTTGGGAGCACCGAGCCCCGGTGCACGCAACGCTCATGAGCCGGGGACGCGCTGCATCGACCTCGACCCCAGGGACGCTTCACACGGCACCGCGCTCGTCGAAGCCGAAGAGGCGCCTTACCGGGACAAGGTCACGGGCATGCAGGTCGCAGACGTGCTCTCCGTCGCTGAGAGCCCTCGCCGGCTGGTGCTCGGCACACGCGAACCAGGCACACGCGTTCCGATGCTCGCGGCGTTCGACGGCGAGCGACTGCTTTGGCGCGCGGAGCTGCCCAGCTCCGAACCGCTGCTCGCAAAGGAAGGCGAGCCGGTGGCGGTCGCCGTGGGCTCGGGACGCGTGCTCGCGGCCTACGAGCGCAGCGACCGCGAAGAGCTCCGCGTGGTGTGCTTCGAGCTGATCAGCGGCAAGCGCAGCTGGGAGGTCGCGCTGCCGGAGCGTGACTTCTTCACGTCGTTCGGCGTCACGGATCGCTACGTGGTGGTACGCGGCTTCGGCAAGGCGAGCTCGTTCGCGCTGGCGGACGGCCGACCCCTCGCCACCATCAAGGGTCTGTGAAGAGGTTCTCGCCCATCGGCTCGGGTCGCTCCTTGGGAGCGGCGCGGGGCGCTCGCGCCGTCAGTGGACTCGCACTTCGGCGATGCCACCGCCGAGCTTGTACCAATTGGTGATGGTCAGGTGGATCCGGTTGGCCTCGGCGCCCACCGGGAGGGTCAGCCACTGTGGGAGCTCCGCGTCGGGTTTGAAGCCGGCCTTGCCGGCGGCCACCACCAGATCGCCGTCGCGTACTTCGTAGCGGAACTCGATGGTGCCGCGGTCGGCGTAGGGCAGGTTGCGCGCGTTCAAGAGACTGAACGACTCGATCTTGGTGCGCGGTTCCAGCTTCAGGTCGAGCTCGGCCGGCTTTCCGTTGGGCGCGAGCCATTCGGTGGAAATCGCTCCGTCTACCGCCTTGGCGGACACGTAGAGCTGGTTCAGCTCACACTCCGCGCAGCCGGTAGCAGTGGTGTGCAGCTTCACGTCCGGGCGGCTGGGCGCGGGCTCCTTGGTCTCGAGCGCAGCGTCTTTGCTTGCGCTGGCCGGACAGGCCACCGGAAAGAGTCGCTCGCAAATGCGTCTACCCAAGACTTCGTGGCCCGTTTCCGTGAGGTGGCAATCGTCACCCGGAAGGAAAAGATACTGGTCGCCCTCGACGAGCGCATTCGAGTCGAGTGCCCTCACGTTGGTGGCGTGGGCCACGTCGAGCACGACCTGATCGTAGCGCGGCACGTCGAGGACCCAATCTTGGGCGCCCTCGAGAGGCGGTACGCGATGGGGGCGCGTGAGGAGGACCACCGACACACCACGCCGCCGGCTCTCTTCGACGAAAGCTCGCAGGTTTGCTTCGTAGTCCTTGCGGTCGACACGGCTGCCCGCGAGCTTCGGGTGGGCAGCGGGCTTCGGGCGAATCGCCGCTACCAAGAGGCGGTAGCTTCGAAAGCGCATCGCCACGCGCAGGGCCGCGGCCGCGACCGGCGAGGGCAAGTACTCCTTGTCGGGCCGGTCGGCCGCCGGCGCCGCGTCGTTCCAACCGAACGACACGAGGATCATGTCGGGCTGGTACTTGTCGCGCTCCTCGCGGTAGCGCATCAGCCCTTGGTAGGTCGTGTAGCCTTCGACGCCCGCGTTCACGACTTCGTAGCGATGGGCGGCGGTGGGCTTGAGGAAGCGCCGAAGGTGCATGGGCCAGGCGCCCGGCATGGCCGTGTTGGAGTCGCCGTAGACGAACACACGGTACACACCGGCGGGCTTGGGCACGCTGACCTCTGGCCCCTGGAAGCGTTGCTCGTTGAAGGGCGCCTTCGGCACCGGCCGCCAGAGCAGGACCGGATCAGGCTCCTTCGTGTCGTCTCGGTTCATGTGATAGACGCGCCAGTCTGCGAGCTCGACGGGCGTGCCCTCCGGGCCGAGGTACATCGTCTTGATCGGCGTCTGGAGCGTGAGCCAGCGGGATTCCGTGGCGAGCCACGCGAACCACTCGCCTCCGCCCAAGAGGAGCAGCGGTGGGCCGAGAAGCAGGCCGAAGCGACCGAGCTTGGCCAGCCGCTCGCGAGGCGGCAGCCGGACCTCGTAGCGGACGACGGCGAGCGCCGCCAGACACTGGGCGGCCAGGACGATCGCGAGGGCTCGCAGACCGAGCCACGGAAGAAGCATGCCGCCGAGCGCGAGCAGCGCGAACGCCGACGACGTCGCGAGCAGCGTGCGACGCGCATCGAAGCCGCGCCTGCGAAGTGCGAACGGGAGCGCGAGCGATGCCAGGGGCAGCGCCCACAGCCCCCACCCCAAGACTCGGCTGGCCACGCCACGCGAGGATAACGGGAGTCGCTGCCGGCGGCGTCCGCCAATTTCCGGACAGCTCGAAGCGCACCGGACGGGCCGCTCAGGAGCCCATGGCGACCCGGAATCCGCTCTCGGCCGTGCGCGGCAGGACCACGCCGCGCTTCTGCATCAAGCTCCGCCCGCGGAGCTCGAGGTGCTGCCACAACTCTTCGGCGCGGCGTCGGCGCTCGCGGTCGCGCGCCCCGAGTCCGAGAGCCCGAGACGCCGCAAAGCGGCGGACCTCGGTATCGTTGCCGAGGTTCGCATGCGCGACGAAGGCCAAAGTTTCGCGCAGGACTGCCAGCGTGTCTCCACGCGCTTCGACGCCGAGCTCGGCGACGGCGCGGGCGAGTCGGTCGGTCTCTTCGCCCGGGAAGAACCGCTGGTGGAGCTGGCGCGAGAACGAAAGACTGATCAGGCGATTCAGCAGGCTCTCGATGGCCAACGCGTGCTCGTGCAAGACCACCCGCAGGATACGGAACATCACTTCGGCCCGCGCATCGCGCATCCGGTAGCCGAAGCTCCGCCAGTCGCCTTCGATGCGACCCTCACCGCGCAAGCGTTCGAGGAGCGCAGTGCCGGAGTAGACCTCCGTGCGACACACGTTCCACGGCAGATCCAGGTGTCGTTCGGCGAGTGCCAGTGTGGCGGAGACCTGCTCGAGCTCGGTGTCGGGATCGAACAGCATGAAATTGAACGACGGTACGATGCCAGCATCGCGGCAGCTCGCCAGGGCCGACTCGTTGTCGAGAGGCGTGTGCGTGCGCCCGAGATACGCGAGGCGCTCGGCCGACGCGTTTTCGACGCCCAAGAACAGGTGGATGACCCCGAGGTCGGACAGCGCACGACACACCTCGGGGGTGATCGTTTCCGGACGCCCCTTGGCCCAGAACGCCGCGTCGGCCACCCCGCGCGTGGAGAGCGCCTGCGCGAGCCGCTCGATGCGCTCCACGGCGCGCGCCTCGTTCGGCAGGACGAAAAGATCGTCCTGCACGAAGATCACCCGCGACCCGCGCTCGTGGTATTGCCGAGCGATCTCGTCGGCCACCGCTTCGGGCTGGCGCAAGCGGTAACGCTTCAGCTGAGCCTCGGTGTAAGCCGCGATGCTGCAGTAGTGGCACTCGCCGACGCACCCGCGCGCGGTGATCACGAAGTCGACCCCGAGTCCGCCTACCGAATAGGGCTCGCTCCTCCGCGAGGGCGGCGGCAGAGAGTCGAGATTGGACACGGCAGGACGAACTCGGCCGACGACCACCTGGTCACCTTCTCGCCACACCAACCCGGCGATGTTCCTAGGCGGCTCTCCACGACTCAGCTGCTCGAGCATCTCGCAGAGCGTCTCTTCGCCGTCGTGTCGCACCACGCTGTCGAGCTCGGGCAGCTCGGCGAGCAGCTCTTCATGGCAGAACGTCGGTACGTGACCACCGGCAGTGACGTGGCCGCGATAGCCCCGATGTCGCAGGGCGCGGACGAAGACCAGGTAGTCGTCGATGTTGTTCTGGAACGCGATGCCGAGCCCAACGAGATGGGGGTCGAGCGCCAGCGTGCGCCGGAGCGCTGCATCGAGATCGCTCCGGTAACTATAGGTCACGAGCTCTACGGCATGTCCGCGCGCGCGCGCCGACGACGCCAGATAGCCCAGCGCCAAGTTCTCCTGCTGCGTGGGCCCGAGCAGCACCACGCGCTGGCGAGCGTCATCGCTCACGCTGCCTCGTTGAAGCCATGACTCGCGACCCCGAGCGCCGAGGGGCCGTGCACCGCGACTTGGATGAACGGGGCCGCCATGCCTTCTTCCAGGGTCCATGCCACGATGTCCGGTGCCAGCCGTTCGACGCGCCCGGCCGACGCCTGCCACTCGTATTCGCAGCCATCGCCGCCGTCGTGCTCGGAGAGCAACACCAACGTGTTGGAGATGCGAGCCAGCTCGACGATCCTGAGGCGCAGCGCGCGGGCGAGGGGCAAGTCGTCGTTGCGTGCGGCGTCGGGCACGATGGGGCTCGGCGCCATCTCGGCGATGATGGTGCACACGGTGCAAGAGTCGCCGGAGCTGACCCACTCGATCTGCCCTTCGCCCTGACAGACGTGGATGTCGGTGGCCGCGTGCACCACCTTGCTCGGACCGTTGGGAGAACAATCGACTTCGAACGCGATACGTACGGTCATGCGCCCCGGACTCAGGTTCGTGAACCCGGACGGCTCGATGAAGAGTGGCCCCGGGAAGCTCGCCTGGAACGCCCATCCACCGGACTGCTTCACGAGACTCGTGATCTGCATCTGCGACAGTGCAGGATGGGTGGCATCGATCACTTCGAGGGTGGGCTGACCAATCACCAGCGGAAACAGGTCAGGATCGATTTCGACGAAGCCGCTGGCCTGCGCCAAGTCGGGCCCCGTCCCGAGCTTCAGCAAGGTGACGTGCGCGGCTCGCCCACTCGGCACGGGCACGGCGGAGACGGCACAGATTTGCCCTGGCTCGGCCGGCACGCCCTCGGGCGGCAGCGCCACCTCGTAGGTCTCGGTTTTTTGGAACGGCTCGCACGCGGACTGTCCACCGCTCCCGCCGAGGCCTCCCGTTCCGCCGCCACCGAACACGATTCCCCCGCTACCCCCGCCGCTGATCACGGTGCCTCCGCCACCGCCGATGCCTCCGGCTCCGCCGCTTGCAGCGCTGCCGCCGCTCGCGACGCTGGTGCCGGGTTCGAGCAGTCCGCTCTTCGAACCGCACGCGGGCGTCACGCTGGCCGCGATCACGATGGGGAGCGCGCCTGCGCGGGCGAGAACCACGAGCTCGAGCCGCCGAGTCATGTCAATGCTTCCTCGCTTTCCGTTGGCTCGCCTGCTTCTTCGCGGGCGCCTTGCGTGTCGGCGCACGCTCCAAGAGCCGCGCCAGGCGCTTGGGCGCGACGATGCGATAGCTCTCGACGATCAGCTGCTCCACTTCCGCCCAGTTCGGCCGCGCGCCGAGTCGAAGATCGATGCCGCCGTATTTCCCGGTGTACTTGGCGATGGAGAAGCGCGGATCGGAAGAGACGAGCGTGGCCTGGAGCTCCGGGGTCGTGCGCAAACCCACGCTCATGACGCCGTCGGCGTCGCGACTCCAGCCGACGAAGATCTTGCCCGCGACCTTGCAATGGATGCTGCCCCACGGCCAATCCTCCACCGCTTCGGGGAGCTTCTTGACGATGGCGAGGAGGCGCTCGTGAACCGGATCGGAGGCCATGCGCGACGCCATGTTATCCCGTTGCCGGATCGTCGAGGCGCAATCCTGATAGGCTGCCCCTCGATGGCGACGGGACACTGTGCCTGGCTGGCTGCCTTCTTGCTGCTCGCATGTGGCGGCGGGACGCCGAAGCCCGCGAACCCCGAGCCGAAAGCGGCGGCGCCCGACGCACCGAAACCCGAAGCCAGCGCCCCCGAGGCGGCGTCGCCCCCCGCGGAGAGTGACCAGCTCCGAGTCATCTTCGAGAAAGACCAGGTCGCCGAGTACTTCCGGACGCGCGGCGGAAACGAAAAGCCCGGAACGCACTTCGCGCCGACCCGCGCGGACATCGAGAAGCTCGAGGCGGCGCTGCCGGGCGAGATCAAGAAGCAGCAGCACGGAGTGGCAGCCATCTCCCCGCCGCTCTGGGAACGCGTCAAAGAGTACAAGCGACAATACGTCCCGTACGTCGATGCCTCGGGAGCCCGTTTCATTTGGGGCAACTTCATGTGCACGAACCCGGGGCGCCCGGGTAGCGACACATGGCGCAAGAAGGTGGTGCGGCCGACCCAAGGGGGCGAGTGCTTCTTCCACGTCGAGTATTCACCTGACTCGGGCAGTTTCCGCCGCTTCACCATCAGCGACGAAGACTGAGCGTCACGGAGCGTCGAGCCGAAGCAAGGTCTTCACCTTTCCATCGGGGAGGCTCCGCACCACGACGTGATCGGTGCGGGCATACGCGACGAACGACTCATCTGGAGAGACAACCGGAGTCGAAGCATCGGGCTCGAGCTCGAACGACGATGACTCGTGCAGGATCTTCGTGCGTTCCCCGTAGACGAGCTTGTACTGCCCCGACGCGGTGAGGCGGTACGCCTGCTCATCGGCGCTCTTGCTGCAAGCCGGCACGCGAGTGCGGCCAGGCGGCAAGCCGGCGGGCGAGCCCGGCGCCGGCGGCCCATCCAAGTAGGGTGCGCCCATCACGCCGGCGGAGTCACCGCAGGCATACTTACCGGTGCCGAGATCGAGCTTGGCGATGCCTCCACAACCTTCGAGCTCGAGGGTCTTGTTGTCCGGCAACACTCGGCCGCCCAAGAGTGGCCCCTGGTCGCAACCCGGAACGACTCGCGCGACACGGCGACGGCTCTTCAGCGTCTTGCCGTCGAGCACGATCAGGTCATCCCCGCAAGTGACGACGAGCAGATCGCCGTTGGGGCTCGGAGTCGGGTTGCCGAGCTCGCGATCCCCTCCGCAACGCACGGTCGCGTGGCGCAGGATCGTGCCCTTCTCCAGGTCCCAGCGCGAGACTTCGGCCTTCTCGATGGAGAAGCCCAGCTTCCCACGAGCTGCCGCGTGCGGTGCACTGACGGGGTAGAGGCGGAACGGGAGCCCGGCGCCCATCACACTGGCCTTCTCGGCGTCGTAGAGCAGCGCGCTCGCCTGATCGCTGCCATCGGACGCAGCTCGAACGAACGTCATGCTGAAGCGTTTGCCATCCAAGAGCGGCACGACGGTTTCGACGGTCGAGCCTTGCGGCGTGTTCCGGGTGTCGAGGCGCACGATCTTCGGGCCGGCTTGCACCAGGACCACGCGTTCGCTTTCGAGGTGAACGGCGGGAACATCGCTGAGAGCCGTACCCTCACCCTCGTGGGCCAGCGTGAGCTCGGGCGTCTGGAACAACAGCACGCGATTCGGGAGCGTGACGGTGACTCCGGCGTGAGCTGCCGACACCACGACCGTGGGCTGCCCCTCGGGCAATGCGATCTTCTTCGTGCTACCTCGCGGAGACCAGGCCAATAGAGAGCGATCGCCGGCGACGACCAGCGTGCCGTCGCCGATGAAAGCGACCGTGCGCGGCGCATCGGCGGGCCCTGGGTCTTTCACGGGCGGCGGGCGCGGCGGCGCCGGCGGGGCTTCCGGTTCGGGTGCCGTGGCCGGGGCCGCGGCGTGGGCCGGGGGAGGTCGTTCCGCTGCCTCGGGCGAGCAAGCAAGCGCCGTCCACGCGAGTCCTCCGAGCCCATACCCCCATCCCGATTTCTTCATGTCAGCGTTCCATCGCAGAGGGTCGTCCGATCGTGACGTCTCAGCCTACCTCTTCTCGGACTAGACTCGGAGCCGATGCGCGGCAGCTGGCTTTGGGCGTTGGTCCTCGGCTCGTGCGCGGGGCGAGAAGTCCCTTCGCACCCCAGCCCGACGACGACCCTGCCTCGACCGAGTGCCGACGAGCCCGGCCCGGCGACGCCTTCCCCCGAGGCGCGGGTGCCGGGCACGCGCGAGCTCTGCGCGGAGCTCGGGCAGGTCCTCCGAGGCACCGACGCCGACCGGCGCTGGCAGGAGCAGAAGCGCATCTTCGCCGCCATTCGCCAGCTAGCGGACCCGCGTGGAGCTGACGAGCTCGCGCGACTCGTGGCGGAAGAAGCGAGCGCTCCGGCGGATGCGGAAAAGGTGTTCCGTCGCACCCAAGCCGCGTTCGCCTTGGCGGAGCTCGGCGACTCGAGAGCGTTGCCCGCCCTCGCAGCGCGGCTCGAGCACGACCCGCTCGTCCTCTACCACGAGGACGATCCGAACCAGCTGGAGCTACGTCGTAGCGACCAGGAACGCATCCTGGCCGCGCGTTTGATCGGCGAGCTCGCGCTGCTCCATCCCGACGAGCTCGAGGCCATGCGAACCATCGCCACGGCCCCGCTTCGCCGCTGGCTCTCCGAGAGCCCGATGCCCCACGCCAACGGGCTCCGAGCGCTCGCTCGACTGAAGTCGGAGGACGAGGCCTTTCGTCGAGAGCTCCGCGCTTGGGCCGATCCGCCGGGCGCGCTGCCGAAGCTCGGCGCGCTGCCGCCGTTCGAGGACAAGTGGGTCATCGCCACGTCGGCACTTCGCTACCTGGGCGCACTCCGAGATCCGAAGGCTTTCACCCTTCTCCAAAAGCAGCTGACGCGAAAGCCCAAGACCTTCGACGCCAGCATGGATGCCTTGATGGCCGGGGGACGCGCGATGCTCGGCATGAGCGTGCGGGCCCTCTCAATGGGAGCCGCCGACGGATTCGCCGAGCTCGGCGACGCGCGAGCGGCGCCACACCTTCTGAAGCACGTGGAGGACTCCCGGCAGAACGAGAGCAGTCGCACGGAAGCCTGTCGTGCCCTCGCCCAAGTGCTCGACGCCACGGCCGAGCGCGAGATCGTGACGCGGCTCGACAAGTGGAGGAGTGGAAAGCAGTCGTTCGAGGTCGGCTGCCTGCTCGAGACGCTGGCTCGGCACCCGATTCCGGCCGCGACGCCGCGGCTGCTGGAGCTCGCGGAACGAGCGCCCCAAGAGCTAGCGCTCGCGGCCGCGATTGCTCTCGGTCACTCCGCGCTCGACTCGAGCACCGAGGACGTTTTGGTCAAGCGGCTCGCCGAGGCGTCGACGCGAAGTGGCGCCGCGCTCGCGTTGCTGCTCGGCGGATCGAGCGAGGGCGTCGCGCGTGCGCTGGCGGCGTACCCGGAGAACGAGGCTCGCGCGCTCGAGACCCTCGCCTCGGACTACGACAAGGGCGTGGGTTCCCTGGGAAGCGTCCCATTGCCCACGTTGTTTCGCTGGGTGCGAAACGCGCGCAGCGCAGCCCGTGGCAGCCCCTGGGACTTCGCGCGCAAGTCGCTGGAAAAGGCCCTCGCGAACCTGACCTACGACAGCGGGCCGGGCTCGACGACGGTGGTGGTGCTGAGGCGACGCCTCTTCGAGCTCGCGCGCCTCGGCACGGCGGACGAGCGAGCTTCGGCCATCGACACGCTGGAGCTCGCCCGCGAAAGGGGCGTGCTGCTCTCCCTCGCCGAAGGCACGGGGCCGAGCGCGGAACGTGCAGCCCAGGTGGCTCGCGGGCTGGCGCCGTCCGAGCCGTGAGCGCCGCACCCTGCGCCTCCACGGAACCGTCCTGCGCCTCGGTGGAAGCCAGGGCACGCCCGAGACGGGATGCTGTTCGGGCCCGGCGCAGTGCCGGGCGGGAGAAGGGCATGTCCAACCTCAACACCACGCTCCGCCGCCTGGCGGTCCTCTTCGGCGCTTTCGTCGTGTCGCTCGGGATGTCGCTGGTCGGCCTCGGCTATTTGGCCCGCGGCTCGTACGCGAGGGACCGGCTCGCCTGCGAATCGCCGGTGCCGTTCGACTCGCTGCTCGAAGCCGGGATCGTCCTGCCGCCCAGCGTCAAGATCTGCTCGTACCAAGGCGGCCCGGCTCCGAGCGGAAGCTATCGCCTCCTCTTGTCCAAGCCGAACGCCGCTTGCCTGACCTCCCATGGGCTCGTGGGCTGCAAATCGCTGTACGGCGCGTTGCTGCAGGTCGGCAAGCTCCCCGGTTGGGATCGGGGGGACAGCAAGGTCGAGGAGGACCGCGCGCGAGTCGACTACGTGCGGGACGGCGACAGCATCAGTCTCAGCGTGCTGCGCTCGCGCCATGGCGAAATGACGGCCGACATGACCGTGATCATGAACCCGAGGCGACGGCGGACGGCGTCCCAGTGACGGCCGGCGAGTCAGCCGCGCACTCGAGCGCGATAGGCGCTCGGCGTTTCCCCGGTGGTCTTCCGGAACAGGGTGCTGAAGTGCTGGAGCGAAGCGCAGCCGACGTCGAATGCGATTTCGGTCAGCGCTGCATCGCTTCGCGCGAGCAGCTGCTTCGCGACGCTCACGCGTGCCAGGCCCGCTTCCGCGCGGAACGACGTGCCCGCGCGCTTCAGGTGCTGCTGAAGGCTCCGCTCGGACATGGCGAGCGACCGTGCCAGATCGCCGATCGTGGCGCGACCCCGGCGCGCCTCCAAGAACTCGCGCACGCGGCGCACGATGGGCGGTAGGCCTAGAGCCGCTTCGTACAGGTCGTCGAGCTCGCTCGCCAACGGATCCATGGGACGGCCGAGCCAGGCGAAAGCCTGCGCGGAGTCGGTCATCACGCGCGTCTCGCCGAGTGGTTTCACGATGTCGAAGAAGCCCGCCACGATGGCGCCGAGCACTCCGCTCGGCCGGAGCACGGCCTGCTTCGTGACGTTGGCCACGAACTCGGCGTTGTGCTCGGCGATGAAACGCGAGAAGACATCGAAGGCTCGCGGCTCCGCGTGCTCGAGTCGGCGCAGGTCGTCGAGAACCACGTGCGGCGGCGTGCGACTCGGGAGCTCCGTGGCCATGGCCTGGGTCAAGCGCACGACCTCGTCCACGTCGGGGCGGCCCCAAATGGCGAACCCCGCCAATCCGTCTCGACTGGTGAAATGGACCCAGGTGCGACCCGACACGTAGCGCCCGACCGGTTCAGCGGCGTAGCTCGCGAGCGTGTCGGCCGGTGCGAGCGCCGGCTGAGCCCCGCGTCCCATGCCGAGGAGTATTCCACGCCAGGGAGGCCTCGGGCGAGCGCGAGGCGCGCGCTCACTCCGGCGGTTGGGTGGGCGAAGCGCGAACCGCGAAGATCTGAGGTTCCACTTCGCAGGCACCGAGCCCGAGCCAATCCGACGCGAGCGAGCACTCGGGGTCCGGGACCTCCGTCTTCACGAACCCCGGGGGCGGGCGCAGAAGGCCGAAGTAGAAGTCCGCGTCCGCGTCGCCGTCGCGAGTCCGCGTCGTGAGGCATGCGGCGTCGATGAAACGAAAACGACCCGGAAGGTCGCTCGCGACATGGAACACGACCATCCCCGCCTGCCCACTGCGTACGACGGGAACGCCGGGATGCGACTCGATCGCTCGCTCCAGCACCGGCACCATCAAGAGGTCGCGGGAGTGGAGGCGGTTGTGACGTTCGAGCCAGTCTCCCCTCGCGTGAGCGCGAGCGCTCTCGCTCTGGTGGAACACGATGCGGGTCCCTGCGGGGATGGACGTGGACAGGTCGCGTGCGAACCATACCGATAGGAACAGCTCGAGACCGAGCCCCAGCGGCAGAACGAACCTCGGCACTCCACGCGCGAGCCCGAGCACGATGCAGAGCGGGAGCGCTGGCAGGAGCAGTCTCGCGCAGAGCATCCAGTCTCCGCCCGCACAGACGAGGAACGCGAGCACGGCACCCGCGAACACCGCGACGTCCGGCGCGCGCTTCACGCCCAGGAGCGCGATGGCGAGCACCAGCGTCGCGCCGGAAATCAGCTGATCCTCTCTGAGGAAGTATCCAAGGCCAGTCCGGACGTCCCACAACTCGAGGACCCGCCCGTAGAGCGCTTGGGGCAGCGGGCGCCCGAAGTAAGCGAGGCGCGCCCCAGCCACGCAGGCCGCGAAGAGCAACGTAGCCGCGGCCAGCTCGAGCGCGCGTCTCCGCACCGCAGGCCGCAGGCAAAACACGCCGAGCAAGCCAGCGGCGAACACCAACGGCGCCTCCGGCCTCACCAGGAGGAAGGCCGCGAGCCAAGAGAGCGTGCGGCCGCGACCTTCACCCGAACGGAGGTACACGAGCGTCGCGTCGACCAACGCCACGTAGAGCCCCGCGGCCCAGGTCATTTCGGTACCACTGAACGCCCAGTACAGAACGGGGGTGAAGCAGGCGCAAAGCAGGCGTGCAGGATTCGCCAGCTTCGCGTCGAGCCGCGAGGCGAGTCTGCCCGTCGCCCAGACCAGGAGCACGGCACCCAAGCCCGAGACCAGGATGGAGAGCACGGTGATCGGCGCACGGGTGAGAGCGCGCACGGCGGCCAAGACGAGCGTGAACGACAAAGACGAGCCTTGTTCGAGACGCTCTCCGCCGTGATTCAGCAGGTCACCGCGGGTCGCCAGGCTCTCGGCCGCCCACAGCGTGATGTACTTGTCGTCCTGACCCGCAAACGGGAAGAGCAGAAATCCGACTGCCAGCGGCAGATACGAGGCTGATGGGCCGATCCTCCCGAGTGCTGGGAACCGCACGGGGCGAGGATACCCGGATCGACCGGGCCGCATCGAGCGTCAGAGCACCCCATCGAGGAGCGCCACGTCGTTGCGAATGGCGAGCGTGACGTCGTCTTCGGGCGGCGGTTGCCCGGGCTGCGGCGCAGTCAGCCACTGCTCCGCCGGTGCACGCGAGACCACGCCGTCCAAGCTGTAGACGTCGAGCAACTCGCGCGGAACGCCCGCGGACGCCGCGGCACCGAGGTCCGAGAGCAGATCGGCCCCCTGAGCGTACGTGGAGGCAGGGGTGACGCCGTGCCCGACCATGCCGACGTCGAGCCCCGCGCGGGAACCGAAGTGCTTCTGCGCGTCGACCGCATACGCGTAGACGAAGTACGAAGTCGGGGGCTGACCCTTGCCCAGAAGATCTCCGAACAGGGTGCGATAGGCCTGAAACGTGACGCGGTCCCAGTCGATGCCTTCCACGGGAATGCCGAAAGCCTGACGTAGGGAATCGTCGCCGTCGGCGTAGTCGTCGACCACCTGCGGAAGGGTCGTGAGATGGACCTTCCAACCGCGACCCTTCGCTTCGCTCACCAGCGTCGCGTACTCCTCGGTCGCCTCCGCGTAGCGCGTGGGGTCGATGCCGCTCTTCAGAAGGCCGACTGCAGCGAGAACGTCGTGCGCCGTGAGGTGCGCGGTGAGCTCGTCCGCACGACCCTTCTCGAGCTCCATGTCGACCACGAGCGTGGTGGGCGCGAGCCCTTCGGCTTGCCAGCGGTCCATCAGCGCACGTGCGGACGCGCTGAACAGACTCGCGTTGGTGCTTCCAGGCCAATAGCCATCGGCTTCGGGCAAAAGCAGCCAGGGTCGAACTTCGACGCCCTGTTCCTCGGCGCGCCTCGCGAGCGTCATTCGTTCCTCGGACTCGAGCGACTCCGAAGGCCACGCGACGTTCACCGCGACATCGTGGCTCGCGAGCAGCGGCAACGCGCTTTCGATGTCCGCGGGAGCCATGAACTCCGCCCAGGCAGCGCCGAACCCGGCCGGCTTGCGCCCGACGGGCGCCTGCTCCTCGGCAGCACAGCCCGACGCCAGCCCCACCATCAGTCCGAGCTCGATCCATGCGACTTTCATCGTCCCTCCACCCGATCCGGCCCGTGGGCCGGTCAAGAGATTCTCAGGGCCCGGCCCGCTGGTCAAGCATCAAAATGGCCGAATCCCGGCACCTGGCCCCGGTCGCCAGCTAGGCTCTCGTGCGCCATGTCCTTCGTTCGTACTCCCGCCGACATGGAGGAGCTGCTTCGCTCCCTCGACAAGGAAGAGCTCGTCCGCATCGTCGTCGACGACGCAAAGAACTGGCTCGCCCACGATGGGCTCTGGTTCCTCGCAGTGGAAGCCGCCCACGGCATGGACGCTGCCATCGCCGCCGACACCGAGGCCTGGCGGCGCTTCACCGTGATCGAAGCCAGGCGCATCCTGTCGCGCCTCGGGCTCGAACCAGGAGGCGGCATCCCGGCATTGGTGCGTTGCCTCGGGCACCGGCTCTACGCGCGGCTCAACACGCACGAGACCAGCGAGGTGAGCGAGACGCGGGCCGTCTTCAGCATGCGCGAGTGTCGCGTGCAGTCCGCTCGCGAGCAGAAGGGCCTCCCGGACTTTCCGTGCAAGAGCGTCGGCCTAGTGGAGTACGCCGAGTTCGCGCGCACCATCGACCCGCGGATTCGGACACGCTGCATCACGTGCCCGCCCGACGAACGCTCGCCAGGTCTGCGCTGCGCCTGGGAATTCACGCTCGAGGGTGAGGAAGCCGAGCACGCAAACGGATCGGGTTCTCTGGTATCACCCGACCGGCTTTTGGGGAGCACTCACCGCACTCGAAGCTAGACCCGGACTATTCTCCCTCGGCATGAGACCCGTAGCCCTCGCCATCAGCGTCGCACTCGCAGCCTGTAGCAGCAGCGAAGGCGGTGGCTCCCCCAACCCAGCGGGTGGCGGCGGTGGATCTGGAACTCATGCCGGCGGAAGCTGGCCGGGCGGTGGAAGCGGCGGCACGAGCTCCGGCGGCACGAACACTGGCGGCACGAACACCGGCGGCACGAACACTGGCGGCACGAGCTCCGGCGGCACGAGCTCCGGCGGCACGAGCTCCGGCGGCACGAGCTCCGGCGGCACGGGCACGGGCGGAGTCGGTGGCTGCGACGTGCTGCCGAGCGGCTTCCCCTCGAGCTTTGCGCTGTGGAGCCGGAACCCCGTCCTGATCCCGAGCAAGGGCGCCGCAGCCCACGGCGCGGACAACGTGTACGCACCGGACCTCCACTCGGTCTCGGGGGTCTACGTGATGTTCTACGGAGCCCAAGGGGGCGATGGCCACGATCGCATCTACCTCGCGTGGTCCAAGGACCGCGGCGAGTGGCGCAAGTATCCGAGCGACGCAGCGCCCTCCCCGGTCCTCGATCGCGGCGCATCGAATCACGTGAACGATCCGAGCGCGGTCTTCGTCGGCGGCAAGTGGCGCATGTACTACACGGACGCTGCCGTCGACATCGACGACCGGATCTGGCTCGCCGAGAGCAGCAAGCTCACTGGCTTCTCCAAGATCCAGCTGGTGCTCGACAAGGGCGCGCCGGGCAGCTGGGAGGCGGAAAAAGTCGGGCGGCCCAGCGTGCTCTACGAAGGGGGCGTCTACGAGATGTGGTACGACGGCCAAGCGAACGGCGCGCGTCACGTCGGATACGCGACGAGCACCGACGGCGTCACCTTCACGCGCCACCCGCAGAATCCGGTCTTCAAGAACGCGGGCGCGGTCGACGTGAAAAAGATCGGAGGCGTCTACGTGATGGCCCGCGAAGCAGGCGACGGCACGTACTGGGCCACGAGCCCGGACGGCGTGTGCTGGGTCGATCGCGGCAAGCTCTTCGGTAAGAGCGGCTCGGGCTACGACGCCTTCGGCCAAGTCACACCCTTCTTGGACACCGCTGGCGACAAGCTGGAAGGCGTGTGGTTCGGCGCTGCGTCGGTCGCCACCTGGGACAAGAACCGTATCGCCGTCGCCTGGGCCAATGGCTTTTCTCCGCCGAGCGGCGGCGGTTGCACGGAGTGCACGACCGCCGGCGTTTCCTGCGGCGAGGCCTGCCACGCCGCGGCCCTGAGCGGAGGCGTCTGCGGCAGCCCCGGGAGCACGAACCCGGGCGTGTGCTGCGCGTGCTCGAGCGAAGGCTGCGACGGCTGCAAGGGCAGCGCCAAAGACTGCCAAGAGGCGTGCGTGAGCGCGGGCAAAGCCGGCGGCTTCTGCGGCAATCCAGGGAGCACGAACCCCAGCGCGTGTTGCAGCTGTCTCGATTGAGCTCTCAAGCGGCGTCGACGTCGACGATCACTGGGAGCTTTCCGCGCCACTCGGACCACGCATCGGCGCTCGTCGCGAGCTCGCACATGAAGTGCGCGACGTTGGCCATGCGACTGTGGCCAGGTGAACCCAGGCTGTGCACGAGGCTCGGGTGGACCGCGTACTCCGAGACCTCGCCATCGAGGAGCGAATCGGGTCGGACGACGACCCACTCCAAGAAGCGGTGCTCGCGACCGATTCGTTCGCGAAGATGATCCGCCGCGCGCTGGTTGTCTTTCGCGGGCGGTACGAGCGCGCGCAGCACGCACAGGAACGCCCGTTCGAACGCACCCCGCCGTGGGTCGAGGTCTCTCGATTGATGGACCGAGACGCTGGTCATCAGGATGAAGCGGACCGGCTGCGCAGGCTCGAGCAGCTCCACTGCCCGGCAGAGCCGCGCGGTCGCGCCGGTGACGAGGTCCCGCGGAGGGCCGAACACGCCCCGGAAACTGATCACGTGACCGAGACAGGAGACGATGGCGTTGGAGCCCTCGACTTGACGGCGAAGCTCTTCGTCACCGAGCGACGAAAGGTCGGCCTCCACGAGCGCGAGGTTCGGATCCGCGAGCAGCGCCAGATCGAGCTTGTGTTTGGAGCGCACGATGGCCCGGACCCGCACGCCACGCTTCAAGAGCTCCGCCAACACGCGGCGCCCGGTGCGTCCGGTGCCGCCCACGAGCAGGGCGGTCGCGGGAGTTGGAACGTGCATGGTGAGACGGCGGCATACCACGCTGCGGCTTCGAGCCCCATGCCAGGGAGCACACCAAGGACTTCTAGCGCGGAGCGCGGGCGCGGGCGCGCTGCGGCTCGTCCGCGTCACCGGCTTCGCTCGGCTCACTGGCTGCCTCTTCGACGCGGAGCCGCTCCTCGGCGGCCACACGCACTCGCCGCGAGGTCGCCGTCATGAGCAGCTCCACGCCGCGCTCGATCTCGGGCTCGTCGGCGCGTCGCTTCTTGGCGGCGGCCTCGACGCCGTCGGGGAACCAGTAGCGGCTGGCGGCGAAACCCAAGCTGAGCCCCCATGCCACGATGGGCCAGATGAACCACGAGCGCCAGTGATCGGTGACGGCGAGCACGGCGAAGAAAGCGCACATCATCGCAAACGACACCACTCCGCGTTTCAGCTTTGCGGCTTCCTTCGCCCGTGCTGGCCGCGTCTTTTCGTCCGCGATGCGCTGGCGCTCGAGCTCTTTGACGGCCTGCTCCAACACGCGCCGGTCGACACCCACCTCGGCAGCGACATCCACCAGGTCGTCGTGGCTGAGACCCGCCTTCCGCTCCGCCTGCAGATCGACGGCGCGCCGGAGGATCTCGCTCACCTGCTCGGTGGAATAGCCGGTCAACGAGGCCTCGGGCAGCACCGCCGGCAGCGCCGCGGGTGGGTCCGTGTTCGCTTCGGGCGTCCAGCCAACGAGCGCCTCCACCACCTCCTGCATCGAAGCGAAGCGGCGCTGATGCTTCTTCTCCAACGCACGCAACACGACCCCTTCGAGCGCGGGGTCGACACCTGGAGTAACCATGCGGGGCGGCGCGTCGGCGACCACCGAGGCGGAGATGGCCAGGGCGTCGGAGCCCTTCCAGGGCGAGCGCCCGGTGAGCAGCTCGTAGGCCATGGTACCCCACGAAAACTGATCGCTCTGACCGTTCAGTGCCTCCCCTCGCACCTGCTCGGGAGACATGTAGCGAGTGGTGCCCACGAGGGCTCCGGCCGTGGTCAGCGTGGGCAGTGCGGGGCTCGCGGTGGGGCCGGTCGGGTCCACCGGGCCGGAGATGCGGCGCGCGATGCCGAAGTCGAGCACCTTGATGCGACCGTCGGAACGCAGCATCACGTTCTCGGGCTTCACGTCGCGATGCACGATGCCTCGCTGGTGGGCGTGAGCCAGTGCGCGCGCGACGTCGGCGAGCCAACGTACTCGCTCCGCGAGGGGCCTCGGCTCCTTCCCGAGCAGCGCGCGCAGCGTCTCGCCTTCCACCAACTCCATGGCGATGTACGGGACTCCGTCGACTTCACCGACATCGAGGACGGTGACCGCGTTCTCGTGGTCGATCTTGGCGGCGGCCCGCGCCTCGCGTACCAGGCGCGCCCGTAGCTCCGCGACGTCACTCGGGTCCGCTCGCGCCAAGCTCACGACCTTGAGCGCGACATCCCGATCGAGGCGCTCGTCGTGCGCTCGGTAGACGCGCCCCATCCCCCCTTCGCCGAGCAGCGCGAGAAGGCGGTAGCGGTCGATTCGTTGTCCGATTTCGAGCACGGAGCAGGACTCTACTCCCGCGCCTTGTCCGAGTCGCGAGGCCTGTTTCGGCCAGGGCTCGGAAACCTTGGTCGGGCAGCTCGTGCCACGTCCGCCGAGGGCTTCCCGGCGTCCCGCGCGGCACCGGCCAGGCGGTCACCGCGTCAGCACTGGTTGCCACATTGATCCAGCTGACACTGCACGAACGCGTCGAACTTGCTGACTCCGTTGGGTGTAGCGTCTTGGCACGCTTTCACGCATTGCGAGTCGCTGCAGGTCAGGAAGCACTTGGCGAAGCGGTAGCAGTCTGCATCGCTCCAACAGGCGTCGTAGACGTTGCCGCACTTCTGCGCCACGCACTGGGTGCACACCGGACCGTTGCAGTCGTCCGAGCCGGAGCACGACACGACCTGACACGCTTGCGAATGCCCCCATTCCGCGACGCCGCTCGGGTGATCGTTGGCGCATTTCAACTGACACGCAGAGTCACCGCCGCAGGTGCCGTAGCATGCAGCGAGGGACACGCACTCGGGGTTCTTGCTGCAAGCCGCCGTCGCTTCGCAGCAGCGCTCTTCGTTGCAGCGACTGCACGGGTCGCTCTGGCTGGACGCAGGACAGCTCGGTGCGTCGGCGTCGGCATCGGAACCCTCGCCGGGAGCCCCGCCATCGGGGCCGCAGGTGGCGCATGCCGCGCCCGCCCCCAGGTCCATGCACGAGGCGAAGGCCTTCTGGGCGTCGCCGCTGGGACCCGATGGCGGTGGGACGCAATTCGAAGCGCAGGCCGGCTCGACGGCGCCGCTCGCCGCCGGACAGCTTTGCAGGCAAGTGAGCCAGGCAGCGCACTGCGCGTCACCTGCGCACGCTTGAGCCTCGCTGGCGCACGCTTGGGCAACGCACTTGCCGCACGCGCTTTCCGCAAAGGTCGCGTCGCCCCCCGCATCCGCGGGCTTGCCCTGCGCACCCGCCTCGTCGCTCGAGCACGCAGCCGGAGCAAAGAGCGGCGCCCAGCTGAGGACGAGGAGCACCGCCGTGGGGCGCCCGAGGTTCATGTGATATCGTCCGTCGTCGTGCGGAGTGGGCGCATTGCCGCGGCGTGCACGTTGGGGCTCGCGCTGTCGTGCGCGGAGCGGGCCGAGCCACGAGCCCAACTTCTGCTCTTCGTGGACACCGACACCCCCCTCTTCGCTCAGCTCGACACGCAGTCACAGGCCTCGCGTGCTGCGGCGATCGACATGCTACATGTCGAGATCCTCGGGGTCAACGGCGCGGTGCTGGAGAGCCGCGACATCGTCGCCCTGAACGTCTCGGACTGGCCCATCTCTTTCGGCGTCGTGCCGAGCGGTGGCGACGCACGTCACCTGAGCATTCGGCTGCGCGGGCTGAGCTCCGGCCACGTGCCGTCGACCGACGCGCAGACATTGGCTGCTTCGGCGAACGTCATCATCGATCGCCTCGTCGAGGTCGACGTCGGCTCTGGCGTGACCGCGCGCAGGGTCACGTTGCGCGGAGACTGCATGGGCGTGCGCACGACCTTCGCGACGTTCGGTGTTCCCGCGACCACCTGCGTCGACGCCGCGCAGCGGCACGGGTCGCCGAGCGAGGGGCTCGCGAGCGTCGACGTGGACGAGCCCCGGGCCACGCTCGCCGGTAGCTGGGCGCTCGCCATCGAAGCGCCGTGCACCGCGCCAGCGCCGGAGGGAGCCGTGTGCATTCCGGGAGGGGTCAGCGTGCTGGGCGAGCTCTCGCTCGCCGGTTTCAGCGACGGGTTGACCGGATGGGATCCGGTGCCGCTGCGTCCCGCGGCGTTGAGCCCGTTCTATCTGGATCGGGTGGAGATCACCGTGGGTAGAGTGCGCGGCCTGGTGAAAGCCCAACGCGTCGACCCGCCTCCCGCTTCCGCACCGGGTCCGTTCGGCGAGTGCCAATGGCTCGGCGAAGACGACGCGAAGAACGATGCGATGCCGATGAACTGCGTGAGCCAGAAGGTGGCGGAGTCGGTCTGCTCGGCGCTCGGCGGCACGCTACCGAGCGAAGCGCAGTGGGAGCATGCCGCGCGCGGTCGAGGCGAGGGCAACCGCTATCCCTGGGGCAGCATGGAGCCCGAGTGCTGTAGCGCGGCGTTCGGCGCAACATCGGCCACCTACGGAGACTGCCCGGACGCGACCATCGCCGCCGCCGGAGTGCACACGAACAGCCCGTGTGAGGGTCCGCACGACGTGTCCCGGGACGGCGTGGCCGATCTCGCCGGGAATCTCAGTGAGTGGATGCGCGATGCGTTTGCGCCCTACGACGCGCCGTGCTGGCCCGAAGGGATCACGCTGGACCCGCGCTGCGCCGATCCCACGCTCGCCAGCGAGGTCAGCCGCGGCGGCGACTTCGCCAGTCCCGTGTGGCAGCTGGCCGCGTCGCTGCGGTTCACCCCCGGAAGCCTCCCCAGGGCTACCCAAGGGTTTCGCTGCGCCTACCCGGGGAGTCCGCCGTGATCCGCGGCGCAATCGCTCGTCGAATCGGCGTCGCGGCGCTGGTCTCGAGTGGCTGCGGCGGCAGCGCCGACCCGCGACCCCAATGGCTGGTGCGAGTGTCCACGGACGCGGTGACGCCGCAGTTCGCCGACCGGCTACGGCTCGAAGTCGTCGACGACGAGGCGGCACCTTGCGCTGCGTGCGTACATCAGATCGGTGTCGACGCAACGAGCTCGCCGTCGTTCGGCGTCCTGCCGCCGGCATCGGGCAAGTCGCCACGTGTTCGCGCGATCTTGTTCCGAGCCGATCAGCAAGGCCCCGATGGCAAGCCGCAAGGCGAGGCACACTGGGACATGCTCGGCCGGCTTCCGGCGCTCGACGGCGTGACTCGCGTGTCGTTTCGCCTGCCGATGTCGTGCTTCGGCGTGTTGGCAGATCCCGCGAGCGACTCCAGCTGCGACCCAGCAACGCGCGCGTTGATCGAGACTCCGACGTTGAGGTCGGAGTCGGCGCTCGTGCCCGGCTCCTGGAGCGAAGCGAGGAGCGTCGACTGTGCGTCGGCACCGCCGGCGGACATGGCGTGCATTCCCGGTGGGGCCTATCTGATGGGGAGCCGGTCGGCGGTGAGCGCGTCCGCCAGCGACGCGACTTTCCCGGAGCATCTCGTGGGGCTCTCCCCCTTCTTTCTCGACGTCCACGAAGTCACCGTGGGTGACGTGCGGAAGCTCCTCGCGAGCGGCGCGCTGGACCCGACCTTCGCCCCCCAAGTGCGCGATCCGAACCCCAACGCGTTCGCGGGAGCGTGCTCCTACCTCGGACCGGACGATCCGACGAACGACGCGTTTTCGGTCGACTGCATCGGCTGGGAGTCGGCGAAAGCGGTGTGTGAGGCGCGCGGCTTGCGCCTTCCCAGCGAAGCGGAGTGGGAATACGCGGCGCGCAACGAGCTGGAGCAGACGACCTTTCCGTGGGGCTCGGATCCCGACATCTGCGCGCACGCCGTGGTGGGCCTGGGACGCAGCAACGCGCTCACGGATGCGAAGACCAACGAGAATGGTGCTTGTCGCTCGGCCGCGGACGGCACCGTGCTGCCACCGGGCCCAGTGGCAGGCGGCAGTCCGCTCGACAAGACACGGCGCGGCATCCAGGACATGGGTGGCAGCGTCGCGGAATGGGTGGCCGATCGCGTGCAGCTCTACACGGAAGCCTGCTGGCAAACCACCGAGCTCCTCCTCGTCAATCCGATTTGCGACACCGCGTCGCCCGAGCTCGGAGACCAGCGCTCGATCCGCGGCGGACGCTGGAATCAGTTCCCCTACTTCGCCAACGGCGTCAGGCGCTTTGCGCGGGTCTCCGCCGACTTCGCTCCCGGCATCGGCGTACGCTGCGCGAAGTCCCCGTAGCCTCGAGTCGACCATTTCCATCTTCCCGGCGCGATTCGGTGCATACTCGCTGCGGCCTGGTAGGCGTCGGTCGCGCGCGTCTCGGCACGGGCGACATCTGCCGACGAGAGTTGCGGCCCAGAATCGCCAAGCTTCATCGACAGGAGTAGCCTCGCGAGACGTTCATGGCGCAAGGAGCGACCCGCCAGGCGAGCCCGGTCCAATCGACGCGTGAGCTCGAGCTGGCCGTGGTCATCGTCGGTAGCGTGATTGTCTTCTTGGCCGCCGCGCGGGACGCCTCGCTGGCAACGCGCCTCGTACGCATGGGTCATCACCTGGTGGTGGTCGCCTCCATCCTCGCGGCGCGCCGCCTCGGCCGGGAGCACACGCGCCAGGTCGTCATTGCCGGATGCATGCTGAGCTACGGGGCCGGCTGGCTTTTCATGAACGGCCCCCGCACTGGAGCGGGCGCGGCGTTGATCGGCGGTTCGACGCTCGCGGCGCTCTACTTCCGCGGTCGAGCGGTGGTCGGCGCCACGCTCTTCGTCGCCGCCATCGTGGCGTGCGGCGGAGTCGCGCACGCGAGCGGGTGGGTCTCGAATCCGCCCCCCGGAACGGATCTGCGCGAACTCCTGCCGATCGCCCTGGTGTCGGTTGCGATCGCCACGTCGGTGAGCTGGATGGCAGCGCGCATCGCGAGCGTGATCCGGAACGAGTACGCACGCAGCGTGGAGTCGCTCCGACAAGCAGAACGCGAGCGGGAAGAGCGGGTGCGAGCACAGCGGGCGCTCGACTCGGCGATCCGCTACGAGGCGATCGGCCGCCTCGCCGGCGCCATCGCCCACGACGTCAACAATCGTCTCGCGGTAGTGATCGCCAACGCGGAGCTGCTCGCGGAAGCCGAGGTCGAAGGCGCGGAGCTCCGGCCCCTGCTCGCGGAGCTCCTACGTGGGGCATCACGCGCGGCCGCGACCACGGGTGACCTGCTCGCCATGGGACGGGCGCAGCCGGACTCGCCGGCTCGGGTGCGCTTCGATGTGCTCGCCGGGCGGCTCGAAAGTCTCGTGCGCCACACCACGTCTCGCACGATGACGAAGAGCTTCGGAAGCGAAGCCGGGGACGCGATGCTGGACTCCGCCCTCGAAGCGCAGCGCGTCCTGTCCCTCTTGGCGCTGGACGCCGTCGATGCGGCGCGGGCGGGGGGCAGCCTGCAACTCGACGCCGCCGTCGAAGGAGACACGCTTTCGGTGACACTGAAGTGCACGCTCGCCGCCGCCAGCGAGGTTCCGGTTTGGGACGAGTTCCGCGTACGACCGCTGGCGGCGGAGCTGGCGGGAGGCGGCGGTCGGCTCGAGCTGCTTCACGGAGAGCGAGAATCGCGGGCCGAGCTCGTGCTGAGGGTGGCCGAACCGCAGCGCTCGCTACCGACCTGGCGCGGGACACGGAAGCAGGAGCCGCGGCACATCCTGGCAGTGGATGACGACGTCGCGGTCCGCAAAGCCATGGAGCGGATCCTGCGTCGAGCGGGTCATGTCGTGCGCGTGGCCGAAGGCGGTCACGACGCACGGAAGATCTTCGAGGACGGGACGACGATCGACGTCCTGGTTTCGGACGCGATCATGCCCAACACCGACACCGTGGCGATGATCCGCGCCTTCCGTGCCGCTCATCCGAAGGCGGCCGTCGTCATCTGTTCCGGCTACGTGGCGGATGACATGGTGAGCGATCTGTCCCAGCATTCCTACGCCTTCGTGCCGAAGCCGTTCACGGCAAACACCTTGCTCGACGCGTTGCAGACAGCGCTCGAACGTGCCGCGGCGCCCGGAGTCGGCGCATGACCCCGACCCGCTTCGACCCCGCACGCGACACGCCCGACGCCGTCCTGGAACAAGCGGTGTCGATCATGGTCTGGTTGCTGGTGCTCGCGGGCATCCCGGGCGCTCTGCTCTTCGCGGCGGTCGAGTACCGACACGGTCACGGTACACCCGCGCTCGCGGCTCACGCCGCAACCCAGCTCGTGGGGTTGCTCGCGTTGCTTGCCACCCGTCGCCGCTGGCACCGGCTGCGCTCCAGCCTGCTCGTGGCATACGCGCTGCCGCTGCTGATTCTCTCCGTCATGCAATTCGGGTTCGTGATGGGCGTGGGACTGGTCCTGACCGCAAGCGCGACGTGGGCTGGCCTGACGCTGGGAAATAGGGGCACGCTGTTCGTCGCCATCAGCCAACTCCTGGCCCTGGCTGGCGTCGCGCTCGCCGTCCACGCGGGCTGGATCTCGGCGCCAGTGCCCGGGGTCGTGGACACGCGGCTGCCCGAGAACTGGGTCCGCTACGGCGTCGCTTCGACCGCGGGTGTGGCCGCGCTGGGCTGGCTCGTGGTGCAGGTGTTGTCAGGACTCGAACGCACGGTAGGGCGAGCCGAGGAGGCAGCAGTGGCCCACGAAGCGGAGCGGTCGGCGCGCGAGCGCACGGAACGGGACCTGTCCCGGGCAATCCGCGTCGAAGCGGTGGGCCGGTTGGCCGCGAGCGTCGGCAACGAGCTGACCGACGTGCTCGCCCGAGTGGCGGGTGCAGCAGCCGAGTTGAAGACTCGTTGTGACCCGTCGCAGCTCGATCTGGTTCGCGAAGTCGAAGATGCGGCGCGAAGCGCGGGGATGACGGCGTCCCAACTCTCTTCACTGAGCTCGGGTCGTGTGGAGCCGGGAGGGGCATCGGAGGTGACGAGCGTACTGAGACCGCTCGTGGCCTCGTTGGCGAGAACCCTGCCGCCGGCCATCGAGCTCCGAGCGACCTTCGGGCCCCAGCGACGGGTCGCGCTCTCGGCCCTGGCCTTGGATCGCGCTGTGATGCAGGTGTGCTCGGCCGTGTGCGAAGCGCTGGCGAGTGGCGGCAGTCTCGAGCTCCGCACCGAGCCCGTCGACGAAGGCGCCTTGGCCGGAGGCGTTCGGATCGCCATCGACGGCGAACCCGTGGCTCCATCGAATGCGAACGATTGCGGCACCGGCGAGCTCGAGCAGGCGCGTGCGCTCATCGAAGCCGTGGGTGGCTCCTGGGTCGTCGAACGGACGCCCGGTGCAACACGTGCGCGCATCGCACTCCCGCCCGCAGCCTTGCCCGAGCGCGCGGCAACCACGTCCCCTCGACCGATTGGCGCCGACGAAACGACCATTCTGATCGTCGACGACGACCCGCAGGTACAGCGCGTCATGGTGCGCGTGCTCCAGCGAGCCAAGTATCAGGTGCTACCAACCGCAGGGGCCGACGAAGCCCTCGCCCTGCTAGCGGAGCGCGCGAAGATCTCGCTCTTGATCGTCGACGCCGGGCTCGACGGGGACGGCGCTCGACGCTCGATCGACGCATACCGTTCACGCCAACCGGACGGCCCAGTGATGATCTGCACCGGCCACGCCGCGTCCGAGCTCGCGGAAAGGGGCCTGCTGGTGCCCGCCAGCGAATATGTCGGCAAGCCCTTCACCGGGCCTCACCTGCTCGCCGCGGTCTCGCGCCTCCTCCTGTCCTCCAGTTCCGCCCCCGAGGCGCCCTCGGCCTCCACGCGCGTGCCGAATTCGTCCGCGGATTCGTGATCCAACCCATGACGTGGATGACCTTCGCGTCCGAGTAGTGCTCGTCCAGGCGCTCCAGCATCTTCACGAAGAGCGCGCTGTCCTCCGCTCGGCGCCGACCTCACGGCCCTTCGACCTTCTGTAGCTCCTCTTTCTCACCCGTGGTCACGTCCACTGCCAGCACGAACCCGACGTCGGGGCAGTAGGTCTTCTCCTCGTTGACCTCCGGATCCAGCGGCGTGTAGTCGTGGGTCTTCAAGCAGCCCGTGTACGAGCCGTTCGGCACCGTCGCCGTCGCATCGAGCGCCAGCACCTCGCCGTAGTCTTCGGCCTCACAAGCGTAGTACTCCTGGCGGTATTTCATCCCGACCGCGGGATTCGCGGGAATGATCAGCCCCGCCTTGGCCCCGTCCACCCCGGCTTCCCAGGAGCCCTCCTTGGTGACCGGCTTGCCGTCGGCGAACTCCGTCGTGTCCTCCCCGAAGTACCAGACGCTGCCGTCCTCGTGCTGCGCGTACCAGTCCCAGGTGTCTTCGAGGGTCACGCCGTTCGCCGTCACGGTATCGCGCACCACGACGCAGGTGACGCCCATCACCTGCTTCTGTTCGGCGAGCACGGTGACCACCACGTCCTGGATCCCTTCCTTGTAGGTCCAGGTCCTTCCCACTGGCAGCGGAAACAGTGGGTTGGTCACGTTCGGCGAGAAGTCCGCCGGCAAGACGCTCGGGTCGTAGCTCTCGTCGACGGCGCAGGTCTCTTCGTCCTCTTCGTCGCTCGAGCCACAGGCCAGTGCCGAGAGCGCGAGCAGGATGAACATGGAATTGCGAAGAAGTGGCATAGCGGTTCTCCTCTCGAGGCCCGACAAGCAAATAGGAGGCCTTCCGGGAAACGACGGGAAGGGCCCCGAACCCGGGTCCAGAGTGTCCTGGGCGGAGCTCGCAAGGCGTCCGGTAGAGCGGACACCTGCGGGTGAGCCCGGCGGCTTTTCGCGGGGTTTCTGGCGGCACGAGCCTTGCTGAATGGGCATCACAGCCAAGGAGCTCACCCCGATGACCTCGATCACCACCTTGTTCGGCCGCGCCACCGCCCTCTCCTGTCTCCTCGCCGCCGTCGCCTGCGGCAGCGCCGACGACACCGGCAAGTCGCAAAGCGCCGCCTCCAAGGGAGCGTGTCCGGACGAGGAAGGGGCCGCGGACAAGGTCGCCTGCGCCGCCGACGGCGACTGCGATGCGGACGAGGTGTGCAGCGGTGGGTCGTGTACCGGACTGGACGGCAACACGGAGGCTGAAGACGATTGCGTGATGGACGACGAGGGCGCGGCGGACAAGGTCCACTGCAGCGTGGACAGCGACTGCGATGCGGACGAGCTGTGCAACAGCGGCCTGTGTCAGTGACGCGGTTCCCATGCGGGTGACGCGCGCGTTGGTCTTTTTCGGCCTGCTGGTCGCGGGCGGCCCGGCGAGAGCGCAAGACTCGGCTCCGATCGAGGTAGTGGTCGAAGGCGAAAAGTCCGCACCGGGTGCTTCGGCCCTCACGCGCGCGGAGGTGCGCCAGGTCCCGGGTGCCTTCGGCGATCCGTTCCGCGCCATCGAAGCGCTGCCGGGCGTGACGCCGATCGTCTCCGGGGTCCCCTTCTTCTACGTGCGCGGAGCTCCGCCGGGCAACGTCGGCTACTTCCTGGACGGCGTGCGCGTCCCGTATCTCTATCACATCGGGCTCGGACCTTCTGTCGTGCACCCAGCCATCGTGCAGCGTGTGGAATTTCACCCCGGCGGCTATCCGGCGCGCTTCGGCCGCTTTGCCGGCGGCATCGTCTCCGCCGAGGTCACCGCTCCGCGCGACGACTGGCACGGCGAAGGCAACGTCCGCCTGTTCGATCTCGGTGGCGTCGTGGAGGGAGGCTTCGCGGACGGTCGCGGCACCGTGCTGCTCGGCGGCCGGTACTCGTACACGGGAACCATCCTCTCGCTGCTCGTGCCGGAGATAAAGCTCGACTATCGCGACTATCAGGCGCGGGCCTCCTACGACTTCGGCCCGCGCGATCGCGTCAGCGTCTTCTCCTTTGGCGCCTACGACCTGCTGGGAGAGCCCAAGGACAGGGGCCTGGACATCTTGTTCGGCTCCGAGTTCTACCGGGTGGATCTGCGCTACGATCACGTGTTCTCCCGAGACAGCGCGCTGCGCTACGCAGTGACCCTGGGCTACGATCAGACGCGGCTCTCCGAGTTCAGGAACGGTCACGACGAGATGATCGGCTCTCGAGTCGAGATCGTGCATCGGGCCAGCGACGACGTGACGCTTCGTGGGGGGGCCGACGTGACGGTGGATGCCTTCGCTGCCAGTGACCTCGAGCACGAGGATCCGGACAACCCTGAGCTCGCCCAGCGCAACGCGTTGTTTCCGGAGCGGCGGGACATCGCCTTTGGCGGCTACGCGGACGTGGTGGCGAAGGTCGCCCGGGACGTGGAGGTGACGCCGGGGCTCCGGATCGACCTGTACGCTTCCGGCGGTACGACCGCACTCGGCGTGGACCCGCGCATTTCGGCGGTGTTTCGCGTCTCCGACGACGTGCGCATCGTCCACGCCTACGGGCTCGTGCACCAACCGCCGTCGTTCCTCGGGCCGATCCCTGGCTTGGTGCCCGGCGACCTGGAGAACGGGCTTCAGACCTCGCTACAGAGCAGCGCCGGCGTCGAGGTGGCTTTGCCCGACGACGTCAGCGCCGGTGTCACCTTCTTCCACAACGCGTTCTTCGACTTGACCGACTCGCTGTCCATTTCGTCCCTCGACCCCGACTTGACGGAGGATCGGCGCGCCCAGGGCTACGCCGTGGGGATGGAGCTGATGCTCAAGCGCCGCTTGACCCGTAACCTGGGCGGGTTCGTCTCCTACACGCTCTCTCGCTCCATGCGCAGCGTCGGGCGCGAGTCCTTTCCGAGCGCCTTCGACCGCACACATGTCGCCAATGCCGCGATCGGCTACGATCTTGGGCGCAAGTGGCGAGCTGGCACCCGCGCGGTGTTCTACACGGGGACCCCCAAGGCGTATCCGGCCAACGGCCTGATCGTGCCGCCGCGTCCCAAGGCCCCGGAGCGCGGCCCTGCCTTCTACCGCGTGGACCTGCGCCTGGAGAAGCGTTGGCAGGTGGGCAAGCAGGGCTGGCTTTCGTTCGTGACCGAGGTGATGAACGCGACACTCAGCAAAGAGACGTTCGCCTCCGGCACCGGCGAGGACACCACCATCGGTCCGGTGACGATCCCGAGCGTGGGCGTCGAGGGAGGGTTCTAGAGATGCGGAGAGCTTTCGCCATCCTCGCGAGCGGAGCCTTCGCGGCTTCGGGCTGCCTGGTGAACGACCCGCGGCCGCCGCCCGGCAGCTTGCTCGTGACCGCCTCGCCGGACCAAGCCATCGCGACCGGCGTCGTCAGTGACGACGGTTGGGCGGTGGAGTACCCGCGCTTCCTGGTCTCGCTCGGCAATGCCTCGATCGAGGACGAAGACGGGACCTGCAATCACACCTACTCCGACCCGACCTATCAGCGCGTGATCGACCTCAGCCAAGGCAGCGGGCAGAAGGTCAACCTCGCGTTCGGATTGGGGAGCTGCAGCCTCGATCTGGAGCTCTCGAGCCCTCGTGGAGACTCCGTGTTGGGCAAAGGTGTCAGCGCAGAAGATCGCGACTTCATGCGCACGCCGGCCAGTGACGACTTCGTGAGCGACGGTGGTATCAGCATCCACGTGGTGGGCCGAGCGACCAAGGCCGGGGTCGAGAAGCGCTTCACCTGGAGTTATCGCTTCCGCGTCGACTACACCACGGTGGGCGTCAGCGTCGGGGATCAGATCGCCAGGGGTCTCGAGCTCGAGGAGGACCAGAGACTGACCTGGGATTTCCCGATCCGGGGAGCCGCGCTGCTCTGGGATCATCGCGAGCCGTCCGCGGCGGCGCTGCGCTTCGACGCCATCGCGAGCGCCGACGACACCTACGGCGATGGTAACGGCGACGTCACCCTGGCCGAGCTCGGGGCGGTGCCGCTGGCCGACATTGCCGCAAGCGACCGCTATGACGACGCCGCATCGGACTGGCTCACGCTCCAGGACTTCGTCTACGCGGGCCTCTTCCGGCGCGTCGTGGACGCGAACGCGCTCGAAGAAGAAGTGTTTCCCAACGACAGAAACCCGCACTGACAGATGAAGGTTCCGAATGCGAACGATGACGATTGGATCCCTGGTTTTGGCCAGCGCTGCAGCGCTCGCCAGCTGTGGCGGTAGCTCGGAAGACGGAGGCTCGTCGGGGACGGCTGGCGCGACCGGCGGCACAGGCGGCGCGACCGGCGGCACAGGCGGCGCGACCGGCGGCACAGGCGGCGCGACCGGCGGCACAGGCGGTGCGACCGGCGGCGCAGGCGGTGCGACCGGCGGCACAGGCGGCGCGGGCGGAAAGACGGTGGACTGCACCACGGCAGGGGCCACGTGCGCGTGTGGGCCCGGAGAGACCTGCACCTTCGAGTGTGGTCAGAGCGGCTGCGATCAGGGCGAGTGTCTGGGCTCCAACTGCAAGGGGGCCTGCACCGGCGGCGACTGCAGTCTGGACTGCGGCAACGGCGGCAAGTGCGACTTCGAATGCGCGGGCGGGGACTGCAACTTCGACTGCGACATCAACGCCAGCTGCAATCACAAGTGCTCCGGCGGCGGCTGTCAGCTGCTCTGCGACGGCAACTCCACCTGCTCCCTCGACTGTACCGGCGCCGCGACTGCCTGCGACATCACCTGCGAAAAGGGCGGCAAGGCCACCTGCACGGGTAACTGCACCACGACCAGCTGCTAGCGCCGCGGCCCGAGCTCGACCGTGCGCCCGCACAGGCCAGGGTCCTGGCCGCGCTCGACGAACGAGGCGTGGCACGGCGACGTCCGTAGCCGCAGCGGACCTCGTAAACGTGCCGCCGGCTGACGCGACCAGGATGTGCTGCAGCGTCCGCCCGTTCGGCCTCCCGCTCCTGACGGCGACGGGGCGCTCGGCGCGCTGGTCCGGTCCCCAATCGCAGACGTCGTCGGCCATGCGCTCCGCGCACTGCGCGTTCTCGAGCGGTTCGTCAGGGACCGAGCCTGGCTCGGTCGATTGCGGGCAGATCGAACGGCACGCCAGAAGCGCATCGAGCGACCAGGCAGCGCCTGTCATTGCGTGACGCCGATGATGGAGCGGTGACTTGGACGGGTCTGGCCCAGCGCAGCGGCCAGCACCACCCTTGTCCCGAGGCACGGCGCGGATCAGCGGAGCCAGGCGCTCGACCAGGCGCGCGGGGTCTTGGGGCAAGAGTGGTTGGCGGCGCGCAGTCGCGCGTCAGCGCGGCGAGCACCTGCGGGGGGCCTGCGAGGGGAGGCAGGAGCTCAAGAGTAGCTGGTGTTCTCGAGCAGGATCACGTTGGTGCGGCTGCGTGTCTCGCCGGCGTTGGTGACGTACACGGCGGGCTTGTCCACGATGGGGCAGACCTTCTCGCAGGCACCGCAGCCGATGCAGAGCGAGGGGTCGACGTGGGGGCGTTGCACCTTGATGGTGGTCATCTTGGCGTGCTCGCCGCCCGCTTCGTAGTGGCTCTCGCGCTTCGGGATCTCGACGTCTTCGGCCCAAATGGCCTTGGGTGAGGTCGGGCAGAATTCCTCGCACACGATGCACGGGGTCGCCATGGCCCAGGGCAGACAGCGCCCGTGGTCGTACATCGCCGTGCCGATGGAAATGGGCTTCTGTCCGATGCCCATCTTCTGCTTCTCGTCGATCTTCTGGATGGCTCCGGTGGGACAGACTTGGCCGCAGAGCACGCAGCTGTATTCGCAGTAGCCGATGCGCGGCACCAGAATGGGAGTCCACAGGCCCTCGAGACCGGCTTCGAAGAAGGCGGGGTGCAGGGCGTTGTTCGGACACACCTTCATGCACTCGGCGCAGCGGATGCAGCGCTCGAGGAACTCGCGCTCCTCCACCGAGCCCGGCGGGCGGATCACCTTCTCGCTGTAGGCCTTGTCGGGCCAGTTGGCGATGCGCAGGGCGGGGATGGCCAGCGCGCCAGCCGCCGAGCTGGCGAGCACCGTGCGACGCTGGAGATCGGGTTTTCGCAGTTCGCTCCGCAGGTTCGGCAGGAAGCGGAACTTGATCACGTCTTCGGGGCAGGCGGCCTCGCAGTTGAAGCAGACGAAGCACTCGTCTTGCCGATGCTTCACTCCGCCTTGTGGGCTGTCGGCACCTTGACAGTGAACGAGGCAGAGATTGCAGTCGGTGCACTTCGCGTGATCCTTCTCCATTCCGAAGATGGAGAACCGCGACAGCACACCGAGGAACGAGCCGAGCGGACACAGCGCACGGCACCAGAAGCGCGGGACGATGCGATTCATGAACAGAATCGCCACGAGCAGGAACACGATGAGCCAGGTCTGGTGGAAATAGGCCTGATTCGCCGTCCACACCGTCTGGGCGAAGAAGTCTTGGGTGCCGTCGCTAGCCGTTTGCACTGCGCGCAGGTTGGTGTCGGCAGCGACGCTGGCGCCGCGGATGCCGAGGTATTGGAGCGCAGGCACCACGCCCAGCCCGATGGCGCGCACCGCGACGCAGATGGGGTCGAACAGACCGCCGATGGCGCTGCCCGCCACCGAGGCGCCCAGGAACGCGTACATCAGGTAGTACTTGCCGCGCTGCCAGCCCTTGGTGCGGTTCGAGTCGACGCGCTTGTTCCCCTTCAGGTAGCGACTCGGGAAGATCCAACCGAAGAAGTGGTGCAGCGTACCGAACGGGCAAATCCAACCGCAGAACACGCGACCGAAGAGCAGCGTGAGCGTCAGGATGACGAGGGCCCAAGCGAGTCCGCGATACACCGTGTGAGTCGAGATCAGCGTCATCACCGCCACGAACGGGTCGGCGAGCAGGAATGCTTCGACCGGAAGCGGGAGGCGGATGGCCTTGTCGGCGGCGGCCGAGAAGGTCCCGCGGAACGCCGTAGCGAAGAGGAACCAGAGGAAGACGCCGAGGAACACGGTCTGAGAGACCACGCGCGCACGCGCCAGGAAGCGAATCACCGGGCGCGCCGGCAGGCCAGAGCCGGGCAGCTTGCGCGGACCGAAGCGTTTCTTCCACCACTTGGCGAACCCAGACGGCGGCGCAGGCTTCGTCTTCTTGCCGGGAGGCCGCGCGGGCGGAGCGGGAGGGGGCGCGTCGCTCGAACTCGCGGGCGCGTCGCTCGAACTCGCGGGCGCGTCGCCGCTGCTCGAAGCCTCGCCCCCGGAAGCACAAGCGCAGGGCGAGCCGGACCCACACTTCGCCGGCCGAGGCTCGTCGAGGGGCGCCACTTTCCCTGGCGCGCCGAGCCACGGGATGGGCCGCGGCAGGTCGGGCTCGGCCGGGCGCGGGCGCGGTTCCATTCAAACCTCCACGCGCGCGACCCGCTCGAGGTCCATGCTGCCGAGACCACGCGCCTGCCCCATGGCGAGATACTTCACGTTGGTGGGCTTCTCACCGATGAGCGTGGCGCCGTAGGCGTCGACAGCCACTTGGTCGAGGCTGGCGATGACCTGGAACATGTCCTTGGCGTCGTCGATGTTGCCACCCTGTGGCCCGTTCCGCAGAAGCACGCGCGTGGCGTCGAGCACCGTGAGCGTCGGGCGCATGAAGGTCGCGAGATCGGCGATGGACGTGTCGATGTTCTGGTGCAGGCGATTGCGCCGGCCACCGAGCAGGCCGTACCAGTTCTTCATCGCGCCGGTGTACTTCGAGAGGTTGTGGTGCTTCGCCACCGGAACGTTGATGACCTTGTCGGCGTTCACGAGCGGCGTGTACACGGGCCAGAGGTCGAGCACGTCACCCTTCATGCGGACTTCGCGGAAGCGATGCGCCGCGGGCAAGATCACCGTCGCGCCGAGCGCGTGAGTGGCCCGCCAGATCCCGGAGCGCTGGAAGCAGCGGTTCGGTTCGTTGCACGAGGCGTCCGTCACCACCACGCGCGCGGCTCCGGCGTCGAAGGCCAGCCTCACGATTTCGGCGACCACTGCCGGGTTCGTGTTGGCGGCGTGAACGGGCATGCGGTCCCAACCGATGTTGGGCTTGATGGCCACGACGTCGTTTCGAGAGATGAATCGCTTCATGCCGCCCAGGGCGTCGATGGCGCGCCGCGTGAGCTCGGCTGCGTCCTTGGAGCTCTTGGCGATGGCCATGACCGGCCCGTCGCCCCGAACCTGGAAGTCCCGGACCTGTCGCTCGCTCCCGAGGCGAGTGAGGTCGAAACCGCCTCGCTCCCAGGCGAGCCGAGTGACGGCCGCCGACCCCGCGATGAGCCCCCCCGCCAGCCCGAGCCGGGTCAGAAGCTCGCGCCGGCTGAGCTCTGCCGCCGCTCTCTGCTCGGGCGCCGCTTCCGGCTTCGGCATGACCCGACGGATATGGGCTAGATCTGACGTAACGTCAAATTTGCTCGCTGGGAAACTAACGTAACGTAACGACTTTCGTTTTTTCGATGCTTTGCCCCACTCGCCCCTCTCTGGGTCGCGCCGGAAGCGCTTGAAGGTCGGCCGGGAGGGCGCTAGGTTCCGCGCCCCCCAATGAAAGACGGCATCCACCCCGAGTACCACGTCATCACCGTGGCCTGCGCCTGCGGGAACACGTTCCAGACGCGCTCGACGGCGAAGGAGCTCGCCGTCGACGTGTGCGCAGGCTGCCACCCGTTCTACACGGGCAAGCAACGCCTGATGGACACCCAAGGTCGCGTCGACCGCTTCCGGAAGAAGTACGCGAAGACCGCGTGATCCACGAATCGACGGGCGGGGGGACACCAGTGGCCCGGCGCGACGCTATATTCGAGCGGCGAGCATGAACCAACCTGGAGTCGTCGGTCGAGACGGAAAAGTGCGCCCCTACATCGGCGGGCAGGCGCTCATCGAAGGGGTGATGATGCGCTCGCCGCACTCGTACGCAGCTGTGCTGCGCCGGCGCAATGGCGCGCTGATGGTGCGCGAAGAAGCCATGGCCGATCCGCGCGTCGGACCGAAGGCCTGGCCCTTCGCGCGGGGCATCACCACGCTGGTCGAGGCGCTGAAGCTCGGCAGCCGCTGCTTGCGCTTCAGCGCCGAGGTCTACGAGCAGGATCTGGACGCGGAGGACAAGAGCGGAGCGCCTTCGAAGAAGGGGCCGAGCACGCTGGCCGCGCTCTCGCTCCCCATCCTCGCGTTGGCCACGGCGGAGCCCGATGCTCCGCCTCCGACCTCGGACAAGAGCGGCGGGAAGTCGCTCTTCACCCTGCTCAGCATCGCGTTCGCCATCGCACTCTTCGTCGCGCTGCCCCAAGCGTTCGCCGAGGGAACCAGCCGGCTCTTCCACCTCGGCCTCGACGTACGCGACCCGCGCTTCCAGGTGCTCACCGGCGCGGCCAAGCTCGTGATCGTCGTCGGCTACATGCTCGCGATCCGACGGATGCCCGAGATTTACCGGGTGTTTCAGTATCACGGCGCCGAACACAAGGCGATCCACACCTACGAGTCGGGGCTCGACCTCACGGTGGAGAACGCACGAGCCAAGACCACGCTGCACCCGCGCTGTGGCACCACGTTCCTCGTGATGGTCGCGCTGGTGTCCATCTTCGTCTTCAGCGCGCTCGGCCCGCTCCTCCCGCCCATCGGCATGGGGAAGCTGGTGGACAACGTCGTCTTCTTCTTGTTGAAGCTGCCGTTCTTGCCCGTGATCGCCGCCATCACCTTCGAGATCCAGCGCCTGCTCGCGCGCTTCGGCAAAGGTCCGCTGCGGCTGCTCCTCTACCCCGGGTTCCTCGTGCAGAAGATCACCACCATCGAGCCCGATGATTCCCAGCTCGAGGTGGCGCTCGCCGCGCTGAAGAGCACGCTCATCCGCGAAGAGACGGGCAAGGCCGCGAGCGGCGATTCGACCTACACCGGGCTCGACGAACTCGGCGCTGCCCGACCGGCAGCGTGACGTGCTCCCCGTCGAGAAGTTAGAGGCGATCCGGCGCCGCAACGAGGAAATCGACCAGCTCATGTGCGAGCCGGCGACGACCGCCGATCCGCAACGCTTGCTCTCGCTGAGCCGCGAGCGATCGCAGATCCAACCCGTGGTGGCCACCTTCGAAGAGTGGCGCCAGCTCGACAAGCGCATTCGCGAGGACGAGGAAGCGCTCTCCGACCCCGAGCTCGGCGCGCTGGCGCGCGAGGAGCTGCCCGAGCTCCAAGCCAAGAAGGCCGAGGTCGAACAGCGGCTGCGGGTCCTCCTGCTGCCGCAAGATCCCAACGACGAAAAGAACACCATCCTGGAAATCCGGGCGGGCACGGGCGGAGAAGAGGCGGCGCTCTTCGCCATGGATCTCCTGCGCATGTACAGCCGCTATGCCGAGCAGAAGGGCTGGAGCGTCGAGCTCCTCTCCACCAGCGACGCCAGCGCCGGCGGAATCAAGGAAGCCATCGCGCTCGTGAGCGGCACCCGGGTGTATTCGAGTCTGAAATACGAGGGCGGCGTCCACCGCGTGCAGCGCGTCCCTGCGACCGAGGCTCAAGGCCGCATCCACACCTCGACGGCGACCGTCGCCGTCCTACCCGAAGCCGACGACGTCGACGTGACCGTCGACGAAAAGGACCTGCGCTTCGACATCGCCGCGTCCGGCGGCCCCGGCGGCCAAGGTGTCAACACCACCAACAGCGCGGTGCAGATCACGCACATCCCCACGGGCATCATCGTGAAGTGCCAGGACGAGCGCAGTCAGCTCAAGAACAAGAGCAAGGCGCTGAAGATCCTGAAGAGCCGCCTGCTCGACATCGAGCAGCAGAAGCAAGCAGAGGCCCTGCGCGACGAGCGGCGCGGCATGGTGAAGAGTGGAGATCGCTCCGAGAAGATCCGCACCTACAACTTCCCCCAGAACCGCCTGACCGACCACCGCATCGGCCTCACGCTCTACCAACTCGATCGCGTCGTGCAGGGCGACCTCACAGAGCTCGTCGACGCGCTGGTCGCCTTCCACCAAGCGGCCGAGCTCGAGCGGCAGAGCGAGGCCTGAGGCGAGCGGGTCGCGCGCCGGGCACCGCGCAGGCCGACCTCGACCCGTGCACGCGAGGGGCGTATCCTTCGGTTCGGTGGGCAGTGACCAGGTGTTCTTCCTACGCACTCGCGTTCGTACTGCTCGCGCCAACCATCGCTAGCGCGCAGGGACTCTGGGCCGAGGCTGGGCTCGGCGTGAGCCACGTGAGCGGAACGTACACGTTCGAAGACGAGGTGAATCCCGGTTATGGCGCGAGCGGCAAGCTCCAGCTCGAGGCTCCCATCGATGCCATCGGCGTCGAGCTCGGCGGCGTGCTCGGCTACGCCCATTCGAAGTACCTCGCGGTCGGCGTGGGTCCGAGACTGCTCGTCGCAGGCACGGACGCGGAGCTCGGCGAGTCCAGCTTCTCGCTCACCAGCATCACCGCGCTGTCGCTCGAAGGTTCCCTGCGACCGCTGGGCGACGGGCTCTTCTTCCGCCCCTCGGTGGGCTACGCACAGTCGCGCCCGCTGGCCGGCTCCACCAACGACGTCGGCAGCGCGGACAACATCTTCGAGGCCGAGACCGTGCGCGGTCCCATCGTGGGGCTCGGCGCCGGCTGGGCAACGGGCTCTCTGGTCTTGTCCGCCAAGGTGAGCTACGCGCGGCTCGAGGCCGACCGTACGCGATTCAACCCGCTGATCATCAGCCTCGGTGTCGCGCTGCAACGCTGGCCGGACTGAGGGCGGCCGACGGCACGGCAGTCGGGCGACACGCTCCCCATCGAGCGAGCTCTGAGTCAAGCCTTTCGCTCGTCGGGCGGATTCGAGGGCTCGGACCGCGGCGCGAGATGGTCCTCGACCCGGGTGGTTCGAGCGAGCGAACATGAACCGTGTCCCAGGCGAAGCGCAAACCCGCGGTGGCCCCGCGGCGAGCCGTCGATCTCGACGGACTCCTTTGCGCGCTGGTCCTCGTGCCGCCAGCGTTCAGCCGCAATCGGTTCTTTGGGCTGTTCGAGGATCCCGACGCACGCCGGGTGCGGCGGAGGGCGGCGCGCGTGCGCGGGATCCTGCGCCAACTCCTGGGCACGGGTCGACAGAAGAGCGAGCTCACGGGGGAGGCAGTGCTCGACGACGGGCAGGTGCTGCTCCGCTATCGAGTGGATGGGCTCGCGTTCGAGCGAACCGCGGCGCTCTCGGCGCTCGAAGCGGCGACGCTCCGCTATGCGCTGCATCGCGCGGGGCAAGGCTCCGTCGACGACGCCGATCGAAGCCTGGTGGAGCAAGCTCTGACGCGGCTCGGCGGTTTCGATTTGGAGCGGACGTAGTCCGCGCGAACCGCCGCGAATCAGCGCGGCGAAGTGCCGAGCTCGCTCTCCAGAGCGCGGGCCTGATCGGCCTGATCGGAGCTCAACGTGAGGCCACGGGTCCGCGCGAGCAGGCTGCGCGCACGCTCGCGTTCGCCGGCCTGGCCGAGAAACGTGGCGGCGGCGACCAAGAGCGAAGGGTCCTTCTGGCCACCGCACTCGAACGCCGTCTCGGCGTGCGCCGCCGCCTCCACGAGACGCCCGGCCTTGCGCGCCGCTTCGGTCATGGCGACGAAGCTCGAACACGGCAACGCTCCGAGGCGCACCGCCGACTCGACGAAGGGGCGGGCCTCGGCGGTGCGTCCCCGCGCTACCAACGTCGTCCCGACGAGCGCCGCGACGCGACCGTGCGCACGGCGATCTCGGGGTGGCTCAGCAGCCAGCCTCCGGGCGACCGACTCGGCCTCCTCGAAGCGACCCAGTGCGACCAGGGCCTCGAGGTAGTAGAGGTCGAGCTCGGGTGCAGAGCAGCGCGCCAACGCCGCCGGCGCCAGCTCGAGGATCTTGGCGGGCTGCCTGGAGAGGCTCGCTCTTGCCAGCATGCGCTCGTCGTGGCGGCAGTGATCCCATGCCGTGCGGTATTCCTCGGGGATGCCTTGGTAGAAGACGCGATCTTCGTTGTCGAGAAGCGCGAGATCGCTGCCGAGTTCGGCGCGATCCGCGTTGGAGCGCGCCAACATCACGGCAGCCCACCCGCCGAGCACGGCGCCACCCAACCGGAGCACACGTGAGCGCCTGGGCTCCGACAGCGTGCCTAGTCCGCGGTCGAGCCAAGTGGCCCAGACGAGGAGCGCGGGTCCGAGCGCGAAGTAGAGCCAACGATCGGCGAGTGGATACTTGGCCGCCTCGGTCACCACGGCGATGTCCTTCGGGAGAAGCACGGGCAAGAGGGCCAGCCCGAACCACGCGTGGAGCGCCACGAGCGAGGTCTCGCGCCGGCGAACGGCAGCAACGAACGACGCGGCAAAGAACCCGAGCACGAGCAGCGTCAGGCTCACGCAGCCCACGCTCTTGGCTTCGGCGATGGGAAGCTCGCGGATGGCCGAGCGCACGCCGAATGGAAACGTCTCGCGCAGGTAGAGGCCGAAACATGCGACGATCCGCAGCGGGTCGAACGCCAGCGTGGTAGCGGAGAGCCCCTCTGCCTGGCGCTCGAGGAGCAGCTTCCGCAGCGCGAAGTAGCTGGCGCCCAAGAGCACCGACGGGAGGAGCGGCCGGAGTCGACTGAGCGCCAGCGGCCGCGCGAAGTCGCCGGACGCGAGCGACCAGCTCACGAGCACGAGCGGCAGCGCGAGGGCGGCCTCTTTGCTGCCGAGCGCGAGCGCCGTCGCCACGCAGTGCAAGAGCCAGAGTCCCGGGCTCGTGCGCCGCCGAAGGACGCAGAAGCTCGCCACGGCCCAGATCGCTGCACTCGTCGCGACCACGTCGGAGCGAGCCATGATCAAGCTCACCGGCTCGACCGCGACGGGATGCAGTGCGAACACGACGGCGACCCCGACGGCCACCGCCCGCGAAAGGCCCAGCGTCACCCCCAACCAGGCGAGCCCCAAGGCAGCCGACGCGTGCCAGAACACGTTGACCAGGGCGTATCCCCCGGCCCAGTCCCGAAAAGCCTGCCACTCGAAGAGCCAGGAGAGCCTGGTGAACGGGCGGTAGTAGGGGATGATGTTTCCGGACGACGACCAGAAGTAATCGTGGGCGAGCGTGGCGCTCAGGTACTCGAGGGAGTGGGCGAAACGGTTCTCGAGGATCAGAAAGCGCGCGTCCCCGACGAACTCGAACCCCGTCACGCTGCGATTCGCAATCAGCGCGAGCAGAGGCGCGAGCCAAAACGGCCAGAAGCGCGCGCGCGGAGGTTCGGCTCGTTCGGGGAAACCCCGTGACGAAGTCGAACTGCTTGGTCGGACCTTTCGGCGGCGCTTCTTCATGCCGCGCGGCGTCGGCAAGCAGCGGCTGCCAGCGCCAGTAAGGCGAGCACTGCGAGACCCCTGCTGCCCGACCTGGGCGCGCTGCACCCACAGCCACCCTGGTCTCCGCTCTGGCCCGCGCTCGCGCTCTTTCCGCCGGTAGCGCCGCCCGAACCGGCTCCGCCACCGCTTCCCCCACCCGCAGCGGCGTCGCTCGTTGCGACGCAAGTCGTTCCCTCGCAGTCGAACCCGGGCGCGCAGTCGCCGGGGTTGGCGCATTGTTGCTGGCACTTGCCGCCCAGACACTTGTACGGAACACACGATTGGGTCTGCCCGTTGGGCAGGGCGACCGTGGTCGCGTCTTTGCACGTGGCGGTCGCCACTGCACACTTGCCCGTCGTCGTGTCACAGGTTCCACCCTGCGCGCAATCGTCGTCCCCCGCGCAGCTCTTCCGGCAAAGACCGCTCGCCGCATCGCAACCGTAGGGGGCGCAGGGAGTGGTACCGCCGGCCGCGCAAGCGCCGGTGCCGTCACACGTGGATTGCGCGGTCGAGACATCACCCGTGCAGCTCGGCGGAGAGCAGCTCGTCGCGGTGTTGGGGTAGCTGCAATTGTCGCCGCTGCCGCTGCACGAGCCCTTGCACGCGCCGCTGCCGCTGCAGTCGGGTCGCGGCGCCACCGGCACGCCCAATACGAAGGTACAGGTGCCAACCTTGTTCGCGACGTTGCACGCTTGGCACTGACCGGAGCAGTTCGAGTCGCAGCAGACGCCGTCGGTGCAGTTTCCGCTGTCGCACTCGGCCTTGTCGGCGCACGGATCGCCGTTCTTGCGTTTCGGCTTGCACACACCGTTCTCGCAACGGTTCGGCGGCTGGCAATCGCCGTCGCCCGCGCAGGGGAACGCACACGAGCCCCCTTTGCAGGCATACGGAGCGCAGGGGATCCCGGCCGGCGAGTTTTCGGGATAGCAGACGCCTCCCCCCGAACAGATCGAGCCCTTCGCACTCTGGATCACGCAGGTGTTGCCCACTCCGGCATCGCTGGTGCAAGCGACTCCCTGAGGCACGAGCGCGCAGGCGCCCTTGCCGTCGCAAGCCCCGGTCTTGCCGCAAGTACCCTGAGGGTCCGGAGCGCAACTCGAGTGCGGGTCGGCCCCTTCGAGCGCGGGGCCGCAAACTCCGTTCTGCGACAGGGACTGCTTGAGTGCTGCTGCGCACGCGACGCAAGTTCCACTGCAAGCGGTGGTGCAGCACACGCCATCGACGCAGAATCCAGAGTCGCACTCGTTGCCCTGAGCACAAGCGTCACCTGTCGCCTTCAGCGTCGCGCGAACCTCTCGGGTGGGTTCGCTCGGGTCGTCACCTCCGGAACATGCGAACGAGAAACAGGTGACGGCGACGAGGGCAACCGCTCGGAGCGCTCGATACATGGCTCCCGAGAGGGTGCCACGGGTGGGCTCGTGTTTCCTCCGGTTTCGCGCCACGGTCACGGCCGCAGTGCACGACCGAAGGGAGGTCGATTCGCGTGCCTGACTCGAGAGCCAGCGGCACCGGCGCCGCCGGTTGGAACTCGGTACTCCGGGCGCTGGCGAGCCGGGGCGTGGGGCCGGCGGCGGATTCTGAAGAGGGGCGGCGACGCGCTGGGCGCTCTCCAGCCGGGCAATTGCCCGGGTGCTCGGGCCGTGACGCCGGCGCGTGGACGCGCCCGCGTTCTCGGCGTAGATCTTCGGGTTGATGACCCGGGAGCTCCTGAGCGCGGGGCAGCTCTTCGCGGGGCGCTACAAGATCGAGCGCTTTCTGGCGGAGGGTGGCTTCGGCGCGGTCTACGTCGCCGAGCAGCTGGCCACCGAAGCACGCGTCGCCGTGAAGGTGCTCTGGCCCCACGTGCTTCAGGCCAAGGACGCGGTCGAGAAGTTCGAGCAGGAGGCGCGCATCGCGGGGCGGGTCAACAGCGAGCACATCGTGCGTGTGCTCGATGCCGGGTTCGACGAGCCGACTCAGATGCCGTTCTTGGCGATGGAGCTCCTGATCGGCGAAGACCTCGGTCGCACGGTCGAGCGCCAGGGCCCCATCACGCCGGAGCTCGCGGTGGAGTACCTGCGGCAGACTGCGTCAGCGCTGGATCGCGCCCACGGGTACAAAGATCGCGACGGAGTGCCGCGTCCGATCATCCATCGCGATCTCAAGCCGGAGAACCTCTTCATCGCGCGCCGCGACAACGGCGAGACGGTGGTGAAGGTGCTCGACTTCGGCATCGCCAAGGTGCTGGGCTCGACCTCCAACGTGTCCCAAGAGATCAAGGGCACTCCGCTCTACATGGCGTTCGAGCAGGCCGGCGTCGGGACCATCTCGCCGCGCACCGACGTCTGGGCTCTCGGCCTCATCGCGTTCTATCTCTTGACCGGGCAGAGCTACTGGCGGACCGCTCACCTGCCCGAGGGTTCGCTGACGCAGCTCTTCGGCGAGGTGTTGTCGCTGCCCATCATTCCGCCTTCCCAGCGTCTGGCCGAGCTCGGCATACCGGCGACCCTGCCACCGGCGTTCGACCCATGGTTCGTCGGTTGCGTGAACCGCGACCCGAATCAGCGTTTTGCCTCTGCGGGCGCCGCGATCGCCGTGCTCGCCGAAGTGTTCGGCATCGCGCCGCTCGGTTCTCGCTCGGCTCCCAGCCTCGCAGTCGCGCCGGGCTACCTGCCCGCCTCGGATCCCAGACCGGTTGCGTCCGCCGTCACGGCGGGTACGGGCGAGCGAGGTGGCACGCTGCTGTCCGCTCAGCCCATGAACGGAACCGCAGCCGGCATGGCTCTCGGCGACAGCGTCCACACCCCGATGGCCAAGCGGAGCCTGCTCCTTCCCGCGTTGGTGATCGTGGGTGGTTTGGTCGTCGTGGGTGTCGGTGCCGCGGTCGCGCTGACGCGTGGTGGCGCCGGCCCAGGCGTAACGGGCGCTCCGAGTGAAGTCGCGCCCGCGCTGACCGCATCGGCGGCGAGCGTGCCGACCGCGAGCGTGGCAGTCGTGCCGAGCGCGACACCGAGCGCCCCCACGCAGGCACCGGAGGTCACGGGCACGAAGCCCAACGTGCCACAAGCCAAGGCCAGCTCTTCCGGAAAACCCGCTCCGCCTCCCTCGGCTGCTCCCACTCCCCCCACCCAGCCCACCGGCACCAAGCCCGCGAAGGATCCCAGTCTGTATGGTGAACGCTAGACCCTGGTTTGCGCGATTCGTAGCCATCGCCCTGCTCTCGACCCCTGGACTCGCTCTCGCACAAGGCAACGTCTCCGTGGCGGAAGGCCTGTTTCGCGAAGGCCGAGAGCTCATGGAGAAGGGCGACTATCCGGCGGCGTGCGCCAAGCTCGCCGAGAGTCAGAGGCTCGATCCATCGGCGGGGACGCTGTTGAACCTCGCATCGTGCCAAGAGAAGCAGGGCAGGATCGCCAGCGCCTGGGCCAACTACCTCGCGGCAGCGCGCCTCGCTCGGACCCAAAACCGAAACAACATCGCCGACGAGGCAAAGCAGCGCGCGGGCGAGCTCGAGCCCAAGGTCTCGTACCTGAAGATCGTGCTGGCCGAGCGCGTGCAGGGCATCCAGGTGAAGATCGATGACGTGACGCTCGAGTCGGCGGCGCTCGACTCGAAGATCCCAGTGGATCCGGGCGAGCGCAACGTGAGCATCAGCGCGCCGGGCCACCGGACTGCGAGCATGAAGGTGTCCATTGGAACCGAACACGATTCGCAGACGCTGAACGTGCCCAAGCTCGAAAAAGACGACGCCGCACCAGGTCCGAAAGGGCCGGGACCGGAGGGCCCGGTGGTCACCCCCAACCCGACCCCTGACACACCCGTGGCGCCGGCTGACCCACCCGTGCTCGGCTACGTCGTGGGCGGGGTCGGCGTGGTGGCGCTCGGCGTGGGCACCGCGTTCGCGTTCATGGCCAAGAGCGCGTACGGCGATGCGGAAGACAAGTGCCCGTCGAAGACCAGCTGTTCGAGCGACGCCATGGACCTGCGAGACAAGGCGGAGACGCGCGCCAACATCGCCAACGTCGGCATCGGCCTCGGGCTCGTTGGAGTGGGCGTGGGTGCGGTGCTGATCTTGACCCACTCGCCCTCGAAGCCCGAAAAGCCCCCCTCCACGGGCTTCCGCTCGCTTCGCCTGAGTCCGTTCGCGTCGAGCTCTTCCGCGGGCCTCGCTCTTTCCGGAGTGACGTTCTGATGCCGATGCGAAGTGTCTGGGGAGCGCTCGGTCTCGGCTTCGTGCTGCTCTCGGGGTGTCAGAAGGTTTGGGGCTTCGAAGACTTCGAGGAGGGAGCGGGCCAAGCCGGCGGAGGCAGCGGCGGAACCGGTGGCGGCGGTGGAACCGGCGGAAGCGGTGGCAGCAGCGCCACCGGTGGCAGCAGTGGAAGCGGCGGAAGCGCAGGCGCCGAAGCCTGCACGCATCCGAGCGCGCCCAATGGCATGGTGGGCGTACGGGTGAGCACGAACAAGTGCGTGTGGATCGATCCGAAGGAAGTCACTCGAAGCCAATACGATTCGTTTCGCACGGGCACGCCGACGAACCCGACCGGCTGCGAGGCGAACACGAGCTTCGACGGACCGGAAGAGGTGGTGGCGGCGGCGCCTTGTGTCGGCCCAGGTCAGACGCCCGACGCCGGTGCAGCGGACGCGGCCGCCCCCCCGCCAGCAGGCGCGCCGGTGACCTGCGTCGATTGGTGCGATGCTGAAGCGTACTGCGCGAGCCTGGGCAACACCCTGTGCAAGGGCACGTACAACCAGCCGAAACAGGGTCCGTGGTACGACGTCTGCTCCTCCAACGGAGCGAACGACTACCCGTACGTCGGCACGTTCCAGAGCAACTACTGCAACGACTCCAGCGCAGCGGTGAAGGCGCTCGTGGATTCCGGCAGCAAGACCCAGTGCGTGACCGCCAGCGGAGTCTTCGACTTGACCGGCAACGCGAGCGAGTGGCTCGACGCCTGCTCGGGCACCGGTCCGAACGACTCGTGCGACACTCGCGGTGGGAACTACAACGACGGCGCTTCGGTCGCCGCGTGCGGGGGCTCGGTGAACGTGCCCAAGAAGCGCGGGCTGGCGACGCTCGGCTTCCGTTGCTGCTGGGAGCCGACGACGTAGTCGGTGGCGCCCGAGTCAGCGCTAGGCGTTGACGCGCTCGACGATGCTTTCGAAGGCGGCGCGCTCGTCGGGTCCGAGCGCCGGGTTCCGCTCGCCGGCGAAGGGGAGCTGGCGAGCACGGGGAGCCCCGCGCCGCTCGACCAGGAAGGTCGCCTGCTCGACGTGCCCGATGCGCTCGGCCGCGCCCACGAACAGCGCCGCGAGATCCGGACCAACGGCTCGCCGCGGCGCGGGCCGGACCGTCACGGATTTTCCGTCGTGCAAACGTGCGACGAATCCGGCGAGCGGTTGCCAGACGGGATCGGCCCAAGCGTCGCGCCCGCCGGGCATCCCGCGCGCGACGAACTCCGCTACACTGAGCTCGTGGGCGGCCGGCGCGACGTCGAGCACGAACCCGCGTCGCGCGAGCTCGGAAACCACGCTGCCCACGCGTGCACTCCCCGCGCAGGTGGCGAGCAGGCTGCTCTCGTCCACGTCGCCGGGCAAGAAGCCGGAGCTGCCCGCGGGCTCGAGGACCGGCGCGTCGGCGCGGGGCAAGAGATTGCCGGGATTCATGCGTCCGTCCGGGTCCCACGCAGAGAGCACCCGACGGATGAGCTCGACGCCATGCCCGAGCTCTTGACCGAGGCGTGGTGCTTTGCTGCGCCCAACGCCGTGGTGGTGGGAGAGCGTTCCTCCCGCTTCGATGGCAGCCCCGAGAGCCGCGCGCCAAGCGCGCTCGTAGAGCTCGATGGCGAGGGCGTCGCTGTCTGCGGCGCCGGAAAAGGTGAAGTAGATGCTGCAGCCGTCGGGATAGGCGTGGGAGAGGTGAGCCATCACCAGCACGTGCTCACCGAGGGCCTCTCGCACCGCGTCGTAGAGAGCGCCGAGGCGCGACCAGGGCGCGGCGACTTCCATGGTGTCGCTGAAGGCGCCGAGACGGAACACCGGGGCCTGCCGATAGCTCACGCTGTAGCGGTGGGCGAACCACTTCTGCGCAGGCCCTTCGCCCAGCGCGCGCCCGCCTTCTCCGAGCGCCAGCTGTGTCGCGGCGAGAGAGTCCGCGTGCACCTCGTCGGAGGAGCCTTCGAACACCAGCACCATGGTGGCGCCGCCGAGCACGTTCCCCTCGGCCGCCTGGATCAGGAAATTCAGCGCTTTGGGCAGCGAGAGGAGCCCCCGAGCCAAGCGGGCTGTCGTCTCGCCCGTGCTGCGCGGACCCGATCGACGCCTGCCCGAACGAACTCTGCCGGACTTCATGATGGCAGAGTCGATGGGATCGTAGAGCCGCGACACGGCAGGCCGGAGGCCGGCCTGGAAGATGCGCCGGAGAACGTCCCAGCCGGCTTCGGTGCTGGGGAACGAAAACGCGGAGAACGCCCGGGCGCGCGGCGCCGGGTGCAAGCGGAGCTTCGCGCGCGTGACGATGCCGAGCGTGCCTTCGCTTCCGATGACGAGTGGCACCAGGCAAGGCCCCGTGAAACGGCGGTGCATCTCCACGACTTCGCCGGTCCCGAGCACGCACTCGAGGGAAGCCACCATGTCCTCGATCTTCCCGTAGCGCCCCGAGCACTGCCCCGCCCCGCGGGCTGCGATCCAGCCACCGACCGTGGAGCACAAGATGCTCGACGGGAAATGTCCGATGGTGAACCCGGCGCGGGCCACGTCTTCTTCGAGTGTGATGCCCATGGCGCCAGCGCCCACGTCGAGCAGCGGAGCTTCCGGGTCGATACGGAAGTCGCGCAGGCGTTTCACGTCCACCACCAGAGAGCGAGCGTCCGGATCCACGCCGCCGCACACGCCGCTGCCGGCACCGAACGGCACGAGCGCGACGCCCTCTTTGCGCGCGAAGCGTACGAGAGCGACGACGTCGTTCGTGGACTCGGGCCACGCGACCGCGAGCGGCGCATGCGAGCCCGGCTGGCCCGCGCGCACATCGAGCAGTCGCCGCGGCCAGAGATCACGCCCGTAGGCCAACCGATCGGGAACGCTCGCGCTCGTCCGAATGCGCGGGAGCTCGGCGGCGAGGCTTTCGAGAACGCCCACGGCGTGCTTGTAACCTGCGCGCGGCAAGGCGTATACCTGTGCTCCCGTGGTCCCGCGAGCCGAGCTCCACCTGCCCAGGTTCCTGCTCCCCGCCCTGCTCGTCGCCCTCGGTGCGTGCGGTGGCGAGGGCGCGTCGGGGAAGCCGGCGCAATCCGGCAAAGACGGCGTGCGTGAAGGCACCAAGGCCGACGGCGCCGGCGAAGACGCGCCGGAGGCCGAAGTCGAAGCGCCGGTCGCGAAGTGCAGCGACGGCACCTGCTTCGAGTGTGGCACCGGGATTTGCCCCAAGGGCTTCTACTGCGACGAGAAAGCTCCCGGGGGCGCGGCATGCGGCTGGCTCCCGGAGTGCGCGACTGCCGCCACATGTGCCTGCGTGAAGCAGGGACTGGGCGGAGACTGCACGTGCAGCGAGAAGTCCGGCGGCGTCAGCGTGAGCTGCCCGTGAGCTTCACGGGCGCTGCGCCAAGATCAAGATGCGCGGCGAGCTCGCGCCGAAGAAAACTCCCGGAGTTGCCGGGTGACCGCTGGCTTCCGTCACCCGGAAGCCGACGTCGTGCAGGAGCTTTCCGAGCTCGTGGAGCGAGTACAGGCGGATGCTGTAGCTGCACTCCATCGTGCGCCCGTCTTCGAGGATGAGCGAGCGCTTCACCCGCAACCGACTCGTGATGAAGTCGACGGACATGTCGTCCATGCAGACGCAGGCGTCTCCCTCGAACCAGGTCTGAGCGGGCTGGTTTGCCACCACGAAGTCGCGATTGGCGACATCGAGCAGGAACATGCCACCGGGGCGTAGCGCGCGGAACACGCGTTGCGCCACTGCGGTGTTCTTCTCTTCCTCGAAGTAACCGAACGACGTATTCCAGCAGTAGACGCCGTCGAACATCTCTTCGAAGGCCATCTCGCGCATGTCGCCCTGGAGCAGGTTGAGCTTCTGCCCCGCTTCTTGTGCGACGTCGGCGGCCACTGCGAGCTGGTAGAGTGAAAGGTCGTAGCCGACCACTCCGTAGCCGCGTTGTGCGAGTTCGACCGCGTGGTAGCCGCCTCCACACGCGAGGTCCATGACGACGCCACCCTTGGCGACGCCCAACGACTCTTCGATGAAGTCGGCCTCGTGGACGATCTGAGGGGTCTTCAGCTTGGCGTTGGCACGCGCGAAGTCCTCGCCGAAGAGCTCTTCCCACCAAGCCTTGCGCTGCTTGGTGCGCTGGGCCTCTTTGGCCTCCATCACCGAGGGCGGCGTGACCGGCTTCACCGTCTTGCCCGAGTCTCTGCGCGGCGGCGGCGGCGGCTGGACTTTGGGCTCCTCGACTTCGACGGCGATCTCGGGCTCGCTCTCGCGTTCCTTTACCGCGGCTGCGGCTTCGGCAGGAGCAGCTTCGGGCTCGGGGGGCGCCGCTGCCTCGGCGTCGGACTCGTCGGCGGGGAACGAGATGTCGGACTCTTCGAGCGCGTCGGAGGACTCGGGTGCGAAGTCGTCATCCGAAAGCTCTTCCGGAGATTCGCCCGGAGCAGCGGCGGGCGGGGTGACTTCTGCCTTGGCCTCGTCGCTCGCGAGCGCCGGCGCGCCGTCACCAGACTCGGTCGCGGCAGTCGCCGCGCTGGGTTCTGCGGCGGTGATCTGGATGGCCTCGGCCTGAGCCGGCGCGGGGGACGTGAGCTCGGGAGCGCTCGCCGCGCTCATGGCACCGGCCGGAGGCGCGACGCTGATGATGCGCATCGGCTTGAGCGAAGTCGGCGGCAGCTCCGGCTCGGGTTCTTCGTGCGCGTGAGGTGGAGGCGGATACGACGTCGCAGCGAGCTCACCTTCACCCTCGACCGGCGGGTGCCACGGCTCGGTGGGGGGCTCGGCTTCGTGGACTCCGAGAGCGGCAGCCGGCGGACTCACGGGGATGGGCGGCGGCGGTTGCGACGGCGCGCGCGGTGGTTGTGAAGCGGGACGCGGCGGCTGCGACACCGGACGCGGCGGCTGCGACACCGGACGCGGCGGCTGCGACACCGGACGCGGCGGCTGCGAAAGCGGACGCGGCGGCTGTGAGGCGGACTTTGGGGCGACCGGCACGTCGAGGCTGGGCGCGCCCAGCATTCGCCGCGTCTCCTCGTCGAGATCGTCGTCCTCGAGACCTTCGGTCACGTCGACCACTCGCCGCAGTGTCTTCGCGCCCTCCTCCTCGTCGTGAACCTGCACCGGAGTCGGTGGCGAGGACACCTCACGCGGAAGGGGTGGCGGCGGAGCCGGCGCAGCGAGCGGAGCCGCTGGTGGATCGGCGGGAGGCGGCGGGACGCTGGCGCGCGCGACCGGAGTGGCCGGGTTGGTGTCGACCCGCTTGCGCCGTGGCGGCGGGATGATCTCGGGTTCGATCTCTTCGCCCGGTTCGCTCGGCACCGGATCGCTCGGCAGCGGATCGCTCGGCACGTCGACGTCGACGTCGACGTCGAGGTCCGAATCGCGGGCGACACGCGCCTCGCTCGGGATGGACGGCGGCGGGATCTCCGAGGGAAGCTCGGGGATCGGCGCCACCTCGGGGTCCGAGGAGATGTCCGGAATGTCCGGCGGCGCTTCGTCGTCCAGCGGTTCGTCGCTCATGCGGGTTTCAGCAGGGATTCGCCGTACCGGACGGGACCGACGGAACGGGCCAGAGTGATGCCAGGCTCGACCAAGAGCACGGCGGTGGACCCCAGATGGAACACCCCGAGCTCGTCGCCGCGCTTGACCGAGTGGGGCGGCGTGAATGTGTGATCTCCAGGGGGAACTTGGGGCTCGTCGATCAGACTCATGCTGATGCGACCCACGATCACGGCCCCCACCATGATGACGTAGACGCGCCCGAGCCCCGGCGTGTCGATGGCGATCGCCACTCGATTGTTGCGCACGAAGAGTCGAGGCACGTGGCGCTCGCCAATCTTGTTGACGGGGAACAGGTCTCCCGGGATGCCGCGCACCAGCGAAACGGCGCCGTCCACCGGTACGTGCACGCGGTGGTAGTCCCGAGGCGAAAGGTACACGACCGCGAACGAACCGCCGGCGAAGCGAACTGCGTCTTTCGGATCGCCGACTAGCTCCGCAACGTCGTACGGTCGGCCTTTGACGAAGACGCGACTTCCCGAATCCACCGGCCCGGTGGCTTCGATGACTCCGTCGGCCGGGCTCACGATGGCGTCGCTGCTGATACGTCGAGCTCCGGGCTTCAGGGAGCGCGTGAAGAACGCGTCGAAGTTCGCGTAGGGGGCCGGCTCGCGTTCGGCTTCCGCCATGTTGACCTGGTAGACCGCGGAGTAGACCTTCTCGATGGCGCGCGACATCGGTGGTGACAGTGGACGCTCACACAGTCGCCCGACCGCGTTGCTGATCCTCACGCGCGGGAGGACCTTCAGTATCTGCGCTGCGGCGTAGGTGGCTGCACTCACCGAGGAGTCCTCTTCAGAGACCGGAACAGGCGGAAGAGCCATCTGATTTCGCACAGATGGGGGCTTTCATGCTAGGCGCCCGGCCCGCGCTGGTCAATCGCGCGGGATCGCTCGAGCGGCCTCACACAGCGCACGACGCCGCGCGTCGACCGGAAGCTCCGGGGCTTTTCCGCCGTCGCGCGGCTTCCAGCGGCCCTCACACGCGACTTCCTCGCTCAGCGGATCCACCGCGATCCCCAGGACAAAGGCTTCTTCTGCCGCGGCGCGGTCCCCTGCTTCGGCGCGGAAACGACCCGTCAGCGCGTGCCAGCCCCCGTGGACGGAGCGGACGTCCGCGATGCCTCCGAGCGCGCTTATGGCCTCCGCCGTGCGCCCCGCGTCGCACAGGGCCCGGGACCAGCGGGCACGAAGCGCGGCCTCGTTCGGCAGGCCCTTCACGGAAGGTTCGTATTGGAGGGCAGCCGGTCTGGCGTACCCGGCCTGGAACAGGAGGTCTCCGAGACGCGTTCGCCGCGCGGGGTCGTCGATGCGCTTGGCTCGCTTGCCCCCATGTGGGTCCGTGACGGGCTCGGGCGGGAGCGCACGCAAGGCCATCTGCCAGCGGGCGATCCACTGCCCGAGATCGTAGCCGGTCGCGCTGCGGAGCGCCGCACCAGCGTCATCGACGGAGCCCGCCTTGAGATCTCGGAACAGCAGCTTCAGCATCGGGTCGCCGTTTTCGCGCGCGAGGAAGGCGACGAAGCTCGTTACCTCCGAGAACGCGGTCGCCGCCGCTTCCGGCGTCGGCAGCATCGCGATGGAGGGGCCCAGCTTGTCGACGCCGACGGATCGCCCGCTCTCGAGCGCCGCACGGGAAACGGCGTCGGCAGGAGGCACCGCGTCGAAGGGACGCGGAGCTCGCCAGCGCGTCTCCTCGCGTTTGGCCATGCCTTCCTGAAGCCAGAGCGGCGCGTGGTCGCGCGTCGCACGCGTGAGGCCCAGGTGCGCGATCTCGTGAGCCAACGTGTCTTGCCACGGGTATCCGAGCTGGGTCGCGCGTGGCGAAATCATCGTCACGCGACCCCAACGCGCCACCGCCACGGTGCCGGTGGTCTCCGCCGCGTTCACCGGCAAGCCGGAAATGGCCGACAGCGTGAACAGGTCCCGGACCAAGTCGATGCGGAGCGGCCGCGGCAAATCCGTGCCGAGATCGGCCTCCACCTGGCTCCGAGCGCGGGTGGCCACGTCCACGAGCAGCGGAACGAGGGCCCGATCGGCTTCGTCTTGCAGTCGAATCCAGACGCCGGCCTCCGCGTCTTCCACCACCACCGACGCAGCAGTCGCGCGCGCACAGCTCTTGGCGAGCTCACCGAGACCACTGCCTTCCGGCGTGCTGCTGAGCTCGGCGGACGCGAGCACCGCCTGTGCCTTGTCACAGTCGCCGACGTAGATGGCGAGGCGCGCGCGTTCGAAGGCGATGGTCGGGGAAGCCGAGTCCGCCTTCTCCAGGAGCTCTTGCGCGCGCTTCACGTCGAGCTCCGTGATGGCGTCGGCGATGGCCTGAGCTCGACTCGGAACTTCGGCACGCGCGACCGCGGCCGGCGCGAGGGCCGCGAGGACGGACACGAGAGCGAGCCAGCCGCGTTTCATTTGAGGAGCCCCTCGGCGTAGCGTTTCACGGCGGGAGCGAGGCGTCCGTCTTTGCTCTTTCCGAGCCCCTGGATGACGCGTCGGCGGAACTCTTCGGCCGCCTTCTTCTCTTGTTCGCGAGGGACTTCCCCGCCGGTGCGGATCTCTTTGCCGTTCTTGCCGTGCTCGGAGCCCTTCTGCTGCGAGTCGCGCTGCTCCTCTTCTTCGTCGCCCGTCTGACCGGTGTTGGCCTGTTCGAGCAAGCGCTGGGCCTGGCGCTGGAGGTCGAGGCCCTTGTCCCCGTTGCCCTCTCCGAGGGCGCGCGCCGCTTCTCGCATCAGCCCTTCGGCCTTCTCGAGGTTCTCCAGCGAATCTTCGGGCAGCGCCGTTTCACCGTTCTTTCCTCGGGAAGCCAGGTTCCCGGCGCGGCGCGACATCTCCTGCTCTCGCTCGCTGGAGGCCGAGGTCTTCGGACGCGCACGCTCCGCCGCCCCGCGCTTCAACCCCTCGAGGTGAGACTCCGCCCAGGCCAAGTGTTCGCGCACCTCGCGTCGGGCTTGGTCGAGCTCCTCCGAATCGAGCACTTCGTTCCCGTCGCGGCGCGCCTTCTTGTCGGCGTCGTCGAGGGCGCCGAGCGCGTCCTTGCCGCTCTGGACCGCGTCGCCCAAGCTCAGGCGCTCGAGCGAATCGGCCATGGCCGCGCCGTGCTCGCGGCCGAGAGCCGCAGCCGAGCGCGCGGACCCCGGCGTGTGACTGAACTGGGGCAAGTCAGCCAGCTTGCGCTTGAGGAGCCCCGCACGGCGGCGGGCTTCGTCGCGCAGGCCCTCGAGGTCGGCGGCTTGCTCGGCCTCGGCGAGGGATCGCTCGACTTTGCCGATCTCGTCCGAGTGATCGCGAGCGAGCTTCTCGAGCTCCGCAGCGAGCTCGTCGAAGCGGTCGTTGGCGTCCGACGCGTCGCCACCGGAAGCGCCGTTCTGCATCGGTGCGCCCGACTCCACGCCGCCGCGGCGGGCGCTTCCGAACGACGGATTCGGCCGGCGCAGACGCGCGGCCAGGTGGCGGGCGGCGAGCTCGGCGTGGGTCAGATCTTCGGCCGCCCGCGCGCGACGAACGCGCCCCAGATCTGCCCCGGCCACGCTGCCGATGTCTTGGCCGAGGTTCCCCAAGACCACCAGGTGTTTCGCGCCGGCGTCGGCCGCTTGGAACGCCGTGTCGAACCGCGTCAGGCCGTGTTCGCGCTTCTCGCTCTCGCGCGCCTGCTTCGCGGCGTCGGCCACCTCTTCGACCACGTCGGCGAGACGCTTGGAGACGGCTTGCGCGTCGCGTGAGTCGAGCATGCGGAACACGGCGTCGACGGCCAAGAGCGCGTCCTCGGTGCGCCGAACGCGTGACTCGCCCGGTCGCGCGGCGCGCTCGAGCACACGCATCTGACCGAGCAGGAACGCTTTGAAGCCGGCTGGGATCCCGAGGCCGCCGTAGGTCTTGTCGAGGGCAGTCCGCGTGCGATCGATGACGCGCCGGGTCTGCAAGAGCTCGTCTCGGCTGGGTGTCGCCGGCTCCTTTTCTCCGAGGTGCTCCATCTGCCAGGCGAGCAGGCCCACGAGCTCGCGCTTGGCTTCGTTCAGGCCCGCATGGCGCAGGGCCTCCGGTTCGCCGACCACCGGCGGGATCAATGTGATGGCAGCGCTCGCCCCCCACTTCGGGCCGCGGATGGGGTCATTGTCGCGGGCTTCCACGCTCACCTGTACGGGCAGATACATGCGACGCAGAAACGGATCGCGCGGCGAGAGGGAATGGCCACCGCGCTCGAACAAGCTCTCGCCGTCGAGTCGAGCCAGCACGCGGCGGTCTTCGCGGCCACCTGCGCGCAGCACGAGGTCGACCTGCCGGAGCCCGTGATCATCGGTGGCCTCGTAGCGGAGCTCGAGGCTGTCGAGGTTCTTGAGCTCGAGGGTCTTGGGCGCGCCTTCCAAGGTCACGGTCGGAGCGGCGTCTCCCACTGCCGTCACCACGATGGGCTCGAGCTCGGGGATCAAGACGTTGCCGAATCGCGCGGCGACCAGCAACGAGCTCGATTCCTCCACGGTCCAGCGCGCGACGAGCCCGCCTGCGCCATCGCCCACGAAGGGCACTTCGCGCGAGCCGTCGGTGAGGACCAAGCGCCGGCCGTCGCGCCGAGGAACGCCGCGCACCGACAACAACGTCCCGGCAGGGTGCCGCGCAGCGAGCCCTGGGAGCACGCTGCGTTCGGGCAGCTTCAGATAGGCCGGAGCCTCGGCGCTCACGTGCATGGCGTCGAGCCACGCGAGGGGCAATGGGGCCTTGCCCTTGTACGCCACGAGCACGTCGAGGCCCTCGATCACGCGCATCGGGCCCAGAGCGAACGAGAGCGCGATGCCTCCAAGCCCGGCCAGCACGGCCAGGCGATACCAGCGGGCGCGGCCCTCCGCCGCACGTTCGACCTGTTGCACGGAGGCGCGTGAGAGCAGCCGCTCGAAGTGCAGGCGCGCGAGCTCTTCGGACCCCACTTCGGGATCGTGCGCAGTGCGCTCGACCAGGGTCACGGCTCGGAGCACCCTTCTCCCGAGCTCGCGATCCGAAGGCACGAGCACCCGCGCGACCGTACGCCGGAGATCGTAGTACGTACGCCGCTCGCGGAGGCCGCGCAGCACCATGGCGACCAGAGTGAGCGCCAAGAGAAGCGCCGTGCCGAACCTCGCCCCGGTGGTGCCGATGCGAGCGAGGTGCGCGCCGCCGATCCCCGCCAAGAGGAACGCGACGAGCAGCGCCTGACGCGATGCCGTATCGACGCGCAGGCGCCAGGCGCGTGCCAATCGATTCAGCATTTCGGTGACGGCCACGGGCTCGGAGCTTAGCAACCGTCGGGCGGGGTGGTACCATTTGCGTCCGTGCGCGACGTGGAGCGGCTCAAGCGGATCCTGCTTTCGCTGTCGGACATCGGGCTCCGAGTGGGCTGGCTGTCCGAGCAGCTCGGGCGCCTCTCCATCCACCACAGCGCCCGGCTGATCGACGCTTTGGCCGACCAGAGCGAGCGCTCGGACCCCGGAGCGCGCGAGGCGCTCCTCGCCGTGGCCATCTACTTCGCCCAACTCGGACCGTGCGAGCTCTTGTCGGCGCTGCGCGAAGAAGCCACGACGCGACACCTGCTCGGCCTCGAGCGGCTCTTGCGGCGAGCGCCACCGCCCGTGCGAGTCGATCGTCCGGTCGCGGATCTGCCCGTGCCGGACTACGGCGCCGGACGGGAGCTCACGCTGGGCGAGCGTCGCTCGTTGGCTCGCCAGCCCAACCGGCGGTCGTTCGACAAGCTCATGTCGGATCCCCACCCGTTGGTGATCCGCCTCCTGCTCCAGAACCCGAAGCTCACCGAAGAAGACGTGGTGCGCTTGGTCGCGCGCCGGCCTGCCCGCGTGCCGGTCCTGTTGGAGGTCACCCAGTCATTGCGCTGGCTCAGCCGGAGCCGCGTGCGTCTCGCGCTGGTGTTGAACCCGGGCTCGCCACCCGAGATCGCCATGCCCCTCCTGTCGGTCTGCAAACGGACCGAGCTGCGCGAAGTCGCTAGAGCCACCGAGTCGTCCCTCGTGCTGCGCGCGACCGCGCTGGAGCTCCTCGAGAGGCGCCCACCCATCAAAGGTGTGGACCGGGCCGACGCGATCTTGCAGTGACCGCGAGCGCTCAGCCTTCTTCTTCTTCGTCGACGTCCCAGCGCAAGAGCGCGCCCACCGTGATCTCGGACGCGCACTCCTCGCACAGCGGAGGCTCTTCGTAACGAACCTCGTCTCCTCGCGTCCAGAGGAATAGCCCGGAACCTCCAGGCGCGCCCTCGCAGCTTCGCCCGCAGGCGTCGCACACGAACGACTTGGGCGGCACCGGGTCTTCGCCCGGGGGGTCGCCGAACTCGCCCGACGTCGGGCCGAAGCGAGAAGCTGACATCGGCGACGAGTATAGCGCGACTTGGTTTCGCTGCCCCGACGCTATGCGGAGCTCTCGACCTCGGCCTTTTCGGCGGGAGCTTCCGTCCCGCTCGCCTCGGGAGCGCCTTCGGCCAGCGCTTCGACCTTGGGAGCGGCTTCACCGCAGGCCACGGCCAGGAGCTCGACGATGTCGTAGTTCTTGATCTCGGCCTCTTTTTCCTCCGCTTTGATGCCGTCGGTCAGCATCGTCATGCAGAAGGGACAGGCCGTGGCGATGGTCGCCGCCTTGGTGTCGAGCAGCTGCCGGGTTCGCTTCACGTTCACCCGATCCTTGTTCTGCTCCTCCATCCACATCTGGGCGCCGCCTGCCCCGCAGCACAAGCCCTTGTTTCGAGTCCAATGTTCGGCCTCGACCAGCTCGACGCCCGGGATGCGCCGCAAGATCTCCCGGGGCGACTCGTAGATCTCGTTGTAGCGACCGAGATAGCAGGAGTCGTGGTAGACGACGCGCCCTTTCACGCTCTTCTTGGGTACGAGCTTTCCCTTGCTCACTAGTTCGAGCAGGTAGTCGGCGTGGTGCACCACGTTCCACTTGCCGCCGAAGTCGGGGTACTCGTTGGCGAGTGCGTTGAAGCAGTGGGGGCAGGTCGTGAGGATGGTCTTCACGCCGCCCTGCTCGCGGTATCCGTTGATGGTGGCCACGTTGGCCTCGGCCAGCATCATGAACAAGAGCTCGTTGCCGGCGCGCCGGGCGGAGTCGCCGGTGCAGCTCTCTTCTTCGCCGAGGACCGCGAAGTCGACCCCCGCTTGCTTGAGCAACGTGGCCGTGGCACGCGCGATCTTCTTGGCACGGTCGTCGTAGCTCGCGGCGCAGCCCACCCAGTAGAGGACCTCGGCTTTGGGGTTGTCGGCCATTTTCGGCACGTCGAGCCCCTCGGCCCAGTTCGCGCGGTCGACGCGCGACAGGTTCCAGGGGTTGCCGTTGGTCTCCATGCCCTGGAACGGTTTGTTCAGCTCCGCGGGGAAGCTCTCGCCTCGGATCATCACGAGGTTTCGCCGCATCTGCACGATCTTGTCCACGTAGGTGATCATCACCGGGCACTGCTCTTCGCAGGCGCGGCAGGTGGTGCAAGCCCAGAGCACGTCTTCGTGGATGACGTTGGGGACCAGGTCGACGGGTTCGTACTTCTTCTTTTCGGCTTCGGCCGCGGCAGCGGTTTCGCCTTCGGCGGGCGTAGCGGCATCGGGTTCGGCCGGCTTCTCTTCGGCCGTTTCGGCTGCGCCTTCGCCCGTGGCGGCCGGCTTCGGAGATAGATCCACCCGAGGCACCGCGCCGAGCTCGAGGAACTCTTCCTGCCGCCCGTAGAGGTGATTCCTGAGGTCGAGCGTCAAGAACTTCGGACTCAGGATCTTGCCCGTCGTGGCCGCTGGGCAGTTGTCGGAGCAGCGCCCGCACTCGGTGCAGGTGTAGAAATCGAGCACGTCTTTCCAGGTGAAATGCTCGATCCGCGCGTACCCGATGGGGGCCGCCAGCATGTCCTCTTGCTCCATGGCCTTCTCGACCTTGGCCATCAGCTCTTCGGTGTTCTTGGCGAGCGGGCGCAGGCGACCGGGAGGCGTGATGTCGCTGAGGGCGACGTTGGGCACGGCCGTGAGGATGTGGAAGTGTTTCGAGTACGGCAGGATGTTGAGGAAGATCAGCACCAGCGACGAGTGAACCCAGAAGCCGACGTGGGCGAGCACGACGAGAGTGGAGACGCTCGCACCGGAGAGCGTGAGCGCCCAAACGCTGCCCACCGGCTCGGGATAGGGGCGGAACGCGAGCTCACCGTGGACCGGACCGAGCGGCCGCACCAGCGAGGAGGCGGCGCCGCACCAGTCCGTCGACTTGGTCCCACACTCACTGACGAGCTTGTGGTTCAAGGCAATGGCAGCGCCGTCGTAGATCTGGTCGGCGATCATCATGGTGGCGATGATCCCGAGGATGAGGAGCGCCTCCCCCGAAAGGGTCATGCGCGTCTGCTTGTTGATCGTGCGGTAGTAGAAGAAGACCAGTACGCCTACGAGCACGAGCGTGGAGACGACGTCCTTCAGGAAGCCGTACACCTGGCCGGCCGGGCTCTCGGGGCCCAAAACCCACAGGTTGAACGCCGGGTCGAAACCGCGACCCCACAGAATCAGGCTTCGGAGCAGAAGCACCACGAAGCCGACGAAAATCAGCTGGTGCGCGAGGCCGGCACCCAAGTAGTAGCGCATCTTCTTCTGGAAGAACGCGAAGGTCCACACGCGGCCGAGGCGCGCCCCGACGTCGCCCGTGCGACTTTCATGAGTGGGTCCGCCGACCTTGAGCAGGCCAAAGCGCTGGCTCGCACTCCACAAGAACGCGCTGGTGAGGCTGAGGATGATGACCGCCATCGCCACGGGATTCATGTCGGCTCTCCGTTCGCGGGACGCTTTGGTCTTAGGGCGTCGTGCCGCTCCGCGTCAACCCGACGCGCGCGCAGAAATCTCCTGTGTCAGCCGCGACCCGTGAGTCGCAGCCAAATCAGGAGCAGAACCCAGAGGATTACCAGGACCACGACGATGGGGACCACGCGGCTCTTGGGCGCGGGCGCGGCGGGTGCCGGAGGCCTGGCAGCGGGCTCCTCCGACGGCGGCGGCATCGCCTCTTCTTCGGTGAGCACCGGCGGCATCACCGGGCGCTCGATGCGCGCCACGCCCGGGTCTGGGGAGCCGGAGGGCACGACGCTTAGCAGCAGGATGCCACGCGGGAGCGCGGGGTCTTCCGCAAACCCCCCGCGCTCTGGGATTCGAATCACGATGGCGCGACCAGACGCGGTCGACTCGAGATTACTCTCGGCGCGCTTCGGCAGCGTGACCTGCACGATCTCCGCCAGGTCCTTGCGACCGCGGAGCGAGATCGCCCCGGACCGCTCGCACTTGTCGCAGCCACCGCCCTCACAGGCCGCGCACTTCAGATTCCGCGGCAGCTCGAACTCGATCAACGCACCTTCGTCGAGCCACTCCGCGGCAATGTGCAAGCGGTGCATGACGTCCGCCCCGCGCGGGACGTCGATGGCGCCGGTGACTTTTCCCAGTCGGTGCCGAGACAATTCCAAGGATCGTACCCCTCCCCCCCCTTCACCGGAACAGGTATTTCGGCGGCCGTCCTCGGTGCGAATACGGAGAAGAGGAGCGGCCGCCGGCCGCGAGACTCACTTCTTCTTCTTCTCGCTCTTCTTCTCGCTCTTCTCGCGGGGACCACGCTGGCAGCGACCGTTGTCGCAGATGGGCTCGCACGACCACGGCTCACACTGAGCCATGGTGCCGCAGCCGTCCTTCTTGGCGTCCTTGGTCAACGCGTCGAGCTTCTTGGCGGTCTGGGCCTCGACGATGCCGCCGCATTCGCTCCCTGGGGTCTTCGAGAGACCGGCCCCGTAGCACTTGCAGTCCGTGTCTTTGCTGCAAGCGAACGTGGCCGCGGACAAGGCCTCGTCGAAGTCGTGGAGCACCTTCTCACAACCCTTGAGCTCTTTGGGTGGAGCGGCGGCCACGGGCTCCGCCGACTCGGCCGGCTTGTCCGAAGCGCTCGTGGCCGAAGGCGCCGCACTCGGCGTGGGCGTGGCCGCACCTTCGGCTTCGGGCTTCTTGCCGCACGCCCCGATGAACACACCCAAGACGAGGCATCCCAGAACCAATCGTTTCATCTTGTCTCTCTTTCTCCGAGGCTCAGAGCTCGAGCACGACGACCCGCTCGTCGTCTGGTTTTTGCAGCTCGAACTCCATGGAATACGTCTTCGGCCCGACCCGCGCGCCGAGCATCACCGAGATGGGCGGGTTCTCCCCACCCAACTTCTCGAGACGCACGCGCACACGGTACTTGCCGCGGACCGGATCCCCCTCTTCGAGGTACACGTTTTCGAAGTTCTGCCGAGCACAACCGTTGCTCTTTCCGGGGCAGTCTCGGTCCTTCAACAGACCACTCTTCGACGCACGCCCCACCTCGGCGAGCTCGCCGTTGGGATCGGTGACCTCGAGGTCGACGTCGGCGTTGGGCTGGTTCCACGCGGCCACGAACTGCACGAGCCCCGTCGGTACGCCGCAACCTTCGTCGATGATGCCGTTGCAGTTGTCGTCACGGGCGTTGAAGCAGAGCTCGGGACCCGAGGGCGTGCAGGCCTGCTTCACCACGACCCCGGGGGCCGCGCTGATTTGAACCACACGCGGCCCCTTTTCGGGCTGGGGCTCGGCTGCGTGCTTCTGCCCGCAGCCGACGGGAAACAGGGAAATCAGCCCTGCTGCCACGAGCGCCCCGAGCGCACTCGAGCTCTGACGGTTCACTGGTTCTTGCCCTTGCCCCCAGCCTTGTCGTCCTCCGGCACCTTCACGTCGGTGATGGCCTTGGCGTTCATGAGCTCGAAGTAGGCCTGTGAGGCCAGCTCGCCCGTGGGCCCCTTCTCGTCGCGGAGCGCCAAGAGCACGCCCTGCTCGCGCATGAACTTGAGGGTGCGAATGGCGCCTTCCATCAGCTCTTTCTTGCTCGCGTCCTTGGCCATCTGCATCAGCCGCACACGCAAGACGACGCGAGTGAAGGAGTGGGGACCGTTGTCGAATTGCAGATTGTCGAACTGCTTCATGAGCAGGAAGGGCGCCCAGTCTTGCGGTACGCCCTTGAGCTCGACCTGCTGGATGGCGATGGCGTTGTCGACCCACTTGAAGATGCGGCCGCTCGACAAGTCCTCGTGGGACCAGTAGCCGAAGGCGTCGTACCAGAGGTTCTGCAGCTCCTCGACGGTGGCCTTGGGGCGATCCGCGAGCATCGCCACCGCGCGCTTCGCCGTATCCGGGCTGCCGCCGAGCACGAGAGCGAGCGCGGCGTCGGTGATGAGGGACTCGGTCTTCATCATCTCGAAGAGCTTTGCCTCGACGTCCTTGTCGAAGCCGGTCTTGCCGATGGCCGCCGCGACCTGGTGCCGCGTCTCGAGCGCCGATTCGGGCGCGAGCATGGGCAAGAGCGCGCTGGCGATGCCGGGCACGGGGCGGCGGATGAACGCCTCGAGCAGACACTCTCGGCGGAGCGAGTCGGCCTTGTCCGTCTTCTTGTACTCTTGGACCTTCTTCGCCACCTCGAGCATGTCTTCCTTGCTGGCGACCCACGGCAGCGCGGCGCACGCAGACTTGCGGCTCTGCTCGTTCTCCTTGGGCTCCTCGATGTACTTCATGAGGGGCTTGAAGCCCTTCGGATCCTGCCACTGGGCCATGCCGTCGGCGGCGCCGACGCCGAGGGCGCGCAAGGTCATGCCGAGGATGGCGAGACCACCCGCCATGAGGCCCTCCATGGTGACGTCGAGCTTCGGATCTCGGCGCGTCAGCGCCTTTTCGAGCACGCTCCAACTCTGCTCGTCTTTCAGCCAGCCGACGTAGCGCATGGCGCTCTGGGCCACGACCCACTCCTCGGGGAACGGCGGCTGCTGGCCTTCACGCGGCAGCGGCTTGTTCGGGTCCGCCCACTTGCGGAACTGCTGGATGTCCTTGGTGGACTCCATGGCGGCCAGCGCGCGCAGGCCGTTGGCGTGGGGCGAGGGCATCTCGTGGATCCAGAACATCACCGCGTCTTCGCTCTCCTTGCGGATGAACTCCCGCTTGTCGGGATAGAGCACGGCGAGGTCCGCGATCATGCGCGCAGCCACCACGCGCTCCTGATCGTCGCGCTTCAGGAGCTGCTCGTGATCGTACTGGTCGCTGTAGATCTTCAGGGGGTCCATGCGCAGGCGCCGCGCCAGCGTCGGCACACTGCGCACGTCACCCACCTCGGCCATGGCCGTCGCCGCCTCGGTCTGCCAGTGGATGTGCGGCTTGGTCTCGATGAACTTCGTCATCGCTTCGCCGCAACGCGGGTCGGCGAGCTCGCGCGCGAGATCGAAAATCACCTTGGTCTGGAACCAGCTCTTTTCGACGTCGGAATCGTTGGAGTCGAGCGCCAGGATCAGGCCTTCGCAACCGATGCCGTCTTTCAGGGCCGCGAGGTACTTTTTGCGGCTCTCCTTGTCGGTCTTCTTCAGGGCCGAGATCAGCGGCTCCCGCGCGCGCTGATCGCCGATCTTTCCGAGACCCGGCGCCGCTTGGCGCGCGATCTCGGCGTCGGGATCCTGCACCAGCTTGATGAGGACGTCGGTGTACTTCGGCGTGGCGTTGCGCGAGAGCACGGTGGCCACGAGCTGCCGCACGGCAGGGCTCTGGTCGCCGGCGAAAGTCGCGAGTTTGTCGGTGTCGATGAGGCGAACGATCTTCTCGGGGTCGAAGGCCACGCCGCCGCCGAGACGCTGCACCTTGGACAGGTGACCCGCGCGGTAGAGCTCCATCACCTTGTCGAACGAGCTCGTTTCACCCAAGACCACGAGGGCCCACGCGATCTGCGGCTTGGCGCCGGGCCCCGCCTTGGGCATCGCTTGGAGCAACGCGGTCTTGGCCTTGTCGGCCGCGGGCGACCCGTACTCGGCGAGACAAGTGGCCGCCATGGACTGAATGGGCTCGCTCGGCCGAGAGAGGCCCTTGATGGCCAAGTCGACACCGGCCGGATCCTTGGCGAATGCCAGTTGCTTCAGCGACTCTTGCACGAGCTCGTCGCTGGCTTCGGAAGCCGCCCACTCACGCCACTTCGGGAGCTGCTCGTCCTTGGGTAGAATGAACGTCGCTTTCTTCCGCTGTTCGACCTGCTCTACAGTGAGCTTCTCGGCGTCCTTCTTGAGGCCGATGAACAAGAACAGCGCGAGCCCGATGACGGCGACGAGCCCGATGAGGATGATGAAGGGGTTGAAGCGCCCCTTCTTGAAGTCGCCCCCACCGACGTCGAACGAACCGGGCGCACCCGCACCCGGAAGCTGCGGCCCTCCGCCACCTCCGGGCACGTCCGCGTCGTCCGGCGGCCATTTGGCGAGATCGACCCGCTCGTTCTCCACTTCACCCACGAGGGGCGGCAGGGGTGCACGGCTGGGCGGCGACGACGGGATCGGTTCGAGCATGGTTCCTCCGACGCTGCGCGGGCCCGCGTTCGACTACGTCAGCGCTCGAGCCCGCACATCGAGCGGCCCGGACCTTATCCCAGGACCGAGTCGACCTGAAGCTCCGAGCCGACTCTTTGGCCGAAAAACCCAGCTCCCCGCCCGACGGAGGTGGGTTTGGAGCCGGTGACCGAGCCCGCCGCGCCGCAGCAAGGGCGGGCAGCCTGGGCGAAAGCGCTGCTCGTCACGCTCGGAACCACCGCGCTCGTGACCGCGCTCTCCTACGGAATGCCCGACGCCTACGCAGCGACGGCGGTGGGCCTCGGCTTTCTGGCGGCGACCTACGCCGTCGCGCTCCGCCGCGATGCACCCCAGCGTCCCGAGCACTACGGCCTCGGCCTCGGGGGCCTGCTCGACCCGGAGCCCCTCTCCCCGAGTCGCATCCTCCGCGACTCGACGCGCGCGCTCCTCTGGGCCATCGGCCTCGCCCTCCTCATCTTCCCCCCGTTCTGGTTCGGCTATCTTTGGTGGTGGAAGCCCCGGCACGCTTTCGTGCCCGCAGCGCTCCCGAGCCTCGGCGACGACGTCCTCGGACAGCTGCTCGTGATAGCGCTCCCCGAAGAGGCCTTCTATCGAGGCTACTTGCAGACGGCGCTCGACGACGTTTGGAAACCCCGAGTGAAGATCCTCGGCGCCGAGCTCGGCCCCGGCCTCCTCGTCGCAAGCGCGCTCTTCGCTCTCGGCCACCTGGCAACGGAGACGCACCCGAATCGCCTCGCGGTGTTCTTCCCTGCCCTCGTGTTCGGCTGGCTCCGCGCGCGCACCAAGGGCGTCGGAGCGGGGATCGTCTTCCACGCACTCTGCAACTTGTTCGCCGCGTACTTGGCGAGGAGCTACGGAATGGGTCGCTAGCCGCTTCGAGTCACCGGCCTCGGCGCTGAGCTGCTCACCCCGTGTGTCGCCGGCCTCGGCGCTGAGCTGCTCACCCCCGTGTGTCGCCGGCCTCGGCGCTGAGCTGCTCACCCCGTTGTGTCGCCGGCCTCGGCGCTGAGCTGCTCACCCCGTGTGTCGCCGGCCTCGGCGCTGAGCTGCTCACCCCGTTGTGTCGCCGGCCTCGGCGCTGAGCTGCTCACCCCGTGTGTCGCCGGCCTCGGCGCT
>Ga0268298_10000210_pt1 | contig 75523 bp, 54 predicted proteins | sample WWTPWeurt_MetaG_FD_194462 | JGI IMG/M metagenome (GOLD analysis project Ga0268298, IMG submission 194462) | Activated sludge microbial communities from WWTP in Nijmegen, Gelderland, Netherland - WWTP Weurt | ecosystem: Engineered > WWTP > Aerobic digester > Activated sludge | place...
CGGGCGTCAGAACGGCTACTTGAATCCATTTTCTGAGATTTACCGCAACGACGGCGGTGGGGTTTTCACCAGCCTGAATGCCGGGATGACCGGCGTGTACAGTGGTTCGCACAACAATTCCCTGTGGGGCGACCTGGACAACGACGGCGACCTGGATGCAGTGTTTACTGGGGCGACCAATCTCTCTAATCCAACTCCGCAGACTTTTGTGTACCTTAATGATAACGGCGTATTTTATAACGCCAGCGAGAACCTGATCGGTGTCTCCGGTGGGGCCATCGCCCTGGGCGATTACAACAATGATGGTCGCCTGGATCTAATGGTGACCGGGAAGGATGGGGTAGATTTTCCCGTTGCCCGGCTGTACTACAACGCCAGCGGCGTTAACAACCTGGCCCCGGCCGCCCCCACCGGCCTGGCCGCCGTCCCAGGGGTGGATTCTGTCAACCTGAGCTGGCTGGCCCCCGCTGATGACCACACCCTGCCGGCCAACCTGACCTACAACCTGCGCGTCGGCACCACCCCCGGCGGCGGTCAAACGCTCTCCCCGCACAGCCTGTCGGGTGGCTACCGGCTCCTTCCGGACAGCGGAAACGCCGGCCACACCCTGACCCATGTCCTCAAAGGCCTTGCCCCCGGCACCTATTACTGGAGTGTCCAGGCTGTGGACGCTGCATATTGGGGTTCTCCCTTTGCCGCCGAGGGCAGTTTTGTGATCAGCGGATCCGCCACTACCACGCCTACGCCAACACTAACCCCTACATCGACGCCCACCAGCGCCCCCACCGCCACGCCAACCAGCACTCCAACAGCGACTGCGACCAATACGCCCACCAACACTCCGACAGCGACCTGGACGCCGACGGCAACAGCCACACCCACCAACACTCCGACAGCGACCTGGACGCCGACGATTGCGCCGACGCCTACTGACACTCCCACTGCAATTCCAACGTTAACGCCGACTCCAACCAATACGCCCACCAATACTCCAACTGCAACCTGGACGCCGACGGCAACAGCCACGCCCACCAATACCCCGACGGCCACCTGGACGCCGACGATCACCCCTACCATGACCGCCACGGCCACCCCGACCTTCACCTTTACACCGAGCGCCACCCCAACGCTGACGGCCACGCCGACATCGACATCCACTTTGACACCGACAAGTACGCCCACCAATACCCCGACGGCGACCTGGACGCCAACCATCACCCCGACTCAGACGGCCACCGCTACCCCGACCTTCACATTCACACCCAGCGCCACACCAACCCTGACCTCCACGCCGACTGCGACAGCCACTTCGACGCCGACCAGCACACCTACCAACACCCCGACGGCTACCTGGACGCCAACGATCACCCCGACCCTGACCGCCACGGCCACCCCGACCTTTACCTTGACACCCAGCGCCACCCCAACGCTGACTGCTACGCCGTCATCGACATCCACTTCGACGCCGACAGGTACGCCTTCCCATACCCCGACAGCAACCTGGACGCCAACGGCCACGAGTACGTGGACACCGCTGCCCACGTCAACCAATTCTCCAACAGCGACCTGGACGCCGACAGCTACTGCCACGCCGACTGTAACCCCTTCTTCTACCCTGACGCCAAGCGCAACGGCCACGGCCACCCCTTCGGCTACACCGACCAACACGCCCACCGGCACGCTGACCCCGTCGGCCACACCTTCACCCACCCCGACTAAAACGCCCACGCCGACCAGCACGCCCCGCCCGCCCTCGGCGGTGAGTGATCTATATGATGTCGGCCAGAATACCACCCTGCGCATCGCTGCGCCGGGGGTGCTTGGCAACGATGTAAACCCCGATAATGCCAGGCTGGAAGCCATTCTGCTCAACCCGCCAACCCACGGAAATGTGATGCTCAATCCGGATGGCAGCTTTGCCTACGCCCCCGAATTGAACTATCTTGGCCCTGACAGTTTTGTTTATAAGACCAGCAATTTCGGCGGTTATTCCAGCCCGGCGCTGGTCTCACTGACCGTCAAGGCTGCGCCTCAGGATCTCTTTAGCGGCGAATTCGCTTTCATGGCCCAACCCTACACCATGTATGAGAGCGAGCCAATCAGTCTGACCCTGACAGTCTATCGTAAAGGCGGCAGCGGCCCAGAGAAGAACATTCCGGTGCGCTTCTTTGTGAACCGGCTGGGTGGTATTGACCTGGGTGAGCAAGTTATCTCCACCCTGGCCGTCAATGGTTCTGCTCAAACCGGCGTGGTAAACTGGGCCCCAACCCAACCCGGTACCTATCACATTTTCGCGGCCATCGATTACCAGAACCAAATTGGTGAAACCGACGAGACCAACAATGTCATCGAGCGTACCATCACGGTTATCGAGCGCCCAGGCGCAGATATTATCCCGCCGGGGGTCAAGAAATTCAAAGCCAACCCCGGGCAGCATAATGGTCAGGCTGATCTGCGGATTGAGGCAGATGACCAGGGCGGCTCCGGGCTACACAGTGTCCTCTTCATGCAGTTCGTCTATTCTCAGACGATCAACACCTGGGTGCCTGAATCTGATTCTGGCTGGCTCACTTTGAATGCATCCGTGATGAGCTACACCCTGCAGCTCTCCACTTCTCCAGGCATTCACTACTGGCGCGCCTGGGTTGCCGATGGGGTTGGCAACATCTCCACGGCCTCTGATCTTTCCGCAGTCAACTTTGTCCCGCCGGCAGTGGATATAAAGATCGGGCGCGGTCATATCTACCGCCTGGATATGCTGGCGGGGCAGAAGCTTTGGGTCACCCTGGCCTCGCTGGCTGGGGACGCCGATTTGTTTGTTTGGGGACCTGCAAATGAAGTCATGGGCTCGAGCGCGCTGGAGACTTCGCCCGATGAAGTGGTCTTCACTGCTCCATATAGCGGTGTCTACCAGATCGATGTTATCGGTTACACAGACGCCACCTACAGTTTGAGTTTTATGGGCGCAGATGTGTTCTTACGCGGCGGCCTCGACTTTGTTGATCAGCCGGCGGTTATCTTGCCGCTTCCACACCCCAAAGCGCGCAGTGTGCCAATCAATTCTGTGCGAGACAATCCAGTCGAGGATGTCCCGGTTCCTCCAGCAGTCAACTTTACTTCTATTGCTCTACCGCTGGTTGGCAACAATTTTGACGGGCCTGTGATCCCGCCCACCGCTACACCTACCCCGACTGCCACCTCTACGCCGACGGCCACCGCCACGCCAACCTCAACGCCTTCACCGACGGCCACCGCCACGCCAACTCTGCTGCCGACGGCGACAGATACACCAACTATTACACCATCGCCGACCGTCACGCCGTTACCGACGCAGACCCCAACAGCGACACCCACCCCCACTGCCACAGCGCCAGTTTGCAGCCATGCGCTCCTGAACAGCGGGTTTGAGGCTGACAGCGGCTGGGAGTTCCCGATTACAGTTAATTCGGCGGCTTATACCACCAGCCTGGCACACACCGGCTTGCGCTCGGTGCGGGCGGGAATAACCGGTACGGCGCCCAACCTGTACAGTTTCTCCTCCTTCCGCCAGACTGCCAGTCTGCCTGCCCAGATTTTCTCAGCCCAGCTCACTTTCTGGGTTTACCGCCAGGCAGGTGGGAGTCTGGATGACGATTTGCAGTACCTGATGGTGCTGGATGCCAACTATAATCGCCTTGAGACTTTGATGGCCGAGCGCACCGATAACCCGGTCTGGACGCAGATGACTTTTGACCTGCAAAAGTATGCCGGTCAGACGATCAGACTGCACTTTGGGGTTTACAACGATGGCTATGGTGGGAGCAGTGGCATGTATGTGGATGACGCGGACCTGGTGATTTGCCGGTAAACGCCGCCGCGAAAAACGGAGAGAGGCCTGCCCTGAAATTTAGGTTTGTTTTGGACGCTTTGCGTCCAAAACAAACTATAGAATCAATATTAACGATTAACCCAGCGCTCAAGCCCTTCGGGGGGCTGGTGAGCGGTCATGGCATCCAATAGGCTGTGTGGGTCGCCGGTTTGCACAAACAGGGAACGGTGTTCGCTGTAGATCATACCCTCGTTTTCGGCGTGTTCGATCATTGCCAGCAGCGGGTTGAAGTAGTTCATGGCGTTCAGCAGGCCGATCGGTTTGTTGTGCAAACCAATCTGGGCCCAGGTCAGGATTTCAAAAAATTCATCGAATGTGCCGTAGCCGCCGGGCAGGGCTATGAAAGCGTCTGCCAGGTCTGCCATGCGGGCTTTGCGCAGGTGCATGGTCTCGGCCACTTCAAGGCTGGTCAGTCCGCTGTGAACCAGGGCCGGGGTGTTGAATTGGGTGGTGATGACCCCGGTGACCTGTCCGCCAGCAGCCAGAGCGCCGTCAGCGACTGCGCCCATCAGCCCGGTTTTGCCCGCCCCATACACCAGGCGCAGACCGCGCTGTGCCATAGCCGCACCCATCTGGCGGGCGGCGGTCCGGTAGGCTTCACCGACCCGGTCGGATGAGCCGCAGTAGACACACACCGACTGGATCATTCGGCCTCCAGCCAGATTGTCACTGGGCCGTCGTTCGCAATTTGGACCAGCATGTGGGCTCCAAACTGCCCGGTTTGCACCGCTATGCCCTTCTCGGCCAGCAAGGCGCCAAAACGATCGACCAGCGGGCGGGCCAGATCGGGCAAGGCGGCGTCGACGAAGGATGGCCGGCGGCCTTTGCGCGTGTCGGCATACAGGGTGAACTGCGAAACCACCAGGGCCTGGCCGCGGGTATCCAGCAGAGAGAGGTTCATCTTGCCTTCACTGTCTTCAAAAATCCGCAGGTTGGCGATTTTTTCGACCAGCAAGCGGGCCTGGGCTTCGCTGTCGGTGGGGGCAACCCCAACCAAAATGACCAGGCCCGGGCCAATGGCAGCAATGGCCTGCCCGGCGACCTGGACGCTGCCGCTGGAAACTCGTTGAATAAGAGCACGCATAGACTTGGGTTACTTTTTGTCCTGTAAATATTTCCGCACCAGACCCAGCACTTCGCCGGGTTCGGCGTGGCGGTGGGTTTCCAGTTTCGAGTAGACCAGGGCGCCGTCAATCGAGATTTCATAACGCCCTCCGTCCGAAGGTACCAGCGTTAATGCGCTGATCTCGGGTTCCAATTCCTGGAGCAGTTCGGCCGTCAAACTGACAGCCCGACTGGTGTAGTGTCAAACCTGACAGTAAATAATCTCAATCTTCATGGATGCACCTCAAGTTTATGGATAAGTGCTGGCTATTATAATGCCAGATTGGTTTCGCTCAAAAGAGATTATTTTTGTGCAGCCACGCAGCGTTCGGCGCTATATTTTGCCAGGCCCGCTGGCTGCCAACCGGTTCGCTCCAGCAGGCCCAGATACGCCCAGGCAAACAACCGGAACCCAATATACCCCAGCAGCACACCCACCGCATTCGCCAGCACGTCATTGATATCCGTCACCCGGTATGGAAAGCCAAGCGGGATTGAAACTGCAAGCTGCACCGCTTCAATCCCCAGACCCACTGCGAAACCTAACCAGAGAAATACCCGCGGCCCAAGGCGGATGAGGAAGCAGATCCCAAAGCCGAACGGCACGGTCAGAAGGATATTCTGACCGGCAGAAGCAGAAATGCTCTCCAGGGTGGCATAGGGACCATAAAACAATGGGATCAGGTTCAGGCGGTCGGTAAAAGAAACTTCGCGCCGCATCACTTCAAGATAGTCAGCCGAAATGTCGATTGGCAGCAGAGTCTCTTTCACTGCGAACAGCAAATAGATCCAGAAAATGGCAAAAAAGAACAGGTATTCCAGGCTGCGCCCCCGCCGCCGCTGGATGACCAGAGCTGCAGTCAGGCCAAGCAGGCCAATCAACCCGATCAGTTCAAAGTCAATCATCATAGCCGATCTTTTGATCTGTCCTGTTCACCGGCAGTTCGATACATCTAAAACAATCTTTGGCATAAGAGCAATTATAATCACGGAATGTACCATCTCAATAGACTGGGTAAGTTGGGTGTTATTAGTGGGCGAAGCCCACTAATAACACCCAACACCCCAACGTATAAACAGGATCGGTGAACATGATTTTTAAAGTTATGGTTGACGATAATTTTCATTATCAGGATGAATCTGAGCGCTACGAACTCGGAGAATATCCCACCCTGGCGGCGGCGGTGGAAGCGGCGCAGATGATCGTAGATGATTTTTTGGATTCGGCCTTCCAGCCGGGAATGACGGCAGAGGCGCTTTACAAGGCATATACCGCCTTTGGAGAGGATCCCTGGATTGTCTCAGTACCGGATGCTGGGGGACAGATCCTGTTCTCGGCCTGGGATTACGCCAAAAAACGGGCGGCAGAATTGTGCCCGCTCACTGGTGAGGCGTAAATTCGGCCGCTTCTTCGGGCTTTACATAAAACAGCACTACTCTCCCAAAACAGTGGAGTTTTGGATGTTTTTTGTGGGCGAAGCCCACAAAAAACATCCAACTTTCCCTCGCTTGTTGAGATGATACAAACAGCGGAATATTATCCGATTCTTTTGGGGTTTCGTCCGAGCGATTCGACCTGATCATTGCTATAGTATAGGGGTAATTCAATTACTGGCAGTTTCTCAATCCTTTGTAGTTTGATAAGGAGACGATATGGCGAATGCAGGCATGACTCAATCCATTGGGGCGTCGAAAACGCCCGCCTGGGTCAGACAATGGTTCGGAGCCGAAACCCTGACGGCCTGGCTGTTTATTTTGCCAAGCCTGATTGGCTTTGTGACCTTTTATGCGGTACCCATGCTGCGAGGTGTATTTTACAGTTTCACGGATTGGAATATGTTGAAGGATCCCAATCTGATTGGGTTAGGGAATTACACCAAGCTTTTTGCTGATAAGCAGTTTTGGCGTTCGCTTCAGGTGACGGGCTATTATGTGCTGCTGAACATCCCGATCCAGACGGTACTGGCTGTTCTGCTGGCGGTTATGATGGAACGGGTGGTCAAGTCTACCTGGGTACGCAGTATTTTTATTTTGCCCTGGCTCCTGCCCCCGGTGACGGTTGCCATGGTCTGGGTCTGGCTGTTGAACCCAGGGATGGGTATGTTTGGGATTGCTTTCAAGGCGCTTGGGCTGCCGCCGCTGTCCTTTTTGGGTTCGCCCGATCAGGCGATGCCGTCAATTGCCATGATTAATATCTGGCAGTACACCGGAAATGCTGCCTTGCTCATTTTTGCCGGTTTGCAGACCATTCCAAAAGAAGTTTACGAAGCCGCCTCGATTGATGGCGCCAACGATGCCGAGCAGTTCTGGTGGATCACCATTCCCTTACTCCGCCCGGTGCTGGTCTTTGTACTGGTAACCACTGTGATTGGCTCCTTCCAGGTGTTCGATACAGTGGCAGTCACCACCAAGGGCGGCCCGGTCGATGCCACCCGGGTTATCCTCTGGTATATCTATGAATACGCCTTCAGCCGCTTCAAAATGGGCTATGCCACAGCTATTTCGATGGTGGTCTTCGCCATTCTGATGGTGATTACATTTATTCAGATGCGTGTCTTACGCGCCGACTCATCAGACCTGGCATAGTACGGAGGTAAAAATGACAGACCATACCCTTTCTCGTACATACTCGGCGAAGAAGTCGCCCATCGGAAAATATATCGCCTGGTTTTTTGTCGGCATGGCAATCTTCATTACCCTGCTGCCGTTCTGGTGGGTTATCCGGACTGCCTTTTCGGCTCAGAAGAGTGTGATTGCCAACCCTGAATCATTCCTGCCAGTTGACTTTACTACGGTCAACTTTGCCCGGGTGCTTGGGCTGGTTGATCAGGCAACTTCTATCGCGGCTGGGGGTTCGGGCCAGACGATCAATTTTATGCTCTTTCTGCGCAATTCGCTGATTGTGACCATTACCGTGGTGGTTGGGCAGACGTTCTTCAGTTCAATGGCTGCCTACGCCTTTGCTCGTTTGCGCTTTCCGCTCAGAGATCAGATCTTCTTTCTTTATCTCAGCGCTCTGATGATCCCCGGGATTGTCACGCTGATCCCGAATTACCTGCTGATCCATCGAGAGTTGGAGTGGAGCAACACCTTCCTGGGGATTGTGGCGCCATCGCTTCTCATGTCTCCATTTGCTGTATTCTTTATGCGCCAGTTTTTCCTTGGCATCAACCACGAAGTTGAGGAAGCCGCCAGCCTGGATGGGGCGAGTTTTTTCACCATTTACTGGCGCATCATTATGCCGATCAGCGGGCCGGCAATTGCCACCCTGGCGATCTTGACCTTCGTAGGTACCTGGAATTCGTATTTCTGGCCTTTCCTGGTCGGCAATGATGAAAGTGTGCGTGTGCTGACGGTCGCCCTGGCTGTCTTCAAATCGCAGACTCCGCAGGGCGCCCCGGATTGGACTGGCTTGATGGCAGCCACCCTCCTGAGCATCTTGCCGACGGTTCTTGTCTTCCTGGCTATGGGCCGGCGCGTGGTGAACTCCATCCAGTTCACTGGCTTCAAATAATCTCCTGATTTTTTTTCAGGCACTTGCAGTAAATCATTCACCTTGTGATAAAGGAGGTGGTCGTTTATCTTGTCATATGGTCAGGTTTGTGAAATGGATTGCATGAAGATCAAATTTAAACAATCTTTTGGAGAAGAATCGAATGAATAAGAAAAATCACTTGTTTGCCCTGCTCAGTCTGCTCATTGCTGTGTCAATGATCCTGAGCGCCTGCGCCAGCAGCGCAGCAACCACCGAAGCTCCCGCCGCAACGGAAGCCCCCGCCGAAGTTCAAGCGCCGGCCGCAACTGAAGCTCCTGCTCAGCCTGCCGCTGCCGACGCGGTCACCATCCGCTACGTCATGTGGGACTCCAACCAACTCGCTCCTTACCAGGCCTGTGCGGCAGCCTTCACAGCCAAAAACCCCAACATCATTGTCAATGTAGAACAGCAAGGTTGGGATGATTATTGGAATGCGATTGGCACCGGTTTTGTCAGCGGGGATGCACCCGATGTCTTCACCGATCACCTCGCCAAGTTCCCCGAATTTGCCGTCAATGAGCAGATTATGGATCTTCAGGCTTTTGTTGACCGCGATGGTGTTGACACCAGCGTCTATCTGCCTGGCCTCGCTGACCTGTGGGTGCGCGAAGGCAAGCGCTTCGGTCTGCCCAAGGACTGGGACACGATTGCCGTCTTCTATAACAAGGATATGTTCGAAAAGGCTGGCATTGATACCGCTATCATGAAAGACTGGACCTGGAACGCCCAGGACGGCGGTACCTTCGAAGAAGTCGTTGCCAAGCTGACCCTCGATGATCAGGGCCGCAATGGTCTTGACCCCGCTTTTGACAAGACCAAGGTCGTGCAGTATGGTTTCATTCACCAGGGCGCCGGCGGCTTCTCTGGTCAGACCCAGTGGTCCATGTTCGCAGCCAGCAATGGCTTCAAGTTCACCGATGGTCCCTGGACCACCAAGTATTACTATGACGATCCCAAGCTGGCTGAAACTCTGGCCTGGTACCGCAGTTTGATCGAAAAAGGCTATGCCCCGACCGTTGAAACCCTGACCGGCGTTGGCGGCGACTCTTACTTCATCGCCGGCAACGGTGCAATGACCACCGAAGGCTCCTGGCAGGTTGGGTACTTCCTCACCAGCGCCAGCTTTAAGGTTGGTTTCGGCGCTCTGCCGATCGGTCCCGCAGGCCGCAAGTCCATGTTCAATGGTCTGGCTGACTCGATCTATGTTGGTACCAAGCACCCCGAAGAAGCCTGGCAGTGGGTCAAGTTTGCAGCTTCTCAAGAATGCGCTGACATCGTTGGAACCAGCGGTGTTGTCTTCCCCGCCCAGCAGTCTGGGGTTGAACTGAACATCAAGACCCGCGCCGATGCCGGGGTGGATGTTTCGGCCTTCACCGATCTGGCTCTCGATCCAAACGGCACCTTCCTCTTCCCAATCACCGATCACGGCGCCGATATCTCCAATATCATGGGCCCGGTCATGGACAGCATCCTGCTCGGCGAAACCACCGATATTGCGGCTGCCCTGGCTGAAGCAAATGCACAGGTTAATGATCTTTTCAAATAACCCTGTCTGGATTATCGTGTAAGTTTCGGATGGTATAACCCTTGTGAGCATCGAGTCGCCTGATCAAAAAGGAAGGTTCGATGCTCACAAGCTATGTTCACCTGAGGAATGCTGTATGTTGCTGGCGTCAAAACACTGGAAAGACCTGATAAGGTTCATCTTGTTGCTGCTTGTTGCGGGCTGCAGCCCGGTCTCTTTCGCCGCCAATCCGGGCTATGTTTCGGAAAGCGGCCAATTCCTCACCCCCGTTTCACTGGTTTCTGCGCCTGTCCAACAGTCTGCTACACCCTGTACCGGCGGTTTTGTCTCTCAGACCCTCGACCACATCACTACCCCCAGTACACCTGAAATTCATCAGTTTGAAAGCAACGGCACCGGAGTGGCGATTAATGACCTCAATCGGGATGGTCTGCTGGATATTGTGCTGGCCAATTTGAAAGGTCCATCTTCCATCTTTTGGAACCAGGGCGGCTTTGTTTTTGAGAAACAGGCGCTTCAAGATATGGGGGCGCGGGCGGTTAACATTGTGGATGTGGATGGCGATGGCTGGCAGGATATCATCTTTACCCATATTACAGTCGGGCCCAGCTACTGGCATAACACCGCATCTCTTGATGCAGCCGGTAAGGCCATCTTCAAACACAGTTATCTGCCGCATGTCACCCATTTTGCTCATTCCATGGCCTGGGCTGACCTGAACGGCGACAACACCCTCGACCTGGTTACCGGATCGTACGATGCCGAACTCAACCAGATTCCAGGCGGGGCTTTCCTGTTTACCGATGGAGCGGGCGTATATTTGTATACACAGGAAGCCGGAGATTTCCGGTCTGCCCGGCTGGCCAAAAATTCGCAGGCGCTCGCCATCGCCCTTCTGGACATTAACCAGGATGGGCAGACGGATATTCTGGTGGGCAATGACTTTGACACCCCCGACCAGGCCTGGGTGAATTCGCAGTCTGGCTGGCAAAATGCCGTGCCATTTGCCCGCACCAGCCAGCACACCATGAGTTACGACTGGGGCGACATTGATAACAACGGCAGCTATGAGTTTTTCGCTACCGATATGAACCCGTATCAGGTGGATCTTGATCAGCTTGCCCAGTGGGTACCGATGATGCGTGAAATGCCGCACCGGCTGTCCAATACAGATGTCCAGCGTCCCCAGAATGTTTTACAGGTTCTGGGTGGTGATCGCAGGTATCAGGATGAGGCAGGTACCCGGGGCGTGTTGGCCAGCGGGTGGAGCTGGTCTGGCAAATTTGGCGACTTGAATAATGATGGCTTTCTCGATTTGTATGTCGTCAATGGGATGATCGATGTCGAGCTGTTTTCTTACCTGCCCGGCGGTGAATTGGTGGAGGCGAACCAGGCCTTTGTAAACTTGAAAAACGGCTCATTTGCACCTGCGCCTGCCTGGGAACTGGATGATCAGGCCAGCGGGCGCGGTATGGGGCTGGCTGACCTCAACAACGATGGACGTCTGGATGTTGTGGTCAATAACCTGCGCTCGCCGGCGCTTATTTTCCAGAACCAGATTTGCGAAGGGGCCAGTTTGCAGGTGGAATTGAACTGGCCGGACAGTAACAATACGGCTGCGATTGGCGCTCAACTGCGACTTTATACCAGCGCGGGAGTCTTGCAGCGTGATGTGCGTTCTGGCAGCGGTTACCTATCCGGCGACCCGGCACGAATTCATTTTGGATTCCCAACGGATGCCGCCCTGTCCCGGCTGGAGATTTTGTGGCCCGATGGACAGGTCACCCAGGTCGATAACCTTGCGGCCAACAATCTGGTTAAAATACAGCGATGAAAAAAATTGGATCGTTGATGCCGGTGATTTTGATCGTGGCTGGGCTGGCATTTTATTTTTTACAGCGTCCGCATGCGTTTTATGGTGACGCTGTACAGCCTCCGGTTACTGTACAAGACTTCACCCTGGCTGGTGTCGAGGGCCCGGTTTCACTGCACGATTTCCGCGGGAAGCTGGTAATTCTCTTCTTTGGGTACACCTACTGCCCCGATGTTTGCCCATCCACCCTGGTCACTCTGGGGCAGGCAATGCAGCAGCTCGGTCCATTGGCAGACTCTGTTCAGGTGGTTATGGTCTCTGTGGATCCCGACCGCGATACGCCCGAGGTGCTTGCCAATTATGTCGCCAATTTTGACCCAGCATTCGCAGGCATTACAGGTACAAAAGACCAGATTGACCGGATCGCTGCGGCCAACGATGTATTTTATGAGATTAAGCCCGGCAGTTCGCCTGATGATTATTTGATCAGCCATACGGCTTCTTTGTTGGTGTTGGATGCCGATTCAAACCTTGTTTTACTGATTCCTTTTGGCAACACACCAGCTCAAATTGCCGATGATTTAAAGTATTTGCTGAAGTAGCAGTTTGTTTACTGGGAAGGACATTTATGAGCACACAAATCATCTCTGCCGGACCGCCAGCTTTTCCAATCTGGCATCTACTCAACCCCCGCCAGCGAACTTTAAAGGTCCTTTCGATTTTTGTGACTGTGTTTACCGTTGGCATCTTCGGAGTTGTAACCCAGGGTTGGCAAATCTGGCAGGTTACGGCGGGGATTTTGATGGTCATGTTTTTTGCGCTGTTGGGGAAATGGCGGGATGACCTGCGGGAGTACGGCCCGGCGGCTATGACACTTGGGATTTTGTTGATGGCCCAGGGCTTTCATATGGTGGAGCACCTGGCGCAGTGGTTTCAATACTATATTTTGAATTACACCATGCAAAATTCAGTCGGGCTGCTTTCGCCTGCCAATAGTGAGTGGGTTCATTTCACCTGGAATTGGGCGGTATTAATCATCATTGGCGTTCTCGTTGCCCTGGGGATGCGCAACAGTTGGGGCTGGGCGCTGCTGATCTATGCCGCTGCGCATACAACCGATCACACTTACCTGCTTTTTCGCTTTTTGGAAATGACCGAAAAATTGAAAGCGCTGTGTGGAGAACCTATCTCGGCCCAGGGGTTGGCGGGTATCGTCGGGCAGGGGGGCTGGCTGGCGCAAAGTGATCTTACCCGCGGCTCTATTCTCTCCCGTCTGCCGGGGCTGACAACAGCCAACCGGCTGGATGTCCATTTCTGGTGGAATATGGGTGAAACCATTTTGCTGCTTTTGGCCGCCCACACCTTCCTTCAAATGGTGTTCTCTCGTTTGCAATCAACCAATCAAGCCAAACAATCATCTGGATAAAAACGCATGCCAATTTACACTTCTCCCACAAGCTGGATCATTGAAACCAACAACACCGGTTATGCCATTGGACTGAATAAGGCTGGCTTTCTTGCCCAGCGCTACTGGCGGGGAAGGCTGCCTTTTACCGCCGATTACCCTGCCGCAGTCAACCCGCCCGAGCGCTCCTCTTTTGATATGCCCCCGCATTATGTTCCAGAGGAGTATCCGGGCTACAGCGCTCTGCGCTATATCGATCCTGCCCTCAAGATCACTTTTGCCGATGGTGTGCGCGACCTGGTCCTGTCCTATCAGGGCTTTTCCACACCTGCGGCGCCCTGGCCCGAACTTGCCCTGCACCTCCAGGACGCCGATTACCCTCTGCGGGTCACCCTGCATTACCGCGCCTATGAGGAGTATGATCTGATTGCCCGCTGGATTACGATCGAAAATCAAGGGGAAGCCCCTGTCTTGATTGAGCGTGCCCTGTCGGCCAAATGGACACTGCCGCCTGGTGATGACTACTTCTTCAACCATATGTATGGGCGGCATCTGAACGAATATAACCTGAAACGTGAAGCGCTGACGCCCGGGTTGAAGACGATTGAAAGCCGCCGCCTGACCACCAGTCATCATCATACCCCCTGGTTTGGGATTGAGCGCAACGCCACAGAAGATTCGGGTGAGGTCTGGTTTGGCACACTTGCCTGGAGTGGCAACTGGAAGATCACCACAGAGGTGACCGAGTTTGATTCCACCCGGGTGAGTATCGGGATTAACGATTGGGATTTTGCCTGGAGACTCAATCCGGCAGAAACCTTTGTTACGCCGGAGGCCATCTCGGGGTATGTGAAGGACGGTTTTGGGGCGGCCAGCCGCCGGATGCACGATTTTATCCGTGACAACTTGCTGCCGCACAAACGGCACACACGCAAGGTGCTGTATAACTCATGGGAGGCCACGACGTTTAATGTGGATGAGGCATCGCAAACAGCACTGGCTGAAATCGCTGCCAAAATGGGGATTGAATTATTTGTGATGGATGACGGCTGGTTTCATGGCAGACTGACCGACAATGCTGGTTTGGGCGATTGGTGGCCCGACGAGAAAAAATTTCCAAATGGTCTGGGCGGCCTGATCAAAAAGGTCAACACCCTCGGCATGGATTTTGGCCTGTGGGTGGAGCCTGAAATGGTCAACCCGGACAGCGATCTGTACCGCGCCCATCCAGATTGGGTCATTCACTTTCCCACTCGGAAGCGGACAGAGGCTCGCCAGCAGTTGATCTTGAATTTGGGGCGCACCGATGTGCAGGAACATATCCTGGATTTCTTAACCACCTTGCTCAATCAAAACAACATCCGTTTTATCAAATGGGATATGAACCGCAATGTCAGCGAACCAGGCTGGAGCGGCGCACCTGGCGATCAGCGTGAGCTGTGGGTGCGCTATGTGCAGGGTTTGTATCGGGTTTGGGAGACACTCCGCCAGCGCTTCCCGGATGTCATCTGGCAGAGCTGCTCGGGCGGCGGCGGACGCGCAGATTTGGGAATCTTGAAGTTTACGGACCAGATCTGGGTTTCGGATAACACCGAGGCTACAGCCCGCCTTTCCATTCAGGAGGGATTTTCTCAGTTTTTGCCTGCTAATACGATGGAAGCCTGGGTTACAGATTGGGGTAGAGACCTGGTGCCGCTTGAATTTCGTTTTCATGTCAGCATGTGCGGGTCGCTTGGGGTGGGTGGTAATCTGAATGAATGGAATCAGGCTGACCGTGAACTGGCGGCTGCCTGCATTGGGCTGTATAAAGAGATCCGGTCTGTGATCCAATTTGGCGACCAGTATCGTTTGCTCTCACCACAAAAGGGCAGGTATTCAGCAGTGCAGTATGTGGACAAAAAGCAGGCTGAGGCCGTCTTGTTTGTTTTTCGGGTTCATCTTACCGACCCGGCGAACCTGCCGGTCATTTACTTGCGTGGTCTGCATCCGACCCATCTTTATCAGGTGGATGGGTTTCATGAGCCGCGCTCTGGGGCGAGTTGGATGGAAGCCGGACTGCAGGTGGAGCTGAGGAATTTACAGAGCAAGGTGCTGCGTATCCGCCGGGTAACTTAGCCTGTCGGACGCGCCTGCTGGCGGAAAGCGCGAGGCGAACAGGCGCAGTACTTGTTAAATACCCGCCCGAAATAGCTGAAGTCTTCAAACCCCACCCGAAGCGAAATTTCGGTGATGGGTACTGTGGTAGTATGGAGCAGTTCTTTGGCTTTGGAAACCCGATAGCGGTTGAGGTAGTCCCACAGAGCCACGCCCATCTCTTCACGGAATATCTGGCTGAGATAATTTTTGCTGACCCCGACTTCGTGGGCGATGTCGGGCAGGGTGAAGGTCCGGTCATAGTTTTGCTGGATAAAAACCAGGGCGCGTTTGACCAGTTCGCTGGTGGCGGAAGGTAGAGCGTCATTGCCACTCAGTGTCTGGGTCAGGCGGGTGGAGATTTCTTCTGGCGTCAGCACATCTTTGGGCTGGAATACGACCCGGTCATAGTTCAGGCGTTTGACGTCTTTGTAAGAGAGCATTTGACCGCTCATCACCAGGACGGGCACCACGGCGGTGCGGCTCTGAGAGCGGATTACCTCCAGCACTTTAAAGCCATCAACTTCTGGCATCATCAAATCCAGGAGGATCATGCTGGGGGTTTCGCTGGAAAGGTAGCGCAGTGCTTCGGCGCCGCCAGGCAGGCTGACGATCTGGTAATCGGGCAGATCTTTGACCAGGATGGCCTCGTACATCTGACGGGCGATTGGATCGTCATCAACGATTAATATACTGCCGCCGCGCCGGGACGGCTGCATGGCATGGATGAATTTCAGAAGTGTGTTTGCCTGAACAGGTTTCATGAGGACATTGGTCATCATGGTTTCAATTCGTTTGTCCGGCGCTTCGTCACTGCTTAACAGCAGGAATGGTAGTTGACACAAATGCGGATGATAGCGCAGCGTCTGGATGAGCGACCAATCACCCGGGCTGGCATGTTCAATGTCCCAGGCGATGATGTGCGGCTCCACCTGGCTCAGTAAATTGGCTAACCCATCTGAATTATGCAGATAGACTGGCTGCAGGTTTTGGCGTTCGCATAAGCGGGCCAGTGCTGGTGAGATATTCTGCTGGTGGGAAATCAGCAGCGCAACTGGTTCAGCGTTCGGATTGAACACAGCGGGCAACTTTTCTTCTGATAGATTTGGCAGCGGCAGATAGATATGGAAGGTACTGCCCTGCCCTGCCTGACTGTCGAGCGAGAGTGAACCGCCGTGTAAAGCAACCAATCTGCGGGTGATACTCAGACCCAGTCCGATACCTTCGGGTCTTTGGCCCGCGTTTTGGGCGGTGAAGAAGGGTTCGAAGATCTTTTCCTGGGCATCGGCTGGGATACCATGGCCGGTGTCTTTGACCCAGACATGTAGATGCGGCAGAGAGATATCTGCACCCAGGGTGATTTCACCGCTTTGGGTGAATTTCCGGGCATTACTGAGCAGGTTGAGCAAAATTTGGCGAATGCGCAAAGGATCCACATGGATGGACGGTAAATGATCCGGCAGGTCCAATCGCCAGGTTACGTCTGGGTTGTTGGTGGGTGAATCGGCTATGCTGTGAAAGGCTTCGGAGAACAGCTTGTTGGGATTGACGACCTCGATAAACAGATCCAGGGCATTAATTTCGGCGCGCGACAGGTCGAGCAAGTCATTGATCAGGCGGACGAGATGTTCACCGCTTTCCTGAATATGGAGCAGATCGGTCTGTAATTTCTGCGGCAGTTCAAACTGATAAGGGTTTGGTTTTGCCAGCGCCGACTGGCTGTAGCCGAGGATAATGTTTAACGGTGTCCGCAGTTCATGACTGACATTTGCAAGCAGGCGAGTTTTGAGATTGTCGGCCTGCTCGGCTCTGGTTTTTGCTCTCAGCGCTTCCTCGCTTAAATGGATCGCTTCCTGGTAAAGTTCTGCGTTCCGAATGGCGACGCCAAACTGGTCGGCGAGGGACTGCAGTCCAATCAGATCCTGGCGGGTGTGAAATTTAGCCTGGCTGCTTTTTAGATCGAGTAAATGGGTGATTTTTTCGCTAAAATGAACGGGGAGGATCAACCGGGAATAGTTTTTTTGCTGCTCACCAGGCGCTGCCAAAGGGGGCATTTTTTGCATATCCGGGATGAACAGGGGAGCGCCGCGGCGCAGAACATCCTTTAAGGGCGAATCTTCACTGATCTTTCGCCCAAGCTCTGCTTGCTGGCGGCTGGTGGCTGTTACCAGCAGGCCAAGCTCATCATCCCAACGGTATAACTGGACTTCATCGTAACCATAACTGGTCTTGATTAATTCTGCGATTTGCTGGGAAAGCATATCCAGATCCAGGATAGAGCCCACCCGACGGTTAATCTCAAGGCTTGTCTCAAGCTGGCGATAGCGTTCTTGCTCCATTTTGCGATTGGCGATAACCAGCCGGTTTGGCAGATCTGTGGTTGCGATCAGCTTTTCAGCCGAGACTTGAAGAACATTTTGCGGGGTAACGAGCCTGAGCCGGTATGGGTAATGGGCAGCGCTAATCTGGCCGCGGGATATGTTATACGCCAGGTTGACGGCATCTCGGCCCAGATCGATGCCAGAAGTTTCGATGGTGGCAGACATTGTGCCAGAGGCAATGGCTGCCAGGGCGAATGGGTCGCCATTGATGCCTACAATCTGGGTGGTTGGCGTCAAACAGCCTCGATCGCGGGCCGCATCGCGCGCAGCCACGGCGATCGTATCTGAAATCCCAAAAATTGCATTAAATGGGTCGGTAGTGTGGTTTTGCAGGTAACTGTCCACCGCGTTGTAAGCCATTGCTTGCAGCCAGCCGGAGGAGATGTGTTCAATATAAATTTGAGGAGAATCTGCCAGGGCACTCAAAAAGCCTTTGATCCTGCTTTGACCAAGTTCAGGCCGGCGAGAGGTTGGTTTGCCTCCGACCACGAGGATTTTTCCCTGCTGTTGCAATGTTTCTGCCAGATAGCTGCCGGCCATAAAGGCTGCATCGTACAACCCAATCGGTGAAAAAGAACGCGGGTTTTGAATATCTGTTTCGACGAGGTGGACGAGGGTTGAGCCTTCATCCAACAATCGCCTGGCAACATTGACCGGCATGCCGCAATCGAGCAAGATTTCGGGCTTAAGGATCAGAAGTTCTTCCAGGAGGGCGGCCTCTTGTTCTTCGGAGGGCTGCTCTGGCAGATTTTCATAAATTGTGAAGATATCAATCTGCAAACTTTGAGCCGCCTGGTAAGTGCCTTCCAGGACTTGAGCCCAGAAGGGGTCATTAAAGTCGCCTACCAGGATGCCAATCCGGACGTTGCTGCTGCGATCCATACTGTTTATTTTACTCTCAAACCCGGGTAACTTGCTGATTTGTTGATCCGATCTGTTGGGGTGCGTAAACGCCGAAGTCGGCTGTATCCTTTTGAGCTTGTCTGCATCTAATATTGGACTGGAAGTATCATCTCAACGGCCCACTCTATTGAGAAGGTACACAATATCTTAGCCCGACCGAATGTTATATCAAGAATGGAGTAATTGAATGAAAAAATTAATCTGGGTGGTTTTACTTGGTTTAATCCTGGCGGGATGTACCTCTGCGCCGACACAGACCCCGTTGAGTAACCCCGAGGGCATGGGGAATGGCATGGGCGGGGGCGGTATGATGCAGCGCCACCACGCTCAGATCCCTCAGGAATACGCCGCTCTGACCAGCTCGGTGGCGGCGGATGATGTCTCGCTGCAGCGAGGCGGGGAAATCTACGCCACACACTGCGCAAGCTGCCACGGCGACGGTGGTATGGGGGATGGTCCTTCTGGTGCAACCCTCGATCCTGCTCCCGCCGCTGTGGCGCACTCCAGCCAGATGATGGGTGACGATTATTTATTCTGGCGGATCAGCGAGGGTGGTGTCCCTTTTAGCACAGCGATGCCGGCCTGGAAGGATGTTCTGGAGGTTGAAGAACGCTGGGATGTGGTTAACTACATGCGTGCACTTGGCAGCGGTAAAGCCTTACCCGCCAGCCAGATGGGCGGCGCTCTGAACGATCCTGAACTGCGGGCAGCCCAGCAGGCTGAAATGCTCCAAAACGGTGTAAAACAGGGCGTAATCACTCAGGCGGAAGCCGACATTTTTGACAAGGTCCATACCGCGCTGGAGGAATACCAGACAAACCACTCCGAGGCTATTAAAAGTCTGGGAAGCACAGCCACAGAGCGCGAAGCCGCCATCCTGGCGAAATTGGTTGAAACCCAGGCCATTACTCAGGCAGAGGCTGACGGCTTCCGCCCGATCCATGACCGGTTGGGAGCTGCCGGTCTGATGCCCTGAAAGCGAGACTAAAACCGCTGGAGCGCCTTGTAGACTGCGTTCGTCCCAAAGACGATCGCGTCTGCCGGGACGCGCTCATCGGCGGCATGGATTACGCTGCTGAAGTTGAAATCGGCGGGAAGCTGGAGCGGTAAAAAGCCATAGCTTTGAATGCCCAGCATCGAGAAGAAGCGGGCATCGGTCACGCCGCTGAGCAGCAGCGGGATGGGGATACCGGTCGAGTCTTGTTCGGTCAGAATGCCGCCCAGGGTTTTGAAAAGCCCCATGTCGATCTGGGCGGGACCGGGTTCAAAGGCCAGGGTTTCAAATTCCACCTTTGGGCAAAGCTGACGCAGTTCGGCCAGAAACTCGGCTGGTTTGAAACCGGGCAGCATGCGCCCATCCAGTTCTACGGACACCTCGCCGGGGATGACATTGATTTTGGAGCTGCCGTGTAAGATCGTTGGACTGGCGGTATGGTGCAGGAGTGGGTCGAAGACCCGGCCGCGCTCTCCCAGCAGGTCGAGAAGGGAATCGGTGAGTGCCGGGTTAGCCAATTGGCCAAAGAGGACGCCCGCGGCGCCGCCCATGTGCCTGGAGATGGTTGAAATCATGTCCAGCGCAACCGGGGTTATGTGAACAGGCAGCCGGCGGGTGGTGAGTGTGCTCAACAGGCCGCCAAGGTTTGTCATGGCGCCGTAGCGCACAGGCAGCGAGGCGTGCCCGCCCTTGCCGCGCACGGTGGCTTTAATCCAGCAAATTTGTTTTTCTGCCACCTGGATGGGATAAAAGCGCTTGCCCCCGATTGCCAGGGTGAACCCGCCAAATTCTCCCAGGGCGTAATGCACTCCCGAGAAAATCTCAGGATGGTCCTGAACCAGGAATTTTGCGCCAAAATCACCGCCGGCCTCCTCATCGCTGACCACTGCCAGGATCACATCGCCGGGAAGAGGCGTTTTCTCCAGATGGGCCTGCAAAAAGGCACTGACCAGCATGGCAACGCCGCCTTTCATATCCAGCGCGCCGCGCCCCCAGATGTAACCATCGACCAGCGCTCCGGAAAAGGGCGGGTGGGTCCAGTTTTGCTTTTCGGTGGTGACCACATCCACATGCCCGTACAGCAGCAGGGGAGCACTCTGACCCTGCCCCTTTAAGCGCGCCACCAGGTTGGGACGCTCTGGTGTTTTGGCATAGATTTCAGACGCAATCCCGGCTTCACTGAGCAGAGAACGAATGTATTCGATGCAAGCACGCTCATTGCCAGGGGGATTGGTGGTGTCAAATTGGAGCAGTTTTTGCAGGATGGTTACAGGATTGGGCGTGGGGATCTGATTGGGCATAGTCGCTCCTCAGCGAAAGTTTGCTTAATTACCGTCAGTTCGGATAAGAGATTTTTGGGTGTTTTTTGGGTGGCGTAGCCACCCAAAAAACACCCAAAATAACTCTTTTCGAACTAACCCGAACTGACGTTAATTATAATCCCAATGACACTTCGCACTTCCAAAATCCATGTCACCAATTGCTGCAAGCTGCATCTAATGATTAGTGATCGATATTCAATCATACAAAAAACAATTTCATCAAGATTACACATAGGAGAATACAGCATGTTCAAAGTTAATGAAGCCAATTGGGATCGAATTGCCCGGGTCGTTTTGGGCGCAGTACTGCTTTATCTGGGCCTGGGCGGGGTAGTCGCCGGCACTCTGGGTATCGTTTTGGATGTCCTCGGTGCGATCTTCCTGCTGACGGGCCTTGTCGGCTTTTGCCCACTGTATACCATATTCAAGTTTAGCACCAAGAAATAATTTTTTGGACCAATACCCTCTCATGGATCTGTCTGGAGAGCGATAAAAGTCCAGCGCTGTGTTGAGAGGGTGAACCGTAAGGCTGTTTTCAGGAGGGTGAGCGTCTGCTCGCCCTCTTTTTGTAAGCGGAAAGGTTTCGATGAATAAAAACGAATTTTTAGAAAAATTGAATGCAAACCCGCGCCCGGTTGTGATTGATTTTTGGGCTGTATGGTGCGGTCCCTGCCGGGCTATTGAACCTGCGTTAAAGGTCCTCGAGAGTGAGTATGCCGGACGGGTGGATCTGTGGAAAATCAATGCCGACGAGCACCCCGACCTGCTGCGGGAATTGAATGTCTTTGGGATTCCCACCCTGCTTGCGTTTCGCCAGGCTCGCGAGACAGGCCGCCGGACGGGCGCTGCCTCGAAGGAAGCCCTGGCAGGTTTGTTTGAATCGGCGCTGTCAGGCGAAAAGCCGCAGGCAGTTGGCCCGGCGCCGCTGGATCGCTGGCTGCGGCTGGCAGCCGGGGCGGCGCTGATTGTGATCGGCCTCCAGAACCAATCGACATTGTTGACGATTGGGCTGGCATCGCTGGGGGCGCTGGTTTTATTCAGCGCGGTGTATGACCGCTGCCCGATCTATAAGGCTGTTTCGGCGCGCTTGAGCGCCTGGCTGACCGGGCAGCGGTAGTCAGCGCCTGGATTCGGGCCTGTTGTTTACTGCGGGGGCGGCACGAGTCAGCGCCCGGCGAGCAGATGCTCTAATTCTTCCCAGCGTTGGTATGCCAGCGCCAGAGTCTCTTCCAGGTCGTGGGCAGCCTGGACAGCCCGAGCAATTTGCTCGCTGTCGCGCTGGTAGAAGGCAGGTGAAGCCATTTCGCCAGCCAGGCGCGCCTGATCAGCTTCGAGTTTTTCGATCCGTTCGGGCATTTCGGCCAGCTCTTTTTTTTGAGCTTCCAACTGGCGCTGTTCCTGGTAGCTGAGTTTCCTGGGAGCGCTGCTTTCGGCTCTGGAAGCGGCAGGCTGAACCGGGAGGGCCGGTTTTGCGCCGGGCTCAGGCCGGGTGGGGGCTGCGAGGACCGGGCTGCGCTGCCAGTCATCATAGCCGCCGACATATTCCCGCACCTGCCCATCTGCTTCCAAAACCAGGGTGCTGGTGACCAGGTTGTTCAAAAAGGTGCGGTCATGGCTGACCAGCAGCAGGGTTCCTTCAAATTCCATCAGCCGGTCTTCCAGCAGTTCCAGGGTTTCAATGTCCAGGTCATTGGTAGGTTCGTCCATTACCAGCAGGTTGGTAGGTTGGGCGAACAGCCGCGCCAGGAGCAGCCGGTTGCGTTCACCGCCGGAGAGCGCACTGATGGGCGCACGCACCCGGTCGGGGGAAAAGAGAAAGTCTTCCAGGTAGCCGATCAGGTTGCGGGTTCTGCCGTTGATCACGACGGTGTCGCTGCCCTGCCCAACATTATCCAGCACCGACTGGTTTTCATCCAACTGGGTTCGCAGCTGATCAAAATAAGCAATTTCAAGGTTGACCCCATGCCGGATTTCACCCGATTGGGGGGCAAGCTGGCCCAGCAGGATGCGCAGCAGGGTGGTTTTGCCCGAGCCGTTTGGCCCCACAATCCCGACCTTGTCGCCGCGTAGGATGGTTGTGGAGAAATCGCGCAGTAAAAAGCGCGCCTCTGGGTCTGCCGGGTTGTTGTAGGTGTAGCTGATGCCGGCTGCTTCCAGCACCAGCCGGCCGGAGCGCCTGGCCTCTTGAACCTGCAGGTTCACTTTGCCTGGGTGTTCGATCCGTTCACGCCGGGTTTCACGCAGTCTTTTCAGCGCCCGGACCCGGCCTTCGTTGCGGGTGCGGCGGGCTTCAATGCCGCGTCGGATCCACTGTTCTTCCTGGGCCAGTTTTTTGTCAAACAGGGCGTTCTGGCTGGATTCGGCCGCCACCATCGCCTCTTTGCGCTGGACAAAAACGGTATAGCTGCAGTCCCAATCGAAGAGCCGGCTGCGGTCAAGCTCAATGATCCGGCGGGCCATTTTTTGCAAAAAGGTGCGGTCGTGGGTGACAAAGAGCAGGGTCCCGTTCCAGCGCTGCAGAAAATCTTCCAGCCAGTTGATGGCCTGGATATCGAGGTGGTTGGTCGGTTCATCCAGGAGCAAGAGGTGCGGTTCACGCACCAGCCCGCGCGCTAGCAGAACCCGCCGCTTCATCCCGGCTGAAAGCCGTTCGAACTGGGCATCTGGGTCTAAATCCATGCGCGAAAGCGTCATCTCAACCTGGAGCTGACGCTGCCAGCCTTCTTCACTGGCTGCCCTGGGCAGGGTTTCGGTCAGCCCGCCGGCGACGATGCTGCTGACACTGCCAGTCAGGCCCTGAGGCACTTCCTGGGCCAGAAAGCCAATCCGCAGGTTTTGCTGGCGCGCAACCTGGCCGCCATCGGTCGGAATTTCACCCAGCAGCAGCTTGAGCAGGGAAGATTTGCCGGCGCCGTTGCGTCCAAGCAAACCGATCATTTCGCCCTGTTCGATTTGGAGATTGACCTGATCGAGCAGCAGCGCCCCGCCGAAGCCCAGGCTGACATCTTGAAGACTGATAAGCGCCATATCGTTAATGCTGCGGGTTTGAAAGTGGAATGTTCTGCGTGGTTTCGACCTGCCACTGCCGCAGTTCAGGGCGCAGGAAGAGCATGCCCAATCCTGCCAGCGCCAGCATAAACCCATTGACGGCGATGATGGCCGCCACACCGAATTTTTCGGATGTCCCTCCGACCAGCATGGCGGAGATTGGCTGCAAGCCGAAACTGACCATGGTGAAAAGGCTGAGTATGCGGGCCCGAATGGCACCAGGAGTTAGAATCTGAATCAGGCCCATCGCCATAGCGATTACCAGCGGCATGCTCATGCTGAGGGCAAACATGCAGAGCATGGCCAGAGGCAGCCAGCGCGTAAAAGAGAGCATGAATATCCAACTGCCAGCCCAAAGAATAGCCAGGCACATCACCAGTCCCGGCCGCCGCCGGCTTTGGGCAAAGGGCATTATGATGACCACACTGGTCAGAGCGCCTGCGCCTGAGGCGGCTAACAGGCTCCCCAGTGTGGCGGCGTCGCCATTTAGTATGTCGGCTGCAAATGCTGGCATAATGGTGAAAACAGAAAAAGCCAGCAGGGTGACAAAGATGCTCAGGGTCAGCAAGTCTTGAATCCGCGGCTGGCGGCGTAAGAAGCGCATACCTTCCCACAGGTCGCGCCAGACCGAAGTATTGGTCCTGGTATAGCGCACCTGGCTGGCCTGGACTGCCAACAGGCTGGCGATCACAGCCAGAAAGCTGATCCCATTCAGCCAGAATGCTGTGGCTGTTCCCCAACTGGCGATGACCCAACCGGCCAGGGCCGGGCCGATCATGCGGCTGACCTGCAGGAACATGGCATTCATGTTGACTGCTTTGCGCACTTCGCCCATCCCGGCCAGGTCACCAAGAAACGCCTGCTGGGTGGGGAAATCGAGCGCTGAAAAGATCCCCAGAAAGCCGCTGATGATGTAAACATGCCAGATCTGGATCATTTTGAGCTGAATCAACGCCGCCAGAATAAAGGCCAGCAGCATCATGCCAACTTGAGTTAAAATGAGCAGCCCGCGGCGGTTCAGCCGGTCTGCAATCACCCCTGCCCAGGGGCCGAGCAGCAGGGTTGGTAAAGCGCCAAGCATGGTGACAATCCCAAGAGCGGCTTCTGAATGACTGAGCTCCCATACCACCCAGCTCTGAGCTGTGACCTGCAGCCAGGTGCCAATTAATGAAATGGCCTGGCCAGACATGTATAAGCGAAAGTTGGGCAGCTTGAGCGGGGAAAAACCTGCAATAATTGTTCTTAACATAAGGTGGAATTATACATGATGAATTCCATCTATGTCGGCCGGGGTTTGGATTAATCTGGAGCGAATAAAAAGAGAGGGTGTTCTGGCATTTGCAGAACACCCTCTCTTTTATTTACAATCCGTAAATTTGGCCGTATTTGTTATGCAGATAGCGCATATAAGCTGCCGGGTCAATCTTTGAACCGGTAACCCGCTGAACCAGTTCCTGTGGTTCGAATTTGCGCCCATGGGTGTGGATCTTGGTTCTCAGCCAGTTGAGGAGTGTTTCAAACTTGCCAGCCCGGATTTGTTCGTCCAGATCGGGCAGGTCCTGGTTGATTTTCTCCCAGAGCTGAGCAGAAACCAGATTGCCCAAAGCATAGGTGGAGAAATAGCCGAAGCCGCCAAATGCCCAGTGAATGTCTTGCAGCACGCCGCGCACATCGTTGGGTGGTGTGACGCCCAGATAGTCTTTCATTCTGGCATTCCAGGCAGCTGGGAGGTCTTTGACTGCCAGTTTGCCTTCGATCAGGTCGATTTCAATTTCCAGGCGGAGCATAATGTGCAGGTTGTAGGTGGCTTCGTCGGCTTCCACCCGGATCAGGCCAGGCTTAACTTTGTTGATCCCTTTGTAAAACGCACCCAGGGGCACATTGGTCAGTTGGCCGGGGAAGACTTCCTGCAGACGGGGATAAAAATGTTCCCAGAATGGCAAAGAACGCCCGACCAGGTTTTCCCACATCCGGCTCTGCGATTCGTGGACTGCCATCGATGCGCCGCCTTCCAGACCTGTCCGGTCGAGGGCCGGCGAGGCGCCTAAGCCGTACAGGGCATGACCACATTCATGCATGGTGCCGAAGAGCATTGAGCTGAGAAAATTGGGGTCAACCCGGGTGGTGATGCGGACATCATAAATGCTGCCGCCGTTGGTGAATGGGTGGGCCGACCGGTCTTGCCGGCCGCGGCTCCAGTCATAGCCAAATTTGGTGATGACTTCGACGCCAAAATCCCACTGCGCCTGCTCGTCGAAAGGCTGGTACAGGAAGGAATCATCAACCTGGGGTTTGCTGGCAATCGCTTTGATCAGTTCGACCTGCTGTGGGCGCAGGGCAGAGAAAATGTCGCGCACCTCCTGGGTTTTCATTCCTGGCTCGAAGTCGTCCAGGAGCGCATCGTAAGGGTGCGCCACTTCGGGGAAGAATGTGGCATACTGCCGGCGCAGGTCAACAATTTTTTCCAGATGCGGCTGGAAGACGCTGAAATCGGCTTTCTGGCGGGCTTCAATCCAACCCTGCTGCCCCATTGCCGTCACCTGGGCGAATTCGACCACAAAACTGGTTGGAACACAGGTGGCCTTGTGAAAATCCCGGGCTGTCACTTTGATCAGGCGGGCGTCATCTGAATCAGGGTCGAGACTCTCTCCGTAAGGCTTGAGATCTTCTAACAGTTTGCCAAGCTCTGGCGCGGTGGACAATTCCTGGATAACCCGACCGAGGGCTGCCTGTTGGTTGCCTCGGGCTTCGGCTGCGGCGGGCGGCATGTAAGTCTGTTGGTCCCAGCCCAAAAGGGCGGCCGCCTGACCAAGATCGGTAATTTCGGCCAGTTTCGTTTTCAACTGCTGCAATTTATCTTCCATAGCGTTAGGTTTGCTCCTGAATTATGTTGCGGGTTACTGGTATGGCGCATGATGATACGTTTTTGTAATACCAAAAGAGCCGTTATTTTTCATCAATGTTACCATTTATGTTACCATACAGTTCATTTCTTCGCTGTAATTTTGTGGATTGTCTGCCACAAACCACACTCTACGAGGAACAACACCCATAATGGAGGCTTAAATGACAACCTATAACAGCCTTGAATGGCTGCCCAACCAGACCCTGCGAATGCTCGACCAACGTCTGATTCCGCAAGCGATTGAATACCTGGAGACCCAGGATTACCAGCAGGTTGCCTTTATGATTCGGGATATGGTGGTGCGCGGCGCACCGGCAATTGGGGCTGCGGCCGGCTATGGGATGGCGCTGGCGGCTCTTCATACCTCCTGTGCAGATGCTCAGGAATTGAAGGCTGTTCTGGAAAGCGCTGGACAGGTTCTGAAAGATTCCCGGCCGACTGCAGTGAACCTGGCCTGGGCGGTTGATCGCTGCCTGGCTGCTGCGCGTTCTCCCCAGATCACGGATATCCCGGCCCTGCAGACAGCCATCCTGGCTGAGGCGAATGAGATTGCCGCCGAAGATATTCGCACCAACCGGGCTATGGGCCTGCATGCGCTCGAGATTTTGCCGGACCCGGTGACTTTTATCCATCACTGCAATACTGGCGCACTGGCAACCGTGGCCTATGGCACTGCGCTTGGCATTATCCGCACAGCCCATGAGCACGGCCGCAAAGTCTTTGTCTACGTGGATGAAACCCGCCCGCGCCTTCAGGGGGCGCGCCTGACCTCCTGGGAATTGACCCAATTGGGCATCCCGCATGCGATTATTGTGGATGGCGCATCGGGTTTTGTGATGAAACGCAAAAAAGTTGACCTGTGCGTGGTGGGCTGCGATCGGGTGGCGGCCAACGGCGATACGGCCAATAAGATCGGTACATACAATTTGGCTCTGGCAGCAAAAGCCCATGGGGTGCCCTTCTATATCGCCGGGCCCACCTCGACGATTGACCTGGCAATTGCCTCTGGAGATGAGATTCCGATTGAGGAACGCAGCGCCAGCGAGATTGTCCAGATTGGTGCAGAACGCTTTGCGCCGGATGGGGCTGCCGTGTTTAACCCGGCCTTCGATGTGACCCCGGCGGAGTATATTACCGGCATCATCACCGAAGCCGGGATTGCCTACCCGCCTTTCACCCAGAGCCTGCCGGCGATGGTTCTAAAAGCACGCGAGATGCACAAATCTCAGATATAGAAAAGTGGGGCTGTCCGCCCCTCAGGATATATTGAATTCTTGGGGTCCATCGACCACCACATGTGGTGGTCGATGGACCCCAAACCCATCTTTTCTATATCCTGGAGAAGCGTTCGATCAGAGCCTGCTGGTATTCTTTGGGCCGTTCCCAGTGAATTTCATGCCCGGCATCGAACCAGATCAATTCTTTGACCGGGGCTTGAATGGTTTCGAGCAGAGCTTTTGCTCCTGATGGGACGGTCAGCAGGTCCCACCGGCCGAGGAGAAAATAGACCGGGATTTTAAACTCCGTTCCCTCTTGATACAGGTCGATATTCTGGTTGCATTCTTCATAAGTCAGATTGATGGAGTGACCTTTGTTTTTGAGCCAGGCGAAGGCATCTGTAAAGGTATATTCTGAAGACAGGAGCAGCTCCCGCATAACCAGGTTCGAAATCTTGATGTACTTTGCATCACCGCCCAGAACTTCACTCCATTTGAAACGTACCAGCATGCCGCCAAAAGCTTCGTGCCCGGGCTCGACTGTGTGCAGGGTGCCTTTGACTTTGGGAACCTTTGTGTACGGCGGAGCGCCCAGTTCTAAAAGCTCCTGGATTGCCTGGGTGTTGTTGGCTGCCCGGGCAGCTTTAAGCGTTTCGGCATAGGCCAGGCTTTCACCCTGGCGCGACATCTGGCCCAATCCGGCAAAGGCTTTGTAGTATTCAGGATGGCGGACTGCCAGGATATAGCCCAGGGCGCTGCCCCAGGAATGACCGATCAGGAATATTTTGTCCCGCTGAAAACGCTGGCGCAGGTATTTTGTCACTTCCAAACCATCGGCAACAAACTGTTCTTTGTTGTAGGTAGCGTCCTCCGCCGGCTCCAGGCCGGTCAGGCCTGCCCCGCGTTGATCCCACTGCACGACCACAAAATGTTTTTCCAATTCTTTTTGGTAATTGCGCAGTACACCAATGTGGGCCGAGCCAGGGCCGCCGTGTAAAAACAGCAGCACTGGTTTCGATCTGTCCACGCCGCGGATCAACAGCCACTGCTTGATGCCGTTGACAGGGATAGTAATCAACTCGGCAATCGCGTTTTTGCCCGGGATTGAGGGTGTACGGCGCGGGGCAAAATACCGATAGGCCAGAAACCCCAAAACTGCCAGGATAACGACTGCGAAAAGCAAACCCAAAATCGTGATAAATGTGTTCATTGTTTTATTCCTGTTTGGCTTCGCCGCTCTGAACCGGGATGAGCGCCAGAAGCGCTAACAATTGTGCGCCAGCCATCACCAGCCAGATCATATTGTAATTGCTGCCTGCCATCTGGATCACCCAGCCGCCCAAGACCGGGCTGACAACGAAACCCAGGGTGCGGGCCACCTGCAAAATGGCGCTGTATGTCCCCAGAAATGCATCAGAAGGAGCTGAGTCCAACATCATCGGCTCCTGGGTGACCATGACCATCGCCCACGCTGCACCAAGCAGCGCCATCAAAGGCCAGATGAGGACGGGAGTGGCAAAAAAATAGACCAGCAGCGCCAGCGGCAGATAGAGCAGGATGCCCAGGGCCTGGGTGGATTTGCGTTTCAGCCAGCGGGTTGCAATGGCGCTGGCCGGGAAGCTAAACAGAATGAAGGCAGCCCCTCCCATGGCATAAACCAGGGATGAGTTACCCACACTGAGCCCGAGCACCCAGACGCCGTATGAACTGGTAAAGGCCTGCATCTGTCCAAAGGCGATGTAGGTAAAGAAGGTGTTTAAAACGAGCAGGATGGTGCTGCTGAGATAAGGGCGCGGCAGGTTCTTGAGCGCAGCCAGCATCTGGCGGGGTGAAATCTGGCTGGCTGCCCCTGTTCCCTCTTTGAGGATGGGCTCCTGGACAAAGGCTGCCGCTGCCAGGATCGCCGCTCCGGCCACCGCGGCTGCCACCCAGAAGGGCAGACCGGGCTGGATGCCGAACAGGGCTGCCGCTGCCAGCGCACCCACTATCCCGGCTGTCCCGCCGGCAATTCCACTGAGGGCGGCTGCGATGCCGCGATATTTGGAGGGCGTGATGTCGTAGAGCAAAACGGTAGCGGGTCCGCGCATGACAGACAGCGCCAACAGGAAAACAGCCAGATTCAGCAGGAAGAGAGGTAAACCAACCGATTGGCCGAGAAGCGGGATCAGGCTGAGGGTCAGCAGGATGACTGGCATCGGGAACAGGTACCAGGGCTTGCGGCGTCCCAGGCGGCTGCGAGTCGAGTCGCTCAGGACACCCACAACTGGGTTGATCACCAGTCCGATCAGGTTGCCGATGGTCAGGATCATGCCGGCGACCGCCGCGTTGAGACCAAAACCAGTCAGCCCGCCTGTCAGTGCTGTCTGGTCGGCCTGCAGCCAGAGGGGGACGTAGGTGTTGTACAATACCCAGACCAGCTCGGCGCTGGCAGGCACCAGCGCGGCGAGCAGCATTTGCTTCCAATTTGGCATTGCATTCTCCAGATTTGGTGCTGTCCAAAAAGTTCCTTTTTGAACAGCACCTGCTGTATATATTTGCTTCTTGTATATTCTCAAAAAAGTGGGGTGTTGGGTGTTTTTTGTGGGCGAAGCCCACAAAAAACACCCAACTTCCCCTGCTTATTGAGATGATACCGATTCTTGGGATACATCGACCACCACACGTGGTGGTCGATGTATCTCAAACTCCTCTTTTAAACAGCCTACTGTGCCAGGCCTAAAATTTACGCGACCATTCCTTTGGCCAGCGTTCCACCACGACTTTCTTCTGGGTGAAGAACTCGACGGCATCCATTCCCTGCCCATGCAGGTCGCCGAAGAAGGATTCTTTCCAGCCGCTGAAGGGGTAAAAGGCCATTGGGGCCGCCACACCGATATTGATCCCGATGTTGCCGGCATCCACCTCGTAGCGGAATTTGCGGGCGGCCGAACCGCTGGCCGTGAACAGACTGGCCTGGTTGCCGTATGCCTGGCTGTTGGCGAGTGCGATGGCTTCATCGATGGTGTTGACGTGCATTACGCCCAGAACAGGTCCAAAGATCTCGGTGCGCCAGAGCTCACTGCCAGGCTGCATGTCCATCAGGATGGTTGGACGGACAAACGTCCCGGCCTCATACCCTGGGATGACTGTCCCGCGCCCATCGACCGGGATGGATGCGCCTTCGGCTGCGCCCAGGCCGATCAGGCTTTCGATGCGCGCTTTGCTTTGCTGGTTGATGACGGCTCCCATCTGAACCCCGGCATCCAGCCCATAGCCCACCTTGCGGCTGGCGGCGGCATCGCAGATTGCTTCGTTGAAATCACGGCGGGCGTCACCCACCGTCACCGCCCAGGAAACTGCCAGGCAGCGCTGCCCGGCGCAGCCAAACGCCGAATCAGCGATGATTTTGACGGCCATATCCATATCGGCATCGGGCAGAACCACGACGGGATTTTTCGCCCCGCCCTGAGCCTGGGCGCGCTTGCCGTTGGCGGCAGACCGGCTGTAGACATATTTTGCTACGTTGGATGAACCGACAAAGGTTATGGCCCGAATCGCCGGATGATCCAGAATCCCATCCACAGCCTCCCGGGCGCCGTTCACCAGATTGATAACCCCGTTCGGGAAGCCGACCTGTTCGATCAGGCGGAAGATCAACTGCATGGTCATGGGCACCTTTTCGGAGGGCTTGAGGATGTAAGTGTTGCCACAAGCCAGGGCATAGGGCAAATACCAGAAAGGGATCATCCCGGGGAAGTTGAACGGGGCAATCGTGGCGCAAACCCCCACTGGCTGGCGCAGCATGATCTCGTCAATCCCAGGGGCGATATCTTCGCTGATCTCGCCTTTCGAAAGCATCGGGATGCCGCAGGCCACTTCCACGTTTTCAATGGCCCGCACCATTTCGGCTTTGGATTCCTCGAAGGTCTTGCCGCATTCGTTGGTGATGGTGCGGGCGATTTCGTCATTGTTGGCCTTGAGCAGATCGCGCAGCTTGAAGAGATACTGGACACGTTCCTGAGCCGGGGTGCGCCGCCAGGCTGGCAGGGCGTTTTGAGCGGCAGCGGCTGCCGCGTCTACGTCGGCGGCGCTGCAGAGCGGAGTCTGGGCAAGTACCGCGCCGGTTGCCGGGTTTAGTACGTTCACATACTCTGATACGGCTGGTTCGATCCATTGGCCGTTGATGTAATTGACAATTTTTTGCATAAGTTCATCCTGAATGACAAAACAAGAATCAATGTCATGTCAAACATGATTCTATAGTTTGTTTTGGGCGCTTTGCGCCCAAAACAAACTATAGATTGATGCTTGACAGACTAATCAGGGGATCGCTTTTCCAGAGTAATCCAGCGATCCCCTAAATTCGATTTGAGGTCAGCCTACCATTTTGTTTCTTCGGCCAATACCGGGCGAGCCTCGCCTGTGTTTCCTTTAAGCCGGAAAGAGAGCAGCAGGCCGAGCAGCGGGCCAACGATCAGGGCGATGAAAATCACCCGGAAGTTGTTGCCCGAGGCTTCGATTACACCGCCCCAGAAGGGCACGGAGATTACAGATGCAAGAGAAGTAATTGCTGCCATTGTGCCCAGCGTCACACCCATAACCTTTTTGGAGGGCACCATTTCGGTTGCCATGGGCAAGCACATCACATCCGTAATACCATTGGCAGCGCCGATCAGAATCAGGACGGGCAGCAGCAATGCCATGCTGTTAAGTGAGAACTGAACAATCGCCATGATGATGAAGAGCACCAGGGCAGCCCGCAGCATATTCTTGCGGCCGAAGCGGTTTGCCAGGAAACCCGCCGGGATGGCGGCAATCAGATAACCCACAAAGTAGATGGCTACATTCATGGCCGCGCTGCCTTCAGGTACGCCAAGTACGTTAATGATGTACGAGACCCCGAATGTTTCGAGGGCAGCCACGCCAAAGATGGCAAAGAACTTGACCAACGAGATCGTCAACAGGGCAGTCAGGTCAGCTTTGGGGAAAGTTTTCAGGCCGCTGAGCAGGTTGCCCAGGCCGCGCTCTTCTCCATCTTCGCCGCGATTCACCACTGCGTTGGCAGGCTCTTTGATAAACAGGGCATACAGTAAAACCACCAGCAGCAGGAACCCGCCGCCAACCCAAAAGGGCAGCCCGGGATGAATACTGTAGAGCATATTGCTGGTCATGAAGGTCGCTACAAACGCAATTCCGCCAAAAAAGGCGATGATGCTCCAGACCTGGGTTCGGGCGCCGGAAGGGACAAGCAGGAATTTCAAGCCATTTTCTGCGGGGAGTGCAAAGCTCCAGCTAAAGATCATGGCGGATGCAGTAACAATGGTCAGCAGGAAAAAAGGTATCAGAGCACTTAAATTGCCGCTTTGGTCGGCAGGTATGCTCAAAAAGCCGAATGGTAAAGCCAGATAGCAGACTGCCGCCAGCAGGCCGCCAATCACAACCATTCGCTTGCGGCTTTTGGCCCGGTCGCTGATGTTGCCGAAGATTGGTTGGAGCAGAACGATGCTCAGGTTATCCAGCGACATAATCAGGCCGGTAAGAAAGGCGCCCAACCCAAATCCGACTGCTTTTGATGCACCCATCTGATTGAAATCGGGATTTCCGGATTGGAAGATGACGGGAATATAGGAGTTATACGTTCCCCAGATGACAAACCAGGAAGCAAACCATAACCCGAAGATGATCGTGTATTTCCAATTGACACTGACTTTTGGAGCGGTTGTTGCAGACATGTGTTTTATCCTTTCAATCTGATCATGAGCGTTGGTATGTCACAATATGGCCAGGTGAGAATGTTCGCTGAGGTTCCTCAATAATTCGCTCCTTATTCTGTGCCTATTTGGGAGACCAGGGCGGCGGTACCCGGGCTGAAAAATCGGTCATCACTTCGACCACTGCTGGGAGATTGGCTGCCAGGGCGCTCTGGATGGCTGGCCCAATTTCTTCGGGCTTTTCCACCCGGATGCCAAAACAGCCCATATCCCTGGCGATTTGGGCAAAGCTGACCTGTTCGAAGCGGTACAGCTCGGTTGGGTCGCCGGGCCGGTCGCCGTACATCCTGTGGACATCTTCGATGCCCTGGCTGAAACCATTGTTGTTGTTAACCACCGTCACCGTATGAATGCGGCGGCGGCGGGCAGTTTCCAGTTCGGCGAAGTGGTACCAGAAGCCGCCATCTCCGGTGAAGCAGATCACGGGCCGGTCAGGAGCGGCGCATTTGGCGCCCAGGGAGGCCGGGAAGCCCCAACCCAACGATCCGGCAGCCCGGATGAAGGTCTGATTGGGACTGGTGATCTGGATCATGGTGGCGGCCCAGATTGCGGAGTAGCCCGTATCGGTTACCAGGATGCCATTTTCGGGCAGGGCATCGGTCAGTTCTTTGCAGATGCGCTCCGGGCGGATGGGGGCTGCAGTTGAGCTGCGCAGCGGTTGGACTTCCTGGTTCCACTCCTCAACCAACTGGTGTGTCCGTTGGATCCACTCCGGATTGCCAGCGGACGGCTGGAGGAGGAAGGCCAGGTGCTGAAGGGTGATTTTGGCGTCGCCCATGATCCCGATGGTGTTGGGGTAGCTGCGGCCCAGCTCGGTTGGGTCAATGTCAATCTGGATGATTTTTGTGCCGATGGCGGGCACTTTCCAATTGTTGGTGGTCTGGTCGCCGGTGGCCGAACCGACATAAATCACCAGATCGGCTTCACAGACGGCTTTGTTGGCGCACCAGGCAGAGTAATTGCCGGCGACACCTACACTCAATGGGTGGGTTTCCACCAGACAGCCTTTGCCATCCACCGAAGTCGCCACCGGGATCTGGCGTTTTTCTGCCAGGGCGGTCAGCTCGGCAGCCGCGCCGGAGACACGCACCCCGCCGCCCGCCACGATGATCGGGCGCTGGGCGGCTTCGATGGCATGGGCAGCGGCTGCCAGTGTATCGACATCCGGGGCAGGCCGGAATGGCGGGGTATAAATAAACCGTTCGTCCACTTCAACTGACTGATGAATCGGAGCAATTTCCAGTTCGCGGGCTTCGCGCCCGATCATATCCAGATGGACAGGCCCGGGCTTGCCGCTGACAGCAGTCCGAAAAGCCTGGCGCAGGAGCTGGGGAAGCTGCTCCGGGGCGACCACATCGGCATTGAACTTGGTGACCGGCTCAAACATGGGCCAGTGGTTGATCTCCTGGTAGGAGTTGCGGTGCTGCCAGAGCGGCGGTTTTTTGCCCGTCAGGGCAATCACCGGCGTGCTGGCGAGGAAGGCGTCCTGCAGCCCGGCAGCCAGATTGGCCGCTCCGACAGATTGCGCCATGCAGACCCCGGCCTTGCCGCTGATTCGGGCGTAGCCATCGGCCATGTAGGCGGCTGCTTTTTCACTGTGGGTAACCACCCGGCTGATGCCCAGCTCTTCCAGGTCGACCATGGCTTTGCGCAGCATGGCATCTACATAAAAGACATGGGTTACACCATAGCTTTTCAAAGTTTCGGCAATAAAGCGCGCTCCGTTGAGGGTTGGTTTGGCGTCTGTCATAAGGTGTCCTTTGGTGAGAATGTATAGGTGCGGAATGGGGTAGAGCAGGGCGGCCCGCCGGCAGCGACCAGGCGCGGGTTCTGCGGATCCAGCTCCATAATCAGGCAGCCAAGGGTGTAGTTGCCTTTGTGCAGGTGGTGCAGGCAAACCGGGGCTGTATGGTCGCTGAGGATTTCGGCAGCGCGCTGCACGTCCAGCGGCAGGCTGGCGGATACCGAATTCTGCAGGGTGTTGTAGCGGTTGAAGGTGGTCATGCGGGCCTCCATCTGGGCGATCATTTGGGGGGCTTCGCGCTGGCCGCGCTCCCAGAGGGTATCCCAGCTTTGGGTATCGTTGTTTGCCAGAGGATGGTTCGTATGGAATAGCCGCTGGTTTTCTGGGTTGGGGGGCAGTTCGGTCACCTGGTGCGCAGAACATTCCAGGTCGGTCACCCTGGTTGGGTCTCCCAGGACATAATTCTGTCCGGAGGCGTGGGGAATGGAGCGCATGAAGGCCAGGACATCGCTGAGGTTCTTTTGCTGCAGCACTTTGCGCACGATGAAATCTTCGGGCAGGCCGCGCGGGTTGAAATCGAGCTGCAGGACGGTGTTGCAGCAAATCCCAACGCCGTAGTTGTTCATCCCGGCCAGGGAAAGTTTGCCAGCGACGGTGAACACCAGGCTTTCTACGTCCGAATCGGGCTCTGAGACCCGCAGCAGCATCTGGAAGCCATCGTAATACAGCGGGGAATCCATGTTCTGGGCGATCAGGCTGCGCCCGCCCTCGCCGGTGCCCAGGCAGGAGCAGTTTTCGGGCAGCGGGCGGCCGAATTTAATCATCTGGCGAAACCAGGGGTCTTCGTCGCTCAACTGGCGAGCCAGGACTTCATCAAAATTCCGGCCGGATCCTTCGGCGATGCCGCGCACTTCTTCCAGCAGGTCAGGAGTATATTTTTCAATTGCCGGAAGGAAGTCAGTCTCGGCATAGAAGCGGTCGAAGAAGGTTTGGGCGTCCAGGCCGGTATCAAGCTGGATATTTTCACGGTACAGGTCGAGATGGCGGCCAATCATCTCACGCAGTTCTTCGCCGTGCTGCTGGCCGCGCTGCCGGGGGGTACCGCTCAATTTCAAAACACGCATACTGTAAATTGCCATAAGTCTCCTCCAAGATGTTCCCAATGATCCGGATGGCAGTGCCGTCTGGCTCACGGGGAATCCCTCGTTAATTTAAAGCTCTAAAACCTTCCATTACAAAAACGCCGTCTTTGCGCAGAAGCTGACCATCCAGCCAGATCTCGCCGCCGCCGTGGGCCAAATCTTGCATGCAGACCTGATCCCAGTGTATGGCTGAGCGGTTGCCATTGTATGCGTCGTTGTAGCAGTTGCCAGGGGTAAAGTGGAAAGAGCCGGCGATCTTTTCGTCGTAGTGAATATCGTTCATTGGCTGGCAGACATTGGGGTTGATGCCCAGGGCAAATTCCCCAATGTAGCTGGCGCCCTCGTCGGTCTTGAAAATGGCGTTCAAGGCCTCCTCGCTGCCTTTCTGGCAGGTGGCTTTGATGATCTGGCCTTTTTTAAACTCCAGGTGAATGCCTTCAAACGTCTGCCCCATGTAAATGGAGGGCACGGTAAATGTCACATAACCTTCCACGCTGTCACGCACCGGGGCGGTGTAGAGTTCGCCATCCGGATAGCTGTTGGCGGCGGCTCCGATGATGGTGTTGATGCCCTTTTTACTGAAACGCAGGTCTGTGCCTGGACCTTTGATCTGCACCCGATCGGCCGCATCCAGGATGGCTTTGGCGGGCAGGGCGGCTGTATACATGGCGGCATAATCCACCAGGGAAATATCCATGACGAACTTGTAAAATTCGGCGTAGGTCATTCCGGCTTTTTCAGCCTGCAAAATCGTGGGCCAATCCAGCACGATCCACTTCTTTTCATTGGTGAAGCGGTGGAAAAGCCGCCCAAACTGCTGCTGGTAGGCCATCAGGGTTTTGCCGGTCGCTCCGGCATACGGGGTATCGGTTTCCTTTGAGCGAATGATGACCACGGACTCGACCCCGTCCATCATCAGGTGGAGCGGGTTGACATAGGTCCCGATGGCCTCAGTCAGGATTTTGTCGTCATCCTGTGGCAGAGAAACCAGAAAGAGCCTGGTGATTTCCTCATCCATAAAATAGGTGATGGGAATGGCGCCGGCCTGCACACAGGCTTCTGCAAAAGCTTTGACCAGCGGCATGGCGCTGTGCCCGGCCGCGATCAGACAGCGTTCGCCCCGTTTCATTTTCAACGAATAATTGGCCATGCGTTCAGCCAGTACATCCAATCGGTCAAATTCCATTTTGGACTGCTCCTTTAGGCTGGCTGGTAAGCGCGCTCGTCAGCGACGGTGGCTGCCAGAGCCTGGGTAATTTCTGTCAGCCGGTCGAAATCAATTTTGTCGATCGTGTCGGCGGGGGTGTGGATATAATTCGAGCGGGCAGTGGATGAGTCGAAAATAAACAGGGCTGGGATGCCCGCCTGCCAGAAGGGGGCATGGTCTGAGTTGAGACCCATCGGCTGGTAGGCAATGATCTGTTCGTAGGTCAGGGGGGCATCAATCCAGGCATAGGGCAGATTAATCTCTGGGGTTTCGCAGTGTTCGCCGTAGATCACACCCAGGTGGCGAGAGGGCTGATGGGTCACCAGGAGGGAGAAATTCCCAACTTCATTTTGCGGGTCGAGCCGGTAGCCTTTGCTGAAAGACGAAAAGCCCATGCCGCCCAACAGCCCCTGCGTTTTGGGCTCGTAGCGGAAGATGCCGGGCTCGTCGATGTTGATGTTGAAGGCGATTTTCTTGCCAGTCTGGAGGGCTTCCTGCACCCAACGGTGGCTGCCAATCCGGCTGCGCTGCCCGATGGATGATTCGACGGTGACCGTTTCAAAGAGCGGGGCGATTTCTTCGATGTGGGCTTGTAAATTCGCCGGGACAGCTTCGCCCAGCTCAGCCAATGCCTGGCGGTAGCCATCGGCCTGGGTCTTGCCAGATGCCAGGATGGCAAGCGCCCGGCCCTGAATGGCGGCGCTCATTTTGGCGCAGGCCCAACTGGTGGGGCGCTGCTGCCCATCCAGAACGCCGTGACGCAGGGCGCTGGCCTGGACTCTGGTATAAATCATTGGGTTGCTGCTCTCTTCGAGGGTGACCGCCACAATGTAAACCGGAGGCGGGTTATCGAGCTGGGCCAGCAGGCGGCCGGCTTCCAGGATCGTGGCAATGCCGGCGGCATCATCATTCGCGCCGGGGGTGGTCACGCTGTCGTAGTGAGCGGTCAGCACGGCGGCGGGCTGCTCGCCCACGGGACCCAGGCTGCCTTCAATATTGCGAAAAGGCCGCTGCCAGCCTTCGATATAAAAAATCTGTTCGCGCACATTCAATCCGGATGCCCGCATTTTGGCTGCAATCCAATCGGCGGCTTTGTCCAATGCTTCGGGGCTTTCCACGGGGTGGCGCATGCCTTCCAGTTGGTAAACGGTCTGGTATAAATTCTCGCTTTGGGCTTTGGCTAAATTCTGCATTTGACGATTTCTCCAATCGGTTTTGTGTTGGTCAGTTTGAGAGAAGTTTTGAACTGTTTACCTTTTTACCCCAGTTCGGGTTAGTTCGCAAAGAGGTTGTTTTGGGTGTTTTTTGGGTGGCGTAGCCACCCAAAAAACACCCAAAATCTCTTATCTCGAACTGACGTTTTTTAATACGGCTTCCATCATGCTTCTGGTCGGAAGGTGTGCCCGGTAGCTGGGCCGGACAGACAGGACAACGCCCTCTTTGATCACGATTTGGGGAGAGAGGAACAGGCTGCCGGGGATCAGGTTGCCGGCGCGGCCGTCGTGGAAGAGGAAATCGCCCTCGTGAAAACCTAAAATACTGATGTCTGCCGGCATGCCGGGCTGCAAACTGCCGCGCCGGTCCTGTTCGGCAAGCATGCGGGCCGGATTGGTGGAGATGGCGGCTACGGCAGCTGACAGCGGCAGCCCCAGGGCGATGAATTTGCTGGCAACAGCAGCCACGTTGTAGAAATGGGGCTGCTCTTCAGGCAGTTTGACCACATCCGTGCCCATGGCGGAGGGTATAAAGCCGCGCTGCAGGGCAGCCCGGGCCAGGTTGAAGTTGATGTGGCCGCGTCCGGGGGCGGCATCCAGGTAAACGCCGCGTCCGAGAGCCGCTTCCAGGCCGGCAAGCGGTGTGCCATCCATTCGGAAGACCCCGCCGGGCTTGTCGGTGTAGGCATGGGTCAGGATGTCCCCCTTTTCCAACATCCCCAGCATGCGAGTGATGAAGGCGTCAATTTCGCCAGCCGAGACCGGTTCGTTGAAGCCCATCCCCAGATGCACCATCAGCGGCAGCCCGGCTTTGCGAGCGATGTGGACAGCCAGCTTGATCACGTCCACCTTGTTGGCGTAAATCAGTTCACCGATGGCGCGCACTTTGATCCCGCGGACGATATCCCGGTTGGCGTCAATGACAGCCATGAAGGCGGCTTCATCGACCAGCTCAAAACCGACCTCTGGCAATACGACTTCGCCAAAGGGCGAAACATTCAGAAAGACAAAAATATCCGTCCGGGCCTCGTCGATGACGAACTTACGGAACGGATGCAGATGGAGATAACCGGTGCTGCCTGCATCATTGACGGCGGCGACCCCGGCCAGCAGGCCGGCTTCATCTGGATCAACTGCCAGAGAGACCAGTTCACGCGAGACATGGGCATGCAGGTCGATCAGCCCGGGGCAAACCAGCATCCCGGCTGCGTCAATCACATGAACAGGTGGAGCGGCGTTCATTTCAGTCAGCGGGACGATTTTATCGTCCACAACTGCGATGTCCATCACCTGGTCGATACTGCGGGACGGGTCGATCACCCGTCCACCTTTAATCAAAACGTCTGCACGCATAGGCTTCTCCCTTTCGTTCGAAAAGAGGTTATTTTTGGTGTTTTTGGGTGGCGCAGCCACCCAAAAACACCAAAGAATCTCTAAATCATGAGATGTGGGGCTTTGGCCGCCACATAGGGTTTGAGGGTTTGTAAGGCACTTCGGAAAGCGGCCAACACCTGGTTGATTTCGGCCTGGGTCATGGGGGTGGAGATATTGAACATGCCCCGGTTGGCGGCGAAGATGCCCTGGTTAAGCAGTTCCATGTGCAGCAGGCGGGGCAGTTCGGCCGCCTTTTGCTTCCAGCGGACCACGTCGGCGGCACAGGTAACCCGCTCTGCAGTCCAGTGGACATAGGCCAGCGAACCTGCGCCAGTGGCGCAGCCGTAAATCCCGGCTTCGGCGAAACCTTCGTCAATCCCCTGGCGAAATTCCTGCCCAAGCTGGTTAATCTGGGCGATGGACTGCGGGGTGAGCGCAGCAACTGCGGCGGCCCCGGCGCTCATCGTCAGGGGGTTGCCGTTAAACGTGCCAGAGTGATGGAACCCATTGGGCCGGGCCGGGTCATACAGGCTCATAATATCGGCCCGCCCGCCAAAGGCGCCAATCGCCAGCCCGCCGCCGATCAGCTTGCCGAGGGCGGTCAGATCGGGTGTGACGCCGGTCAGCCCCTGGTAGCCGCCCGGGTGCAGGCGCAGCGTGACCACCTCATCGAAAATCAGCAGTACGCCGTACTGGTCTGCCAGCGCCCGCAGGCCGGGCAAGAAGCTGGCCTCAGGCGTGATCATCCCGGCGGAATTCATCAGCGGTTCGGTAATGATGGCTGCCACCTGGCCGGCGTTGGCCTTGAGGACCTCTTCTACGCTTTCCAGGTCATTAAAGCGAGCCACCGCCACCGCCTGCAAGACTGCCTCGGGCACGCCATCCGCCTCAACCCGCGGGATCGGCAGGCGGCTGCTGCTCAGATCGGGGGTGATGTTGACCTCCGACATGTCGTGAGAGCCATGATAGCCGCCGTCCATCTTGAGGATGATGGGTTTGCCGGTGAAGGCGCGGGCGGCGCGCATCGCCATCATGCTGGCTTCGGTGCCAGAATTGGTAAAGCGCAGCTGCTCCACCCCGGGCAGGCGGGTGGTGATTAGATCTGCCAGCCTGAACTGGCCTTCGGAGGGCGCCCCGTAGACCACACTTTTGGCGGCCTGCTGCAAGATGGCATGTGTGATGGCAGGGTGGGCGTGCCCGTGTACCAGGGAGGTGTAGTTGTTCTGGAAGTCGAGATAGGTGTTGCCGTCCACATCGGTCAGGGTGCAGCCTGCGCCGCCAGTCATGTACACCGGATACGGCAGGTGGTAGGTAGCCCAGCGGGTATCGCCGCCCGGCAGCGATTTTTTAGCCTGCAGGTCCAGATCCCGCGATCTGGGGGTGCGGGCGGCGTAACCGGCCAGAATTTGTTCTTTGGTTGATTGGTCTTCCGTCATTTCAGCCCTCCAGGGTGAATTCGCCATTTTGATAGATCGTCTCTCCGTCCACCTGAATAAATCCGCCGGAGCGCAGGTCGCAGATCAGATCCCAATGAATGGCAGATTTATTCTGCCCACCGGTTTGAGGGTAGGAGTTGCCTAAAGCCAGGTGGAAAGAGCCGCCGATTTTTTCGTCAAACAATATCTGGCCGGTGAAACGGTCGATGCCGTAGTTTGTGCCGATGGCAAATTCGCCCAGGTAGCGGGCGCCGGCGTCCGTTTCCAGGGCAGCCAGCAGGAACTGCTCGTTCTTTTCGGCTGTGGCGCGCACAACCCGCCCATTTTCGAACCACAGGTGCACGCCTGCCATCTCGTGCCCGTTGTAGATCGCTGGATAGGAAAATAATACGTGGCCGTTGACGCTGTCTTCCACCGGGCCGGTGTAGATCTCGCCATCCGGGACATTGTGTTTGCAGCATGAATTCATAAAACGCCGCCCATCAATGCTCAGGTGTAAATCGGTATCTGGCCCGACAATATGGACATTCCGCCTGCCATTCAGCCAGTTGACCAGGCCAGCCTGGCGCTTTTCCACCCCCTGCCAGTAACCGATCGGGTCGTTCAGGTCGGGCATGCAGGCCCGGTAGACGAAATCTTCATACTCCCGCAGGCTCATGTGGGCGTCCTGGGCGTAGGCGCTGGTAGGAAAGAGGGTGGAGACCCATTTCATACTCCCGGAAGCCGCCCGCTGCATCACTTTTTGCATTAATGGGGCTTCGGCCTGCTGGGCAAGCATCAACTTTCTGGGATCAATGTTTCCCAGGGCTTTGGTATTGTTCTCGCCGCGCACCATGACCAGGGCGTCAAAATGTTCTACTACAAACAAATCGACATCTGGAATGTGCTTAAGCTGTTCGTCGGATGCGAATTCATAAAATCGTTCATTGGTTTCTGGAAATTTCAAGGCCAGGAAGGGGTACCCTCCCGCGGCGACAATTCTGGCATAGATCTCATTCAGTAAAGGCTCTGCCGGAGTCATGCTCCGGAGCACCACTTTTTCACCTGGCTGTACCTGGATGGAGTAATTGACGATCAGATCGGCCATTTTTTGGATCCGGATGTCTTGCATGGGGGGCGCCTCCAAAGCAAATAATTCGGGAAATGTATCCCGAAATAGAGTATACAAAAACGCGCTGGCGTTTTCGTCCATCTAAAGTCTGATCTGGGAGGATGATCTTGTCAGATCAAATTTAATTCTGTGGCCCGGACGATGGCCTGTGTGCGGCTGGTGACGTTCAATTTGCTGAAGATGCGGGTTATGTGGGTTTTAATGGTGCTGAGTGAGACCACCAGATGGGCGGCGATTTCCTGATTGGAAAGGCCGGCTGCCAGCAGGCGCAAAACTTCGGCTTCACGCTCAGTTAAAGCTTCGTAGGGCAGGTTTTCACCGGATTTGCTTCCAACCAACCAGACAAGCAGCCGGCTGGCATAGGCTGCATGCAGGTTATGCTGGACTGCCAGCAGCAGCAGCGCTGCAACTGGTGTGCCTTCATCAATGAACAAGCGGGCATAACCTTCGGGCTCGGCCAGGCTCAGAGCCCGGTCAAAAATCTGGAGCGCTTCGGGAATCCGCTCAAGCTGCTGCAGTGTCAGGGCCTGCAAGAGCAAAACTTCGATAGCACTGCCAGTCCGGGCGGATTTCTGGGCGGCAGCGAGCATCCGATCCAGAAATAAACCAGCCGTCAGGAGGTCTTCAGTCTGTTTGGATTGATTGAGTTGTAACCGGATCAGAGTCAGGGTCTCGTCTTCGAGCGGGAAGCTGTCTCCGGTCCTGGCGGACAGGGGGTGTTTTGCCAGCCAGTTTGCCTGTTTGGATTTACTCAAGCGAACTTGAAACTGCTCAACCCAGGCCAACAGCAGCTCATTGCCCGAGCCGGCTGCGGTTGTTGCAGCCGCCCGCAGGGCTTGCTCTGCGGCTGAAGGATCATTGCGAGCGAACTTCAGGCGCGCCAGGCTGACCAGGCTGTAGACCAGGTAACGCTGGTAGCCAGCCAGCTTGCACTGCCGAATGCTGGTCAGGATCATCTGTTCGGCGGCGTCAAAATCGCCGCGCTCGCGGAGAATATCACCCAGCAAGGTGTATGCCTGGGCAATCGGGAAGAGGGGATGGTAACGGTCTTTACCCCAGGCCAACACATCCCGGCAGATCGATTCGGCGTGGCGCAGTTGGCCCATCTTAACCCTCAGACGGGCCAGGTCCATCCGCATGGTCAGGCTGGCAGCATATTGGTCGAGAACGGTGGAAAGGGCGAGTGCTTCGGAATAGGTCTGGCTGGCGGCGGCAAAATTATCCGCATCACGATAGGCATCACCGAGAGCAGCCAGAACAGCAAAGCGGCCCAAATCTTCGCCTGCGGCTAAATGCTCGAGCGCAATTTTTGCGAGACGAATACCGCGCTCTGGTTCTCCCTGATTGACCGCTACGAAGGTGCGTAAGGCGAAAACCTGAGCCAACATTTCATCTATCTGGGGAGAGCGTTGGTCTGGCCAGATTTCGGCCGGTAAATTGTCAAGATGGAGGATGTGCAGCGCCTCGCGGATGAACTTTTCGACGAGTTCAATGTTGAGCATGAAAAAATGGGCCCAGGCAAACATCAGCGGGATGCGGGGATTGGTGAACTTCATTTCACGCGGCAAAAGCTCCAGCCAGCGCAGCATGGTGTTCATTTCACTGCGCATGGCCAGGGCCGGGGTGGCCTTGACCATCATGCCGACTGCCAGGTCAAATTCATGGGCGTTCAAAGCGTGTTCTATGGCGTCGTAGGGCTGATTGTTGGCGTCGAACCAGTGGGCAGCTTTGCTGTGGAGCGCCAACATTTCGCCAGCAGCCAGTTCTTTGGCCCGGTTTTTGAGCAGCCCTGCGAAGAGGTGGTGATAGCGGTACCAGCGCCCTTCGTCATCCAATGGGGCGATGAATAAATTTTCACGCTGCAGCCAGTTCAGCATGGCGCTGCCATTCTCCAGGCCAGTGACTGCATTGCACAAATCGGCGTTCAGTTTCTCCAGGATGGATGTCTTTAACCAAAAATCGCAGACCTCAGGCGGCTGGCGGCTGAAAACCTCGTCAGCCAGATAATCGAGGATGTAGCGGTGACTGCCAGCGAAGTCGCTCACAAAACGGTCGACATCGCTGCGCCCACTGAGGGCCAGGGCGGCGAGCTGCAGCCCGGCAGCCCAACCTTCGGTGCGTTCCTCCAGCGCTGCGACCTGGGCCGACGAGAGCCCCAGGTTGCTGACCTGGTTGAGAAATGATTCGGTCTCGGCGTGTGAGAAGCGCAGATCGGGGGCGCTGAGTTCATTGAGCTGGCGGCGCGCCCGCATCTGGGCCAGCCGGAAGGGCGGCTGGGTGCGGCTGGCAATCACGATATGCACATTTGCAGGGATATATTCCAGGGCGAACAGCATCGACTCGTGGACAACCGGATTTTGGATGACATGGTAATCGTCCAGTACCAGGATGATCGGGGCCGCCTCGCTGGACATGGCTGCAAAATCATTCAGCAAGAGCGTCATTTGCGATTCCAACGGGACGCCCTGGAATGCGGCCTGCGATACGGCCTGAATGTGTTCATCCAGACCGGTATTCAGGGTTTTCAAAGCGGCCATCACATAGGCAATAAAGCGTCCATGGTTATTATCACCTTCGTCCAGCGAGACCCAGGCCGCTCGCAGACGTTTTTGCCCAATCCATTCGCACAGGAGGGTTGTTTTGCCGGAGCCAGCCGGGGCAGCCAGAATGGTGAGCTTGCGCTCCAGCCCTTCGTGCAGGCGCGCCACCAGGCGCGGGCGCGGGATATAATCCGTCCGCAAAGGCGGTGTGGACAACTTGGCAGTCAGCAAAATATCGCCTGGCAAATTCAATTCCTTATTAGAAATTATAGCAAATCCCCCGCATAAATCACACTTTTAGCCGATGTTTTTTGACTGGATTTGAGAATAAGATAATGATACCGTCAGTTCGGGATAAGAGATTTTTGGGTGGCGTAGCCACCCAAAACAACCCCTTTTCGAGCTAACCCGAACTGGCGTTATGATATGGATTGTTGGCGGCGAAGCCAGCACAATAATCCAGACTCTATCTTTCAAGTTTCTTGGATCGAAGGAGTATTATGGCCAAATCTTCAACCTTTCTGACCCAAACCCTTGCCAGCCACCCATACGGCCAGGCGGCAGCCCGGATCATGGCGGCCGCAATCCAGGCGGTTGAGCCGGGCATGGCTGTGCAGGCGTTTGTCCGGCGGGATGAGCAAAACCTGTATGTGGATGGACGAGCCTATCCGCTCGAGCGGATAGGGCGAGTCAGAGTTTTGGGCCTGGGCAAGGCTGCCCTGGCCATGACAGAGGCTCTGGTGGCTGTTTTGGCCGGGCTGGACTGCCAGGGGCTGATTATTTCAAAACATATGGGGCTGCAGCGCCTGGCGGGTTTTGAAATTCAGCCGGGGGGGCATCCGGTCCCCGACGAGACCAGCCTGCAGGCAGCCCATAAGGCCGCCCGACTGGCTGGCGAACTGCAGGAAAATGACCTCCTGATCTGTCTGATTTCGGGCGGCGGCTCGGCGCTGATGACCTACCCGCAGGAAGGCCTGGCGCTGGCGGAGATGCAGTCGCTGACCGCAACCCTGCTGGCCTGCGGCGCCCGGATTGATGAGATCAACACCCTGCGGCGCCATCTTGACCAGTTGAAGGGCGGCGGGCTGGCAAAGCTGGCAGCTCCGGCACAGGTGGTCAGCCTGATCCTTTCAGACGTGGTCAACAGCCCTTTGGAAGCGATTGCCTCCGGGCCGACCGCACCCGATCCTTCCAGCCGGGCGGATGCGTTGGGGGTGCTGGAAAAGTACGGCGTGACGGATCAGGTTCCACCGGCGGTGCTGGCAGTGTTGGAGAATATCCCCGAAACCCCAAAACCGGGTGACCGGCTCTTTCAGCGGGTGCAAAATGTGCTGGTGGGCAGCAATCAGCTGGCGGTTCAGGCCGCCCTGGCGCAGGCGCGGGCCGAAGGAATGCACGCCCGCTCTTTGGGCAGCCAGTGGCAGGGCGAGGCCCGGCTGGTTGCCCTGGAGCTGTGCCAGATTTTGAAAACTGAACCGGCTCGGCGGCCTTTCTGCCTGGTTGGCGGGGGTGAAACAACCGTCACCTTGCGCGGGCGCGGGCGCGGCGGGCGCAACCAGGAGCTGGCTCTGGCGGCGGTGCCGGCCATGGCCGGGGTTTCTGGTTTGCTGGTGACCCTGGCGACGGATGGCGAGGACGGCCCCACCGATGCAGCCGGGGCGGTTGTGGATGGCGAGACGCTGCGGCGCGGGCAGCAGATCGGGCTGTCTACCCTTCCATTCCTGGAAGATAATGACGCCTACACGTATTTCAGCGCACTGGGTGATTTGGTCAGGCCGGGTCCAACGGGGACGAATGTGAACGACCTGGTATTTTTGTTTGGACTGTAAAATCCTGAGGTTTCTGGCATAAGCGTTGGGCTATACCAGATCTAAACCCATTTAGCTGGCTTTTTCATACAATCTATCTAGTATCAGTTCGGGATAAAAGATTGTTGGGTGTTATTGGGGTGGTTCTGCCACCCAGAAAACACCTCAAATAACCTCTTTTCAAACCAACCCGAACTGGGGTTATCTATCCTTTCAAGCGGGATGCGGGTGATTACGGCAGGCGGCGCCTGTAAAATAACCACCAATCCACCTGTTTGAGAGGATCCGAAAAACGAATTCAGGAGATTGAACTATGAAAAAGATCATTACACTCATGCTGACGCTTATCCTTGTTGTAGCCCTGGCAGCCTGTTCGGCAAGTTCCGGCACAGTCAGCAGCACAACTTCGAATACAACCACATCCAGTCCAACGACCTCTTCTTCCAATACGGTGGCGGCAACCCCTGCCGCTTCAGCGGCAGAAGCGCTGGCGGAGAAAACTACGGCTGTCTCGACCGAAGCCGATTATGCCTGGGATGCCGCGGCTGTCATCCCCATTACACTGGATGGCAGCCAGATTACAGCCGATAATGCCGCTGTAATTGTCGATGGCTCGACTGCCACAATCACCCGGGCCGGCACCTACAGCCTGCAGGGTACGCTTTCCGAAGGGCAGATCCGGGTCAATACCCAGGAAAAAGGCCTGGTGCGTCTGATTTTGAACGGAGCGAATTTAAGCAGCGCTTCTTCGGCCCCGCTTTACATCATGGAAGCGGAAGATGTGATGATTGTGCTGGCCGATAACAGCGCGAATTCGATCCGGGATACGTCTGCCCAGGTGGCTGCCGATGCGGCCTCCGACACGCCGAATGCGGCTGTCTTCAGTATGGCTGACCTGACATTTTTTGGCGGCGGTTCACTGGAGGTTACTTCCAGCAGCAACGATGGGATTGCCAGCAAAGACGGGCTGGTGGTGAGCAGCGGCACATTAAGCATCAATGCGGCGGACGACGGCCTGCGCGGGAAAGACTTTGTCTTGATCCAGAATGGCAGCATCCAGATCAGCGCTCAAGGAGATGGCATCAAATCGGACAATGACGCGGATGCAGCCAAAGGCTATGTCGCTATCGAGAACGGCAGTGTCACAATCGCAGCGGGCGGGGATGCGATCTACGCCTTTACGAGTGTATTAATCACCAACGGCCAGTTCAGCCTGGACACCAGCGGCGCCAGCAGCGCCTGGGCCAGCGGCAGTGTTTCTGCTAAAGCCATTAAAGGTTTGAGCAATGTCAACATTGATGGCGGCACCTTTACCATCAACTCGGCAGATGATGCCATCCATTCAAATGGGGCGATCGTGGTCAATGGCGGCGTTTTTACCATTACTTCGGGCGACGACGGCCTGCATGCAGACGCAGCGATTGAAATCAACGGCGGCGAGATTAACGTCGTCCAATCCTACGAAGGGATCGAAAGCGCTGTCGTGACGATCAACGCTGGCAATATCCAGGTGAACTCCAGTGACGACGGCCTCAACGTGGCCGGCGGAGTGGACTCTTCGGGGATGAACCCCGGCGGGCGGCCCGGGCGTCCCGGCGCAATGGGTCAGGACAATTTTGCCTCTTATACCGGCAGCCAGTTCCTGTACATTCACGGCGGGACAATTTTTGTAACCGGCGGCGGTGATGGGATTGATATCAACGGCGCAGTTGAGATGACCGGCGGTACGCTGGTGGTGAATGGCCCGGTTGAGCAAAATAACGGCCCACTGGATTTCGATGCGGGCTTCAAGATCACGGGCGGTTTTGTGGTCGCCACCGGCAGCGCTGGCATGGCCCAGGCCCCAGGCGCCAGCTCCACTCAGAATTCTCTGCTGGCGTTCCTTGGATCCACCTACCCGGCCGGGACCCTGATCAGTGTGCAGAACAGTGCTGGCGAAACGCTCTTGACCTTTGCCCCCAGCAAACAGTTTGAATCCCTGGCATTTTCTGCCCCGGAACTGGTCAACGGTGATTACACGATCTATACCGGTGGAAGTTCGACCGGTGTGCAGATGGGCGGTCTGTATCAGGGCGGTGTCTACACCCCAGGCAGCCAGATTGCCGCCTTCTCTGTCTCCAGCGTGGTAACCCAGGTGGGGCAGGGCGGTATGGGCGGCCCGGGCGGTGGGCGCCCGGCGCGGCCATAATTTTTCATGAGGGCCTTTTGCGTGACTGTGCAAAAGGCCCTCTTTCTTGTATACAAAAAATAAACCAATTTGAACGGCCGGGGGATTATCATTCAATTAGCTTAATTCAGGAGAATTGCGATGACTACGACACCCTGGCTAAAACCACGAAAACCTCAAGAGACCCTGCTTCAGCCGCGTACGAGACTGCAAAGCCTGGCCCTCTGGCAGGTTGCAGATCCGCTGACAATCCTGGCAGAGACATTTGACCCCATCAGTCTTGCTCAAATGGACGCAGTTGCCCTGCTCAATCGAACTGATACCAAATATATGCTGACTCATACACAGCTGCTGACCGCCCTGGCTGCTGTGCAAAGCGACTACTGGATGCTGGCGGTCAACGGCCAGCGCCTGAACCACTACCGCACGTTGTATTTCGATACACCCAACTTTGACCTGTACGGCATGCATGTGAATGAACGCTCGAACCGCTACAAAGTGCGCAGCCGCGAATATGCCGATACGCATCTGGCCTTTTTGGAAGTCAAACATAAGACACCTAAAGGCCGGACGATTAAAGATCGGGTTCATACCCAGAACCTTGTACTGGGCATGGACCTGGCTTCTGAGACCTGGTTGGAAGATGTTTTCCCATACGACAGCCGGGCCCTGGAACCCAAGCTGTGGAACAGCTTTACCCGCCTGACGCTGGTCGGAAAACGCTGCCCGGAGCGGGTTACCCTGGATGTAGATCTGAGTTTTCAGGCCAATGGCCAATCCGTGCAGCTCGATCAACTGGCGGTGGCTGAGGTGAAGATGGATGTTTGCAGCCCGGTCTCCCCGTTTCGCGAGCAGATGCATACCCAGCACATTCCGGTGGATGGCTTCAGTAAATATTGTATTGGTATCGCCATGCTCTACGATCAGGTCAAGAAAAATTCTCTCAAGCCCAAATTGCACAAAATCCAAAAGATCACCAAAGGATCCTAATATGAGCAGCATTCAAGATTTTCTGATTAACTTTGCCTTCAACTTCCTGGTGGCCCTGGTGCTGGTACGCTATATTTATTACCCATCCACCCACAAAAAGGGCTATGTATTGACATTTCTGGCCTTTAATACGGTCATCTATCTGGTCATGAGCTTCCTGACCACCATCGAGGTCAGCATTGGGGTTGGCTTTGGCTTGTTTGCGATCTTCACGATCTTGCGTTACCGTACGGATCCGATCCCGATTCGCGAAATGACCTATTTGTTTGTGGTAAATGCCTTGCCTGTGATGAATTCGATTGGTATCACCGGGGATTACGGGCTGCATGTGATCGCATCGAATGCGGCTGTGCTGGCGATCATGCTGGTCTTGGAGAAGGAATGGGGCTTTCGCTACGAAGCATCCAAGCATATTATCTATGAAAAGATCGAACTCATTCACCTGGCAAAACGCGCTGAACTGCTGGCAGATCTGGAAGCTCGCACAGGCCTGAAGATAAAACGGGTGTATGTTGAAAAAGTGGATTTCATGCGTGATACGGCGAGCCTGCAGGTCTATTATGATGATCTGGGTCAGGAAGAGTGGCTGACACGCGAGCCATCGGCAGCAGCAATTGCCGCCGCAAAAGATGATGATTAGGGTTAGCTCGAAAAGAGGTTGTTTTGGGTGGCATAGCCACCCAAAAATCTCAATAAGCTGGTTGTGAGCGGCAGTTCGTAATTCATTGTCGTGGGCAGGGCAAACCCCGGCACCACTGGGTATAATAAAGCTGTGGCAAGAAAAATTTTGGTTGTTGACGATACGAAAAATGTTCAGGCGCTGCTGAGCGATTACCTGAGCGGACAGGACTTTGAGGTGCTGGTTGCATCCGATGGGCGTGAGGCGCTGGATGTCGTTCACGCCCAGGATCCGGACCTGATTCTGTTGGATATTATGATGCCCAATATGGATGGCTACCAGTTCATCAGCCATTTGCGGCGCGAATCAAATATCCCGGTGATTATGATCACTGCCAAACAGCAGGAGACGGATATTATTCACGGTTTCGATCTGGGGGCGGATGATTACATCACCAAGCCTTTCCGCCTGCGTGAGCTGCTGGTTCGCCTGCGGGCGGTCTTGCGCCGCTCAGGGCCGAAAGAGTCGAGCCATTCAAAGGTGGTTATTGGTGATCTCTCGCTCGATCGGGGCAAGCATGAAATTCGCAGGAAGGACGAGCTGGTGGAGCTGACTCCGTTGGAATTCCAGATTCTGGATCTTCTCATGCAGTCGCCGGGACAGGTGGTCCGGCGAGCGGATTTGTGTATCGCCTTGATGGAAAACGGTTACAGCGGGGCTGAGGCCACGCTGAAAATACATATTCGCAACATCCGCCTTAAGTTGGAGGATCCGCTGGAGCATCCCCGATATATCGAAACGGTGTTTGGGATCGGCTACCGGTTCCTGGAGGAAGAATGAACCGCTCTTTGCAAGGCAAATTGATCCTCTCTTATCTGGCGGTGGCATTGATCACGGTTCTGGTTGTTTCCACCCTGATCTGGCTCACATCGGGTCAGTCTTTGATGAACCTGGTGCAGGGGCAGCAGACGGCGTTGATGAAGGAGTCGGTCCAGGCGTACTACACGGCCAACGGAACCCTGGATGGATACTTTTATCGTGATATGCAGAGTCATCCCGAGCCAAACAGCAATCCCCTTGACACAACAGGCAGCAACCCGCCAGATGCCCCAACCAAATTCTCTAAATCGCGCGAGCTGCGCGGCGTCCTTGGGCTGGTGGACAGTGAGTACCGGGCTGTTTTCCCGACAGCAGGCTACGATATTGGGCAGGTGGTGCCGCAAGATAAGATCAAAAATGCGGTGGCTGTGGACGTGGATGGCAAGACGATCGCCTGGATCCTCCCCGACACCAGCAATAAATTTAATCTCAGCCCAGAAGAAATTTTATACCAGCAGCGCACCGCCCTGGCAATCGGGCTGGCGGCGCTGACAGGCATTTTGGCTGCTGTAACGATGGGTTTTGTGCTGGCAGGCCGGCTGCTGCAGCCCATTCGGCGTTTGACGGCTGCCTCACAGGCCCTGGCACACGGCGCTCTGGAGCAGAAGGTCCCGGTGACTTCGCGGGATGAACTGGGTCAATTGACCGAGACATTTAACCAGATGAGCGCCGATCTTTCCCAGGCAGACCAGCAGCGCAAGCGGATGACCGCCGATATCACCCATGATTTGAGCACACCGCTCCAGATCATCGCTGGCTATATCGAAATGCTGGAGGATGGCGGCGTGACGCTCACCCCGCACCGCCTTGAGATCATCAAAACTGAAATTGGCCATCTGCGCCGGCTGGTGTCGGACCTGACAACCCTGACCCAGGTGGAGGGCGGAGGTTTGGATATTCAAACCCAGCCTGTGCAGCCCGGCGCTTTGCTGGAACAGGTTTATCATACCTATCAAATAATCGCCAACAGGCAGGGCGTGGAGCTGGTTTTGGACTTGCCCGCCTCAGTCCAATCGATCCAGGTGGATGAAGGCCGGATGCTGCAGGTGCTGAAAAATCTGGTGGAAAATGCCCTGCGCTACACTCCGGCAGACGGGAAGATCACCCTGAGCGCAGCTGAGGTGGATGGCAGCATTCAACTCCGGGTGAGCGATACCGGCTCAGGGATTGATGCCGAAGATCTGCCGTATGTCTTTGATCGTTTTTATCGGGCAGATAAGGCGCGCGGGGCCAACTCGGGCAAGATGGGCCTGGGGCTGGCAATCTGCAAAGCCCTGGTGACAGCTCAAAAGGGTGTCATCGCCGCCGAGTCGGCTGGTAAAGACCGGGGCGCCAGTATGGTGATCACATTTTGAGAATAAAAAAAACGCTCAGGCTGCTGCCTGAGCGTTTTTTTTATTCTCAAATATTGCTTATGCCGCTGAGCGAACTTTTCGCCCGCGCCGGGTGATCCATTCAAAGGCTTTGGTCAGCAGCAGCACCCCGAGGGTGATGGCCGCAATGACAACCATGTTTTTGAAGATGCCGCCCAGGCCTAAAATGCTGCCGGCGCCGCCGCGTTCAAATTCATTGTGATGTTCGCGGAAGCCAGCATCAGGGGCGGTACCTTCAGGAAATCCGTCTGCCGGGCGCTGTCCCCTGGGGCGCGGTTGAAACTCCCCCGACTCCATGCCTGGGAATTCACCCCGCCCTTCTCTGCCAAAGGCCGGATTGATGCCCAGGGCCGTCCCATTCTTCTCGACCAGCCAGTACATGCCAAATGCGACCAGACAGGCTGCCGCCAGAATGATGATATATCGAATTGTTGCTTTAATCATAATTTGCTCTCCTTGTCTTTTGTGCTGTCAGCGCAAATCCGTGCCGCCAATTTTGGCGGCACGGATTCGCAGTTCGCCGGACAGTTAGTTTTCTTTGATCGTTGATTTGGCGGCGGCTGGCTGCAGTTTGCGCACTGTGAACAGGCTGCCGATGGGTTGGGCGACATAGCGTTTGATGGTGTTGACGATCCATTTCCAGTGCAGGGCAAAATGGAGGCCGGTAAAAATCAGGCTGAGATCGGCAGACCAGGAATGCAGCGAGCGCCAGGCAGGGGTGGCTTCAATTTGAATACCCAGCACACTGAGTACACTGCGTGAGATCAGAATGCCGCTGAGCATGACCAGAATGTAGGCTGCGAACAGGACGAGATTGATCACGAAGTTCAGGCGAGAGGAATGGAACAGCTTGCGGAAGAATTGAACCCCAACTTTGATGATCCAATCCCAATGAAGCAAGAGATGAATGATGACTGTTGCAGCCAGGGCCAGGCTAAGCCATTCGTGGATGGCGATACCGGTCAGCACGGGCTCAAAGGCTACCAGAAATGCAACCAGGATCGCAGTGTCGACCCAAAGATTTGTTTTTGCGGACATAGAAACTCCTCTGAAAGTAATAACCGTCAGTTCGGGATTTTTTGTATTTTTGGGGTGGCGCAGCCACCCCAAAAATACAAAAAACAACGAGCTGGCGTTAGTAAATTAAACTCAGCCATCTTATCCTGGAGTGTTTATTATTTGGTTTATTTCTGGTATACGCGCAGCGAGCCTGAAATGCCCCCAGGGCGAGGCTCACGCACTCGGGGAGCGTGCGTGAGCCTCAGACCCTAAATTTTATCTGCCCTAAAAGCTCAAAACGGAGATTTTGGGCCCGGCCTCAACCACTTCGGCCGGGGTGCCCTCGCTGAATTTGGCGAAGTTCTGGCTAAAACGCATCGCCAGATCCTGGTAGCGCCGGTCATATTCGGCCCGGCTGGGCCAGGCTGCCCAGGGCTTGAGGACGCTCTCGGGCACTTCCGGACAGGTTTCTGGCACTTCGAAGCCAAAGACCGGGTCGGTGTAATACCGGATGGTATTCAGTTTGCCCGTCAGGGCTGCACTCAACAGACTGCGTGTATAGCGGATGCTGATGCGCTTACCGACCCCATACGGGCCGCCGACCCAGCCGGTGTTGACCAGCCAGCAAGTGGCGCCGTAGCGTTCGATTTTGCGCTTGAGCAGTTCGGCATATTTGTACGGATGATGAACCATAAACGGCCCGCCAAAACAGGCCGAAAATGTGATCTCGGGCTCTTTGCTCAGCCCAACCTCGGTGCCGCCGAGCTTGGAGGTGTAGCCAGAGATGAACTGGTAGAGCGCCTGGTTGGGGGTCAGGCGGGCGATGGGCGGCATCACTCCGCTGGCGTCGCAGGTCAGGAGGACGATGTTTTTGGGGTGCCCGGCGCGCTTCTCGGGGACGGCGTTGGCGATAAATTCCAGCGGGTACGAGGCACGCGTGTTTTCGGTGAGGGTGTCGTCGTCCAGGTCGATCAGGCGGGTGATCGGGTCAATGGGCACATTTTCCAAAATGGCGCCGTAACGCCGGGTTGTGGCGTAGATCTCAGGTTCGGCTGAAGCGGAAAGGCCGATGACTTTGGCGTAACAGCCGCCTTCAAAGTTGAAAACGCCCTCATCGCTCCAGCCGTGTTCGTCATCGCCAATCAGCCGGCGGGTGGGGTCGGCTGAAAGGGTGGTTTTACCGGTGCCAGAGAGCCCGAAGAACAGGGCCACATCATCCTGGTTGTCTGGGCTGACATTGGCCGAGCAGTGCATGGGCAGGACGCCCTCAAGCGGCAGAAGATAATTCAGGATGGTGAAGACCGATTTCTTGATCTCGCCAGCGTAGGCCGTGTTGCCGATGATGGCGAGTTTCTTTTCAAAAGACAGGCAGATGAAGGTTTCGCTGGCGGTATTGTCTACAGAGGGGATGCCTTTGAAGGAGGGCATCGCCAGGATTGTAAATTCGGGGATAAAGCGTTTGTACGCTTCCAGCGACTGGGGCAGGATAAACATATTGCGCACAAACAGGCTGTGCCAGGCCAGCTCGGTGACAATACGCACGGGCAGCCGGTATTCCGGGTCGGCGCCGGCATAAACATCCTGCACAAAAACATCCCTGCCCTGCAAAAAGCCCAGCATCCTTTCATACAAAAGATCGAATTTGCCTGCCTCGAAGGGGCGGTTGTACACCCCCCACCAGATATTTTTCTCGGAATCCACCGAGCGGACCACAAATTTATCGTTGGCAGAGCGGGCTGTGTGTTTGCCGGTGTTGACCACCAGCGGGCCGCCAAGGGCAGTGATGCCTTCAGAGCGAAAGATGGCCTCTTCGTAGAGCGCTTCGCTGGTCAGGTTCCAGTAAGCCAGCCGCAGGTTGCCGATGCCGTGGTTGGCGAGGTTATATTCGGCTTTGCGGGTCTGGGCGATGCTTTCGCCGGGGGTTTTGATGTTGAGTAAATTATTCATATGCTGCCTCCTACATCCAGTCGCGGATCATTTTTCTGTCGCCAATATAGATCTCGTTGGGCGAGGTTGGGTCGAGCGCCCACTTAATCCGGGCGATGCCTTCGGTCACGTCCTTGATCGTGCCGGAGATCGACAGGCGGATATGGCCTTCCATGCCAAATTCTTTGCCGGGCACGGTGACGACCAGCGCTTTTTTGAGCAGGAAGTGCGAGATTTCCACCGAGCTGTTGTTAAAGGCGCGCAGATCGGGCAGGGCGTAGAATGTGCCGCTCGGCCGGATCAAGCGAGCGCCGTTGAAGGTCTTCATTTCCTGCAAGAGCACAGCCCGGTTGTTCTCAATCTGTAAGCGGATGGCTTCAACAACGGTTTGCAGGCCGTTCAGAGCGCCCTCGGCAGCGGCCTGGCTGACCGGCGAGACCCCGGAAGTGATCTGGGCAGTGACATTGGTCATAACCCGCATCAGCTCACGCGGCCCGATCACCCAGCCAACCCGGAAGCCCGTCATGCCGTAGACTTTGGCGACGCCATTGACGACGATGATCTGCGAGTCTTCGATATCTTTTTGGGAGAACGTGTAAGCCGGTTCGGCTTTCGCCTGGTCGAAGACCAGTTTGTGGTAAATGTCATCACAAACCAGGTAGATCTTTTTGCGCTCACAAAATTCTACGAGCTGGGCGATCAGCTCGGGCGGGTAGACCACTCCGGAGGGGTTGTTGGGGCTGTTGACGATGATCGCCCGGGTATAGCTGGTGACGGCTCTCTCGATTTCTGCGAAGGTGGGCGTAAATGTCCCGTCGGCTGGGGTGACGATGACCGGTTTGCCGTAACACATCTTGATAATTTCCGGGTATGAAACCCAATAGGGCGCCAACACGATGACTTCATCCTGTGGATTGAGGATCGAATAGAAGATGTTAAACAGCGCATGTTTGGCCCCATTGGTGATGAGCACATTTTCAGGGGCAACTGCTTTGTTGTAGTTTTCTTCGGTGTAGCGCACAACCGCTTTTTTGAGCGAGGGAACCCCATCCGCAGGCGTATATTTGACCTCGCCGCTGGTCAGTTTGGCGGCAGAGGCCAGGATGGCTGCAATCGGGGTTTTGTTTTTGGGTTCTCCAATGCCGAGGTGGATTACTGCTTCGCCGCGTTCACGTAATAAGCGGGCTTCTTCGTTGAGGGCCAGGGTGGGCGATTCGGCAATATCCAGGGCGAGTTTGCTGAGCTTCATAATTTCTCCTATCTCACCGGCTGCTGCGGTAATTTCGCGGGAAAAATTACCGCTTTGCTTAAAAACTGGCGGGCTATTTCATTGCAAAATTGAACAGCACTTCTGCCAGCACATCATTCGAGGAATAAAGCGGGTAGGGCACGTCGGCCTGTTTCAGGATGATGGGCAGGTCGGTACAGCCCAGGACTACACATTGGGCGCCGCGCTTTATTTGTTCATCTGCCAGGCCGGCCAGCTCTTGTTTTAAGGCGGGGGTGCGCTCGCCAGCCAGGATGCGCGAAATGATCTGGTCGACAGCTTCCTGTTCAGGGTCAGACAGCGGACAGACCTCGCCGTGCTGGTTGGCAACGGCTTTCAGGTAGAGCGGGCGCGACATACTGGAGGAGAGGATGCCGATCTGCCGCCAGCCATCCAGGGTGACTTTTTTGGCGACCTCGTCGATCATATCCACCAGCCAGATGGAGGGGGAGAGGGCGGCGCGCATGTCTGCCCAGAAGTGATGGGCGCTGTTACAGGCAACTCCGACTGCCAGGGCCCCGGCGTTTTCCAGGATGTTGGCCTGCTCGCCCAGGTACTGCCCGGTGGATGGGTCGTAGCGTTCAAAGATGTTGGGTTTGGGGATATTGTTGATCAGGATATGGGGGTAGTTTTCCATGTCCTGGGCGGCATGCTTGTAGGACAGATTGATCATTTCGAGGTAAACATAGGCGGATGCTTCCGGGCCCATCCCGCCTAAAATGCCGATTGGTCTCATGGTTTTCCTTTTCGCTAAAGCCGATTAAAGCTCTTCGAACATGTGGCGCTCGCGGTTTTTGCGGCAGCGCAGCGGGTTGAAAACCCGGCCATTCATCGCCAGGTAGACACCATCGGGCAGGGAGTTGAGGGCGCCAACTGCCACCCCAATATTGAATACGGCATCGCTGGATTTGAAGTTGGCGGGTTCCATAGCGCCGGTCAGGACAATGCATTTGCCCGGAATGCCGCTCAGGGTTTTGCCCGTCTCCACCATGGTGTCCGTCCCATGCGTGATCAGAATAAGGCGGGAAGGTTCCTTCTCCACTGCGGAACGGACAAGCTGGCGGTCGGTGTCATCCATCTCCAGGCTGTCTTTACGCAGGAGGGATTCGATTTCATATTCGAAGGCTATCGGCAAGCCATCCAGAATTTCCCGGATGGTTGGTGAGCCAACCTGGTAGGCGCTCAGGCTGTCGAAATAAACCTTATCAATTGTTCCGCCAACTGAAAAGATCTTGATCTTCATTTTTTGTTTCTCCTGATTGGTCTGGCAGTCATTAATCTATGGTTTGTTTTGGGTGCTTTGCGCCCAAAACAAATCCTTGAAATGACATTGACTGCGTTCTCTTCTATTGTATACCGTGTGAAATAAAACGCAAACCGAAATCGTTAAAAACCTTTAAAGGCAGGCCCAGGACTGCATCATGCGCAGGTTGAAATCCACCATCGCGGGCAGTTGGGCAATCTCGACCCGTTCGTCCACACCGTGAGTCAGATCATCTTCTGGCTTGTTAAACCGCAGGGCTTCGAAGCGGTAAATGCTGCTGCAAATGTTTTCGTAATGGCGTGAATCCGAGGAGCCAAACATGACCAGCGGGCAGATGGGGATCTGGCCGAAGAGGGAGCGGATATTGGTCTCCATTGCATGGTAGAAGGGCGTATCCAGCGAGACCGGCTTAAGGGATGGCGCACTGGTGTCCACGCAGGTAATGCTGACCCGCTCGTCTCGAATGACCTTGCGGAAGTGGTCGAGCAGTTCTTGCAGGGGGCGGCCGGGGAGCAGCCGGCAGTTGAAACCGGCGCTGGCCTTTTCGGGCAAGACGTTGAACTTGTACCCGCTTTGTAAAATGGTGGGTGCAATGGTGTTGCGCAGCAAGGCATTTGAGAACGGCTCTTCGGCCAGAACCAGTTTGACGAGCGGCCCGGTCAGCCAGAGCTGGCTGAAGAACAGGCGGAACGGTAAGGGCAGATAGGGCAGCAGGGCCTGGATGGTGGGGCGGGCAAATTCCAGGCTGGCGGGCATTGGGTTTTGCTGGATGCGGGTGATGGCGCGGCTGAGGATGGCGATTGAGCTGGTTTTGAAAGGCGTGGAAGCATGCCCGGCGCGGGCTTTGACTTCGAGGGTGATATTCGCATAGGCTTTTTCGGCGTAGGCGACTGTGGCGATCAGGCCATCAATACCGGGGGCAACTCCGCCGCTGACTGCGCCGCCTTCATCCATGAGGGCAGCAAAGTGTACCCCGCGGGCCTGCAGGACTGCCGATATGGCGTGAGCGCCCTGTTTGCCGCCGGTCTCTTCGTCATGCCCAAAAGCCAGGTAGATGGTGCGTTTGGGCTGGAAACCTGCCGCCAGCAGTGTTTCGGCGGCTTCAAGCACGGCAACCAGTTGGGATTTCATATCGATCGATCCGCGGCCCCAGACGTACCCGGCCTCAATCGCTCCTGAAAAGGCAGGGTGGGTCCAGTTGGCCTGGTCGCCAATCACCGGGACGACATCCTGGTGGGCCAAAAAGGCCACCCCCGGCAGTTCTGGTTGGCTGCCAGGCCAGGTGTAGAGCAGGCTGAGCTCGTTGATCTTTTCACGCTGCAGGGTCTGGTGGACTCGCGGATACTGCTGTTCCAGCAGCCTGTGCAGTTCCAGGAATGGTTCGGTCAGGGTGCGGTCTTCGTACGAGATGGTCGGGACCTGGACAACCGCGCTCAGCCGCCTGGCGATGGCCTGACTGTCGGGGATTTGGATCTTCAATTCGGGGGTGGCTGGAATTGGCATGGCTAATCCTCGGTTTGTTGAGGTTGATATCCTGGCCCGCGCACAAATTGGCCTGGTTTTGCACCGGTATGCACACCCGCTTCCACAACAAGCTGACCGTTGACCAGCACATGCTGGACGCCGGAGGCAAACTGGAGCGGTTGTTCGTAGGTCGCATGGTCAGTTATGCGGGTTGGGTCAAAGAGGACAATATCGGCAGCGTAACCCGGCCTTATGGCGCCGCGGAAACCCTCGATCCCCAGCAGGCGGGCTGGCAGGCCTGTGATCCGCCGGACGCCTTCGGCTAGAGAGGCGAGGTTCAGATCCCGGCAGTAGTGGCCCAAATAACGGGCAAAGGTGCCAAAAGCGCGCGGGTGGGTGATCTTTCCTGGCTCGGCGGCTGATGTCCCGGCGGAGAGTACTCCAATATCCGATCCCAGGCAGACCCAGGGCTGCTTGAGGATGGTGCGCAGGTTATCTTCGCTGGCGTGGAAGAAGATGGCGGCCGGGGCGGCTTTTTCGGCCAGGATGATGGCGATGATCGCCTCTTCAGTTCCGATTTGGAGGGCGGCGGCGATCTCTGCCAGGGTCTGCCCGTTCAATGGGCGGAGCAGATCGCTCTTCAAGTCCAGGATTTTGACACCCGCTGCCCCGCCCGCCAGGGTATACAGATTTTCCCACTCGTCCTGATCGGCGGCAATCTCGCTTACCAGGCGCTGTTTCAGGTCTGGGTTGGCGAGAGTTTCGAGAATTTTAGCCATACCGCCTATCCGGGCCCAGGGCGGCAGGACGGCATCCAGACTGGTCATGCCGGCAGTATAGGGGTATACACAGGCAGCAATATCTGTCCCGCCAGCCTGGGCAGCGGCAATTTTCGCCAGCCCATCCGGAAGTTTGGGCCAGTTCTTTTCGCCCTGGATCTTGAAATGGTAGAGGATGCCCCGCCCACCCTGGCAAATTGCCAGAAACTCGTCCAGGGCCTGCTCGAAGGTGTTGCCTTCGCTGCGGATGTGGGAGATGTACGCTCCGCCGTGGCGGAAGGCCGTTTGGGCCAGCTTGCGCAGTTCGTGAGTCTGAAAGAAAAGACCGGGCACATAAATGAGGGCTGACCCAACCCCCATGGCGCCCGAGCGCATCTCTTTTTCGAGCAGGGCGGCCATTTGTTCCAGCTCGGCCTCGGTTGCGGCCCGGCTGTCCATCCCGACGGTGTGGTAGCGCAAATTGTCCACCCCAACATACGAGGCCACATTCACCGAGACGCCCACCCCGGCTGTCAGCAGGTTCAGGAAATCTGCCAGGGTTGTCCAGGGGATTTCTGGCAGGCCGTAGATGCTTTTGATGTAGTCTTTCATCTCAGGCGAAAGCGGGCCTTCCGACCAGCTTTCGCCGAAGACCTCCAGGGTAACGCCCTGGAGCACGTCACTCAGTGCCCGTCCATCCGAGAGCAGATCGGTGGCGGCCCAACTGTGGATATTGATGAAGCCGGGTGCGGCGGCTAACCCGCCGCACCCGATTTCTTTTTGTGCCGTGCCGTCCACCCGGGTTGAAACGGTTTCGATCCGGCCGGCGCGAATACCAATCTCACCCGGGTAAGGGGGCTGGCCGCTGCCATCCACCACCAGACAGTCTCTCAGGATAAGGTCGTAGGCTGGCATGGGGTTGGTTTTATTCTTTTTTGGCTTCACCCATGGTCAGGAAGAGGGAAGTCCCAACTGCCAGAGCCAGAGGTGCGATCACTGCGATCCATACCATGCCATAATTGGCGGTCAGGTCGATCATCTTGCCCCAGAATGGCACCGAGATGGTGCTGGCGAGGGCAGTACAAAAGATCAGCAGGCCGATGACCGCGCCGAATGATTTGGCATTCGGGACGATATCGCTGAGCATGGGTACGTTGATGATCTGGGGGGTGGCAAAGCCGAAGCCGATCAGGCCGATCATAATTTGCAAAACGGTGAAATTGGGGACCAGCAGAATAACTGCCGCACCGGTGATTGAAATTGCAGCTCCCAGAGCAAGCGTCCCTTTGCGCTTGAGCCATTTGGGCAGGTAGCCCATGGGGACCGTGCCGAGCAGATAACCAATGAAAAAGATGGCGCCCATCGAAGCGGCAGAGCCTTCCGACAGTTTGAGCACGTTGACCACATACGAACTGCCAAAGGTCTGGATTGGGGCGCTGCCAAAGTTAAACAGACCGCCGATCAGCATAATTAATAAGACATTGCGCTTCTGCTGGGCGCTGAAATCTTTGAAGACATTGAGTAAACCCTTGAAAGATACATTTTCGGCCGCTGCTTCGGATGCCGGAGCCCAATTCTGAGGTTCTTTGGTTGCTTTTACCAGGTAAAACAATGCCAGCATGAAAAAGACGCCAAAGACAATGAAGGGCATGGAGATGTCAATGTTGTAGAGCATGCCACTGAGCAGGTAGCCCAGGACGCCGCCAAATGCGCCGATTAATTCGATAAAGCCCGTTGCCTGGCTGCGCAGCTGGGAAGGGATGAGCTGGTAGCGCAGCGCCAAACCGGGCACAGTCGAGATGGCATAGCCGGAAATGACTGCCAGTGCCAGCAGGAAAACCAAAATAAATGGCACCATCAGCATGGAAAGGTTGCCGTTGGTTTCAGGGGTGATCAATTTGACTGCAAATGGAATGGCGATAAAACCGACAATAGCCAGGGGGGTGCCGTATTTGACAAAAGGCATGCGTTTTCCCACCCGGTCGCTCCAGCGGCCAATAATGGGACCGGAAAACAAACTGATCAGGTTGTCGATCGACATCAGCAGGCCGGCATAAAAGGCCGACAGGCCAAAGCCCAGGGTCAGCGCTGCACCCGATTTGTCAAAATCGGGGTTGCCAGCCTGCAGGAAAACCGGCAGGAAGTTGTTGTAGGCCGCCCATAGGGCGCTCCACCCTGCGACCAGTAAGCCAAAGGGTAGGATGATGTTGATATTCAGTTTCTCTTTTTTGCTCTCCATGCTGGGCTCCTTTTCGTGATTGACAGGTTGTTGTTTGCTGCATTTAGGTTTGGTGAAGCCGAGAATAAGTACCCCGGTGCTTGCACTGGCGCGGATATATTGGGGCGGGGGCTATGGCGGTTTACCAGGCTGTGAATTTGCCTCCTTTGAGAATCACTTCTCCATCGGCGCTGATCTCACCCTCACTGCGCAGGTCGACGATCAGATCCCAGTGCAGCGGCGATTGGTTCTTGCCGCCTGATGCCGGGTAAGCGGACCCGAGGGCCAGATGGACTGTGCCGCCAATTTTTTCATCGAACAGGATCTGCCCGATGGGGTTCTTGATATTGAAATTGGTGCCGATGCCAATTTCTCCTAAACGGTTTGCACCGGGGGTGCGCAGGGTTTCCTGCAGGTAGGCGTCGCCGGTCTCAGCGTGGGCGGCAGTCACCACCCCGTCTTTGAAGGTGAGCTGGATGCCGCTGGCGTTTTTGGCCGGGAAACTGAATTTCACGGTGCCGTTGACCGAATCTTCGATGGGGGCTGTGAAGACTTCGCCGTCCGGCAGATCTGCCAGGCCAAAACAGTTCAGCCAGGTGCGCCCCTCCACCGACATCTCGATATCGGTGCCCTCGGCTCGGATGCGCAGCTTTTTGGTTCTGGACAGACGCTCGATGACTTTTGCCTGGCTGTCCCGCAGCTTGTTCCATTCAGCAGCGGGGTCCGGGCAGTCCAGGAAGCAGGACTTTTCCAGGTGACTCGTCAGCTCATCCAGGCTCATGCGCGAGATGACTGCCTGCCCCTGGGTGGGCCAGGGCATGGACATAAAACGGAAGCCGGGTTTGTCCACTCGCTGCATAAAGGTCATAAAGACGCCGGCTTTGCCCATCCGGCGCAGGTTCAGCCTGGCGGGGGAGACTTTGCTGGTCTCGTAGGGGTTGGGGTCTGCCTGCAGTAAGATCAGGGCGCTGCAGTTTTCGATGATATGGCGTTCAACCGTGCTTTCATGGCTGAGCTGTTCTTCAGAGGCTTCGCTGACATGGATAAATTCCTGCCCGGGGAACTGTAAAAACACTTCGGGATAGCCGCCAGCCTTGAGGATTTCACGGTAGAGCTCGCGCACCAGGGGGATGGCTTCGGTGCTGCCCTGGATGGCGACCATCTCGCCTTTTTGGATGCTCAGGCTGTATTCAACCACCAGTCTGGCTAATTTGGATGGCAGATCATAACTACTCATATACGCTCCTTAATCGTCAAGCTTACCTTTCAGGTTTTGGATCATCAAAGCAAACATTTGGGCGTTGTAGCGTTGGATATCCAGACCCATTTCCAGGGCCAGGCTTTGTTTCAGGCTGGCGATGCCGTGAACGATGACCCAGCAGGCGTACATCATCATGCCGGCATCCTGCCCCGGGCGCAGTTTGAAAATGCCCTGGGCAATCCCTTCCTGGATGATCTCAAAGGTTGCCTGGTAGGCTGTTTCGGTGTCTTTGCGCGGATCCAGCGACCGCCGGTTGGCTACGTTGTTTTTAAAGATGATGTGGGTGAACATCAGGTTGTACAGTTCGGCATTTTCGCTGGCGAACCGCACCAGGGCATGCCCCGCCGCAAGGAGCTTTTGATCGGGCGGCAGTTGCTGGGGCACGGCTTTGACGCACTCCCCCAGCAGAATAAAGCCTTTGTTGGCCAGTTCAAACAAAATATCTTCAATCCCGCTGAAATATTCGTAAATTGCCGGTTTACTGTAGGCTGCCCGGTGAGCGATATTTGCCAGGGTCAGGTTTTCCAGCCCGCCTTCGGTTAAAAGCTCTTCTGCGGCAGCCAAAATAGTCGCTTTTGTCCGTTCACGGCGGCGATCACGGGTGGTCAATTCTTTGGTTTCGTCCATCTCGTCAGCCGCGCAAATCGTTCAGAGCTTTGTTGAGGTTCTTCAGCCCGGTCTGAATTTCTTCCGGGTTGGAGCCAAAACCGAGCCGGAAGTAGCGGTTGTCCATTTCAAAACAGCGTCCGGGGATGACAAAGGTTTTGTAAACCTCTGCCAGGCGGCGGTAGAGCTTTTCAGGGTCGATTGTGACATGCTCGGCCAGGCGCGGCAGGCTGACCACCCCGGCTTCAGGGTAGACCCATTCAAAGTCTTCCTGCTGTTCCATCCAGGCAGTCACAATACTGCGGTTGTGGCGAATGCTGGCCCGGGCTTTTTCCAGGTATTTCTCTTTTTGTTTCAACACCTGCACGGCAATTTCTTCGCCGATGGCGTTGTTGGTGATGGTGACCTGCTCGCGGATATTCAGAATGCTGTCCAGGATAAACTGGTCCTGGCAGGCCAGCCAGCCAATCCGGATGCCGGGCAGGCCGTAGCATTTCGACATGCTGGAGATGCTGATGACCCTTGAACTGAGGGTGGCAGCAGAGGGCAGCATGGCTTCAAAGCCCATCTCACGATATGTTTCGTCAAACAAGAGGTACAGGTTGTGGGCTTCCACCCAGGCGATCAGTTCAAGCAGGGCTTCTTTGGAGATCATCGAGCCGGTGGGGTTGTTGGGGTGGGTCAGGCTGACCAGTTTGGTCTGCGGGGTGACCAGTTTTTCCAGCTCGGCCAGGTTGGGCCGGTACTGGTTTTCAAAGGTCAGGTGCAGGAAGCTGACCGAGCAGTTCAGTGAGCGCGGAATTTCATACAGCGAAGGGTAGTTTGGGTGTTCGACGATGACATGATCGCCCGGCTTGAGCAGGGCGGCGGCGATCAGAAAGATCGCTTCACTGCCGCCGCTGGTAACGATGATCTGATCGGTGGTCAGGCCGGGGTACTGTTCCACCAGGCAGGCGCGCAGTTCTGGTTTGCCTTTGTGGTAGCCGTAGCGGATGGGTAAATTGTCCAGGTTGATGCCGAGCTGGCCAAAGGTCAGGTATTTCACGGCGCTCTCGCCGATGTCATATTGGATGGCATACTGGTAATCGTCAAACCATTCTTCGAGGATCATGCGCTGAAACCACATATTGAATACTCCTTTTGATTGTATCCTTCCAATAACTCGGGGAGGTGTGGGGTATTTTCGGCGGGCACAGCCCGCCGAAAATACCCCACACTGGACTTTGTTGAGATGTTACTTTTGGTGTTTATCCGGTCTGGATAAAACTTTTACTGGCAAATAATCTCTTTGACACGGTTGAAGCGCACATTAAACGCCCGGTCGCCGCTGAGTTCAAAGGCTGTGATCTGACCGTCTGTGCTGCGGATGAATTTCAATTTGTCAAAGTTCTCGGTCCTGGACGAAAACTCATCCTGCAGGACAGGGAAGAAAGTGATCTGGGGGAAGTGGGGGTGGAACATGCTCAGGCTGCCCTCTGAAACACTCAGCTCCCACATATTCAGCAGCTCAGAGCTCCAGTAGCGTCCGGCGTACTCTGCCAGCCCTTCAGGGGTAATTTCGATGGGCGGCAGTTTGACCGAGCGCATCGGGCCGAGCGGGGTGCTGCTGGAGAAGGCCTGGACTTTGCCCTGGGCGTCACATTCGGCTTCCATCTCTGCGCCTAGAAGATCGATCTTGTAGCGCTTATCGCCGACTTTGAGCAGCGGCAGGCGGAAGGGGTAGAAGGGGGTGTGGATGAACAGGCTGTCTTCGGCGATTTCGACCGTTGCCAGCAGGCCATCTGGCATGCGATAGCTGCCGACCAGGTCTTTGCGCTCGGCCTCGCTGATTTCAGCGGTTTGGGCTCCGGCGAACTGCAGCCCTTTGGGCGCCAGTTCGGGGAGCGCCAGGCCCAGGATCTTATAACCCAGGGTGACCGGGTCGGTGGCGCCGTTGTTGGAGAGCACACCCACGGCAACCCGGGCGTCGGGGACGAAGATCATATCACTGCGGTAGCCGCCGGCCCCTCCGCTGTGGGCCCAGATGGTGTGCCCGGCGCGCTCAGAAAGCTCGATCCCGCAGGCGTACATATTCATTACGCCGCTGTTGAAGGGGTGGGTCAGGTCCATGCCCCGGACGACATCTGGTTCAAGGGTTGGGTTTACAAAATTGCCCAGCCAGTGGGAGAAATCGGTAATCGAGGTCATGATATTGGTGGATCCGCCAACCGAGACGTTTTCCATGGCCTTTGAAAATACACCCTCCTCGCTCATGTTATAGTGTCCGGCGACGCCGGGAACCACCTCGCGAATATCGCTGCCCAGGAAGGTGCTGCGCATGCCCAGCGGCTCAAACAGTTCCATGTCCAGGAAACGCCGGAAATTGTGCCCGGTCAGCCGTTCAACAATTTCAGCCAGCAAGACATAGCCCGTATTGTTATAGACATAGCGTTCGCCAGGGGGGAAGTTGAGCTGGCTCTGACGGTTGGTGAGGGCCAGAAGCTGTTCGCGGCTGTGAATGTCATCCCGGCGGAAACCGGCATAGGCCTGCAGGTTGTACATGCAGCGCAGCCCGCTGGTGTGGTGCAACAGATGGTACACCTTTACCGCCTGGTAAGTCTGCGACATTTCGGGCAGGTATTTGCGGATTGGGTCTTCTGTACTGAGCAGGCCGCGCTTTTCGAGCAGCCGGATGGCAAAACCGGTGAACTGCTTGGAAACTGACGCCAGGTTAAAGCGGGTGTTCAGGTCGATCGGCAGCTGGTATTCAAGGCTGGCATAACCGCTGACCGCGAAAATGGGCGGCTGGTCAGCGGAGACAAGACAAACAGCCACGCCGGGCATATCTTGCCAGGGCTTAATCAATGCCTGTAGCTCATTCTGAAGGTCTTTCATGCTACCTATCCTTTTTTATGTGTGTCGAGGGGAGTGTCCGGGGAATAATTTTTCCGAACAAGAGTAAACTTATTTTATCAGCCGTAAATACAAAAGTCAAGTGGGGCTGTCCGAAAAGTTCTTTTCGGACAGCCCCAGCACCATATCTTGAGACTCTTGGGGTGGTTTGACCCCCACTTGTGGGGGTCAAACCACCCCAAACCCCACTTTCTTGAATTATTGAGAAGGTACAGTAGGAGCCAATTTGAAATTTTGGATTTGTGGTATAACCAACCTATCCCACCCTTTAGCAGGAGAATCCAGCCCATGAACTCAGCCGATGTGCATCCAGAACTGCGGGAATCCGCCCGGAAAATGCCTCAAATGACTTTCAGTCTAAAAAATCTCTGGCTCATCCGGCCTCTGATTGGGATGTTGAATTGGGGTTCAAAGCTGCCGGCGGGTGTTCGGGTTAAAAACACTGCGATTCCCAGCCGGGATCAAAAAACAAAAATCCGGCTGCGGATCTATACCCCGGTTTCCGTTGCTCCAAAAGCCCCGGCGCTGCTCTGGATGCACGGCGGCGGGTATATTGCCGGGACACCCGAACAGGATGATACCTACCTGATCCCGTTTCTTCAGGAAACCGGGATGGTGATTGTGTCTGTCGATTACAGGCTGGCGCCAGAGCACCCTTTCCCGGCGCCGCTTGAGGATTGTTACAGCGCGCTGCAGTGGCTGGCGGCCCAGGCCGAGGCGCTTGGGGTTGACCCGCAGCGGATCGCAATTGGCGGCGACAGCGCCGGCGGCGGCCTGGCAGCCGGTCTGGCGCAGCTTGCCCATGAGCGCGGCGAAATCCGGCCGGCCTTCCAGCTTCTGGTGTACCCGATGCTGGATGACCGGACCGCTGCCCGCCCGGATACCGCGCCGCAAGGCAGGCTGGGCTGGAACAACGTCTCCAACCGCTTTGGCTGGGAGTCGTATCTGGGGCAGCCGTGTGGCGCAGCCTCGGCGCCGGCCGGCTCGGTGCCTGCCCGCCGTCCGGATCTCTCCGGCCTGCCCCCGGCCTGGATCGGGGTGGGTACCCTGGATCTGTTCTATACTGAAGATGTGGAGTATGCCCGGCGTTTGAATGAGGCGGGCGTTCCGTGCCAGATGGTCAGAGTGCCCGGGGCTTTTCATGGTTTTGATGTCGGCATACCTCTGGTGCCGGTGGTCAAAGACTTTCGCCAGTCGCAGGTGCAGGCACTGAAAATGGTTTGATTTCGCTGGAACTCTTCTGAAGTTGAAAACGTTATATAATCAATTCAGATGGGAGAAAATCCAGTCGTATGCATCCAAAAAGTTTAACCAGCATCCTTCTCTGTCTTTGTTGGACCGTTCTGGTGGCGGCCTGCAGTGTGCCATCAACGGCTGAAACTGGCGCCCCAGCCAGCGACTCGGCCACAATCACAGTCAAACCTACCCGGGCGGTCACTGCCACGCCGCGGCCCACCCAGGCACTGGATCCAAAAGCCTGGATTGATCCGGACCTGGATCTGTATTACCGTGTCGGGCAGACATTTGTGGTTTACTTTAACCAACCGATGAACCCCGACAGCACGCTTGAGCCGTTGGTTTTTATCCCCGATTGGGGTGGAGACTACGCCTGGAGCAATAACTTCACCACCCTGGTCTTTACGCCCACCCAGCCGGTTCAGGCGGTGACCCAGATGATCGAGGTTTCGATCAAGCTGGCCAGCCAGTCTGGCCGGACGCTGAGCGACCCGCTGCGCTGGCGCCTGGTGAGCGGCGACAAACCCAAACTCATCAACGACCCAGGCAAAACCGGGCTTTCACCAATCAAACCGGTTATTGAACTGAATTTCTCCCAGGACATGGATAAAACCAGAGTCCAGGGGGCATTATCGGTCAAGCCAGAAAAACCCATGACCCTGATCTGGCAGGATAAAGAGGGGGCCAGCTCAGAACGGCGGCTGCTCATTCATCTGGATGGGGAAGTGCGGCCAGGGCAGGAGTTTATCCTGGCGCTGGGCGGCACGGCGCTCGCCATAAATGGGCGCGCCTTCGTACCTCAGACATGGAGCATTCAAGCGCCTGCCCTGCAGGCCAACTTCCGGCGCGTGACAGGCGGCAGCCGGTACGATCCCTTTGAGATCGCATTTAATTATGCGCTGGACAGCGAAAGCCTGGTGCAGGCTCTGAGTATTGCACCGCAGCTCGACTTTACGACTGCCTGGGATGCAAAAAAGAATATTCTGCGCCTGGTCCCGGCCCAGCCTTTGAACCCGGGCACAACCTGGAAGATAAACCTGGATCCCACGTTCAAGCTGCGCAGCGGCAGCCAGGCCGAGGAGGAAAGCCTGAGCTGGAGTTACACCGTCCCACCGGCCATTCTTGGTGTTTACGGCATTACCCCTGAAAACAGCCAGATCACGATTGTCTCCAGCCTGGCTCTCGATCCGCAGGCATTTGAGGCCGCTCTGAAAATTGAACCCGCCTTTGACTATGATCTGACCTGGACGCCGGCCTATACCCTGGCCCGGGTTGTCCCCCGCCAAAATTTGCCCGGCTTTGGCGAATATACCTTTAGTTTTGACGGGGAGTTCAAAGACCGGGATAGTCTGCCGCTGGCTGATTCGGGCAGCTACCGTCTGAAAATACCCAATCCGCTCTGGAACTGGAACTCGGGCGATATCCCCAGCACGTTTTATATCAGCAGCGATGACGGACTTTTGATCGCTTTTGATCGGCCAATGCAGCCCACAACTACCCTGGCTTCCTTGAGCCTGTCGCCTGCCCTGTCAGGCAGCTGGCAGTGGATCAATCCGGCAACCCTGAAATTGGAACCGGAGAGCGGCTTTGTCCCCGGCTGTACCACATACCAGCTTTCGCTCGATCAGGGTGCGCTGGACAGCCGCGGATCCCCGCTGTTGAATAGCCCTCACACCTGGCTCGCAACAACCCAACCGCAGCCCAAAATGGCTGGTTTTGGCGAGGCGGGCGCAAAAATTCAGATTGTGGACAGCAGTGGGCGGCGCACACTTCAGATGTCTGTCCGCAAGGAAATAACCAGTGTTCACCTGGACTTTTACCGCATTTCTCTGGAGACCCTGATCGCAGCCGACCCCAGCCAATATGTGCGCGAATATTCGTATTCCTGTGAATGGGAAGGTTTGGACACCCGCAAGGGCAGCTTGCAGGCTGCCTTTGACGCCCCGGTGCGCTATACCCGGGATGAGGTAAGCGAAGTGCCCCTGCCGGAAGATTTGCCGCCGGGGATTTACATCGCCAACGCAGTGACCGACTATCTGAATGACCAGATCCTGCTGGTAGTTACCCCCCACACCCTGGCTCTGAAATATGCCCAGCAGCCCGGCGGCGGGCAGGTGACAGCCTGGGTCAGCAACATCAATGGGCCGGTGCTGCGCAGCGCCCTGGTCCAGGTCTATGATGCGGCTGGGGTGCGGCTGGCATCCGGCCAAACCGATGCGAATGGTGTCTTCCAGGCTGATCTGCCGCCGGGCAGCACGCCGTATCTGGCGGCTGCCTGGTGGGACGGCAAGCTGACCGTCAGTGGTTTTGGCGGGGTTTGGGGCCAACCCAGCCCGCCAGCGGACCGCTACGAGGCCTATCTCTATACGGACCGGCCGCTGTACCGCCCCGGGCAGACGGTGGGTTACAAAGGCGTGGTGCGGCTGGATGATGATACACAGTACAGCCTGCCGGGCGAAACATTCACGGCAACCCTGAAGCTGCGCAGCCCGCGCGGCAGCCTGGTACAGGTTTTCCCCGTCAGCCTGAGCAGTTTCGGCACATTCTCTGGCACATTGAGTGTTGCTGAAGGGGGCATCCTGGGCGATTACACCCTGGAACTGGCAATTGGCGCCGAAACCCACACCCAAACATTCCTGGTGCAGGAATACCAGAAGCCCGACCTGCAGGTGCTGGTCAGCACAGAGCGCAGCGACTACCTGGCTGGAGAGACTTTCTCGGTGACGGTAAATACCCGCTATTTGTTTGGCCAGCCGGTGGCCAATGCCATTTTGCAAGTCACCCAATACTCGCTGAGTCCGAAGTATGAGGGCGGCTATTGGTGGTGGCCTTCTTCCAATCCAGATCATTCAATATCACTGACCAGCGATGAGAACGGCATGGCGACTTTTAGCATGTCCGTTAAGCCAGAATTTGAAGATTACACCTACCGCCCGTATTTTTGGGCAATTGAAGTGACTGCCGATGATGGCAGCAGACAGAAGGTGAGCAGTTATGCCCAGGTGAACATTCATCCCAGCGCCCTGCAGCCAGAACTGAATACGGGCGGTGATTATTTTTTTGCTGGCGCTCCGCTGCCTGTCAGCGCTTCGGTCACATCCGCACTGGGCGAGACCACGGTTGGACAAAAACTGACTCTCGAAGTGTACCAGCTTCGGCAAAGCTCTGTGCTGAGCTGGTTGGAAAGTTTTGAAATTCGGCAGACCCATACCCTGACTACCGGCGCGGACAGCCAGGCGCAGATGGTTCTTGATCTGGCGGCTGGTTATTATCGCCTGGTACTGACCAGCCAGGATCGTTTGGGCCACAAACAGCAGGCTGAACGGTATGTATATTTGCACAGCGCCAATCATAGCTGGTTGACACAATTTAGCACGGATCTGGCGATAAGTGTGGAGCCGGGCAGCTACAGCCCGGGCCAAACGGCAGATCTCCTGGTGCAGTCCAACTTCAGCGGCGAAGCGCTGCTGACCATCGAGCGCGGCCAGGTTTTGGAACACCGGATGGTCAACCTGACGGCGCCTTTTACCCGCCTGAGCATCCCGATTCTTGCCGAATATGTCCCGAATGTTTTTGTGTCCATCCAGGCCTGGCGGCCGCAAGATACCGATATTCGCAGCTGGCGCTATCTGAATGGGAATATTCCGGATGCCCGGTTGGCCGAGGCAAATGTCGAATTGGTGGTGCCGGACCAGGCCCACGCCCTGACGGTCACGATCACATCGGATCAGGATCGCTACACACCCGGCCAGACGGCCAATTTTGTCCTGCAGGTGACGGATTTACGTGGAGCGCCGGTGCAGGCAGAGGTATCCCTGGCGCTGGTGGATGAAGCCATCTTCCTGCTGGCGAATGACCCGGCCGGCGAGATCCACCAGGTGTTGTTCGCTCCACGCAAGCGGGGAGTGGCTGGTTCAAACAGTTTGAATCCTCATCGATTTATGGATTTTGGTTACGGCGGCGGCGGCGGAGATGATGGCGGCAACCCTGATTTGCGCTTTGATTTTCCAGACACTGCTTTGTGGCTGCCGGCGCTGGTGACTGATGAGAACGGGACGGTCCGCGTCTCGCTGACGCTGCCCGACAACCTGACAACCTGGCGACTGACGGCCCGGGCTGTCACCACCCGGACCGAGGTTGGGCAGGCCGAAACAAAAATTATTACCCAGCAGCCGCTGATGGTTCGTCCGCTGCTGCCGCTCCAGCTTACCACAGGCGACACCTTCGATCTGGCTGTCATGGTACATAATTATGCGGCAGAGCCTTTGACACTGGAAGTCAAAGCCCAGGTCAGCGGGCTGGAATTGATTGACTCTGCCAGCCAGGAGCTGCGTCTCGACCCGGGCGGGGCTGGGCGGGTGGTCTGGAAGGCGGCGGCGTTGGAAAGCGGGCCGGCTGTCATCACCTTCAGTGCGGCCGCCGCCGATTACCGCGACGCCGTGCAGGTCAGCCTGCCGGTGCAGCCGCTGGCGATCCCGGTGGGCGGTGTGCAGACCGGGCAGTTTCAGGGAGAGGTCCGCCTGAGCCTATCCCTGCCGGAAGGCGCGCTGCCCGAAAGCCAGGTGCGTCTGGCGCTCAATGCCAGCCTGGCAGGCAGCCTGCTGCAGGGCGCAGAATTTCTGACGGGTTTCCCCTACGGCTGCGTGGAGCAGACCATGAGCCGGGCGCTGCCCAATGCGGTGATTGCCCGGGCCTTTAGGCAGTTCGATGCAGGCGACCGTCTGGCAACCAGCCAGTTGGATGCCAAAATCGAGGCCAGTATCCAGCGACTGTATGGCCTGCAACACATGGATGGCGGCTGGGGCTGGTGGTACGACGACAGCTCCGATACGTACCAGACCGCCTGGGTGGTCTTTGGCCTGGCAGTCACGCGCGAATCCGGTTATCTGGTTGACGCTGAAGTGCTCGAGAAGGGGGCAAAATATCTGACTGAACACCTGGAAGGTCGGAACGCCCCGACCCGTGCTTTTGTCGTTTATGCCCTGACGCAGGCCGGGTATGCCACCCTGGAACAGGCTCAAGCCCAGCTCGCCTATTTGGGGGAAATGGACGCATTCAGCCAGGCCGCCCTGGCCCTGGCCCTCCACCAGCTTGGGGATGCCGAGAATGCCCAAAGTCTGGCTGATAAGCTGCGCAGCAGTCTGGCAAGCACTCCGCGCGGGCTGTATGCTGCCGGTTCAGCCAATGATGGCGGCTATTACAAGAAGTTTATGTCTTCAGATGTGCGCAGCAGCGCCATGGTCCTGTGGGCGCTGAATACCATTCAACCCCAGGCCGAGGAGATTGAAGGGCTGGCGGGGTGGCTGCAGTCACAGCGCACCGGACGCGGCTGGGGCAGCACCAATGAAACAGCATATTCGATTCTGGCGTTGACCGATTATTGGGCGGTCAGGCAGGATCAGCTTGGCGAAGTTGGGGTGGAAGTCTTCTTGAATGGCGAACTGCTGCTAGAAGACACCCTGGATGCCCAAAACTTAAACCTGGAAACCCTCATCCCGGCCGAGCGCCTGGCTGCAGGTCAGAATGAAGTCCGGCTGCTTTCAGCCAGCACTGTCCCGATCTATTTTGTGCTGGACAGCCAGATGTTGTTGGGCCAGGATGCGGTTGTGCCAACCGGGATCAAGCTGGAGCGCACATACCTGGACCCGCTCAGCCAGACGCCGCTGCAAGAAATTCACCCGGGCGACCTGGTGCTGGTGCGCCTGACCGTGAGCAGTAAAACCGATTTGGCCTATGTTTTGCTCGAAGATCATCTGCCGGGCGGTTTACAGGCGCTCAATGAACGTCTGAACACCAGCAGCCACGACGAAACCAGTTGGAGGAATTCCCCGTACAGTTATTATTATGGAGAAGGCTGGAGCCCATTCTTTTTTGAGGAGTATGGCTATAACCAGAAAGAGATCCATCCCGACCGGGTCAGCTTCTTTATGACGGACCTGAATTCAGGCCCGCAGTTCTTTGAATATATGGCCCGGGCGGTAACTTCAGGCACTTTTGCGGCGCTGCCTGCTGAAATTTCTGCCATGTATGATAAAGACCAGACCGGGCGCTCTTCCAGCCAGGTGCTGACTGTTTTGGAAAAATAAACTCCTCAATTTCTTGTTATAATTATTTTATGAACCAAC
>Ga0268298_10000211_pt1 | contig 75430 bp, 42 predicted proteins | sample WWTPWeurt_MetaG_FD_194462 | JGI IMG/M metagenome (GOLD analysis project Ga0268298, IMG submission 194462) | Activated sludge microbial communities from WWTP in Nijmegen, Gelderland, Netherland - WWTP Weurt | ecosystem: Engineered > WWTP > Aerobic digester > Activated sludge | place...
AAGGAGGGCGACGACGACCGCACCTTCGGCGTCATCGTCAAGGGCTTCGTCGAAGTCTCGATCGAGGGCCGTGTCGTCTGCCGCCTCGGGCCGGGCGAGGTGGTTGGCGAGATGGCCTACCTGCACCCGAAATCGGCGCGGCGCCGGGCGAGCGTCGTCACGCTCGAACCGACGACCTTCCTCGAAATCAATCCCTCGGCCCTGGCGCTGAGCTCGGAAGAGGTGCAGGAGCGCTTCCAGAAGGTCCTCATCGGCCGTGTGCTCGACCGTCTGGCGCAGGCCGATGTCGGTATCGCCCAGCACGGCGCCCGCGCCGTTTCGGCCGATGGCGGTGCAGCCGGCAGCGCGCCGAAGGGCGGCAGCAGTACGCTCGAATTGCTCTAGCGGCGCGCTGGGCGCTCAGACGCTCAGGTCCACCTGCTGCACCGTGCCTGCGGTGCCGTTTTCCTGAAGGTAGAGTCCCGTGCTGCGGATGTCGCCCAGCGTGTCATTCGCGGCATCTTTCAGTGCGAAGGGGGATGCCACCCGCGCCAGCGCGATGGCCCCGACATTCGCCTCCTGCAGCGAGCGCAGGGAACCGGCCCCCTCGGCTGTCGGCGTCCATACGCGTAGCGACGACCACGCGGCGTCGTTCTCGTCGATCCAGCCATTGGCATCACCATCGAGCTGCGCCAGTTCGGTGAAGCCGTCGCCGCTCTTTACCCCGAACAGTTCGCTGCCATCGTTGGCCCGGCCATCGCCGTTGCGGTCGAAGACGAGGAAGCCGCTGCCGGCCGCCAGGCGGTTGATGTTTTCCGCAGTGCCGTCGGCATCGAGATCGAAACTGAAGCGCTGGTCGAGCAGTTGTGCCGCGCTGCCGCCGAAATTGATCACCAGCGGGTCCTTCTGCGGGCGCGCCGCGTCGCCGAGGCGCAGGCGGAGGTCGCTCTCCTCGTGGTAGCTGCGCGCCATCGACAACTGCAGCGTGAAGCGGATTTCTCGGCCATCGGCCGTCTGCACGGTGCCGCTGGCGGCGACCTGCGTCACCTCGGCCTCGCTGTAGCTTTCGTGCCGGTCGTATTCCACGCCCCAGCCGACGGATGGCCGGACATCGGCAGCACCGGCGGCATTCGGTGCCTGCGGCACTTCCGGCGGGGGGCGCGTCGGCTCGAGATCGCGCGCATCGACGACTTCGATGTCCTTGCCGGTCAGGTAACGGAACAACAGGCGGAGCAGCGTCAGACGCGGATCGCTCACGGTCTCGTCGGCGGCGTCCCCGTTTGCCGCCACCTCGCTGCCCTGCGCCGCGCGGCCGGCCTCCGAGATGTTTACGGTCGGTGCCGCCGGAATTGCCGAACGGCCGTTGGAGCGCCCCTCGGGCCGGCGGTCGCCGGCCCACATGCGCAGGGATTCCTGCACTTCATGGTGCCGGACAGATGCATGGGACGAGGCCAACTGCATCCCGGAACTGACGATCTTCATGGCGGCCTCCGTGGGGGCTGGGTGGACCGTTAACGGAAGATCGGTGGGGAGATTGAGGGGTTTGTGGCTATTGAGTAGTGGCAGGGGCGGGGGTGGCGGCTATTGACCGATTCTGTTGAAAAACTCGCTCCACATTTGAGAGATCGTTCTCCTCGAAAAAAAGGACCTTCACAATCGCTCCAGAATCAACGAACTCCACTTGGGTAATGGTTCGAACGCCCCTCGAAAGAGCGGAAAAATATCCGGCTCAGAGTTTTTCAACAGAATCGACCCAAAGCGGACACCGACTATAGCGATCGGTCCTCGTACTGCCAAAAGAACCAACACCCCTTTTGGGTTCTAAAATGAAACAGAACAAGCCAATCCGTGTTGGGCTGAAATACTTCGAGAACAACCTTGGAAGCGGTAATGCTTCCAACTCGAGAAGTTAGCTGCTTGTTTTCTCTTAAGATCTCGCCAAGCGCAGGCCAGCCGACATAGTCCTTCTTGGAGAGATTCCATTTTTCCGGAGCCGAAACATCCTTCCCTTGCTCGTCAAGCCCGAACTCCCATTTCAACATTCGCAATGGAAATGCAGTGCGTTTAATTGCGAAATCTTGCGCAGAAGAAAAATTCTTCAAGAACGAGTCAAAAGGTTCTGGCTTTTGCGGCGAACAATCGCTCGCTTGGCCTGTAAGCGATGTAACCAACAATACTGCTGCTAGGGGAATGTTTTTCATGATCGCCAATGACTGGCGGCTTCTGGCCGAAATAAGCCCCTAGTTGCCCGCACCCAGGGCCTTCGCCCGCGTCGCCGACAGCGCCAGCGACGCAGCGTCCTGCGGGTCCCGCGTCGGCCAGCCGCAGAGGTGGGATTCGATGAGGCTGGTGAGCGCGGCGATCCAGTCGTCGCGCTCGTTCAGGGCGGGGATGTAGTGGTACTCGCCGCCGCCGGCCTGCAGGAAGTCGGCCTGGCCTTCCATGGCGATCTCTTCCAGCGTTTCGAGGCAGTCGCCAACGAAGCCGGGGCAGATGACGTCGACACGCTTGACGCCTTCCTTCGCCATCGCCTGCAGCATCGGCGCAGTGTAGGGCTGCAGCCATTCGGCGCGGCCGAAGCGGCTCTGGAAGGTGATGCGGTACTGCTCGGGCTTCAGCGCCAGCGCTTCGGCGAGCAGGCGGCCGGTCTTCTGGCATTCGCAGTGGTAGGGGTCGCCCTTGTCGAGCGTGTAGCGCGGCACGCCGTGGAAGCTCATCAGCAGCTGGTAGGCGCTGTCGGGACGGCGGTGCTTCGTCCAGTGCTCGCGGACGCTGGCGGCAAGCGCCTCGATATAGCCGGGGAGGTCGCAGAAGCTGCGGATGGCGCGCAGTTCGGGCTGGTTGCGCTGCGTGGTTGCCCAGCGCCAGACCTCATCCAGCGCGGTGGCGCTGGTGCTGCCGGCGTACTGCGGGTAGAGCGGCACGAGCAGGAAGCGGTTGCAGCCGGCGGCCTTGAGTTTGTCGAGCACGGCGGCAACCGAGGGCTGGCCGTAGCGCATGGCGTATTCGACGACGAGGTTGCGGTGGCCGGCCTGCCCGAGCAGGCCCTTGACGAGCTTGGTCTGGCGTTCGGTGTGCACCTTCAGCGGCGAGCCTTCCGGCGTCCACACCGTGGCGTACTTTTCCGCCGATTTCTTCGGGCGGGTGTTGAGGATGATGCCGTTGAGGATGAGCCACCAGATCGGGCGCGGGATCTCGACGACGCGCGGGTCGGAGAGGAATTCTCGCAGGTAGGTCTTGAGGGCGGGAGCCGTAGGCGCCTCGGGCGTGCCGAGGTTGATCAGGACAACGGCGGTGCGGGCCGGCGTGCCGTGTTTCCAGGCCGGCTCGGGGCGGACGTGGCTCATCGGGAATCCTTCAGGAGTTGGCCTGGTAGGTGAGGGCGGAGGAGAGCAGCTTGGCGGTGATGTCGACGATGGGGATGACGCGCTCGTAGGCCATGCGCGTCGGCCCGATGACGCCGACCGAGCCGACGATCTGGCCGTTCACCTCGTAGGGTGCGGTGACGACGCTGCATTCGTCGAGCGGCGCCAGGCCGGATTCGCCGCCAATGAAGATCTGTACGCCTTCGGCATTGCTGGAGACATCGAGCAGCTGCACGAGCCCGGTGCGCTGCTCGAAGAGGTCGAACAACTCCCGCAGGCGTTTCATGTTGCTGGAGAACTCCTCGACTTCGAGCAGGTTCTTTTCGCCGCTGATCACGTAGGGCGTGTCGGCGGCATGCAGCGCTTCGTCGCTGGCGGTCAGCGCGGCGCTCATCAGCGACTGCAGGTCGGTGCGCAGCTGGCGCAGCTCTTCCTGCAGGCGATGGCGGATCTGGTCGAAATCGAGCCCGGCGAAATGCTGGTTGAGGATGTTGGCGGCGGTGACGAGTTCCGCCGGCGAGTAGCCGCGTTCGGTGAGCAGGATGCGGTTCTGCACGTCGCCGTCGGCAGTGACGAGGATCAGCAGGATGCGCTTCTCGGAGAGACTGATGAACTCGATCTGCCGGATGCGTGGCGCGGACCGGCGCGGCGCGATGACGATGCCGGCGAAGTGCGTGAGGCCGGAGAGCAGGTGCGAGGCATTGCTGATCAGCTGCTGCGGCTGCGCCGACTGGAAACGATCCTCGAGTTCCTCGATGCGGGCACGTTCGAGCGGGCAGACGGTGAGCAGGCTGTCGACGAAGAAGCGATAGCCGCGCGGCGTGGGCACCCGGCCGGCCGAGGTGTGCGGGCTGGCGATGAAGCCGGCTTCCTCGAGGTCGGCCATCACGTTGCGCACGGTGGCGGCGGACAGGTCCAGCCCGGAGTATTTGGACAGGGCGCGCGAACCGACCGGTTCGCCGTCGGCGATGTACCGTTCGACCAGGGTCTTCAGCAGGATGCGGGCGCGTTCGTCGAGCATGGCGGGATTCTACAAAAAAAGGGACGCCGACTTGTGGAATAATTCGGGCCATGAGTTCCTTCCCGCGTTCCCCCCGCACCATCGCGCTGATCGGTCGCTACCAGAGCGCCGGCATCGCCGATGCGCTGCGCCAGCTGGCGAAGTATCTGCACGAACGCGGCGTCACCGTGGTGGTCGAGGAAGAGACGGCCGCCAACGTCGGCAGCGGCGGTGATGACCCCTGGGTCAGCGGCAGCTTCGAGGCCATTGGCGGCAGCGTCGATGTCGCCATCGTGCTCGGCGGCGACGGCACCATGCTTAACGCCGCGCGCCGCCTGGCACGCTACAAGGTGCCGCTGGTCGGCGTGAACCAGGGGCGGCTCGGCTTCATGACCGACATCGCCCGCAGCGACATGCTGACCTGCATGGAAGACCTGCTCGACGGGCGCTTCGTGCCGGAAACCCGCATGCTGCTCGACGCCGAGGTGATCCGCGACGGCAAGGAAGTGGCGGCCAACATGGCGCTCAACGACGTCGTGATCGACAAGGGCGCGATCGGCCGCATGATCGAGTTCGAACTGTTCATCGACGGCGAGTTCATCTACAACCTGCGTGCCGACGGCCTCATCGTATCGACGCCGACCGGCTCGACCGCCTATGCCCTGTCCGCCAACGGGCCGATCCTGCATCCGCAGGTTTCCGGCATCGCGCTGGTGCCGCTCTGTCCGCATGCGCTGACCAACCGGCCGATCCTCGTCAGCGACCGCGCCGAGATCGAACTGCGCATCACGCATGCGACCGACTGCCGCGTGCACTTCGACGGACAGGTGACCGTCGACCTGTCGCGCGACGATGCGGTCCGGCTGCGCCGTTCCGAATACTCGATCTGCTTCCTGCATCCGCCCGGCTACAGCTATTTCGCCATGCTGCGCCAGAAGCTGCAGTGGAGCGAGCGCCCCAAGGGCGAATAATCCCGCGATCCATGCTGCAACGTCTCGCCATCCGCGATTTCGTCCTCGTCGACCGTCTCGAACTGGAGTTTGCGACGGGCTTCGGCGCGCTCACCGGCGAGACCGGTGCCGGCAAGTCCATCCTCGTCGATGCGCTGGCCTTCGTGCTCGGCGATCGTGCCGATGCGACGTTGGTCCGCAGCGGCTGCGAGCGGGCCGAGGTGTCGGCCGAGTTTGACGTCGCGGCCCTGCCGGGCGTGCTGGCATGGCTGCGCGACAACGAGATGGACGCCGACGGCGAGCTGATCCTGCGGCGCACGCTCGATGCCGGTGGCCGTTCGCGGGTCTGGATCAACGGTTCGGCCTCGACCGTGCAGCAGCTGCGCGAACTGTCGGAATCGCTGGTCGATATCCATGGGCAGCATGCCCACCAGTCGCTGCTGCGGGCCGATGCCCAGCGGATGCTGCTCGATGAGCACGCCGGCCTCGGCGAGGCCGTGGCTGGCGTTGCCGGCGCCTGGCGCGCCTGGCGCGATGCGACCGCTTCGCTGGCGACCGCGACCGGGGGCGCCGAGGCGCTGCTGCGCGAACGCGAGGAACTGCTCTGGCAGGTCGGCGAGATCGAGGCGCTGACCTTCTCGGCCGAGGGCTGGGAATCATTGAATCAGGAACACCGACGGCTGGCCCATGCTGCCGGACTGATCGAGGGCGTGCAGATTGCGCTGGCGACGCTGGCCGATGGCGAAGGTGCTGCCGAGTCGCAGGTCGATGCCGTGGCGGGTCGTCTCGATGCGCTGGCTGACTATGATCCGGCGCTGCGCGAAGTGGCCTCGCTGGTGCAGTCGGCGCAGACCGAGCTGGCGGAGGCGGTGTCGGCGCTGCGCCGCTATGCCGATCGTGCGGAAATGGACCCGGGCCGGCTGGCGACCGTGGAGCGCGAGATCGAGTCGGTGCTGGCCTGCGCCCGCAAGCTGCGCGTGACGCCGGAAACCTTGCCGGACCTGCTGGCGCGGGCCCGGCAGCGCCTCGCCGAGCTGGGCGACTCGGCCGACATTCCGGCGCTGGAGCAGCGGGTGGCGGCGGCGCGGGCGGATTACGAGGCGCGGGCCGGAAAACTTTCGCAGGCGCGTCGCAAGGCAGCGGCCGCACTTGGCAAGGACGTGACGCGCAGCATGCAGGAACTGGCGCTGGCCGGCGGCTGCTTCGAAGTGGCGTTGCTGCCGGTCGAGGGTGGTGCAGCCTACGGGCTGGAACAGGTGGAATTCCGCATCTCGGGGCTGGCCGGCGGCGAAGCGCGACCGCTGGCGAAAGTGGTCTCGGGCGGCGAACTGTCTCGCATCAGCCTCGCCATCCAGGTGGTGGCGAGCCGCTCGGAGAGCGTGCCGACGCTGGTCTTCGACGAGGTCGATGTCGGCATCGGCGGTGGCGTGGCGGAAGTCGTCGGGCGCCTGCTGGCGTCGCTCGGACGTGACCGTCAGGTGCTCTGCGTGACCCATCTGCCGCAGGTCGCGGCACGCGCGGCGTGGCAGTGGCAGGTGTCGAAGGGGCGCGACGGCGATGCGGTGACCAGCCGCGTCGTGGCGCTCGATGCCGCGGGTCGGGTCGAGGAGATCGCCCGCATGCTGGGCGGTGTCGAGATCACGGCGATTACCCGGCAGCACGCCGAGGAAATGCTCGCCGGCGGCTAGAAACGGCTACAAATTGATCCTGGCGTTGTTGTGCCTCCTCGCCGTACTTTGCGTACTGTCTTCGTCGGCACGCCTAGCCAGGACCGCTACGCTTCAATTTGTAGCCGTTTCTTTGCGGCGCTTCGTTTTCTAGGCGATCCCGGCCAGCGTCAGCACCCCGGTGGCCGCGAATACGGCGGCAGCAGCCCAGCGGATCTGCTTCAGCGGCAGCCGGTGCGCGAGCTTTTCCCCGATCAGCACGGCCGGCACGTTGGCCGCCAGCATGCCGAGCGTGGTGCCGGCGACCACCCAGACCAGTGCATCGTATTTGGCGGCCAGCGCGATGGTGGCGAATTGTGTCTTGTCGCCCATCTCGGCAATGAAGAAGGCGACGGTCGTCGTGACGAAGGCGCCGGCCGAGGTGTTCTTCGGGGTGTCGTCATCGTCCAGTTCATCCGGCTTCAGTGTCCACAGGCCGAAGGCGATGAAGACGATGCCGGTCACCCAGCGCATCGTTTCCGGCGAGGAGAAATCCGCGATCAGCGTCCCGACCCAGCCGGCCAGCGCATGGTTGGCGAGCGTCGCGACCAGGATGCCGGCAATGATGGCCCACGGGCGGCGCAGCCTCGCGGCAAGCACGAAGGAAAGCAGCTGCGTCTTGTCGCCGATTTCGGCGAGCGCGACGAGCAGGGTCGAGGCGATGAAGGCGTCCATATCGGAATGGCCCGTGGCCGGCGGCCGCGGGCGTCAGGAAAATTTCGGGAAAGGGGCTTACTTGGTCTTGCCGGTGCGATGCGGGCAGTTGGCCTTGGTGCATTCGGCGTAGAGGTAGAGCGCGTGCTCCTGGATCGCGAAGCCGCGCTCCTTGGCGATCTTTGCCTGGCGGCGCTCGATTTCGGCGTCGTAGAACTCCTCGACCCGGCCGCAATTGACGCAGACGAGGTGGTCGTGGTGGTGGCCGGCATTGAGCTCGAAGACCGCCTTGCCCGACTCGAAATGGTGCCGTTCCAGCAGCCCGGCCTGCTCGAATTGCGTCAGCACGCGATAGACCGTGGCGAGACCGATGTCCATGCCGTCGTTGACCAGTAGCCGGTAGACGTCTTCCGCCGTCATGTGACGCACTTCGGACTTCTCGAAAAGTTCAAGAATCTTCAGTCGCGGGAAGGTGGCCTTGAGGCCGATGCTCTTCAGGTCGTCCGGGTTGCTCATGGGCTTGTCTTGGGCTGTTTGTCGGGGGTGATGCGGCGGCATGCGGCGGGTTTTCGGTTATGATATACCGCGTTGCCGGCCTTTGAAAAACGCAGTATCTGCATCGAACCCGTGTCGATGACGGGAAATGCGCGTGTCCGGTAGCCGCGAATGCCCGCCGTTTCTGGTTTCCTGATGGTTACGGTGACGGAGTTCGCGCCGATTCCTCCGCTCGAGTGTTCTTTCGTTTTCGCATGACTTTTGCAAGATTCTTCGCCGCCGCCTTCCTTGCGATGACGCTTGGCGCATGTTCGTCCGTGCCGCGCATCGTCAGCGAGTATCGCATCGACGTGCAGCAGGGCAACGTCCTGACGCAGGACATGGTGGCGCAACTGCGGCCGGGGCTGACGCGCGATCAGGTGCGTTTCCTGCTCGGGACGCCGATGCTGGTCGATATGTTCCACGCCGATCGCTGGGACTATGTCTATCGCCTCAAGAAGGGCAAGGACAACTCGGTCGAGACCCGCCGCTTCACGGTCTTCTTCGACGGTGACGGCAAGCTCTATCGCGTCGCTGGCGACGTCGTTGCCGCGCAGTCCGGCGAGGAAACGGTGCCGGACGAGAAATCCCGTGTCATCGACCTCGGCTCGGTGGCGCCGGGATCACCGGTGCCGCCGCCAGAGGAAAAGGGCTTTTTCGGTGGCATGATGGAAAAAGTGGGCCTCTAGTTTCTGGAAGCCATGATTCAAGCTGGGGATGAGTAGCATGAAGATTGCGGTGGTAGGCGCCCACGGGCGCATGGGGCGGATGCTGATCGAGGCAACGGTGAAGGATGAGGCGGCGACGCTGGTGGCGGCCTTCGACCGCCCGGGCAGCCCGGCAATCGGGAAGACTGCCGGCGAGCTGGTCGGCATGCCGTGCGACGTGGTCGTCAGCGACGATTTCGCCGGCCAGATCGGCAAGGCGGACGTGCTGATCGACTTCACTCGCCCCGAGGGGACGCTGGAACACCTGCGTGTCTGCCGCAAGCAGGGTGTGGCGATGATCATCGGCACTACGGGCTTCGAGGCCGAGGGCAAGGCCGCCATCGCCGAGGCGGCGAAGGATGTGCCGGTGGTCTTTGCGCCCAACATGGCCGTCGGCGTGAACCTCGTTTTCAAGCTGCTCGACACCGCTGCGCGCATCCTCAATCAGGGCTACGACATCGAGATCGTCGAGGCGCACCACAAGCACAAGATCGATGCGCCGTCGGGCACCGCCCTGCGCATGGGCGAAGTCGTGGCGGCCGCGCTGGGGCGCGATCTCAAGGAATGCGCGGTCTACGGCCGCGAAGGGGTGACCGGCGAACGCGATCCTTCCACCATCGGCTTTGCCACAGTGCGTGGCGGCGACATCGTCGGTGACCACAACGTCATGTTCTGCGGCATCGGCGAGCGCGTGGAAATCGCCCACCGTGCCGGCAGTCGCATGCCCTATGCGCTCGGCAGCCTGCGTGCGGCCCGCTTCCTTTACGGGAAGAAGAACGGCCTCTACGACATGCAGGACGTGCTGGGCCTGCGCTAGGACCGAAAAAGAATGTTCTCGGCGCGCTCGCAAACTGGTCGCTGCGGGGCGCCGTCATGATCCGTTCTGCGCTGCTGCGAGCCCAGTTGCTGGAAGCCCTGGGCGCACCGGAGTCGCTCGATGCAGTGCTACAGTCTGCTGACTCGGCGGCACCTGGTCTCCTGCGCGCGCTGCAGCTGGTCGATGCGACCTATGCCCGCTTCGGCGGTCTGCAGCAGGCGACGGTCGAGGTCGGTGGTCTGGTCGTCTCCGAATGGGACATGCAGAGTGGCCGGATCGATTCCGGCAAGGCGTGGAAATCGCTGCTCGGCTACGCTCCTGACGAATTGTCGGATACGGTTGCGGCGCTACGCGCGCTGGTGCAGCCGGATGACCTGCCGCTCCTTTCTGAAGCTATCGCGACCCATGTCCGCGAAGCGAGTCGCTCGTTCGCGATCGATTGCCGCTGCCGCACCCGCACAGGCCACTGGCGCTGGCTGCGCATCAGCGGCCGCGTGCTGGCGCGCGATGCCAACGGCGAGCCGACGAGGCTGGTCGTGCTGCAGCAGGATGTCGATGCCACCCGCCATATGGAGGACAGCCTGAGGCAGGCCCGCATGGCGGCCGAGACGGCAGGGCGCTCGCGTACGGCGTTTCTTGCCAACATGAGCCACGAAATCCGCACGCCGATGAATGCCATCCTCGGCATGACCGAACTGGCGCTTGATACGGCGCTCGACGACGAGCAACGCCATTATCTTTCGACGGTCCGCTCGTCCTGCGAAGCGCTACTGGCCATCGTGAACGACATCCTCGATTTTTCCAAGATCGAGGCCGGCAAGCTGCAGGTAGAGCGCATCGACTTCGAGCTTTCCTCGGTCGTTTTCGAGGCGGTGCGCACACTGGCGGTCAGCGCGCAGCAAAAAGGGCTCGATATTGCCGTCGACATGGAACCGACCCTGCCGGCGAGGCTTTGGGGCGACCCCCTGCGCCTGCGCCAGGTGCTCACGAACCTCGTCGGCAATGCGATCAAGTTTACCTCTGCAGGCAGCGTGACTGTCGCAGTGCGCCCCGAGACGGTGTCCGGCGACGAAGTGCTGCTCCGGGTCGAGGTGCGCGACACCGGGATCGGTATCCCCGCCGACAAGATCGGACAGTTGTTCCAGGCCTTCTCGCAGGCGGATGTATCCACTACCCGTCGTTTCGGAGGAACCGGGCTGGGGCTTGCCATTTCCGCGCGGCTCGTCGAGTTGATGGGCGGCAAGCTGGGCGTTGTCAGCGAGGAGGGCAAGGGCAGCACCTTCGGGTTTGCGCTGTCGCTGGGCATCCGTCAGGGCGCCGCTGCTGTGCCGGATCTGCCCGGGGTGCTGTCCGGGCAGCGTGTGCTGTTGATCGGCAACCCGGATGCCACCCAGGCGGGTCTGGCACGGACGTTTGATCGCTGGGGGGTGCCCGTCGAGTCCGTTGCGACGATGGCGGCCGCACGCGCGCTTTCGGACAAGTGCCGGGCTGCCGGCCTGCCGTTCCCGCTGGCGGTCGTCGATGCAGCCATTGCCCTCGAAGAGGACGGTGCTGCGCTTGGCGCCTGGCTGACGCAGGCTGGCCACGAGGCGGTGATCTCCCTGGTGACCGTGGCCGGACAGCGTGACCAGTTGCCGAAACTGAAGGCCCTTGGCGTCACCGTACATCTCGTCAAGCCGGTGGCCGAGGCAGATTTGCTCGATGCGGTGCGTCTGGCGGTCGGCAGTCCGAGTGGCGTGTTCCAGCTCGACAATTTCGATGTCGAAGCTTCGCTGCATGCGGCGGAGGCTGCCCGGGCGGGAGGTGGTCTGCAGGTGTTGCTCGTCGAAGACAACCTGGTCAATCAGGAACTGGCATTGCATCTGCTTGAAAAGGCCGGCTACCGGGTCAGCGTTGCGGCCAATGGCGAGGAGGCGATCGAGTGCTTCGAGCGTGAACATTTCGACGTCATCCTGATGGACATGCAGATGCCCGTCATGGACGGGCTTGAAGCCACGCAGGCGATCCGTGCCCGCGAATTGCGGCGCAGCTGGGTGTCTTCGGTCGATGGTTTCAAGCAGATACCGATCGTCGCGATGACAGCAAATGCGATGGAAGGCGATCGCGATCGCTGCCTGCAGGCAGGCATGAATGACTATATTGCCAAGCCGATCCGCCAGGCCGACCTGTTGGAGGTCATCCAGCGGGTGACGTCCGGGGACGCCGCTCCGATCACGGCGACGGCCAAGCGGGGTGGTGGGGGCTATGTTTCGATCGATCCCGAAGCCGCGGCGCGCGACATTGGCGATACGGATGTGGTTCGCCAGATGGCGCGCATGCTGCTCCAGCAATGGGATTCTCACGTAACCGGCATTTCGGGGGCGCTTGCCAAGAAGGACGGGCCGACGCTCTGCCGGGCGGCGCATACCTTCAAGGGCCTGCTGGCGATGTTCCATGCCGAAGAGGCGCGCCGGCATGCGCTGGCGATCGAACAGGCGGCCAAGGAGGAACGCTGGTCGGTCGCTGCAGCGGAGGAAATGTCGTTGCGTCTCGCGCTCGAAACCGCCCGGCAGGAATTGCAAGCCTTCGTGGGCGCCTGAAGCCGGTCAAATTTGCCCCGAAATGGGGCCTCCTGTATAATGGACGGGTTTGAATATCGATCAGCGGAAGGGTCACGAGCCTTTCCGCTTTTGCGCATATAAACCATTGTTTTTGCGCATTTTCCAGGAGTTATCGTGTCCCTATCCGCGCTGCTGCCGCCGTTCCTGCCCGCCCTGCTCGCGCTTGCCGACGGAACCGTCTTCCGTGGCTATGCGATCGGCGCCGAGGGTAGCACGAGCGGGGAGGTGGTGTTCAACACCGCCATGACCGGCTATCAGGAAATCCTGACCGACCCCTCGTACTGCCGCCAGATCGTCACCCTGACCTATCCGCACATCGGCAACACCGGTTGCAACGACGAGGACTGGGAGTCGCGCGCCAATTACGCCGCCGGCCTCGTCATCCGCGACCTGCCGATTCGCGCCTCGAACTGGCGCATGAGCTCGACCCTGCCGGATTATCTGAAAAAGAACGGCATCGTCGCCATCGCCGGCATCGATACCCGGGCGCTGACGCGCGTGCTGCGCGAGAAGGGCGCCCAGGCCGGCTGCATCATCACCGGGGAGGACGCCGCCAAGGCGATCGCCGAAGCCAATACCTTCCCGGGGCTCGCCGGCATGGATCTGGCGAAGGTCGTGTCGGTGGATTCCCCTTACGAGTGGCAGGAAGGGGAATGGTCGCTGACCGGCTTCCAGGCGCTGCCGGAGCCGAAGTTCCATGTCGTTGCCTACGATTTCGGCGTCAAGCGCAACATCCTGCGCATGCTCGCCCAGCGCGGCTGCCGTGTGACCGTCGTGCCGGCGCAGACGCCCGCTGCCGATGTCATCGCGATGAAGCCGGACGGCATCTTCCTGTCGAACGGCCCCGGCGACCCGGAGCCCTGTGACTACGCCATCGCTGCGATCCGTGAATTCCTGGCCCGCGGCATCCCGACCTACGGCATCTGCCTTGGCCACCAGTTGCTGGCGCTGGCCTCGGGCGCGAAGACGATGAAGATGAAGTTCGGTCACCACGGCGCGAACCACCCGGTCAAGGACCTCGATACGCAGCAGGTGCTGATCACCAGCCAGAACCACGGCTTCGCTGTCGATCCGGATTCGCTGCCGGCCAACCTGCGTCCGACGCATGTGTCGCTGTTCGACGGTTCGTTGCAGGGCGTTGCCCGCACCGACGTGCCGGCCTTCTCCTTCCAGGGGCACCCGGAAGCGAGCCCCGGCCCGCACGACGTGGCCTACCTGTTCGACCGTTTCCTCGATGCCATGGTGCGCGGCGTTGCCGCGCTGCAGCCGGCCGCCTGAGCCGGACCGGGAACAGCAAAGATCGAGAGAAAGAAGATAATGCCCAAGCGTACAGACATCCAGAGCATCCTCATCATCGGTGCCGGCCCGATCATCATCGGCCAGGCGTGCGAATTCGACTACTCCGGCGCACAGGCCTGCAAGGCCCTGCGTGAAGAGGGTTACAAGGTCATCCTGGTCAACTCCAACCCGGCCACGATCATGACCGACCCGGAGATGGCCGACGTCACCTATATCGAGCCGATCACCTGGAAGGTGGTCGAGAAGATCATCGAGAAGGAACGCCCCGACGTGCTGCTGCCGACCATGGGCGGCCAGACCGCGCTGAACTGCGCGCTCGACCTCGCCAAGCATGGCGTGCTCGAGAAGTATGGCGTCGAGATGATCGGTGCCTCGCGCGAGGCCATCGACAAGGCCGAGGACCGCGAGAAGTTCAAGCAGGCGATGACCAAGATCGGTCTTGGCTCGGCGCGCTCCGCCATTGCGCACTCGATGGAAGAGGCGCAGCAGGTGCAGGCCATGATCGGCTTCCCGGCGATCATCCGTCCGTCCTTCACGATGGGCGGCTCGGGCGGCGGCATCGCCTACAACCAGGAAGAGTTCGTCGAGATCTGCAAGCGTGGTCTCGAAGCCTCGCCGACCAGCGAACTGCTGATCGAGGAGAGCCTGCTCGGCTGGAAGGAATACGAGATGGAGGTTGTCCGCGACCGCAAGGACAACTGCATCATCGTCTGCTCGATCGAGAACCTCGACCCGATGGGCGTGCACACGGGCGACTCGATCACCGTCGCCCCGGCGCAGACGCTCACCGACCGCGAATACCAGATCATGCGCAATGCCTCGATCGCCGTGCTGCGCGAGATCGGCGTCGATACCGGCGGGTCGAACGTGCAGTTCTCGATCAATCCGGCCGACGGTCGCATGATCGTCATCGAGATGAATCCGCGCGTGTCGCGTTCGTCGGCGCTGGCCTCCAAGGCCACCGGCTTTCCGATCGCCAAGGTGGCCGCCAAGCTGGCGGTCGGCTACACGCTCGACGAACTCGCCAACGAGATCACCGGCGGCAAGACGCCGGCCTCGTTCGAGCCGTCGATCGACTATGTCGTGACCAAGGTGCCGCGTTTCGCGTTTGAAAAATTCCCGACCGCCGATTCGCGCCTGACGACGCAGATGAAGTCGGTCGGCGAAGTGATGGCCATCGGCCGCACGCTGCAGGAATCGCTGCACAAGGCGCTGCGCGGGCTGGAAGTCGGCGTCGATGGCTTTGACGAGAAGACCACCGACCGCGAAGTGATCGAGACGCAGCTGGCCGAGGCCGGCCCCGAGCGTATCTGGTATCTGCTCGACGCCTTCCGCTGCGGCATGAGCCTGGACGACATCCATCGCCTGACGGCCATCGATCCGTGGTTCTTGGCGCAGATCGAGGATCTCTACCTGAAGGCCGAAACGATCCGCGGCAAGGACCTCAAGACGCTGGACAAGGGCGACCTGTGGGCGCTGAAGCGTGCCGGTTTCTCCGACAAGCGCCTCGCCAGACTGCTCAACACGACGCAGACCGCCGTACGCGAGCACCGTCATGCCCTCGGCGTGCGTCCGGCCTACAAGCGCGTCGATACTTGCGCCGCGGAATTCGCGACCAACACGGCCTACATGTACTCGACCTATGAGGAAGAGTGCGAGTCGAAGCCGACGGACAAGAAAAAGATCATGGTGCTGGGCGGTGGTCCGAACCGCATCGGCCAGGGTATCGAGTTCGACTACTGCTGCGTTCATGCCGCCCTCGCCATGCGCGAAGACGGCTACGAGACGATCATGGTCAACTGCAACCCGGAAACCGTATCCACCGACTACGACACTTCGGATCGCCTGTACTTCGAGCCGCTGACGCTGGAAGACGTGCTGGAAATCGTGCACATCGAGAAGCCGGTCGGCGTCATCGTCCAGTACGGCGGCCAGACGCCGCTGAAGCTGGCGCGCGACCTCGAAGCCAACGGCGTACCGATCATCGGCACTTCGCCGGACATGATCGATGCCGCCGAGGATCGCGAGCGCTTCCAGAAGCTGCTGCACGACCTCGGCCTGAAGCAGCCGCCCAACCGCACCGCGCGTGCCGAGGATGAAGCCCTGCGCCTGGCCGAGGAAATCGGTTACCCGCTGGTCGTCCGCCCGTCCTACGTGCTCGGCGGCCGTGCCATGGAGATCGTCCATGAGCCGCGTGACCTCGAGCGCTACATGCGCGAGGCGGTCAAGGTTTCGAACGACTCGCCGGTGCTGCTCGACCGCTTCCTCAACGATGCCGTCGAGGTCGACGTCGATGCACTGTCGGATGGTGACGAAGTCATCATCGGCGGCGTCATGGAACACATCGAACAGGCGGGCGTGCATTCGGGCGATTCGGCCTGCTCGCTGCCGCCATACTCGCTGGGCAAGGGCGTGCAGGACGAGCTGCGCCGCCAGACCAAGCTGATGGCCAAGGCGCTCAACGTCTGCGGCCTGATGAACGTGCAGTTCGCGATCAAGGACGATGAGGTCTATGTCCTCGAAGTGAATCCGCGCGCCTCGCGTACCGTGCCCTTCGTTTCCAAGGCCACCGGCCTGCAACTGGCCAAGATCGCCGCGCGCTGCATGGCCGGCCAGAGCCTGAAGAGCCAGGGCGTGACGAAGGAAGTGATCCCGCCGTACTACTCGGTCAAGGAAGCCGTCTTCCCGTTCAACAAGTTCCCGGGCGTCGATACGATCCTTGGTCCGGAAATGAAGTCGACCGGCGAAGTGATGGGTGTCGGCGTCACCTTCGAGGAGGCGTTCGTGAAGAGCCAGATGGCGGCCAGCGTCAAGCTGCCGACCGCCGGCAAGGCCTTCCTCAGCGTCAAGGATTCCGACAAGTCGAAGGCGGTCGAGATCGCCCGCAACCTCGCAGCCAGCGGCTTCACGGTGGTGGGCACGCGCGGTACGGCGGCGGCGATCGAGGCGGCCGGCGTGCCGGTGACGGCGGTGAACAAGGTCACCGAAGGTCGTCCGCACATCGTCGACATGATCAAGAACAACGAGATTGCGCTGATCGTGAACACCGTCGAGGAAAAGCGTCAGGCAATCTCCGATTCGCGTTCGATCCGCACCTCCGGCCTGCAGGCCCGGGTGACCTCGTACACGACGATCTGGGGTGCCGAGGCGGCCGCCGAGGGCATCAAGAACCGTGGCGAACTTGTCGTTTATCCGATCCAGTCGCTGCACGCGCAGCTGATCTGATCCGTTTTTACCCAACCGCCGGGAAAGCCCCTTTGGGGGTTCCGGCGGTTTTGCTTTGATAGAGAGCGAAATGAGCAAGATTCCGCTGACCCTGAACGGTGCCGAGAAACTGCGTGAGGAACTGCACCGCCTGAAGACCATCGATCGCCCGAATGTGGTGGCGGCGATTGCCGAGGCACGTTCGCACGGCGATCTTTCGGAAAATGCCGAATACGACGCTGCCAAGGAGCGCCAGGGCTTCATCGAGGGGCGAATCCAGGACGTCGAGGGCAAGCTCGGTAACGCCCAGATCATTGACCCGAAGGCGCTGGATGCCGACGGTCGCGTCGTCTTCGGTGCAACCGTCGATATCGAGGATCAGGATTCTGGTGACACGGTGACCTACCAGATCGTCGGCGAGGACGAGGCCGATATCAAGCAGGGCAAGGTGTCCTATGCTTCGCCGATGGCACGGGCGCTGATCGGCAAGTTCGCCGGCGATATCGCGCAGGTCCAGGCGCCGGGGGGGCTTCGCGAATTCGAGATTCTCGACGTCCGCTACGAGTAATTCGCAAGTGATGCGACGGATTGCTGACGCCAGCTTCCTGCTGGCTCTGACCGCATGGGTCGGTGCGCTGTGGGCGATCGGCTACATTGCCGCGCCACTTCTGTTCGCCAACCTGGCCGACCGTGCAACAGCAGGTTCGTTGGCCGGCAGCATGTTCTCGGTGGTCAACTGGCTCGGATTGGGTTGCGGTAGTTACCTGTTGCTGTTCATGCTGGTGCGCCTGGGGGCAGCAGCGATGAAACGCCCGGTCTTCTGGCTGCTGTTGCTGATGCTTGGACTCACTGCGGCCCAGCTCTTCGGCCTGCAGCCACTGATTGCCCAGCTCCGCAGCGAAAGCGTGCCACGCGAGCTGGCTGAAGCTGCGACCAGGAGCCGTTTCGCCACGTGGCACGGGGTGGCAAGCGTTCTCTATCTGGTACAGAGCGTGATCGGGATTTTTGCGGTGCTCGGCGCGCCGCGCGGGCTCAGGTAGGCGCGTTCAGCGCTTGCTGCCGCCCTGGAATGATCGCTTGGTGCGCCGCGGTTCTGCTTTCTTGCGCGGGGCTGCGGCAGCTTTCTTGGCGGCCAGTATGGCCGAAGGGCGGTAGATGACCAGCAGCTTGCCGATCTGCTGGACGGCGCCGGCGCCGAGTTGTGTGCAGATGGCAGTCATGTAGGCTTCGCGGGCTTCGCGATCGTCGCCGTAGACGCGTACCTTGATCAGTTCATGCGCGTTCAGCGATGCATCGATTTCCTTCAGGACGGACTCCGAGAGTCCGTTCTGGCTGATCGAAACCACGGGATTGAGGCCATGGGCGCGGGCGCGGAGCGCGCGGCGCTCGTCGGCAGTGAGTTGCAGCATCGTGTTACCTTTCAAAACGCGAATTCTATCATCAGGTTATTGCTAATGGCCCGGACCAAAAGCAGCAAGGCATGGTTGCATGAACACGTGACCGATCCTTACGTCCAGAAGGCGAAGGCCGCGGGATGGCGCTCGCGTGCGGCCTTCAAGCTGATGGAAATCGACGACCGGGACAAACTGATCCGACCCGGCGAGGTTGTCGTCGATCTCGGGGCGACGCCTGGCGGCTGGTCGCAGGTGGTCGCTGACCGGATGAAGGGGCGGGGGCGGGTAATCGCGCTCGACCTGCTTGAAATGGCGCATATTCCCGGTGTCGACTTCTTCCAGGGGGATTTCCGCGATGAGGCGATTCTTGCGCAGCTCGAAGAAAGACTCGCTGGCGAACGCGTGGGCCTTGTACTTTCCGATATGGCCCCCAATATCTCAGGCATCTCGCTCTCCGACCAGGCGCGCATGATGCACCTGGCGGAACTGGGCCTTGAATTTTCAAGGGAATGGCTGAAACCCGACGGCGCCTTTCTGGTCAAAGTTTTTCAAGGCCATGGCTACGACGATTTCGTGAGGCAGATGCGGCAGGTGTTCAAGACAGTCGCCACGCGCAAGCCGGATGCCTCGCGGGACCGCAGTTCGGAGCTCTACCTGCTGGGCCGCGGATTGAAGTAATTGCGCTAAAATGCTCCATTCGACGCCCTGTTTGGCGATGAGGAATGCAAATTGAATAACATGTTCAAGAATCTGGCGATCTGGATGGTCATCGGCCTCGTGCTGATGACAGTCTTCAACCAGTTCAATGGTCGTCAGGTCACCCAGAACTCGATGGAGTACTCCCAGTTCATCGATGAGGTGAAGCAGGGGCGTATCGCGAAAGTGACCATCGAGGGGCGTACGCTGAAGGCAACGACCACCGACGGCAAGCGCATCACGACCTATGCGCCGCCCGATCTGTGGCTGGTCTCCGACCTGCTCAAGAACAACGTCAAGATCGAGGCGCGGCCGGAAGAAGAACCATCGATGCTGATGAACATCTTTGTCAGCTGGTTCCCGATGCTGCTCCTGATTGGTGTCTGGGTCTTCTTCATGCGCCAGATGCAGGGCGGCGGGCGCGGTGGCGCCTTCTCGTTCGGCAAGAGCAAGGCACGAATGCTCGACGAATCGAACAATACCGTCACCTTCGCCGACGTCGCTGGTTGCGACGAAGCGAAGGAAGAGGTTTCCGAACTGGTCGACTTCCTGCGCGACCCGTCCAAGTTCCAGAAGCTCGGCGGTCGCATTCCGAAGGGCGTGCTGATGGTCGGTAGCCCGGGTACCGGCAAGACGCTGCTCGCCAAGGCCATCGCCGGCGAGGCCAAGGTGCCGTTCTTCTCGATCTCGGGTTCCGATTTCGTCGAGATGTTCGTCGGCGTCGGCGCCGCGCGTGTCCGCGACATGTTCGAGAACGCCAAGAAGCATGCCCCGTGCATCATCTTCATCGACGAACTCGATGCCGTCGGCCGCCAGCGCGGCGCCGGCCTCGGCGGTGGCAACGACGAACGCGAACAGACGCTGAACCAGATGCTGGTCGAGATGGATGGCTTCGAGGGTCAGACCGGCATCATCGTCATTGCTGCGACCAACCGTCCGGACGTGCTCGATCCGGCCCTGATGCGTCCGGGACGTTTCGACCGCCAGGTCGTTGTGCCGCTGCCGGATATCCGTGGCCGCGAGCAGATCCTCACCGTGCACATGCGCAAGGTGCCGATCGCCGGCGACGTCAAGGCCGACATCATCGCCCGCGGCACTCCGGGTTTCTCCGGTGCTGACCTCGCCAACCTGGTCAATGAAGCCGCCCTGTTCGCCGCGCGTACCAACAAGCGCCTGGTCGACATGGAGGATTTCGAGAAGGCCAAGGACAAGATCATGATGGGCACCGAACGCCGCAGCATGGTCATGAGCGAGGAAGAGAAAAAGAATACCGCCTACCATGAGTCGGGCCATGCCGTCGTCGCCAAGCTGATGCCGAAGTCCGACCCGGTGCACAAGGTCACGATCATTCCCCGTGGCCGCGCGCTCGGCCTGACGATGCAACTTCCGGTCGAGGATCGCTATGCCTACGATCGCACCTACCTGATGAGCCGCATCGCCGTGCTGTTCGGCGGCCGCATCGCCGAGGAACTGTTCATGGACCAGATGACGACCGGTGCCTCGAACGACTTCGAACGCGCGACGCAGATGGCGCGCGACATGGTCACCCGCTACGGCATGTCCGATGCGCTGGGCCCGATGGTCTACGGCGAGAACGAGGGCGAGGTCTTCCTCGGCCGCTCGATCACGACGCACAAGAACGTCTCGGAAGCGACGATGCAGAAGGTCGATGCCGAAATCCGCCGCATCATTGACCAGCAGTACGCGCTGGCTCGCAAGCTGCTCGAGGAGAACCGCGACAAGGTCGAGGCGATGACCAAGGCCCTGCTCGACTGGGAAACCATCGATGCCGAACAGATCAATGACATCATGGAAGGCAAGGAGCCGCGCCCGCCCAAGGCGCCGCAGTCGCCGCCAAAGTCGTCTGCCGGCGATACGCCGGGCGCAGCCCCCTCGGCGACGGCGCCGGCCTGATTCATTGTTCGATCATGAGGACGGGAGAGCGCGGCTCTCCCGTTTTTGTTTATGAACCTCCATTGCGGAAAATTTGACCTCTCGCTCGATCGCCCGCTGGTGATGGGCATCGTCAACCTGACACCGGACTCCTTTTCGGGAGATGGGCTGGCAACCAGTTCCGCGCAGGCAATCGCTCATGCCCGGGCGCAGATTGCTGCCGGTGCGGACATGCTCGATCTCGGCGCCGAATCGTCACGCCCCGGCGCGATTCCGACGCCACTCGACGAAGAATTGAACCGCCTGTTGCCGGTAATGGAGGCGCTGGCCGGCTGTGGCGTACCCATTTCCGTAGATACCTACAAGCCGGAAGTGATGCGTGCAGCGCTGGCGGCCGGTGCAGCGATGATCAATGACATCTATGCCCTGCGCATGCCTGGCGCCGTCGAGGCACTGGCCGATGCGGATTGTGCTGTTTGCCTCATGCATATGCAGGGCGAGCCTTTGACGATGCAGAAGGCGCCGGCTTATGGCGATGTGGTTGTCGAGGTCCGGGATTTCCTTGCTGGCCGCGTCGCAGTGCTGGAAGCCGCCGGCATCGCACGTGAGCGCATCGTCCTCGATCCGGGCTTCGGTTTCGGCAAGACACTTGGGCATAACCTCAAACTGCTGCGTCACCTGCCGGATACGACGGTGAGTGGACTGCCGATCCTCGCCGGCCTGTCACGTAAATCGATGCTTGGTGGAATCACCGGCCGCTCGGTCGACGAGCGACTTCCGTCCAGTCTCGCGGCAGCTGTCATGGCACTGGAAGGCGGGGCGCGCATTCTGCGCGTTCACGACGTGGCAGCAACGCGTGATGCGTTGGCAGTATGGTCGGCTGTACGCAACGCAGTAAAATGACGTTTTACTAACATAAACCCGAAAGCGGGCAATGAGCAGAAAATACTTTGGCACCGACGGCGTGCGAGGCCGTGTCGGCAAATCGCCGATCACACCGGAGTTCGTGATGCGCCTCGGCCATGCCGCCGGCCGCGTGTTGGTGGCACGCGAGCATCTGCCGCATGGCGAGCGCCCGGCGGTGCTGATCGGCAAGGATACGCGCAGTTCAGGCTACATGCTGGAAGCGGCACTGGAGGCCGGGTTTTCTGCTGCCGGTGTCGATGTCTGCCTGACCGGCCCGCTGCCTACGCCGGCCATCGCCTACCTGACCCGGGCATTGCGCCTGCAGGCTGGCATCGTCATATCGGCGTCGCACAATCCGTATTACGACAACGGTATCAAGTTCTTCTCCGCTTTCGGAACCAAGTTGCCGGATGCCGTCGAGTTGGCAATCGAAGAGGGTATCGATGCCCCGATCGAATGCGTTGCGTCCTCGGAGCTCGGGCGTGCGCGCCGCATCAATGACGCAGCCGGCCGTTATATCGAATTCTGCAAGAGTTCATTTCCGAACAGTGCTGATCTGCGCGGTCTGCGCATCGTGGTCGACTGTGCACACGGAGCCGCCTATCACATCGCGCCACATGTGCTGCACGAGCTCGGGGCCGAGGTGGTCGCCATCGGCGCTGCCCCCGACGGGCTGAATATCAACGACGAGGTCGGTGCAACCGCACCGAAGGCGCTTTCTGCTGAGGTTGTGGCACAGGGGGCCGATCTTGGCATCGCACTCGACGGCGATGGAGATCGCCTGATCATGGTCGATCACGAAGGTACCGTCTATGACGGTGACCAGCTACTCTTTGCGATCGTCAAGCATCGCCGTTCGGAAGGCGCGGTTGGTGGTGTCGTCGGCACGCTGATGACCAACCTGGCTTTCGAGCATGCTGTTGCTGCCCTTGGCATCCCCTTCGCCCGCGCTGCCGTGGGCGACCGCTACGTGATGGAGCTGCTGCAGGAAAAGGGCTGGCTTTTCGGTGGCGAGAATTCAGGGCATATCCTCTGCCTCGATCGGCATACTACTGGCGACGGGATTGTTTCGGCCCTGCAGGTTCTGGCGGCAATGCGCGCGGTGGGTGGGACGTTGAAGGCGCTGCTTTCCGGTTTGCCGCTTTACCCTCAGAAACTGGTCAATGTCGGAGTTGCCAAAGGATTTCGCTGGCAGGATTGTGCCGAGATTGTTGCTGCCGCAAAGGCGGCTGAAATTTCGCTCGAGGGGCAGGGGCGCATCCTGTTGCGACCTTCGGGGACCGAACCGCTTCTGCGCGTAATGGTTGAAGGTCGTGACAATACCCGTGTGGCAGAGGTGGCAGAGACACTCGCTGGCGTCGTACGTGCCGTCGCGGCAGCACAGGGCGCCGCGGGAGATGCCCCGGTTCATTGACCGGATTCGCCCGTAACCGCTATAATCCGGCGGTTTTGTGCGGACGACCCGTATGCGATCGAAGCTGGTAGTCGGTAACTGGAAAATGCACGGCAGTCTGGCCGCCAACAGCGAATTGCTGAAGGGCCTGCTCGCTGGAATTGCCAGGGCCGGAAGCGTCGATGTCGCGGTCTGTGCACCCTTCCCGTATCTCTCGCAGTTGCAGGCCATGCTGGCTGCAACGCCGGTGCGCTGGGGGGCGCAGAGCCTGAGCGAGCATGCCTCGGGTGCCTACACCGGCGAGGTGTCGGCGGCGATGCTCGGCGATTTCGGTTGCCGCTTCGTGATCGTCGGGCACTCCGAACGTCGCGCGTTGTATCGCGAATCGGATGCGACGGTCGCAGCGAAATTCGTGGCGGCAAAGACGGCAGGCCTGATACCGATCCTCTGTGTCGGCGAAACGCTGGCGCAGCGGGATGCTGGTGAGACATTGCGGGTCGTGTGTTCGCAGCTGGATGCCGTGATCGCGGTTGCCGGTGCGGCCTGTTTTGCTGGTGCAGTGGTGGCCTACGAACCCGTGTGGGCAATCGGCACCGGGCGGACGGCAACGCCGGAGCAGGCGCAGGAAGTGCATGCGGCGATCCGGGCCCGGATCGCCGAAGCGGATGCTGCTGTGGCCCCGGTGCTGCAGATTCTCTACGGAGGCAGTGTCAAGGCGTCGAGTGCGGGCGAGTTGTTTGCGCAGCAGGATATTGATGGCGGACTCGTTGGTGGAGCCTCGCTGGTGGTGGATGAATTTCTGGCGATTTGCCAGGCGGCGAATCGTTGAAGTAGAGGTTTAAGAATGGATGCTCTGTTTTCGGTAATTCTGGTGGCGCATATCCTGGTCGGGTTGGCTGTCTGTGGTCTGGTGCTGATGCAGCACGGCAAGGGCGCTGACATGGGGGCAGCCTTTGGCAGTGGTGCTTCGGGTAGCCTCTTCGGCGCGACCGGCTCTGCCAACTTCCTTAGCCGGACAACCGCGGTCCTCGCTGCGATCTTCTTCGTGACGAGCCTCGCGCTGGCGTACATCGCTTCAAACAAGCCAAAAACGTCTGGCAGCGTGATGGAGAATGCAGTACAATCGCAGTCTCTTCCGGCGGTAGCGCCGAAAGAAAATCAGGCAGTCGAAAACAAGGCTGTCACGCCGGAATCGAAAGATTCGAAGGCGAAAGACATTCCCAAATAAAAACGGGGAAAACGGGCGCGGGGTTGCAGCATCCCTCGAATGATTCCGCGCACGATGCAAGCAGGGCCGACGTGGTGAAATTGGTAGACACGCTATCTTGAGGGGGTAGTGGCGCAAGCCGTATGAGTTCGAGTCTCATCGTCGGCACCATGAAGCGGGGGGTCATGCGGGGGTAAGCAGTGTGACTCCGGGTTGAAATGCAGCGATAGCGCGGCGGCGGATCATGCTGGAAAATTACTTCCCTATCCTGGTGTTCATCCTTGTGGGTGTCACCATTGGCGTTCTGCCAATTGTCCTTGGCTGGCTGGTTGCTCCCAACCGTCCTGACAGCGAAAAACTCTCTCCTTACGAGTGCGGCTTCGAGGCCTTCGAAGATGCGCGCATGAAATTCGATGTTCGCTACTACCTGATCGCGATCATCTTCATCCTGTTCGACCTCGAAATCGCCTTCCTCTTCCCGTGGGCGGCCATCTTCAAGGAAATCGTCGAGACGCCCGCAATCAAGATGTTCGGCTTCGTCGAGATGATGGTCTTCGTTGCGATTCTCGTCGTCGGTTACGTCTATGCCTGGGCCAAGGGCGCCCTGGAGTGGGAATAAAGGGGTAGGGCATGAGTATCGAAGGCATTCTTCAGGAAGGCTTTGTCACCACTACGGCTGACAAGCTGATTAACTATGTGCGCACCGGCTCGATGTGGCCGATGACCTTCGGTCTGGCCTGCTGCGCCGTGGAAATGATCCACGCGGGCTGCTCGCGCTATGACCTCGACCGCTTCGGCATCGTCTTCCGCCCGAGTCCGCGTCAGTCCGACGTGATGATCGTCGCCGGCACGCTGACCAACAAGATGGCGCCGGCGCTGCGCAAGGTCTACGACCAGATGGCCGAACCGCGCTGGGTCATTTCGATGGGTTCCTGTGCCAACGGTGGTGGCTACTACCACTATTCGTATTCCGTCGTGCGCGGCTGTGATCGCATTGTGCCGGTCGACATTTACGTGCCGGGTTGTCCGCCGACTGCGGAGGCATTGCTCTACGGCCTCATCCAGTTGCAGAACAAGATTCGTCGCACCAACACCATCGCCCGCTAATTTTTCCGAGAGTGCCTCATGTCCGCGAAGCTGGAAACGCTTAGCCAGAACCTGGAAACACACCTCGGCGAGCGCATCAAGTCGAAGAAGCTCGCCTTGGGCGAAGTGACCATCGAAGTGTCGCAGGCCGATTATCTCGGCGTCATGCAGACCGTGCGTGACGAAGCCTCGTTGGGCTTCGACGAAGTGATCGATCTCTGCGGCGCCGACTATTCGGCCTACGGCGACGGCAAATGGCAGGGGCTGCGCTACGCAGTCGTCGTGCACCTGCTGTCCGTCACCAACAACCAGCGCCTGCGCGTGCGCGTCTTCGCCGACAGCGACGATTTTCCGTCGGTGCCGTCGATCGTCGGGCTGTGGCCGGCTACCAACTGGTTCGAGCGCGAAGCCTTCGATCTGTACGGCATCGTCTTCCCGGGGCACAACGACCTGCGCCGCATCCTGACCGACTACGGCTTCATCGGACACCCGTTCCGCAAGGATTTTCCGATTTCGGGTTACGTCGAGATGCGCTACGACCCGGACCAGCGCCGCGTCATCTACCAGCCGGTGACGATCGAGCCGCGCGAAAATACCCCGCGCATCGTGCGCGAAGAAACCTACGGAGATCTCTGAGATGCCCGAGATCCACAATTACACCCTGAACTTCGGCCCGCAGCACCCGGCGGCACACGGCGTGCTGCGCCTCGTGCTGGAACTCGACGGTGAAGTCGTCCAGCGCGCCGATCCGCACATCGGCCTGCTGCATCGCGCCACCGAAAAGCTCGCCGAGACCCGCACCTGGATCCAGTCGGTGCCGTACATGGACCGTCTCGACTACGTGTCGATGATGTGCAACGAGCACGCCTACTGTCTGGCAGTTGAAAAACTGCTGCAGCTGGACGTGCCGGTTCGTGCCCAGTACATCCGTACGATGTTCGACGAAGTGACCCGCATCCTGAACCATCTGCTGTGGGTCGGCTGCCATGCGCTCGACGTCGGCGCGATGACGATGGTGCTTTACGCCTTCCGCGAGCGCGAGGACCTGATGGACGCCTACGAGGCGGTCTCCGGTGCGCGCATGCACGCAGCCTACTACCGTCCGGGCGGCGTCTATCGCGACCTGCCGGACAGCATGCCGCAGTACGTCGAGAACAAGTTCAAGAAGCCGGGTGACCTGAAGATCCTGAACGATGCACGCCAGGGTTCGCTGCTCGATTTCCTCGAAGACTTCACCAACCGTTTCCCGAAGTATCTCGACGAATACGAGACCCTGCTGACCGACAACCGCATCTGGAAGCAGCGTCTGGTTGACGTCGGCATCGTTACGCCGGAGCGGGCCAAGGCACTTGGTTTCACCGGTGCCATGCTGCGCGGCTCGGGCATCGCCTGGGACCTGCGCAAGAAGCAGCCGTACGCCGCGTACGACAAGGTCGACTTCGACATTCCGGTCGGTGTGAACGGCGACTCGTACGACCGCTACCTCGTCCGCATGGAAGAGATGCGCCAGTCGAACCGCATCATCAAGCAGTGCATCGACTGGCTGCGCAAGAATCCCGGCCCGGTCATCACCGACAACCACAAGGTGGCACCGCCGTCGCGGGAGAACATGAAGTCGAACATGGAAGAGCTGATCCACCATTTCAAGCTCTGCACCGAAGGCATCCATGTTCCGGAAGGCGAAGCCTACGCCGCTGTCGAGCACCCGAAGGGCGAGTTCGGCATCTACTTCATCTCGGACGGCGCCAACAAGCCGTACCGCATGAAGATTCGCGCACCGGGCTACGTGCATCTCTCCGCCATGGACGAGATGGCGCGTGGCCACATGATCGCCGACGTCGTCACGATCATCGGTTCCCAGGATATCGTTTTTGGTGAGATCGACCGCTGATGCTGACTCCCGAATCCCTCAAGAAGATCGACCGCGAACTGGCCAAATACCCGGCCGAACAGTTCCAGTCGGCGATCATGGCTGGCCTGCAGATTGCCCAGGAAGAGAAGGGCTGGCTGGCGCCGGAAACCATCGAAGAGGTGGCCCGCTATATCGGCATCGAGCCGATCGCCGCCTATGAAGTGGCCAGCTTCTACAACATGTACGACCTCAAGCCCGTCGGCAAGTACAAGCTTACCGTTTGTACCAACCTGCCGTGCATGCTGACCGGCGGTGTCGATGCCGGCGAGTACCTGCAGAAGAAGCTCGGTATCGGCTATGACGAGACGACGCCGGATGGCAAGTTTACGCTCAAGCAGGGCGAGTGCATGGGCGCCTGCGGCGACGCACCGGTGATGATCGTCAATAACCGCAAGATGTGCTCGTGGATGAATCCCGAGCAGATCGACAAGCTGCTTGAGGAGCTCAAATAATGGCCCTCCTCGGTGCAATCAATCCGGTCCTGACGGCCGGTCTCGACGGCGACAATGCCTGGCGTCTCGCCGACTACGTCAAGCGCGGTGGCTACAAGGCCCTGAAGCGCATCCTCGAGGAAAAGATCCCGCAGGAACAGGTCATCGCCGAAGTGAAGACCTCTGTGCTGCGCGGCCGCGGCGGCGCCGGCTTCCCGACCGGACTCAAGTGGTCGTTCATGCCGCGCTCCTTCCCGGGCGACAAGTACGTTGTCTGCAACTCGGACGAAGGTGAACCCGGTACCTTCAAGGACCGCGACATCCTGCGCTATAACCCGCACTCGGTGATCGAGGGCATGGCCATCGCTGCCTACGCGATGGGCGCCAACCGAGGCTACAACTACATTCACGGCGAAATCTGGGAAACCTACAAGCGCTTCGAAGAGGCGCTGGACGAAGCCCGCGCTGCGGGCTTCATCGGCCAGAACCTGCTCGGCTCCGGCTTCAACTTCGAGCTGTTCGCGCACCACGGCTTCGGCGCCTACATCTGCGGCGAGGAGACTGCGCTGCTCGAGTCGATCGAGGGCAAGAAAGGCCAGCCGCGGTTCAAGCCGCCGTTCCCGGCCTCGTTCGGTCTCTACGGCAAGCCGACCACGATCAACAACACCGAGACCTTCGGCGCCATCCCGTTCATCCTGAACATGGGCGGCCAGGCCTTCCTGGAAGCCGGCAAGCCGAACAACGGCGGTACCAAGCTGTTCTCGATCTCGGGGCACGTCAATCGTCCGGGCAACTACGAGATTCCGCTCGGCACGCCGTTCTCGACGCTGCTCGAAATGGCCGGCGGCATGCGCGGTGGCCGCAAGCTGAAGGGGTGTATCCCCGGCGGTTCGTCGGCCCCGATCATTCCGGGCGACATCATGATGGACACGACGATGGACTATGACTCCATCTCGAAGGCCGGTTCGATGCTCGGTTCCGGCGCAGTCATCGTCATGGACGAGACGACCTGCATGGTCAAGGCGCTCGAACGTCTCTCCTTCTTCTACTACGAGGAATCCTGCGGCCAGTGCACGCCCTGCCGCGAAGGCACCTCGTGGCTGTACAAGATCGTGCATCGCATCGAGAACGGGAAGGGCCGTCCGGAAGATCTGGATATGCTCAACGGCGTCCTCAACAACATCATGGGCCGCACCATCTGCGCGCTCGGCGATGCCGCCTCGCTGCCGGTGCAGAGCTTCACCAAGCACTTTGCGAGCGAGTTCGAATATCACATCGAACACAAGAAGTGCCTCGTGCCTGTCGACGTCCAGCGCGCCGGCAGCGGCTTCTTCACGGCTAAGGCTTAAGGTAGGGATATGCTGGAAATCGAAATCGACGGCAAGCAGATTCAGGTTCCGGACGGCAGCACCGTCATGGACGCCGCCCAGCAGGTCGGGGCGTACATTCCGCACTTCTGCTACCACAAGAAACTCTCCATCGCCGCCAACTGCCGGATGTGTCTGGTGCAGGTCGAGAAGGCCCCCAAGCCGCTGCCTGCCTGCGCGACGCCGGTGACCAACGGCATGAAGGTGTTCACGCACTCGGAGCTCGCTGTCAAGGCGCAGAAAGGCGTGATGGAGTTCCTGCTGATCAATCACCCGCTCGACTGCCCGATCTGCGATCAGGGCGGCGAATGCCAGCTGCAGGATCTGGCGGTCGGGTACGGTGCCAGCAGCTCGCGCTACCAGGAAGAGAAGCGCGTGGTGTTCCACAAGAACGTCGGTCCGCTGATCTCGATGGAAGAGATGAGCCGCTGCATCCATTGCACGCGCTGTGTACGCTTTGGCCAGGAGGTTGCCGGCATCATGGAACTCGGCATGGCCAACCGCAACATGCATTCCGAGATCCAGACCTTCGTCGGCCGTTCGGTCGATTCCGAACTGTCGGGCAACATGATCGACCTGTGCCCGGTCGGTGCGCTGACCTCGAAGCCGTTCCGCTATTCGGCCCGCTCGTGGGAGCTGCAGCGCCGCAAGTCGGTCAGCCCGCACGACTCGGTCGGTGCGAACCTGATCGTCCAGATCAAGAACAACCGCGTCATGCGCGTGCTGCCGCGTGAAAACGAGGCCGTCAACGAGTGCTGGATTTCCGACAAGGACCGTTTCTCGTACGAGGCGCTCAATAGCGACGCCCGCCTGACGAAGCCGATGATCCGAGTCGACGGCCAATTGCGTGAAGTCGAATGGAACGTTGCCCTCGACTACGTCTCGCATGCGCTGAAGGATATCGTCAAGGAGCACGGCGCCGGTGAACTCGGATTCCTCGCCTCGCCGCACGCGACGCTGGAAGAGATGGCGCTGCTCAAGAAGCTTGCTGCCGGCCTCGGTTCGAAGAACGTCGATTTTCGCCTGCGCCGCCGTGACTTCTCGGCCGACGGCAAGCTCGCCGGCCGTCCGTGGCTGGGCCTCAAGCTCGCCGAAATCGCGGACCTCGATGCCGCGCTGGTGATCGGCAGTTTCCTGCGCAAGGAGCAGCCGCTCGTGGCGCAGCGCCTGCGTCAGGCGGCCAAGAAATTTACCAAGGTCAGCATCGTCTCCGTCGGCGGTGATGACCAGTTGATCAAGCTGCACCAGAACTTCACCGTTTCCCCGGCCCATCTGGTGCTGGTCGTCGCCGCGATCGCCAAGGCTGCCGCCTACGCCAAGGGCGTCGCGGCAATCACCGGCTTCGACGGTATCGAGCCGTGCGAGAAGGCCAAGGCTATTGCGCAGAGCCTGATCGAAGGCGGCAAGCGCCACATTTTCCTTGGTAACGTGGCCGAACAGCACCCGCAGGCGGCGGTGCTGCACGCCCTGGTTCAGGAGCTGGCGACGCTGACCGGCGCCACCTTCGGCTTCCTCGGCGAAGCGGCCAACAGCGTCGGCGGCTACGTCGCCGGTCTGGTGCCGACGGCCAACGGACTCAATGCCTACGAGATGCTGGCTCAGCCGCGCAAGGCCTATGTCGTGCTCGGCGCCGAACTTGATCGTGATGCGAACAACGCGCAGCTGGCGACTTCGGCGCTCAAGCAGGCCGCCTTCAGTGTCGTGCTGACGCCGTTCAAGGATGGCAGTGCGGCCGAGACGGCCGATGCCTTGTTGCCGATCGCACCCTTCACCGAAACCTCCGGCACTTTCGTCAATGCCGAAGGCCGTGTGCAGGGCTTCAACGGCGTGGTCGCCCCGCTGGGCGAGGCCCGCCCCGGCTGGAAGGTGTTGCGCGTGCTCGGCAACGTGCTCGGTCTCTCCGGCTTCGATTTTATGAGCAGCGAAGCCGTTCGAGATACCGTCGTTTCGGCCAAGGCGGAATTCGCCTCCGGTCTCGACAACGGTCTCAAGGATGTCGTCGCCACGATGGCTGCAGCCCCTGAAGGCTTGCAGCGCATCGCCGATGTGCCGATCCACTTCGCCGACATGCTGGCCCGCCGCTCGCCGGCGCTGCAGCTGACGCGCGATGCCGTGGCACCGACGGCTCGGATGAGCGCTGCCACGCTGGCGAAAGCCGGCGTCGCCGACGGCGCCAGTGTCACCGTCAAGCAGGGCAACGGCAGCGCGGCGCTGGTCGCGAAGGCCGATGAAACGGTTCCGGCCGGCTGCGTTCGCGTTTCGGCCGCACATGCAACGACTGCCGGACTGGGTGATCTGTTCGGTGCCATTACCGTGGAGCGTGCGTAAATGGATGCGCTGATGCAATACGTTTCCGGGATGTTCGGCTCGGCCTGGCCGCTGGTCTGGACGCTCGCCAAGATCGTCGCCATCGTTGCGCCGCTGATGCTCGCCGTTGCCTACCTCACATTCTGGGAGCGAAAGGTCATCGGCTGGATGCAGGTGCGAATTGGCCCGAACCGCGTCGGCCCCTGGGGTCTGATCCAGCCGATCGCAGACGGCGTTAAGCTGCTGCTGAAGGAAATCATCATCCCGACGAAGTCCAATACGTGGATCTTCCTGATGGCGCCGGGCCTGGCAATCGCGCCGGCGCTGGCGGCCTGGGCGGTGGTGCCTTTCAGCGACACACTGGTGCTCGCCAACATCGACGCCAGCCTTCTCTACGTGATGGCGATTGCCTCGGTCGGCGTCTACGGCATCATCCTCGCCGGCTGGGCCTCGAACTCGAAGTACGCCTTCCTTGGTGCGCTGCGCTCGGCGGCACAGATGGTGTCCTATGAAGTCTCGATGGGCTTCGCGCTGATCACCGTGCTGATGGTCTCCAACAGCCTCAACTTCGTCGATATCGTACAAGCCCAGCAGAAGGGTACCTTCGCCGGCATGGGTCTCGGGTTCCTCTCGTGGAACTGGATTCCTTTGCTGCCGATGTTCGTGGTCTACCTGATCTCGGGCGTCGCCGAAACCAACCGCGCGCCGTTCGATCTCGCCGAAGGTGAATCGGAAATCGTCGCCGGCTTCCACGCCGAGTACTCCGGCATGGCCTTCGCGCTGTTCTTCCTTGCCGAATACGCGAACATGATCCTGATCGCCGCGCTGACCTCGATCCTGTTCCTCGGCGGCTGGGCTGCGCCATTCGGCTTCCTGCCGGATTGCGCCTTCTGGCTGTTCGCCAAGATGTCGTTCGTGCTGTTCCTGTTCCTCTGGTTCCGCGCCACGTTCCCCCGTTACCGCTATGACCAGCTGATGCGTCTGGGCTGGAAGGTGTTTCTGCCAATCTGCATCGTCTGGGTGGTCGTCATCGGCGTGTGGATGATGTCGCCGCTGAACATCTGGAAATAAAGGCCTGAAAATGGGTGCTATCAAGGAAGTCTTCAACAGCCTGCTCCTCAAGGAGCTTCTCAAGGGTATGTCGGTGACCGGGCGCTATATGTTCGCCCGCAAGATCACCATCGAATACCCGGAAGAGAAGACCCCGCAGAGCTTCCGTTTCCGCGGGCTGCACGCGCTGCGCCGCTATCCGAACGGCGAGGAACGCTGCATCGCCTGCAAGCTTTGCGAGGCCGTCTGTCCGGCACTGGCGATTACCATCGAATCGGACCAGCGTGACGACGGCTCGCGCCGGACGACCCGCTACGACATCGACCTGACGAAGTGCATCTTCTGCGGTTTCTGCGAAGAGGCCTGCCCGGTCGACGCCATCGTCGAGACGCGCATCTTCGAGTACCACGGCGAGAAGCGTGGCGATCTCTACTACACCAAGCCCATGCTGCTGGCCAACGGCGACCGCTACGAAGCGCAGATCGCCGCCGACCGCGAAGCGGACGCGAAATTCCGCTAAGAGGCCCACGATGGAATTCAAGACAGCTGTTTTCTACTTCCTCTCCGCGATCCTGGTCTTCGCCAGCCTGCGCGTGATCACCGCCCGCAACGCGGTCGTCGCCGTGCTGCACCTGATCCTCGCCTTCTTCTCGGCGGGCGGCGTCTGGGCACTGCTGCAGGCCGAGTTCCTGGCGATCGGCATCATCCTGATCTACGTCGGCGCAGTGATGGTCCTCTTCCTGTTCGTGGTGATGATGCTGGACATCAACATCGACCGCATCCGCGAAAAGTTCTGGGGGTACCTGCCGCTCGGCGCGATCGTCGGCCTGATCATGCTGGCCGAACTCGGTGCCGTGATGAAGGCCAACTACCTGACGGTGCTCGAGGCCGATGCGCCGCAAGTCGCTGCCAACGTGTCGAACACGAAGGAGCTGGGCCGCCTGATCTACACCGATTACGTCTATCCGTTCGAGCTGGCCTCGGTGGTGCTGCTGGTGGCGATCGTCGCTGCCATCGCGATCACCTACCGTGGTGCCAAGCCGAGCAAGAGCAGCAAGGTGGCTGACCAGATCCGCGTCAAGGCGAAGGATCGCGTCCGCGTGCTGCAGATGCCGGCTGAAAAGCAGGACTAAGCGACTTAGATAACGAGTAATGACAAGGCCGAGCGCCAATCCGGCACGGCCCTGAGAGACGAAACCTGGGAGGCAACTTGCTGACACTCTCGCATTTCCTGATCCTCGGTGCGATCCTTTTTGCGATCGGCATCGTGGGCATCTTCCTCAACCGGAAGAACCTGATCGTGCTGCTGATGGCGATCGAGCTGATGCTGCTGGCGGTGAACATGAATTTCGTCGCCTTCTCGCATTACCTCGGGGACCTCGCCGGACAGGTGTTCGTCTTCTTCATCCTCACCGTGGCCGCTGCCGAGTCGGCGATCGGCCTCGCCATCCTGGTCGTCCTGTTCCGCAACCTGCAGACGATCCACGTGGATGATCTGGACAGCCTGAAGGGTTAAGCGCATGGACATGAAGACAATGTATCTGATGGTGCCGATGGCACCGCTAGCCGGCGCGATGATCGCCGGCCTGTTCTGCCGCGTGATCCCGCGCTGGGTGGCGCATACGGCCACCATCGCCGGTGTCGCGATCGCCTTCATCCTCTCCTGCATCATCTGGAAGGATGTCGCCGCCGGCAACACCTTCAATGGTCCGGTATACCAGTGGCTGACCTCCGGCGACTACCGCTTCGAGGTCGGCTTCCTGATCGATTCGCTGACCGCCACGATGATGATCGTCGTCACCTCGGTATCGCTGATGGTGCACCTCTACACGATCGGCTACATGCAGGAAGACCCCGGCTACAACCGCTTCTTCAGCTACATCTCGCTGTTCACCTTCTCGATGCTGATGCTCGTCATGAGCAACAACTTCATGCAGCTGTTCTTCGGCTGGGAGGCCGTGGGTCTCGTCTCGTACCTGCTGATCGGTTTCTGGTACACCCGCCCGACCGCGATCTTCGCCAACATGAAGGCTTTCCTGGTCAATCGCGTCGGCGACTTCGGCTTCATCCTCGGCATCGGCCTCGTGCTGACCTATTTCGGCTCGCTCGACTACGCCACCGTCTTCCAGAAGGCGCCGGAGTTCGCGCAGGCCACGATCAACATCTGGGGCAAGGCGGAGTGGTCGCTGATGACCGTCACCTGTATCCTCCTGTTCATCGGTGCCATGGGCAAGTCGGCACAGGTTCCGTTGCACGTCTGGCTGCCGGACTCGATGGAGGGCCCGACGCCGATCTCCGCACTGATTCACGCAGCGACCATGGTGACGGCCGGTATCTTCATGGTGGCCCGCATGTCGCCGCTCTTCGAGCTCTCGACCACGGCCCTGTCCTTCGTCATCGTGATCGGTGCCACCACCGCGCTGTTCATGGGCTTCCTCGGCATCATCCAGAATGACATCAAGCGTGTCGTCGCCTACTCGACGCTGTCGCAGCTCGGTTACATGACGGTCGCGCTTGGTGCTTCGGCCTACTCGGTGGCAATCTTCCACCTGATGACCCACGCCTTCTTCAAGGCCCTGCTGTTCCTTGCTGCTGGCTCGGTCATCATGGGCATGCACCATGATCAGGACATCCGCAATATGGGCGGCCTGCGCAAGTACATGCCGATCACCTGGATCACGTCTCTCGTCGGCTCGCTCGCGCTGATCGGTACGCCGCTGTTCGCCGGCTTCTACTCGAAGGACATGATCATCGAGGCGGTGAAGTTCTCGAACGTGCCGGGTGCCGGCTACGCCTACGTTGCCGTGCTGGCTGGCGTCTTCGTAACCGCGTTCTATTCCTTCCGCATGTACTTCCTCGTCTTCCACGGCGAGGAGCGCTTCGGCAAGGCGCATGACGACCATGGCCATGCAGCGCACGACGCGCATGCGCCCGCCCACGCCGATGACCACGGTCATGGTGCTCATGACGGCGACCATGACGACGAAGAGGTGTCGCACGACCACCATCACGGCCTCGCGCCGGGCCAGAAGCCGCATGAATCACCCTGGGTTGTGACTGTGCCGCTGCTGGCGCTGGCGATCCCGTCGGTGATCATCGGCTACATCGGCATTGGCCCGATGCTGTTCGGTGACTATTTCAAGGGCGTCATCCACGTCGATGCTGCAGCCCATCCGGCGATGGCGACGCTCGCCGAGCATTTCCATGGCGCCGGCGCGCTCGCCGCCCATGCCTTTGTCACCGTACCGTTCTGGCTGGCTCTCTCCGGTGTGGCAGTGTCGTGGTTCTTCTACATGAAGCGCCCGGACATTCCTGCAGCGATCAAGGCACGCTTCGAGTGGGCCTACACGCTGCTCGACAACAAGTACTACTTCGACAAGTTCAATGAAGCCTTCTTCGCAGGCGGCGCACGCAAGATTGGCGCCGGACTGTGGAAGGGCGGCGACGTCGCCGTCATCGACGGCATGGTCAATGGCTCGGCGAAGGCCGTCGGCTGGATCGCGTCGGTGGTCCGTTTCTTCCAGACCGGTCACATCTACAGCTACGCCTTCTCGATGATCATTGGCCTCGTCGTACTGATGACCTTCTGGGTCGTCCGCGCCTAACAAGAACGAAACTGGGAACGATATGTCTGGCTACCCGCTTCTCTCTCTCGCGATCTGGATCCCGATCATCGCTGGCCTCGTCGTGCTGGCGACCGGATCGGACCGCAACGCGCCGCTGGCCCGCATGCTGTCGCTCGCCGGCGCGGTCCTCGGCCTGCTGGTGACGATCCCGCTCTGGACCGGCTTCGACTACGGCACGGCAGCAATGCAGTTCGTCGAACTGGCCCCGTGGATTCCGCGCTTCAACATCAACTACCATCTCGGCGCCGATGGCATCTCGATGCTGTTCGTGATCCTCAACAGCTTCATCACGGTGATCGTGGTGCTCGCCGGCTGGCAGGTCATCGAGCAGAAGGTTGCCCAGTACAACGCTGCCTTCCTGATCATGTCGGGCCTCATGAACGGGATCTTCACGGCGCTCGACGGCATGCTGTTCTATGTTTTCTTCGAAGCCTCGCTCATTCCGCTCTACCTGATCATCGGCGTCTGGGGCGGCCCGAACCGCGTCTATGCCGCGCTCAAGTTCTTCCTCTACACGCTCGCCGGTTCGCTGCTCTTCCTGGTGGCTCAGCTCTACCTGTTCATCAACTCCGGCGGCAGCTTCTCGATCCTGGACTGGCATCAGCTGCCGATCCCGATGGGCGCCCAGATCTGGATCTTCCTCGCCTTCCTGATCGCCTTCGCCGTCAAGGTGCCGATGTGGCCGGTACATACCTGGCTGCCGGACGCCCACGTCGAAGCGCCGACCGGCGGCTCGATCGTGCTGGCGGCCATCGGCCTCAAGCTCGGCGCCTACGGCTTCCTGCGTTTCTCGCTGCCGATCACGCCCGATGCGTCGCATGAACTGGCCGGTCTGGTCATCGCGCTGTCGCTGATCGCCGTCGTCTATATCGGCTTCGTCGCCCTGGTGCAGGCCGACATGAAGAAGCTGGTTGCCTATTCGTCGATCGCCCACATGGGCTTCGTGACCCTCGGCTTCTTCATGTTCAATGCGATGGGCATCGAAGGCGCACTGGTGCAGATGATCTCGCACGGCTTTGTCTCGGGCGCCATGTTCTTCTCGATCGGTGTCATGTACGACCGCGTCCATTCGCGCCAGATCGCCGACTACGGCGGCGTCGTCAACAAGATGCCGAAGTTCGCAGCCTTCTTCATGCTGTTCGCGATGGCCAATGCCGGTCTGCCGGCCACCTCGGGCTTCGTCGGCGAATTCATGATCATCCTCGGCGCTGTCGGCTACAACTTCTGGGTCGCCTTCCTCGCCGCCTCGACGATGATCGTCGGTGCCGCCTACACGCTGTGGATGTACAAGCGCGTCGTCTTCGGCAACGTGACCAACCATCACGTCGACGAGATGGACGACATCAATGGCCGCGAATTCCTCATCCTCGCGCTGCTCGCGGCCGGCACCCTTTACATGGGCCTGTATCCGCTGCCTTTCACGGAGGTGATGCATACCTCCGTCAATGAGCTGCTGCGCCACGTGGCCGTGACCAAGATCCAATAAACGGATATCGATATGACGCTTTCCGAAATGAATTTCGTCCTGCCGGACCTGATGCCGGCAGCTGCGGAGATTTTCCTGCTGGCGGCGGTCTCGCTGATCCTCGTCATCGATGTCTTCCTCAAGGATGTGCGTCGCACGACGACTTTCGTGATGACCCAGCTGGCGCTGCTCGGCTGCTTCGTCATCACCTTCATGACGAGTTCGGCCGAAATCACCTACACGTTCAGCAACATGTACGTGGACGATCTGATGTCGGACTTCCTCAAGCTGCTGCTCTACGTGACGGTGCTGATCGTCATGTGGTACTCGCGCGACTACATGCTCGATCGCGCGCCGCACGCGAAGGGCGAGTTCTACTCGCTGTCGCTGTTCGCGACGCTGGGCATGATGGTGATGATCTCGGCGAACCACTTCCTGACCGTCTATCTCGGCCTCGAACTGCTGTCGCTGTCGCTCTACGGCATGGTTGCGCTGAACCGCGATTCGGTACAGGCGACCGAAGCGGCGATGAAGTACTTCGTGCTCGGCGCGCTCGCCTCCGGTCTGCTGCTCTACGGCATGTCGCTGATCTACGGCGCCACCGGCACACTGGAAATCACGGCCGTTGCCGAGCGTCTCTACATGGGCGCCGCCAACAAGACCGTGCTGACGCTGGGCCTCGTCTTCCTCGTCGCCGGCCTCGCCTTCAAGCTGGGCGTGGTGCCGTTCCACATGTGGATTCCGGACGTCTATCACGGCGCCCCGACGGCGGTCACGATGTTCATCGGCTCGGCACCGAAGCTGGCCGCCTTCGCCATCGTCATGCGCATGCTGGTCAATGGCCTGATCGTGCTGGCGGCCGACTGGCAGCAGATGCTGATCCTGCTCTCGGTGCTGTCGATGGCCATCGGTAACCTCGCCGCCATCGCCCAGACGAACCTCAAACGCATGCTGGCCTACTCGGCGATCTCGCACATGGGTTTCATGCTGCTCGGCATCGTCACCGGCGTCGTCGGCGGCGATGCGCGCTACGCGCTCAACGCCTACAGCTCGGCGATGTTCTACGTCGTCACCTACGTGCTGACCAGCGCCGGCACCTTCGGCATGATCCTGCTGCTCGCCCGTACCGGTTTCGAGGCCGACAATCTCGACGACTACAAGGGGCTCAACAAGCGCAGCCCGTGGTTCGCCGCGATCATGATGATGCTGATGTTCTCGATGGCCGGCGTGCCGTTCTTCGTCGGCTTCTTCGCCAAGTTCTCGGTGCTGCAGGCGGTCGTTGCTGCCGGCTACATGAAGCTCGCCATCGCTGCCGTGATCTTCTCGCTGATCGGCGCCTACTACTACCTGCGTGTCGTCAAGATCATGTACTTCGATCAGCCGAGCGATACCTCGCCGATCGAGGCGCCGCTGAACATGAAGGTGCTCGCCTCGGCCAATGGACTGGCCGTGGCCGTACTCGGCATCTTCCCGCAGGCGCTGATGTCGCTGTGCGCGTTCTCGCTGCTGCGCTCGCTCTGATGGCGCGTTGCATCATCTGAACTTTCGAGGCCCGCCCAGTGCGGGCCTCGTTGTTTCCGGAGGCCGAAATGACCCATCTGCACGAAGAAAAACTGGAAAGCGAACAGGTATTCAAGGGCGTTCTGCTCGACGTCCGCAAGGATCGCGTGCGCCTGCCGAACGGGGGCGAAAGCGTGCGCGAGTATGTCGTGCATCCGGGAGCCGTCGTGATCATCGCCGTCCTCGACGATGGCAGCCTGCTGTTCGAGAACCAGTTCCGCTATCCGCTGCAACGTGATTTCCTTGAGCTGCCCGCCGGCAAGATCGACCCCGGTGAGGCGATCGAGGCAACGGCGAGGCGCGAACTGCTGGAGGAAACCGGCTACGAGGCTGCCCAGTGGCGTCACCTGGGCGTGATGCATCCCTGCATCGGCTATTCCGACGAGCGCATCGAGATTTTCCTGGCGAGCGGTCTGGAGAAGGTAGCGGCCCCCTCGCTCGATCACAATGAATTTCTGGATGTCCTGACTCTGACGCTTGATCAGGCTGTCGACGCCGTACGCGAGGGCCGCGTCACCGATGCCAAGACGATCACTGCCCTGTTCTGGGCGGACCGGATATTGGCGGGCAGCTGGAAATAGCATGCCGATTTGGGTTGCGCTGCCCAATACTGTGCTGGCCGTGACGGTAAAATGACAATGGGTAGATCGGGAGGTTGTCGGTAGATCGGGGGAGGCCGTGAACGCAGGGCTGCGCAAGATGGCGATCGCTCTCAGGCTGTTTGGGGGATTTTCGCTGGAGAGGGCCGGGAAGGGTGGCGATGGTCTGTCCTACGAGAAGGGCAGGGCCTTGTTGGCGTATGTTGCTGTCGAATCGGATACCTCGCATTCGCGCCGGAAGCTTGCCGCACTGTTCTGGCCGGATCATCCCGCGAATGCTGCACTGGCCAATCTTCGGCTGGTACTTCTCAATCTTCGCCAGGCGCTTGAGGCCGGCGGCCTGCCGATGCTGCTGATTGACCGGGAGAGCGTTCGTTTCGCCCCGGAGGCCCTGCTCACCGTCGATGCCGCCCGCTTCTCCTCCGTGCTCGCGAAAGCGGGGAACATCCCGTCGGGACAACAGGCTTCGATTCCCGATCTGCAGGATCTGGCCACTGCCGCTGCCTTGTATCGTGGCGAATTCCTGGCTGGCTTCGCTCTCCCCGAATGCCCGGACTTCGAAACCTGGCTGCAGATGCGCCGTGAGGCATGGCATCGCGACGCCCTGGCGCTTCTGGCCCGCATATCGGATGCCCATGACGCCAGGCTGGACCATGTCCGTGCCCTTCCGTTTGCCGTGCGCCTCTTGGAACTTGCGCCATGGAACGAGGAAGCCCACCGGCGCGTGATGCGACTGCTGGCCCTGAACGGCCAGCCGGGTGGCGCACTCGCCCAGTATGAAACCTGTTGCCGCATCCTGGAGAGCGAACTCGGCGTCCGTCCGGGTGAGGCGACGCGTCTGCTTGCGGAACAGATCAGCAAGGGGAGTCTGACGCAGACCCATGCAATGCCGCCCCCGCTAGCGGAACCCGCAGAAGCCTTGGTCTTGCCGACCGAACGCCGTCAGGTCACCGTGCTTTTCTGCGAATTGCTGGCGACGGTCGAGGGCGAACCTGACGATGCCATGGCGTCGCTGTATCCCGCTCATGTCGGCTGGTGCGACCTCGTCCGGCAACATGGCGGCCACGTCGTTCCCACCTATGCCGGTGGATTGCTGGCCTATTTCGGATATCCACTGGCGCTTGAGCATGCGGCCCGCCGGGCAGTGAAGGCTGCTCTGGCGATCGTGTGCGACAACAAGCCCGGCGTTGCAGTCCGCGTCGGCGTCCACACCGGGATGGTCGTTTCCGGCGGCAGCCAGGCGGTTCCCGATGTCGTCGGCAATACCACTGCCGTCGCGATCCGGCTGCGTCTGCTGGTTGCGCCGGGGGAGATTGCGGTGAGTCAGGACGTGGTTCGGCTTGCAGCCGGGTTCTACGAGTGCGTTCCAGCGGGCGTCCATCGTCTTCCCGGCATTTCCGCTCCGGTTGAGGTATTGCGTGTCATTGGTAACGTTGAGGTCAGGGATCGGCCCGATTCGGCGGTACTCGCCCCGATGATAGGTCGTGGCCTGGAGCTCGACGCGCTTGCCAGAACCTGGGAAGACGCCCGGCGTGGACAATGCAATGTCCTGTTGATCAAGGGCGATGCGGGGATTGGCAAGTCGCGCCTACTCAACGAACTGAAGTGCCGTGTCACCGGGCAGAATGTGGCGGTGCGCGAGCTCCGCTGCTATCCGGAGTTCAGTCGCTCCCCATTCCGCCCGGTCATTGCGCTCTTCGAATCGATCTTCGGCTGCGAGGAAGGCGACGACGAGGTGGCGAAATTTTCACGCATGGCCCGCTACCTCAGCGCCAATCATCCGGGCATTGCGGCCGTGATGACGCCTATCCTCGCATCCTTCATGTCGCTGCCGGCCTGCGCACCGTTTGCCGACATCAACCAGCCTCTGCCGGTGCGACGCGAAGCCGAGCTGTCGATGCTCGTGCGCCTGCTGCAGAGCCTCTCGGTGCGTGCCCCGATCCTGCTGCTGGTAGAGGATCTGCATTGGGCCGATCCCTCTACGCTCGAGCTTGTGCGCAGTCTCGTCGAGCGAGACCATGGATTCCCGATGCTGGCGGTGCTGACGGCCCGATCCGAATTCCACCCGCCGTGGCGTGAGGACGTGGTACCGACAAGAGTGCTGGCGGGGCTGAGCGACGACGAAATTTACTCGCTGATCAACCGCATTGCGCCGGATCTGCCATCCGCCGTGATCCGACGTCTCGTCGAACGGGCTGACGGCATTCCCCTGTTCGCTGAAGAACTGGCCCGACTGGCGAGTGGCGGCGAGGACGATGAAGTGCCGGTGACACTGCGTGATCTATTGGCCGCTCGTCTCGATGCCACGGGCGAAGCGAAATTTACGGCGCAGCTGGCGGCGACCATCGGTCGCAGCTTCGCGCTCGACATCCTTAGCCAGGTATCGCCGCTGGCGCCACAGGCCGTTTTGCAAGCCGTTCATCGGCTGGTTGCAGCGGATCTCGTCTGGAGCAGCGACGGAGTCGTCTTCCAGTTCCGCCATGCGCTTATCCGTGATACCGCCTATCAGTCGCAGACGCATTCGGGACGCAAGACCGCCCATCTCAAGGTGGCTCAAGTGCTACAGACGACCGGGCGGCGTTTTGTCAGTGGTCAACCGGAGTTGATCGCACAGCATCTCGCGGCCGGAGAGGAATTCGAGCAGGCTGCACTCTTCTGGCTGCGCGCGGCCAACCAGGCCTGCCAGCGCGCCGCCAACAGCGAAGGGATCCTCCATTTCAAGGCGGGACTTGCGCAGGTCGATCGCATTGCGGATTCTCCAGAAAGGCTGCAGCTGGAGTTCGATCTGCTCAACGGCCTCGGCCTGGCAGCGAGCGCTGTCGAGGGATATGCCTCGGGCGAGGCATCTGCCGCACACGCAAGGGCGCTCGCGCTGGGCGAGCGCCACGCCGGCAACCCGGATATGTTTCGAGCCATCTGGGGCCTGTGGGCCAGCGCCAGTTCCCGATCCGGCTACGAACTCGCGCTCGACATGGCGACGCAACTGATGCGCATGGCTGCCGACAGCGACGATCCGGTGCAGGTCCAGCAGGCTCATTTCGCGATCGGCAATACCCGTTTCTGGCGAGGGGAGTTCGCTGACGCGAAATCGCATCTGGAACTGGCGATCGGCCTGCATCGGACTTCCTTCCATGCCCGTCATGTCACCGACTTTGGCGAGGACGTACGCATTACCGCTGGCGCCTATCTGAGCTGGGTGCATGATTTCCTCGGGCAGCCGGAACAGGCCATCACGGTCAGTACCGAAACCGTCGCGCTCGCCCGCCGTGCCCGGCATCCGTTCAGCCTGGCCTACGCGTTGACCTTCGCGGCACTGTTGAACTGCCGTCTGCGCCAGCCTGAGCGCGCGCTTCTGCTGGCAGGCGAATCCCGGCGACTTGCGGAATGCCATGGCTTCCATCTCTGGGAGATCGGTGCCGGTGTTGCTGCCGGCTGGGCACGAGCGCAGCAAGGTGACGTGGCGGGTGTTGCCGAGATTCGTCGCTGTATTGACGAGACACGTACCGCGATGGGTGGCGTTTCTCTGGTGGTGCTTGCGCCGCTGGCCGATGCCCTGGTCGGGCTTCACCTGTCGGAAGAGGCGCTGGCGACGATAGACGAAGCGCTGCAAATCGGTGAGGCGCTGGGCGATCACCATGAAGACGCCGAATTGCTTTGCCTCAAGGGGGACGCCTTGCTGGCCCTCCCGACGCCAAATACGGCGGCCGCCGTCGCCGCTTTCAGCGAAGCGCTCGCGCTGGCGTCCGTGCAGCAGGCCGGTGCGCTTGAGTCGCGAGCCCGCCAGTCGCTGGCCGCCGCCCGCCACCTGCTCGTGACCAGTCAGTCAGTGGTTGTTCGCTGAGGAGCCTCAGACCATAAGGTCATTCCGCTCGGTTCGCAGCATGAATTGGCGGCTCGCGGCGTTGCATTTTGCAATGTGTGTCATAAATGTAAGGCGGGTTTTTGATTTAGATCATATAATCCATGAGCATCTCAAGCGTCGCCGGACGCATGCTCCCTGCATTCTGCATCTAACGAAGTTCTAACGATCGGGTGCTAGTTTCCCACAGTGGATAAGCGTAGCGGCGTGCTGCACGAGCTTCCGTTTTTGGAGCGCTTGCCGGAAATCCGCTGTGCAGCAATCGAATCCGCTCGATCGAATGAATCGCCTGTGGGAGTGTCGGGATGAATCGGATCTACCGCCTGATCTGGAACGCGGACCTGTATCGTTGGCTCGTCGTGCCGGAAATCGCCAAGCGTCATGGCAAGCCGAGTTCGGTTGCCCGTGTGGCTGCCCATCACGGTCAAGGGGGATTCTTCGGATTCCTGCGCCATGAGACGGATACCAGTCCACCCCCCTGGCGATGGAAAACGGCGCTGTGCTACCTGTTGGCACTGCAGCAGGTCATGGTGCCGACGATTGCAAGCGCCCAGGGCATCGTCGCCGATGGCCGGACGCAGACAGCCGTGGCGAACCATGGTGCCGTCACCAACATCACCACCGGCACGGTGCGTGGCAACAACGCCTTCAACTCCTTCAGCACCTTCAATGTCGCCCAGGGCCAGACGGCCAACCTGTTCCTGCCCAACGGCACGCTCAACCTGATCAACCTCGTGCGCGACCAGCGCACCACCATCGAGGGCATCCTCAATTCGATCAAGGATGGCAAGATCGGCGGCAACGTCTACTTCGCCAACCCGCACGGATTCCTTGTCAGTGCCAGCGGCGTGGTCAATGTCGGCAGCCTCAACCTGTCGACGCCGACCCCGGCCTTCATCGACAGTTTCTTCAGCGCCCCCGGCAATCCCAATGATGCCTCGGTCGCCAGCCTGCTCAACGGCACCGCCCCGCGCAGCGGCAGCGGCCTCATTTCCGTACTGGGCCAGATCAACGCGATCGACGGCATCGCCCTCTCTGCCGGCGCCATCAACGTCGGCGGATCCCTGTATGCCGGGGCCCGCTTTGTCGGCAGTGCCCCGAATTTCACCGATGTGGTCAACGCCAACGGCCTGGCCTCGGCGACCAATGTGGTCGTCAGGGAAGGGCGCATCGAGATCGTCGCCGACGGCGATGTCAGCGTCTCCGGCACCATCGCCGCGCCGGGTGGCAGCAGCGTGCGCGGCGGCGATGTCAGCATCCGCGCCGGTGGCAATGTCGACCTGCAGTCAGGGGCCCTCGTCGCGGCGCGCGGCAACGGCGACAACTCCGCCGGCGGCACGGTCAATATCTGGGCCGACAACGATGCCGTGGCACGCAAGGGGGCGCTCGTCGACGCCTCGGCAGGCGCCAGTGGGGACGGCGGATTCGTCGAGTTCAGCGCGAAGAAGACCGTAGAACTCGCCGGTGGCGAGTTCCGTGCCGACGGTACAGGTGGCGGCAAGGGGGGCGCGGTCCTGATCGATCCCGCCAACATCCTGGTCAGCGCCGACATCCTGCGCGGTGCCGGCGGCTACGGCAGCCTGCCGGCCGGTGCGGCCGCCAGTGGCGCCAATCTCACGCTGCTCGCCGACGACACGATTACCGTCAACGACAACGTCACCGTCTCGACGCGATCGGTCGCCGGCACGACGGCGGCGGACCATGCCACTGGCGCGTCTACCGCCGCCTCCGGCAACCTGACGCTGGAAGCCGGGTCGATCTCGCTCAAGTCGGGCAGCAGGCTGCTCGCCGGCGCCGACAGCGGCCATGCCGGCGGCGACGTCACCCTGAAGGCGACGCGCAACTGGACCGGCGAAGCCAAGGTCAGTGTCGACAACGCGACGATCACCGGCCGCAACGTTTCGCTGACCGCGAACGCGACCTACAACGATTCCCTCCTCACCTCCTGGCTGCCGGTCGTGGTACCGGTGACGGTGTCGACCATCGACGTCAAATCCGGTCGCATCACCGCCTCGGGCACGCTTGACCTGAAGGCGACATCGCTGATCGACGTGTCCACCAGCGGCCTGTCGCCGCTCGGCAGCATCGTAGCGACCTCGGTTGCCACGGTCGATGTGACGGGCGCCTCTCAGCTCAGCGCCGGCGGCAATACCACGCTCGCCTCCAGTTCCGTGGTGACCTCCAAGGCCACGCCGGGCGGCCCGAACCCGACCACGCTGCCGGGGGATGCCGGCGTCGCCATCAACGTTATTGTTAGCACGGCGAAGACGCATGTCGGCGATACGAGCTCGGTGACCGCGACCGGCGGCACGCTCGACCTGACGGCGAAGAATGCCGTCACCGCAACGACCAAGGCCGATTCGACAGCCGGTGGCGCCGTCGCCGTTGGCGGAACGGTCGCACTTTCCGAAGTCACCAGTGTCACGCAGGCCGTCATCGACGGCACCGCGACAACGGGTTCGAGCGCACTCAAGGTCGCTGCCGAATCGACCAATGTCGTTACCACCACGGCCAAGGCCGCGACCAAGGGCGCCAAGAAGCAGACCGCGGCCGAGAAGGCCGCCGCACCGAGCAAGAGCGAGGAGACGCTGGCCAAGTACAAGGACCAGAGCACCACCTCGGACGGCAGCGTCGAGGTTGCCGCAGCGATCGCCATCGCCAACGTGAACAGCGTCACGGTGGCCGACGTCGCCTCGACCGGAACGCAGACTGCGACGGGTAGTGCAACGGTATCGAGCAAGGCTGCCAGCAGTTCAACCGTGACCGCCGACGGCAGCAGTGCCAGCGGCGGCGTCGGCGTTGGCGCCGCGGTCGGCGTAAACGTCGGTGTGCTGGTCAATCAGGCGCGCATCGCCGATAACGCCAGCATCAGCAGCAACGGACTTGCCGTCAGCGCCGTCATGCCGACGGCAGGCAAGAACAGTTTCGTCACCGGCGCCACCAGCGGCGCCGGCGCGAGCAACGTCGGCGTCGCCGGCGCATTGGCCACCAACGTGCTCGTCAATACCACCGTCGCCAGCATCGAGGGCGATACGAACAGCAGCGGCACCGGTGCCTCGGTCAACGCCAATGGCGGCGATGTCGTCGTCGAATCGGCGAACACCTCGGAAAGCAAGATCACCGCCGGTGCCAGCGTCAAGCCGGCGAGCGCCACAGAACCGGCGGCAGTCGGCGTCGGTGCGTCGGTCGGCATGAACGTCGCCGTCAATACCACGGTCGCCGAGGTCGGCAACAGTGCCGTCGTCAGCAACGCGAACAAGCTCGATCTTACTGCCAAGGGCAATCACACGCTGGGCAACGCCGTGACAGGCGGGGCATCGGGGGCGGACATTTCAGTGACTCCGGTCGCAGCTGTCACGGTTGCCGCGAATACAACCACGGCGCGTCTTGGTACCGGCACCCAGCTGAATCTTCTCGGCGCCTACACCAGCAGCGCCGAACAGACGAGCAACAGCACGACGACGGCGACCGGCCAGACGCAGGGCAACAATGTTGCCGTCGGTGCATCGATCGCCATCAACAACACCAACGACTCCGTCGCGGCGGAAATCGACCGCGACATCTCGGCGACCGGAGATGTGGCCGTTGGCGCCAAGTCGACATCGAAGAGCAGTGCGTCGGCGACTGCCAGCGCCACGGGTGGCGAAAAGGCGACGGCTGCCGATGCGCCGCCGGCTAAACCCGATGGCTCGTCTGGCAAGACCGTTGACGAAAAGGTGACGGCACAGGGCAGTGCGGCCAAGACCGCCGGCAAGAAAACCGCCGACTCGGCTGCTGCCAGTACGCCCGCTACTGCCGCGACGGCAGGCGACTCGAAGGCGAAACTCGACGCCGCGCAGGAAGCGCCGAAGACAGAGGACAACTCGCAGGGCAGCGGTGGCGTCAGCGTCGCCGCCGCGGTAGGCGTCAACGCAGCCATCGCCACGACCGCCGCCAAGGTCGGCAAGAACCGCCACATTACCAGCACCGGCGGCGCGCTCAAGGTGACCAGTGCCAACCAGACCGACGCCTCGGCCAAGGCCGATGGCAGCCAGGTCGACAGTGGCAATACCAACGTCGGTGTCGGAGCCGCCGTGGCGATGAACGTCGGCATCTCGACGAACGTTGCGCTGGTGGGCGACGATGCCGTGATCAACACGCAGGGGCTGACGGTCAGTGCCGTCAACCTCAGCGGCGAGAAGAGCGATTACGCGGCCGAAGCGAAGAGCGGTGCGGGTGCCGGCAATGTCGGTGTGGCCGGCTCGCTGGCCGCCAACGTCGTCGTGAACACCACGGTTGCTGCCCTCGAAGGCGATACGAACAGCAGCGGTAGCGGAGCCGCGGTCAATGCCGGGGCTGGCGACATCCTGATCGAAGCCGGCAACGCCACGACCGCCGCGGTGAAGTCCGGTGCCGACGTGGTCGGTACGGATGCCGCTGCCAAGGTGGGTGTCGGCGCCTCGATCGGCGCCAACATCGGCGTCAACACCACCGTTGCCGAGGTGGCCGACAAGGCCGTGCTGAGCGGCGGCAAGGATCTCGGGCTGAATGCCAGCGCCGACCATACGCTGACGACGGAGGTCAGCGGTGGCGCTGCCGGCGCCAGCGTTGCAGTGACGCCGCTGGTGGCAGTGACGGTGGCGGTGAATACGACCACGGCGCGGCTCGGCGAATCCGCAACCGGTGTCGGGATCAGCGGCGCCTATAGCAGCACCGCCGACCACAAGGGCAGCGCGACGACGACGGCCACCGGCCAGACCGAAGGCAGCAGCGTTGCCGTCGGTGCGTCGATCGGCCTGACGATCGCGACCGACACTGCGACAGCCGATGTCGAGCGTGACATTACCGCGGCGAATGGTGTCGAGGTGAATGCAAAGTCGACGGCGCAGAGCAGCACCAGCGCCACCGCCAGCGTAAAGGGCGGCGAAAAGGCCAAGGACGACGGCACGGCGCCGGCACCGGGCGGTGGCGCGGGCTCGGGCCAGAGCGTCGACCAGAAAGTGACGGCGCAGGGCGACGCGGCCCGGGGGGCCGGCAAGAAGACGGCAGCGAAGGCGCCGGCGACGACGCCGGCGGCCGGCAGTTCGGCCGGCAGCAAGCTCGACGGCACGGCTGGCACGACGCCGAATACCGAGGAAACCACGGAATCCGGCGGGGTCGCCGTCGCGGCAGCCGTGAGCGTGAACACCGGCATCGCCACGACGACGGCGAAGGTTGGCAAGGGCAGGACGATCGCGAGCACGGGCGGTGCGCTCAAGGTGAAGAGCACCAACCAGACCGATGCCTCGGCCAAGGCCGATGGCAGCCAGGTCGATCCGGGCAACACCGATGTCGGCGTCGGTGCCGCCGTGGCGCTGAACGTGGGTATCTCCACCAATACGGCCGTAGTCGGCGAGAACGCCACCGTCAACACCAAGGGCCTCACCATCAGTGCCGTGAATGCTGCCGGCGAGAAGAGCGATTTCGCAGCCGAGGCCAAGAGCGGTGCGGGCGCCGGCAATGTCGGCGTGGCCGGTTCTCTGGCGGCGAATATCGTCGTGAACACGACCGTGGCGGCACTCGAAGGTGACAGCACGGGTGATGTCGACACGAAGGGTGCCGTCGTCAATGCCGGCCATGGCGACATCCTGATCGAAGCCGCGAATGCGACGACCAGTACGGTCAAATCCGGTGCCGACGTCACGGGTACCGGTGGCACGGCAAAAGTTGGTGTCGGCGCCTCGATCGGCGTTAACGTCGGTGTTAACACGACGGTCGCCGAGGCTGGCGACAATTCCGAGATCACCAACGGCAAGGACTTCGGCCTCAACGCCAGCGCCGACCATACGCTGACGACCGACGTCACCGGTGGTGCCGCCGGCGCCAAGGTCGCGGTGACGCCGCTCGCCGCCGTGACGGTGGCGGTGAACACGACTACGGCGCGGCTCGGCGAATCGCCGGTGGAAGCCACGCTTTCCGGCAAGTTCAGCAGCACGGCCGATCACAAGGGCAGTGCGACGACGACCGCCACCGGCCAGACGGCCGGCAGCAGCGTCGCGGTCGGTGTTTCGCTCGGCCTCACCAGCGCCGTCGATACGGTGACGGCGGATGTCGAGCGCGACATCAACGCGAGCAACGGCGTCGAGGTGAATGCGAAGTCGACGGCGAAGAGCAGTACCAGCGCCACCGCCAGCGTCAAGGGTGGCGACAAGGCCAAGGACGACGGCAGCGCGCCGGCGCCGGGGGGCGGTTCGGGCAGCGGCGAAACCGTTGACGACAAGGTTTCCGGGCAGCAGAACAAGGCGACAGCCGCTGGCAAGACGACGGCCGCCAAGGCGCCGGCGACGACGCCGGCCGCAGGCAGCAGTGCGAGCGACAAGCTCGATACGAACAAGCAGACCCCGCCCAAGGGCGAAACCAGCGAAGGCGGCGTATCGGTCGCTGCCGCCGTCGGCGTGAACGTCGGCGTGGCAACGACGACGGCGCGTGTCGGCAAGGGCAAGCGCATTACCAGCAGCGCCGGTGCGCTCAAGGTGACCAGTGTCAACCAGACCGACACCAGCGCCAAGGCCGATGGCAGCCAGGTGGACAGCAGCAAGAATACCGATGTCGGCGTCGGTGCCGCATTGGCGCTCAACGTTGGCGTGGCGACGACGACCGCCGTTGTTGCGGATAATGCGACGGTATCGACCAAGGGGCTGACCATTAGCGCCACCGGTGTCTCCGGCGAGAAGAGTGATTCGTCGGCCGATGCGAAAAGCGGTGCGGGTGCCGGCAATGTGGGCGTCGCCGGTTCGCTGGCCATCAACTCGGCAACGAACACCACGGTTGCGCTGCTCGAAGGCAATACCGATAACGGTGGGACCGTCGCCCAGGTGGATGCCAACGGTGGCGCGGTGCTGATCGAGGCGCAGAACGAAACGACCAGCACCGCGAAGGTCGCTGCCGATGTAAAGGGTACTGGCGACAAGGCCAAGGTCGGCGTCGGGGCTTCGATCGGCGTCAACGTCGGTGTCAATGCCACGGTCGCCGAAGTCGGTGACGGGGCTCAGCTGACCGATGCCGGCAGTGTGGGACTCAATGCCACGGCCAGGCATGCGATGACCACCGAAGCGACCGGCGGTGCTGCCGGGGCCAAGGTCTCCATCACCCCGGTGGTGGCGGCGTCGATCGCCGTCAATACCACCGTGGCACGTCTCGGCGAAGGGGCGACGGCGCTCGATGTGAGCGGTGCCTACAGCAGCTCGGCCGATCAGACCAGTACTGTCACTACCAAGGCCACGGGCCAGGCGCAAGGCGACGTGGCCGTCGGCGCCTCGCTCGGCGCAACGATCGCCGTGGACAACGTGCACGCGACCGTTGAACGCAATCTGGATGCCGGCAACGGCCTCACGCTCGCCGCGAACTCGGATACATCGCTGACCACCGAAGTGAAGGCCGGTGCGAAGGGCGCCAAGGCCGCGAAGAAGGATGCCTCGGGCAACGAAACGCCAGAGGCGGGTACGACTGTCGACGAGCAGAAGAAGAACCAGCTCGACTTCGCCAAGGGCCGCAACAGCAAGGCCTCCGGCGTGAGCACCGCGACGCCGGAAGCGAAGACACCGGATACGAGTGAAAAGACGCCGGATACGACGCAGCCCACCAACCCGCCGGCAAGCAAGGAAAAGCAGGGCAAGAAGGTCAGTGTCGCTGCTGCCATCGGTGCCACCGTGGCCTACAACGAGGCCAAGGCCGAAATCAAGGCCGGCAAGACGGTCAGCGCCGGCACCGGCAAGCTCGGCATTCATGCCGGCACCGATACCAACTACCGCACGCTGGCTACGGGCGAAGCCGTGTCCGACGACATCGGTGTCGCCGCCGCCGTCGCGCTGACGGCTACCTACAACAAGACGCAGGCGACGCTGGGGGCCGGTGCCACGGTGACCCAGGCCGGCGACGTCGACATCAGTGCGATATCGACGCAGAACCGCGCCACCGATTTCCAGAAAACCATGAGTGCCGAAGCGGTCTCGGGTGCCAGCGGCGGTGAAGTGGCCGTTGCCGGTTCGCTGGCGGCAGTCGGCAACTACAACGAAACGCTTGCGTCGATCGACGAAGGCGTCACCCTTGGCACCAGCGGCGCCCCGGTGGGCGACGTTACCGTCAAGGCCGAAGATACGAGCAAGATTTCGGCGCAGGCACGTGCCGGAGCCCTGTCCACTGGCGACAAGAGCAAGGCCGGTGTCGGCGCCTCGTTTGCCGTGCTGCTTTCGTACAATACGAACACCGCGGCGGTCGGACGCGACGCCGACAAGAATGGCGCATTCCAGGCGACCAACCTCTATTCCGATTCGCTGACGGTCACCGCGACCAAGAACCGCGTCCGCTTCATCGCGCCGACGCTCAACGATGCGGTCGACTTCGTCAAGAAGGACGCCAAGAATCTGGATTTCGACGCCCTCGATCCGTCGACCTATCTCGGTTCCAACAACTACTACACCGAAGCCATTGCCGGTGCCGCTGCCAAGGGCAACGCGGCCGTCGCCGGTGCCTTCTCGATCAATGTCTTCGGCAATACGACGACTGCCTACCTCGGTCACAACGTCAACGCGACGGTGAGCGGCAAGCAGGCGGCTGGCGATCATCTCGGCGTCGAAGTCGCCGCCCGTGCCGATACACAGGCCATCGCGTTCTCCGGTGCCGTGGCGGGCGCCAAGAAGGCCGGCGTCGGCATCTCGAATTCCGACATCGTTAACCTCGACGACACGAGTGCCGCGATCGGTGCCGGATCGACCGTGCTCTCGAGTGCAGCGGATGCCGGCATCAAGGTGGCTGCCGAGTCGAAGCAGGACATCGCCAACGTCTCGGTCAGTGCCGGTGCGGGCACCGAAAGCACCGGCGTCGGCGGTGTGCTCGGCGTGATCGTCTCGCTGAACAAGGCGGAAGCGCTGATCGGCGACGGCGCCAGGGTGCAGTCGAAGGGGGATGTTGCCGTCACGGCAACGAACGATACCAATGCCGTCATGGTGTCCGGTGGCATCGGCGGTGGCAAGGAAGTGGGCGTCGGTGCTGCAGTGGCGGCCAACATCATGGCCAACAAGACGCTGGCCAGCATTGACGACAATGCCGTGGTCGACGCAACGAAGAACCTGACGGTAGCAGCCGATGCCGATGAATCTGCGGTCTCGGTCACCGTTGCCGGTGCCGGTGGCGGCAAGGTCGGTGTGGCTGGGGCGATTTCGCTGAACGTGATCCTGTCCGATACCGAGGCTTCGGTAGGGCAGGGGGCGAAGCTGAATGCCGATGCGGCATGGGCGCACATTACCGGGACGAGCGACCAGACCGTGGCCATCACGGCGCATGACGACACGGTCATCGTCGGCGTCGGTGGCGGTGTCGCCGGGGCCGGCAAGGTTGGCGTCGGCGCGGCGCTGGATACGGCGGTGATGGTGAAGAAGGTCAAGGCCGCCATCGCCGATGACACGGATGGCCTCAACGTCGCGACCGTCAATGCTGCGAAGGGCGTCACTGTCGAAGCGACCGCCACCGAAAATGTCGTGTCCGGTACGCTGGGCTTCGGCGGCGGCGGTACGGTCGGTGTCGGCGGTGCCGTCGGCGTGATCGTGAGCAAGAACGAGGTCGAGGCGCGGATCGGGAAGTCGGCGCTCGTCGACTCCGATGGCAACGTCAAGCTCAACGCCGAGGATGACATCACGGCCGTGCTGGCTTCCGGCGGCGGTGCCGGCGGTGGCAATACCGGCGTTGGCGGCTCGATCGGCGTTGCGACCCTGATCGGCAGCACCAAGGCCACCATTGGCGACAATGCGCGGGTCAATGCGCGCGGCAATCGCGACGCGATGACGACGTTCAGCGGCGAAACCGTATTCTCCGACACGAGCAGCCAGCCGACGACTTTCCTCGCCAAGAAAACGGAATCGGCCAAGGGCCTCGCCGTGACGGCCTACAACCGTGAGAACCTGGTCACGACCGTGATCGGCGGCGCCGGCGGCGGCACCGCCGGTGTAGCGGCAACCGTTTCTGCGAGCGTGATTGCCAGCACGACCGAAGCCTCGGTCGGGCAGGGCGCGCGGATCAACGAAACCAACACGGCGGCACATGCCGACCAGCAGGTCCGCATCAAGGCCGTCGATGAAGCCTTGCTGATCGACGCCGCGGGTGCGGGTGCCGGTGGTGGCACGGCCGGGGTCGGTGCTGCGGCCAACGTCGGCGTGATTGCCAAGACGACGACGGCAAAGATCGGCAAGAGCGCGATCGTGAAGGCGAAGAAGGCCGTTGAACTGGATGCGGCCTCCTCCGATGTGAGCGTGACGGCGACCTTCGGTCTGGCCGGCGGGGGCAGCGCTGGCGTCGGTGGCTCGGTGGCTGGCGTCGGTGTGGCCAACACCACGCAGGCCTATATCGAAGGGGTCGAGCTGTCGGATGGCGTCGATGATGCAGCCAGGGCAGCCAAGGGTGCCAAGGTCAGTGTTTCCGGCGGCGATCTCGAGATCAAGGCCAACGAGTTTTCCTCTTCCTGGCTGGTCACCGGCGCGGGGGGGGGCGGTGGCGCAGCAGGGGTCGGCGTATCGGTCGCAGTGGGCGTCAATGCCAGCACGACGAAGGCGAAGATCGGTGACTACGCCGAAACCAATGCGTCCGGAACCACGGCGGTCCATGCGGATTCGGTCGAGAACCTGAATACGGTCACGGTCGCCGGTGCGGGCGGCGGTTCGGCCGGTGTGGCCGGCACGATCTCGGCCAGTGTCGTGGTCTCGAACACCGAGGCCGGCATTGGCAAGCATGCCAGGGTCAATCAGGACAACAGTTTTGCGAATGCAGCGCAGTCGGTCGACGTCAAGGCCACCGACAAGGTCATTACCGTCAGTGCCGGCGGTGCCGGTGCCGGCGGTGGCGCCGCGGGTGTCGGGGCCACGCTCGATGTCACCTTTGCCAAGAACACCACGTCGGCGTATATCGACAACAACGCCGAAGTGAATGCCGGCAAGGATGTGCTGGTCGAAGCCTCGTCCGAGAAGTATGTGAATTCGGTGACCATTGCCGGTGCCGGTGGTGGCGCAGCCGGTGTCGCCGGTGCGGTTTCGGTGATCGCCGTCGGCTCGCTGCTCGATGGCGAGGCCAAGAGCGGCCTGCAGAACGGTGACGCGGCGAGCTACGCCGATGGCCAGACGACCAAGAGCGCGGTGGGTGATCAGCTCGGCAGTTCGGATCAGTCGAACGAAACCAAGGGCGTACTCAATGCCAAGGCCGGCAAGCTGGCCGTTGGCAGCCATATGGCGGACGGCACGGCCAATATCCCGCTGAAGAATACGCAGGCCTTCATCGGCGCCGGCGCCAAGGTCAAGGCCGGCGAGGACGTCAGCGTTGCTGCGACCGACAAGACGCTGGCGATCGTCGCTGCCGGCGCTGGCGCCGGTGGCGGTGCTGCCGGCGTGGCGGGTTCCTTCGGCGTCGTGCTGCTGCACGATTCGGCTGAAGCCTTCATCGCCGATGGCGCGCAGGTGAATGCGAAACAGCATACCGACGTCAAGGCGACGACGTCCGAGAACGTCTTCAACGTCGGCATCACCGGCAGCGGTGCCGGTGCAGCGGACGTCAGTGCCTCGTTCGTGGTCAACGTCGTCTCGTCGGATACCGCGGCCTACATCGGCGATGCCGATGTGAACAAGGATGCCAGCTTCCAGACGGCCAACCAGTCGGTCGGCGTCATCGCCGACAGCTCGTCCAACCTCGTCACGGTTGCCGCGCAAGGCGGTGGCGCGGGCGCCGCCTCGGTCGGCGGCGTCTTCGATACCAACGTGCTGACCAAGCGGACCAAGGCCTATATCGGCGAAGGTGCCGACGTCGCCGCGCGCAATACCGTCGAGGTCTCGGCGGCCTCGCGCGAGAACATCGTTTCCGGCGGCGTTTCGATCCGCGGTGCGGGTGCTGCAGCCGTCAGCGCCGTGGCGGCGGCCAACGTCGTTGCCAATACGACTGAAGCCTATATCGGTGCGGCGCAGGACGACAGCACCAAGACCGCTGCGGCGGTCGACTCGGACGGCAACGTCAAGCTCTCGGCGACGGACGATACGCTGATCGTGGCCGTCTCCGCGGTCGGCAATGGCGCCGGTGCGGCCGGTGTCGGGTTCAACGTCGGCGCGAATGTGGTCGCGAACAAGACGCGTGCCTACGTTTCCGACAACTCCGACGTCAAGGCGCGCGGCAACGCGGCCGGTACCGATGTCTATAACGGAGCCCTCGGCGCTACGACGGCGATGCCCGGCATTGCCGGCGGCAAGAGCGGCGCCATCGACATCGACGGTGACGGATCGGCGGAAGGCAACGTCGGCAGCGGCGCCTCGTTCAACGTCAAGGGCAGCGGCTCGGGCGATCCGAGCTCGGGCGCCGATCCGAGCAGCGGCAGTGTCGGCGGTACGGCGACGCCGGTGCCGGCCGGTGCTGCCGGCGGCATCGCCGCCAAGGGCGTCGATAGCGGCGTCAAGGGACTGTCGGTCACGGCAGTCGGCAACGAGAAAGTGATTTCCGTCGCCCTCGGCGTCGCCGGCGCGGGCGCCGCCGCGGTGACCGGTGCGGCAACGGCCAACGTGCTGGTCTCGGAAACCGCTGCCTACATCGGTGACGGCGCCAAGATCAACGTCGGCGGTGTCGCCGGTGCCGATCAGTCGGTGCGGGTCAAGGCTGCCGACAACACGCTCGTCGTGCAGACGGTCGGCACCTTCTCGGGTGCCGGTGCCGCGGCGGTCAGCGGTGCGGCCAATACGGTGGTGGTGGCGAAGAAGACGGAGGCGGGCATCGGCAGCGCCGAGGTCAATGCCCACAATGTCGAGGTCAAGGCGACCGGCAGCGAGGACATCTACGCGATCGGCGTCAATGTCGCGGTCGCCGGTGCCGCCGGGGTCGGCGCTGCTGCCAGCGTGGCGGTGGTGGCCAACGAAACCACCGCCAGCGTCGATGCCGGCGCGAAGATCAATGCGACCGGCGGGCTGGCAATCAAGGCCGATCAGGATAGCTCGCTCAATCTGTTCACGGTGGCCGGTGCCGGCGGTATCGGCGGGGTCAGCGGCGCCTTCTCGGTCGGTGTCATCGACAACACGACCAAGGCGTACGTTGCCGGTTCCGACAATGCCTCGACCGCGGCCACGCTCGATGCAGCGGGTACGATGGAAGTCGCGGCGTCTTCGCATGAAGACATCCTGACGGCAACCGTCAGCGGTGCTGCGGGTGGTGTCGGTGTCGCCGGTGCGGTGGGTGTCAAGGTTGTCAAGTCCGACACCGAGGCCTTCATCGGCAAGAATACGAAGGTCAATCAAACGGCGCATGGCGCTGCCCAGGACGTCAAGGTCAGCGCGACGGACACGGTCACGCTGCGTGGCGGTGGCGGCGCAGCCGCGGGGGGGGCTCTGGCCGGGGTTGGTGCAACGGCGGAAATCAACATCGTCCGCAACACCACGACGGCGTATCTCGGCGACTCGGTGCAGGTCAATGCCGACCGCGATCTCAGCGTCAGCGCAGATTCGACCAAGGATGTCCAGGCCGCCGCCGTGGCGGCGAGCTTCGGCGGCTATGCCGGCGTTTCGGGTGCGGTCTCGCTCGGCATCATCGGTACCAAGCTGGACAGCGATTCGCAGGGTGGCATCGGCAACACCGCGAGCGGTGCCGATTCGACCATGAAGACCGACAACGTCACCGGCAACATGGGTGACTCCCAGCATCTCGCGGCAACGAAGAGCGATATCCATGCGCGGGCGAACGGGCTCTCGGTCTCGGGTGATCTGAACGAAAGTTCGACCAGTTCGCTCGACAAGACACGTGCCTACGTCGGCAGCAGTGCGCAGATCGTCACCGGCGGCAAGGTGACCGTGTCGGCGAAGGACAGGACACAACTCGATCTCCATGCCGTCGGTGCAGCAGGCGGCGCTGCCGGTATTGGCGCTGCGATCGGCATCGGCATCACCAACAGCACGACCGAAGCCTTCATCGGGAATTCGTCGACGGTCGACGCGGACGGCGACGTGACGGTCTCGGCCGAGGCCGGCAACGTCAATGCAACGGGCTCGAAGGTGCTGAGCGCTGCCGGTGCAGGCGGCGTCGTCGGGGTCAGTGCGGCCGTGGCCGTGCTCGACGACACCAGCACGACGAAGGCCTATCTCGGCAATAGCGTCGATGTTCAGGATGCTGTGAAACTCAAGGTGTCCGCCAAGGCCAAGCGCAAGTCCGTGACCGAAACCCTCGGTGGCGCGGCTGGCGGACTGGCGGTCGGCGCTTCCGTGGCACGTTCGACCTTTACCGGAACGGTAGCCGCCGATTTCGGGACCAGTGTCGTGGCGCGCGTCGACGCTGTCCAGCTCGAGGCGGAAGACAATTCGACTGCCGTCGCCAAGGCCACGGCCGGCGCGGTCGGCATCGTCTCCGGATCCGGTGCCGATGCGAAGGCCAGTCTCACGTCGACCGTCAGCGCCAGGATGGCAAGCGGTGCCGACATCGTGGCACAGCAGGATGTCGATGTGACGGCAACCGGCGTTTCCAGTGCGGATGCGCAGGCCCTCGGCGTCAGTGCCGGTGCTGCGGCGGTCGGGGTGTCGCTCTCCTCGGCCACGGTCACCTCGAACGTGGACGCGTCGGTAGGAAGCGGCAGTCAGGTGACGGCGGACAATCTCAACGTGACCGCTCAGCAGATATTGCCGCTCAGCGGCGTTTCGGCCAGGGCGGACAGCCTGGGTTCGAGCGGTGGCCTGATCGGCATCAACGGTACGCTGGCGGAGGCGCAGACGCTCGCCACGACGAACAGCAGCATCGGCAGCAACACCTCGGTCACGGGGAACGTGTCGGTGCTGGCGGCGACCGATACGCGGCAGGAGGCCACGGCCTCCGGGCTGGCGGTCGGCATTCTCGCGGCGGGCGCCAACGTGGCGACGACCGAGTCGACCTCGACCACGCACGCGACGCTGGGTGACAACGTCAACATCGCCGCCGGCATGACCGGCTCGGTCAGCGTCAATGCGCGAGGAACGGATACCAATCTTTCTTCCGCGGTGGCCGGTGTCGGTGGCGTTGTGGCCGGATCGGCCGCATTTGCGACGACCAAGGAAACCAGCGACACGCTGGCCGAGATCGGCCAGTCCACCTGCGGCGCGCCGTCGGCAACCTGCGGCATCGTTGCCGGCGCCTTCGAGACGGTGTCGGATCACGACAGCATCTACAACGCCAAGGTCGATAGCACGACGGCGGCGGTTCTTGGCGCGAGCGGTTCGGTGACCGATCATGACGTCCACAGTACGGTCGCGACGAAGATCGGCGACGGCGTGAAGGTGACGGCCAACAACGTCGATATCACGGCCAGCAATGCCAGTCACAAGTACTGGTGGGGGCAGACCACCGACAGCAACTCGGTGGCCGTGGCCGACAACGCCGCATGGAACGTCAATGCCGGATCCGGCGGTCTGTTCAGCCTGCCCGCCGCGAAGACGAACGCGACGATCTGGCACAAGACCGATGTCGCCCTCGGGCAGTCGACGCTGTTCCACATCCTGCTGCCGGTGTCGGGGACGGGTTCGTTCAACGTCGATGCGCTGAACACCATCGTTGCCTACGACAAGGTGAAGATCGACTCCGGTGGCGCGATCGCGCTCGCCGAAGCCGATACGCGCCTCAATGTGACGAAGAACGACGCCAGGGTCAGCCTCGGTGCGAACAGCGTCGTGTCGAGCGATTCCGGCGACATCAACATCGGCAGCCGCGCCGACGTGAAACTGGATGCGCGTGCCGCAGCCAATGCCTACGGCCTCGCCGGCGCGCCTGCCGGCAAGGCCTACATCAACTACACGGGCGACAGCACGACGGAAATTCTCGGCGGCGCGCTGCTCCTCGCGGCCGATGCCAGCCATGGTGCGATCAATGTCTCCGCCGGGGATGATTCGCAACAGCGTGCCAGCCGCATCGATGCGCATAGCGCAGTCAACCTGTGGAACAAGACCGCCGTTCCGATCAACACGACCCCGGATGCGCGGACCAACGTCGCCCAGAATGCGACGGTGACCGTGGCCGCAACGAGCAATGTGCTGGCGGCCGGCGACATCGGGCTGGCGGCCGACCGCGGCACCATCGGTGTGAGCGCTGTCGGCATCGGCAAGGATCTCTACCGTGAGGCTGCCTCGGCAATCGCCTCGGCAGTCGGTATCGATGCCTCCTTCGACATCACTGGCGGTTCGGCGCCGACGCCTGCCGGCGTGGCGCAGGTCAATGTCGACGGCAACGTCCTTTCCGGGTTGCTGCGCCAGTCGGCGACCCAGGTCGATGTCGAGATCCTCTCGCCGAGCAGCGACCCCAACGTCGTGCCGTCGTGGCGTCTCGCCTATTCGACCGTCGATAGCCGCAGCAACACCGGGCTGGCTGCCAATCCGCTGGATGCAACGAAGGCGAATCCGTACATCACCTCGGTCAGTACGCCGCAGGTGGTCGAATCCGACGTCGCGCCGAATTCCCAGTTGCAGGCGCGGATCGATCTGCTGTATTCGCTGAAGACGCAGTATGCGTCGGACCCGGTGGCCAAGGCCGCTTACGACGCCGAGATCAAGTTCCTGGAGAACAAGCTCGGACCGCAGGGCATCGGCCAGAACGGCAGTGCCATTACCGCGCGTGCCAGTGCGGCGTTTTCCGCGGCCGGGGACGCCAACGACGTGCTCTCGACAAAGCAGACGCTGATCACCGGCAACCTCTACGGCGCCGATACCGCAGCGCAGATTGGCAAGGTCGGGTCCCTGATCGACAACTACACCAGCATCGACGCCAACAACACGGTGATCAATACCTCGCTCACCGGGATGAAGAACGCGAACGTGTCGGATGCCACCTACGTCCAGCTCAACCAGAACCGGACCAATGCGGCGAACGCCTACAGCGGGATGCGGACCAAGACCGCTGCGATCGGCAACTACGGTTTCGCCTGCAGCACCAGCGATGCCGGTTGTGCAGCGCCCGAAGGTCCGCTCGGCACGTACGCCTCGACCATCCAGAACGGTACGCGAATCGTTGCCGGCGCAGGCTATCTCGGTGCCATCCAGAACGACATGCGCAATATCAGCCTGCTGGCGCTGAAACAGAGCGGTGCGAGCGGCACGCTGGTGTCGAACGTCAGCGATCTGTCGATCCAGATGGCCAACATCAAGAATGCGAATGCCGGCATCGTCACCGACGCCTCCGACATCTACAGCAATCTTTCCGCAGCCTCCACGCGCCAGTCGACCCTGTCGACGAACTGGCGTGACACCGCCAGCAGCGGCAACGTCGATACCGGTCGGGTGGCTGCCGTTTCCTTCCGACAGAGCCTGAACTCGCCGCTCATCGGCGAGTTCAACGACGCTGTCGCAGGGACCGCTGCCAACGTGATCAAGACCAGCGCCGCTGATGTGGCGACGGCAGCGGATGCGGCGGCAGCGGCCGTCGCGACCGTCAGTGCCGCTTCCGATACCACGGTACCCGGGTCGCAGAAACTCATCACGCTGCCGGACATTTCGGTGAAGCTCGGCAACGTCAACGTCAAGGGCGATATCCTGGCAGGTTCGGGCAAGCTGCAGGCGCCGGGCGATGCCAAGATCTGGATCATCAACAACGCGCCGACCTCGATGAATATCGGCAACCTGACCGTCGACAGCGATGGCGGCAACGTGCGCCTGAACGGCTTCCTGGTCAATAACGACAGCGACGTGCGGCGCTTCAATCCCTCCTACGGAGGCACTATCCCGACCATCGTCTCGCGCGAGAACGGGGCGGCCGGGGCACCGCAGATCCGGATCGTCAGCAACTACGATCCGTCCGAGTACGCCTTCGGCTCCTCCGATCCGGCGCGCCAGATTCCGGCACCGGCGCCCGACATCACGCTCGGCTACGCGCTCAATGCCACGGATCCGGTCAAGCGCATTTCGAATCCGAATGGCAGTCTCGTCGTGACCAGTGCGGCGGGCGACATCTACGTCGATGGTGCAATCACCGCCGGCAGCGTGTCGATCCTCGCCCGCAATGGCGATTTCGTTCAGCGCTATGTGAACGGCTTCAACTCCGTCGCCGGCGAGCCCAACAACAACGTGCAGGGCGGCTCCGGTGTCCTGCCGCCGAACGATACCGCTGCGCCGGGGGCCGGCATCGTCGCCAACGGCAACATCTTCATCAGTGCCCGCTACCTGAACATCAATGGCCTCGTGCAGAGCGGCATCGTCAACTACCACCTCGATATCCCCAGTGATGCGGCGCTGCGTTTCGTGCTGCCTCAGAACCTGTGGGCAACCTATATCAGCCAGTGCGGTGGCGCGACCTGTACCGTCAATCTTTCCGGCGGCCGCTCGGTGACCTACGAGAAGGACTGGATCGGTCTCGATGGTTCGGTCGGACGCGTCGTCGGCAACAAGGCCTTCATCGACCAGTCGGTCGGACAGGCGGTGGATGTCGCGGTGACGGCGAACGGTACGCGCGACTACGCCGCGATCGGCGCCACCTATGATCCCGTGGCGCAGAAGATCCTGATGACATCGAACGTCGCGGTGCGTGGCGGCAACATCCAGCTCTTCGGCCAGATCATCAATACCGCCGGCGGCGGTGCAGGTGGTACCGGCAAGCTGGCGGTGCTGGACGGTTTCGGCCAGATTGCGGTGAACAATCAGAGCAGCCTTGCGCTCGAGCTCAAATCGATGGATACCGGGGTCGATCCCGATCCGTCACGCGCGGGCAGAGGGACCGTCGGTACCATCGACATCACCGACGTCCAGTATGTCGGTGCTGCCGGCGATCAGAACCTCTATGCGATCCACACGGTCATCAGCCGCGATCACGATGCGATCACGGTCAACCAGACTGGCATGTGGAATGCCGACGGGACGTTCTGCCCGACCTGCACGACGAGCAACTACGGCGTCGACCAGAACTCCGGATCGCGTGTGACGTCCAGCGGCGCACGTAGCGGCGCCTACAACCCGCAGGCCGGCCTGCGCTATGTGTTCACGACGGGCATGAAGACCTCGACCGAATACACCTGGCGCTTCAGCGGTGCCAGCTTCTTCGGGACCTCGACCCTTTCGCTGCCGCCCGACAATGTCAGCAAGACCCTGACCAGCGGCCCGAACGTGCTGGAGAACAAGAACCTCTCCGACGGCACCTATCTGTCCTATGTCGCGCCGGCCGGTACCACGGCGCACCACAACAACCTGGCGACGGATGCCGCCGTGGCGGGCAATGGTGCAAACAGCACGACGCCGACCACCTCGCTGGCAAAGAGCTACACGACCAGCGACGTGTACGAAAAGATTGCCGAGTGGAATACCTGCAACTGGTGGACGCTCTGCATCGCTTCCCGCTACACGTCGATCTGGACCCAGACCAAGGGGGTGTCGACGATCACGACCAACTCCGTGAAGGCGGACTATCCGATCCAGATCGAGTTCATGGGTGCGAATACGGCCAGCCTGAGCGTCACTTCCCCGAATGCGGCGGTGTCGCTCGGTGCCCAGCGCACCCTGAAGAACCGCTACGGCGACACCAGCATCAGCGCACCTTCCTTCAGCGCCGGTGCGGGTTCCCTGATCGACACCCGCAACGCCACGCTGACCGCGACCAACGGCTCGATCGGCGCGTCCGGCGCGCCGGTCAATCTGTTGCTGAGCGGTGCGCTGACCGCCAATGCGACGAATGGCAACGTCGTTGCCAACCAGATCGCCGGGCCGCTGAAGGTGGCTAACGTCAGCGCCAGCGGTGCTCCCAGCGACAACCCGGCACTGAGTCAGGGCAAGGTGGTGCTGACGGCGCAGGACGACATCTATGGCGATGCCGGTCACCTGATCAGCGGTGCCCGCATCGAGCTGACGTCGGCGACCGGCGAGATCGGCGGCATCGCCGGCCATGCCGGCGCCCATCTGCCGCTTAACGTGGCGCCGGGCTATACCTCGGATCGTTCGCAGCAGCACCTCTATGGCGTCAAGGCCTCGGCTGCCGGGGATATCGGCATCGACACCGTGGCGTCGGCGGGGCGCAACCCGGATGGCCATCTGCTCGTGGATACGATCGCCTCGGCCGGTGGTGATGTCCGCCTGACGGCGCCGGGCCGCATTCTCGACAACAACCCGGTCCAGTCGATCGACAACCGGGCCTGGGGCGAGTTGCTCAACTATTGGGACAAGCTCGGGCTGGTCGGCGGTGACGCCTCGAATACGGCGAAGATCAACCAGGCGATCACTGTCTACGAGAGCACGCGTTCCCAGGACTACGTCCAGTACTGGCAGATTCGCAATAGCCAGAATCCGCCGACGGTATTCGATGCCGCATGGCGGTACACCGCCAGTGCCGCCGAGCGTGCTGCGCTGCTGGCGCGCAACCAGGATGTGGCCACGTTCGAACAGAACCGGACCGACCGTTACTGGGCACTCAACACGTCGGTGGGGGCCTTCGATGCGAAGGTCTATGCCCGCTCGGCGAATGCCGCCGTGGTCCGCCAGGCGAACCCGACCTGGACGCAGGCGCAGGTCGATGCGCAGGTTCTGGCGAACGAGGCCGCTGGCCTCCTGCCGACCATGACGGTGCCGACGACCTACGTCGCCGATTTCACCTACGTGGCCTCGGCCGTCGAGCGTCAGCCGTACGTCGATACCGGTTCCTGGACGACCGCACAGCTCGCCCTGTCGATCAACCCTGGACTGCTGAAGGACATTACCGATACCAATCCCGTCATCAAGGCGCCCAACGTGGCCGCCCGGAAGGTCACGCTGGTGGCCGGCGAAGGTCTCGGCACGACGCTGCCGAGCAGCGATCCGGCAGCCGTCTTCATCCCGTACGATACTGACGGCAATATCAGCGATGCCGCAAAGATTGCCCTGGCGACTGCGGAGTACAACGACTTCCGCATGGATGTGACGAAGAATGGCAAGCTCGGTCTGCAGATCGAGCAGCGCCTGCCGCTCAATTTCAGTGCTGCCACGGGCCTGAATGCGACCATCCGTCAGGGCGGCAACAGCGCCAACGCGCTGACGCTGCACCAGTCGAATACCGATCTTGGCAATGCCTACCTGGCCTCCCTCGGCAACGGCCTGATCGACAACATCACGCTCGATGGCGAGCTTCGCCTGAAGGTGAAAGGGCCGATATCGGCCGTCGATCCGAGCGCGGTGGCGATCGAGGCGGGCGACGCCATCCTCGAGGCTGCCGGCGCGACGATCGGTGGCGATACTTCGGCGACCTTGCCCTTGCGAGTCAATTTGCGTCAGGGCAGCGCCGCTGCCACCGACAGCTACGGCAGCGTCACCGCACGTTCCGCAGGTGCGGTCAATATCGCCGACACCGATGACGTGAAGATCGGTGGCATCTTCTCGCGCGATCGCATCAAGCTCGCGAGTGAAACCGGGTCGATCCTCGATGCGCATCCGAATACCGGGCTAGACATTCTGGGCGGTACGGTTCAACTGCTCGCGCTGCAAGGCTCGATCGGCGACATCAATGCCAATCAGCCCGTGAGCGTCGGCACCAACATCGGTACGCTGCTCAGCGGCAACATCGAGGCTGCAGCAGGTGACTCGATCTATCTGCGCGGTCCTGCCGGCGGTCCGGTAAGTTCGAACTTCGTGATCGGCCCGGTGGTCGCCGGACACAATGCCGTGACGGCGGGCGATGCGATCCGGATTGCCGCTGATGACGCTCTCACGATAGACGGTGTCGTCGATGCCGCAGGTCCGATCGATGTCTTCGCCGGTGGGCTGGCAACGCTGACGCCGAACGCCGACGTTCATGCCACGACCCAGAAGGTGACCGTCAAGGTCGGCACCCTGCTGATGGAAGATGCCAACCGGATGCAGTCGGTTGCCACCGCCACCGAGGATGTCGCGTATGCCAATCGCTATGCCGCCGGCGATGCGGCCAGAATCCGCGTGGATACCGGCGAAGTCGAAATCGAAGCCAACGGGTCACCCGGTGCCGGTGTCGAAACGATGCGTGTTCCGCGCGTCGGCGATGCCCTCATCACCGGCATCGAGACCGGGAATGCGACGACCAGCGCGATCAGCGTCGTCAGCCGATTCGGCCGCATTCTCGACAACGGCGACACGCGCCTCGACATCATCGCCGACACGCCGCCCGCGGCGCAGTTGACGATCTCGGCGCCGCTCGGCATTGGTGCCGATCCGCTCGATGTTCGCCTGCTCAACCTGCAGGCGACGTCGACCGGCGGCGTCGTCGATCTTGCCGTGCAGGACTCGGTCAACATCGTTGCCGTGACGGCGGGTGATCGCGTGCAGATCACCGCCGGTGGTGACATCACCGGCAATTCGGTGACGAGCACCGGTGCCGCCAGCGGTACCGACCCGAGCAACCCGGCGACGGGCGTCATTCTCGCTTCGGCCGCCGGAAGCGTGGATCTGGCCAGCGTTTCCAGTGCACAGGGCGTCAGCATTTCGGCGCCGGTGGCAGTGTCGGTTGACCAGATCACCGTCGGCACGACGCTCGATCTCGCCAGCGACCAGATTACTGCCCGCGTCACCGGCACGGGCGGCAGTGTGCATGGTGGCAGCGTGGGTGGCTTCAGTGGCGGTCCGGCATCGAACGTGAATCTTGACCTGTCGTCGCCGACGGCGTTCCACTTCACGTCCTTCTCGACGGTCAATGGAGCGGTCAACGTGCCGCAGGGCGAACTGTGGGTGGACAGCATGTATGTCGGCCAGCGGATGACGGTCGGCAATCCGCAGACGAACATGCTGATCGACCAGACCTCGTGGGCGTTGCAGGGCTACGACGTTCAGCTCTATACCGGCGGGCCGACCTTCGCTCTGGGCCTCGTCACCAATCATGTCTATACCGACGCATTGGCGATCTGGCGCGACGCCGCGCACGAGGTGATCTCCTCGAACGGCAACAACACGAGCTCCCTGGAGCAGGTGGGCAGCACCTTCGCCGATATCCGCAACGACATGAATCCGGCATTGAATCCGGAGGTGGTCGTCGACGGTGAGGCAGGCGATAATGTCCGCTATGAGATTCCGGCGGTTTCCCTGAATGAGAAGGATGGTGGTCCGTGTCCAGAAGGTGCTGCAAATTGCGAAGCAAAATGAAACCGGCGGCACTCCTCATGGTGGCTCTCGCGACGGGTCCGGCACTGGCGCAGGTGGTCAGCCCCGGTGCGTTGCAGCAGTTGCGCATCGACGAGGAGGAGCGGCGTCGACAGATCGAACGTATCGAGCAGCAGCGTGCCGCAGAACCGAAAATCGATGTGCCGGCACTGCGGCCGGCCGCCAAGGAAGATCCCAATGCGGTCCGATTCCTCGTCCGTGAAATCCGCTTCACCGCGTCCGAGATTTTCAGTGCCGAGGAGTTGAGAGACTTCGCTCGCCCGTACGAGGGCCGGGAGCAGATGCTGTCGGCCTTGCAGGGGCTTGCCGCTGCAATCAACGACGCCTACCGGAAGCGCGGCGTCGTCACGGCGCAGGCGCTGATTCCGCCACAGAACGTCTCTTCGGGGGTGGTCGAGATCCGCCTGGTCGAAGGGCGGCTGGGCAGCATCCTGCTGCAGGGCAATACCACGACGGCCGGCGACTACATCACGGACCGCATCAGCATGAAATCCGGCGACCTCGTCGACCTGCCCGGACTCGAGGAGGACCTGCTGCGCTTCAACCGTACCAACGACGTGCAGTTGCAGGCCGAACTGAAGCCGGGAACGAGCTTTGCGACGACCGACCTCAAGGTCGAAGCCAGTGAGCCCCCACGACACCTGCTGCGCACCTTCGTCGACAACAACGGCAGTCGCACGACCGGCGAAGGGCGGGGGGGCATGACCTATTTCAACCACAGCCTGTTCGGCTATCGCGATGAATTTTCGCTGTCGACGACGCAGTCGGGCGGCCAGCAGAGCTATTCGGTCAGCTACGCGGTGCCCTTCAACAAGTCGGGTGGCCGGGCGACGCTGGCCTACTATCTGGACTATACGCAGATACGACATGGCTCCTTTGCGTCGCTCGACATTACCGGTGAATCGCGCAGCACCATTTTCTCGCTCCGGCAGCCACTCTACATCAGCCGGCAGAGCCAGATCGACCTGCTCGGCGGCGCCAAGACGCGGCGCAATGACAACTGGATCAGCGATATGTTCATCAACCGCACCGAGACGGTGGACGGCAATCTCGGGGCCGAGGTCCAGCATGCCGATGCCGGAGGTTACTGGGTCGGCAGCTACAGCTACACCGGCGGCAGTTCGAAGCTGAACAATCACCGGGAATATTGGTACGGGCGCGGCTGGCTCCGCCGCCAGCAGACGCTGGCTGATCAGTGGTCGGCCGTGGGCGCCCTGTCGTTCCAGAACACGGGCCGCAAGCTGCTGCCGTCGAGCGAGCAGTTCATCATCGGCGGCGAGGGCACCGTGCGCGGCTATCCCGTCGGTACCTATTCCGCCGACATTGGCTATACCCTGTCCGCCGAGCTGCATCATCCGATGGGCTCGACCACGCTTGGCGACGGCGTGACGCAGATGCTGGCCAGCGGTTTCTTCTTTGTCGATTTCGGTCACGTGCGCCCTTACCGGCCGCCCAATTCGACGCTGCGCAACTACGAGCAGCTGACCAGTGCCGGCTGGGGGTTCAGCACGGCGATCGGCAAGCACGTGACGACGAAGACGACCCTCTCGTACATGTTCGACAAGGTCCCGGACGAGACACCGAGCCGCTATTCCCTGATGTTCCAGCTGGTCGCGAACATCTTCTGAACGCTGTCTGCATGATCGCGTTCGGGCTTCCGGGGCACTGAAAACGAGAAAGCCCCCGCTGGATTCCACCAGCGGGATTTTTTCGTCCTCGTGCCAGCATGCGCTTGCCTGCTGTTGGTCAGCAGTCTCAGCCTTTCACGGTGTCGTCGGTACACTCCGAGCAGTGTCTGTCCCCTGCCGGACAAGTCCCGATATCGATTTCATCCAGGGTCTTCAGTCTGCCCGCTTTCTGACCCGCACAGTAACGCCGGGGCCACTTGCTGCTGTACTTTCAGGCCACGAATGGGTTACTGGGGACTTGCCGTGAGCGATCGGGGTGCCGGCTGCTTGCAGAAATCGACAAAACTTTCCGGCGCTAGCGGCTTGCTGAAGAAGTAGCCCTGGAAGACGTCGCACCCCATCTTTACGAGAATATCAGCCTGTGTCTTGGTTTCGACCCCTTCCGCCACGACCTTGAAGTCGAGGACTCTGGCAAGCGAAATGATCTGCTCAACGATAGCTCGCTGGTGGCTGTTGTCCGGCAGATCGACGATGAAGGCGCGATCTATCTTGAGCGTGGTTGCAGGCAGTTTCGTGAGATAGACGAGCGACGAGTATCCGGTTCCGAAATCGTCGAGTGCCACGCCCACCCCCAGGCCGCGTATGCGTCGCAGTGCGTCATGAATCGCTTCCGTTTCGCCGATGGCCGACGACTCCAGTATTTCCAGCTCCAACAGGTTTGGTGACAGCCCGTTGCGGGAAAGTGAGTCGATGACATCGGGTACGAGATCGCTCGAACGAAAATGGTCGGGGGAAATATTGACTGACACCTGTATTGGAGTCATTCCGGAGGAAATCCAGTCGGCGATCTGGCGGCATGCGGTGTTGATCACCCACTGACCAAGGCGGCATTCGAGTCCGATTTCCTCGATCAGCGGGATGAATCTCAGCGGAGAGACCAGACCGAGTCGCGGAGATGCCCAGCGAATCAATGCTTCCGCACCGACGACCTGACCCGTCAACGCATCGATCTTCGGTTGGTAGACCAGGAAGAATTCGTTCTTCTCAAGAGCGTTACCCAGTTCCTGGATCATCTCGAATCGGGACTGGATTTCGGCATTCATTTCCTCAGAGTAGAAACGATAGCGCCCGTGGTGCTGGCGTTTCGATTCATACATCGCGGCATCGGCATTCTTTACCAGTTCATGAATATCCGATCCGTTGGCGGGAAACATCGCCACGCCTATGCTGGCCGGAACGCTGACCTTGCGGATGCCGAGATCGACCGGGCGGGCGAGTACATTGCTCAGAGCGGAGGCGATGCGGTCAACGATCGTGGCCGCCGATGCATGTGGAAGATCGGGAATCAGCACGACGAATTCGTCGCCGCCGAAACGCGCTACGGTATCGGTGTGCCTTGCAATACCCTGCATTCGACGTGCACATTCGACGAGGAGAGTGTCACCCGCGGCATGTCCCAGACTGTCGTTGACGTCCTTGAATCGATCCAGGTCGACCATGACAAGTGCTACTGCAAGATTTTCTCTTGTTGCACGCAGCAATGCCTGGTCCATCCGGTCGTGCAGGAGCGAACGGTTCGGGAGGTCAGTCAGCGCATCGTAATTCGCCTGATGGTAGAGTTTGTTGCCCATCGATATGCTGGTTGCGGTCGCAACGAGCCTGTCTGCGAGGCTGCGGCCCGCGCTGGTTGCTTCTGTTTCTTCAGCAGGCCAGCTACGGTATGCGAGCAGCAAGGCGCTATCCAGCTTCTCTTCGACTACTGCTGGAAAGATGAATAGCTGCACCATGTCGTCACTCAGCAACTTTCGCAATTCCCGGTTCTCTTCATGATGCAGGTCGATTTTCTGCCACGGTGCGCTTGTGTCGATGATCGATAGAATCGATGTCGTTGCGATCGGGTGCCGGTGGTCGCTGTTTTCTGCCTCCTTGCCTGCTTCGGTCCAGTAATTTGGATTTCCGCCTTCGTCGATCCAGAGCACCCCCGCCTCGTCGCATTCGACCGCATCGCGTATGCGATCCAGGAGGCGACGTATGACCACTGCTTTCTCGGGAGAGGCAAGGATCGATCTGTCGAGCTCGCCGAGCGTCTTCAGCAGGTGAAACTTCTGGTTCAGCCTCGCGGACATGTCGTTGAAGGAATCTGCCAGCCGGGAAAATTCGTCATCTCCGACAAGTTGCAGGCGCCCGCTGAAATCGCCGCGAGCGACGGTGGCCGCATGTTTTTCGAGATCCTCGAGGGGCTTCATCTGCCGTCGTATCTGGCTAACGGCGAGCCCGGCTGCCAATGCCATTGCGAGAATCACTATCGCAGGGAAAAGTTGCCTGAACTGCCCAAGGACCGAGAAAAGCGTTTCGTGCCGATCACTTACCGTGATGAACAGGCCTTCGTGCGCCAGAATCGAATCCAGGGGAATTCGCCAGTACGCGGCCACATGGTCGACACCGTTCAGTTCCCAGGAAAAAATTCCTGCATTCTGCTGGCTCTGCCCGGTTGTCGGCCACTGCGCCGCATTCGGTACGGGAGCCTCCGTTCTGCAATAGAGAACATCACCCGAGAATGTCAAAAGGCAGTAATGCTCCCTGTCGTTCTCGTCTTCCCAGATCGACGTGCCGACCAGCGTGGCCTGCAGGTAGGCATCCCCCTCGTTGGTTGCCAGCGTGATGACAGGATCGCCGCCGGCAGTGATCTGCATTACAGGGTGGCGCTTGGACAAACGATCGAGCTGTTCTCGCGTCAGTCCCGTCAACTGTCGCTCATCGACGAGAACAATCGATCGGATGAGATCGCGGGTATTGGCATCAGCAATGGAAAGAGAACGCGGCGTGCCTTTCCGTAGTTGCCCCGAGAGGGCCAGTTGCATCTGAAATGCCTTGAGGTTCTCTTCGCGCATTCGAAGACGCTGGATGACCCCCATGCCGATACTCTTGGCATCCTGTTGCAGGCGCTCATGATTGAGATCGGTGAGCGATTCGCTGACCATCTGGTACGCAACCAGCGCGAGACCGGCGATCGGTACAAGGGCCGCACACAGAAAAAGAACGAAGAGCCTTTGTGCAACCCTGCTTCTGAGTGAACTTTCCAACGAAAACCCCACGGCTTTGGCCTCGTGCTCTTTGCAGTCAGTGCTCGGTTGCCAGGCCGATGAAGCGACCGTTTCCCGCACGTACGACGTCGTCTCTGGCTTTTGCCCCCGTCAGCGGCTTTACGGTCTGGCCATCCTTGCCCATGCTGTAGAGGTCGAAATCGCTGTTCAACGGGTTCAGGTTCTTGTCTTTTCTTACCGCCCCCCGGTTTGGGGCCGGACTGATGTCGATTGCAAGATACTGGTAAGGGTTGCCCCACGGATCAACGGGTACCGTGCGGTAGATCACGTTCAGACTGGGAGGGAACTGGCGGTTGTCCTCACGGTAGTGATTGAGGTTGGCCGCAATCCCTGATATCTCCGCGACAGCGCGGGAAATCTGTGCTCTTTCGACATATTTCTGGTAACTCTGGATGGCGATTGCGGCCAACGCACCGACTACTGCCACAACAATCAGTATTTCGATCATTGTATAGGCGCGCTGACGGGCAATCTGCACCCGGAAGATACCGGTGTCGCGCACACTCTTCATCGGCTTGCTTCCGGTCGTGGTTCCGGCTGATACGTCAATTTTCCCTCGGCCTCGGCAAGATCGTCGTACGTCGCCCGGTACGAATACGAAGTTAATGTCGAAACGCCTCTCTCAACATCCGCCCGGTGACATTTTTGCGATATCAGGAGGCCAGCCAAAGGAGACGGCAATGCAATATCTGCATCAGGATGCGCATGCCGGGTTCTTTGAGCCCTCAACTGTTCTCGTTCTCCGGCGACACCCGAGCGATATCGTACTCCGATCGGGGGCACTTGATAATGAACGCCGGGCGAGAAGGGGATGGTGGGGGTGCCAGCACTACATCCGCCGACGGAGCGTTGCGCTGGAGCGGGGCCCCGGAAAAAACGATTAGAGTGCCAACAAAAAGCCCCGGGGTCCTTTCGGTCCCGGGGCGTGCCCTGGCGTGACGATTTCGACTTGTCTATCGGGCCATCAATTGCGATAGCTTCCGTCAGTATCGGAAGATCCTTGCGTCAGCCGCAGGTGCCGACCGCACCGCAGGCGGTGCAGAAGTCGCAGCCGTCCTTGCGGATCACCGTATGGTTGCCGCACTCGGAGCACAGCTTGCCGACCGTCGGGCGGACGCTGTTGGAGGGCTCCTCCGGCGCCTGCAGGATGCCCATCTGCTGCACCGGGAAACCGTTCTCGTCCAAGAGGCCGAGCATGGCGTAGCGATGGATGATCAGGTGGGCAAGGTAGGCCACGGTCGACGGGTAGTTCGCCTGCTTGCGGGTGCCCGGCACGAAGGCCATGAAGTCGCCAAGCGGTTCCGGGTAGTCCAGCAGCTTGCGGAGCTTCATGCCGATCCAGGCCGGGTCGACCACACGCATGTCGAGCGAGAGCAGCTTGGTCAGGCCGTCGAGGGCGCGCGGGTAGTTGCCAGAGAGCCACACCGAGTAGGGGCGGGTGACGCCGTCCGGCAGGGTGATCTCCTTGAGGCCGAGCACGAAGTCTTCGCCGGTGGCCGGGTTGAAGACGTCGACCGTCCAGGACAGCGTGCCGTCGGTGCCGGTCTTCGGTTCCTTCAGGCTGAACAGCGCGTCCAGCACCGGCGTCGGGCCTTCCTGCTTGAAGCCGCCGATCTGCTCGACGCGGAACTGCAGGAGCTGTGCCACTGCCGCGACGACGCCCGGCATCTGCTTTTGCTCGCCGTGCGGCGGGAAGGTCATCGTGAAGCCTTCGCCGTCCGGGGTCTTGGCCAGCGATTCGAGCTTGAGTTCGAGCCAGGCGCGGTCGTTGGCGCGCATGTCCATCGACAGCGTCTTGGCGACGGCGCCGAGGCCGCGCGGCTGTGCCGGGCCGTTGACCCAGACCTCGAACGGCCAGTTCTTGCCTTCCTGCTCGACATGACCGACGAAGAGCGCAAATTTGCCTTGCGGGTGGTCGATCATGTAGGTCCAGGCCATGTTGCCTTCCGGCAGGTTCGGACGGCCGGGCCAACGCAGGCTGGAGAGCACGGGCGCCGGCAGGTTCTGGATCTTGAGGCGGCGGTTGGCATCGCCGGTGACGAAGTCCTGCGGTGCCTTGGCATCCTGCTGGGCCTGCTCGGCCTTCGTCGGCTCGACCGAGAGGACGGAGCCGAGCACGCTATTCGGACGATAGGTGGCGAGACCCTTCAGGCCGGACTTCCAGGCTTCCATGTAGAGATCCTGGAAGTCCTCGTAGGGGTAGTCGGCCGGCACGTTCACCGTCTTCGAGATCGAGGTGTCGATGCACGGGGCGACGGCCGCGACCATTTCCTCATGCGCCTGCGCCGAGATCTCCAGTGCGGTCACGAAGTAGTCGGGCAGCTTCTCGACGTCGCCGCCGAGGTGCTTGTAGAGGCGCCATGCGTAATCCTCGACCGAGTACTCCTTGAGCGTGCCGTCCTGCATGCGCTTCTTGCGGTTGTAGGTCCACGAGAAGGGCGGCTCGATGCCGTTCGAGGCGTTGTCGGCAAAGGCCAGCGAGATGGTGCCGGTCGGCGCGATCGACAGCAGGTGCGAGTTGCGCAGGCCGTGCTTGCGGATCTCGTTCTTGACGTCGGTCGGCAGGCGCGAGGCGAAGTTGCCGCCTGAGAGGTACAGCTCGGCGTTGAACAGCGGGAAGGCGCCACGTTCCTTGGCCAGATCGACCGAAGCGAGGTAGGCGGTGTCGCGCATGTGCTCGGAGATGCGGGTGGCCATGGCACGTGCTTCGGGGCGGTCGTAGCGGAGGCGCAGCATGCACAGCGCGTCGCCGAGGCCGGTGAAGCCGAGGCCGACGCGGCGCTTGTTGGCGGCTTCCTCGCGCTGGCGATCGAGCGGCCAGGCGGTCACGTCGAGCACGTTGTCGAGCATGCGCGTCGACACCTTGACCACTTCGGCGAAGGCATCGAAGTCGAAGGTGGCCATGTCGGTGAACGGGTTGTTCACGAACAGTGTCAGGTTGATCGAGCCGAGGCAGCAGCAGCCGTAGGGCGGCAGCGGTTGCTCGGCACAGGGGTTGGTGGCCTCGATCAGTTCGCAGTAGTTGAGGTTGTTGTCCTTGTTCATGCGGTCGAGGAACAGGATGCCCGGCTCCGCATGGTCATACGTGGACTTCATGACCTGATCCCACAGGTCGCGGGCGCGCACCTTGCGATAGACCCAGAGGCCGTCCTCGCGCTGGAAGGCGCCGGAAGACTTCATGTCGACGTTCGGTTCGGCCCGATGCGTCAGCTCGACATCGGCGTCGGCATCGACGGCCTGCATGAAGGCATCGGTGACGCCGATCGAGATATTGAAGTTGGTCAGGTCACCATGATCCTTGGCGTGGATGAAGTCCTCGATGTCCGGGTGGTCGCAGCGCAGCACGCCCATCTGTGCGCCGCGACGCGCGCCCGCCGATTCGACCGTCTCGCAGGAACGATCGAAGACCCGCATGTAGGAGACCGGTCCGGAGGCGCGCGAGTGCGTACCCTTGACCAGCGCACCGACCGGGCGGATCGACGAGAAATCGTAACCGACGCCGCCACCGCGACGCATCGTTTCGGCGGCCTGCGCGAGCGCGGTGTAGATGCCGGGCTTGCCGTCGACCGTTTCGACGATCGAGTCGCCGACCGGCTGCACGAAGCAGTTGATCAGCGTGGCGGCGAGGTCGGTACCGGCGGCGGAGTTGATGCGGCCCGCAGGCACGAAACCGTTTTCCTGCGCCCACAGGAACTTGGCTTCCCAGTGCGCGCGGTTCTTTTCTTCCTCGTTGGCAGCCAGCGCCAGGGCGACGCGGCGGCGAACGTCATGAACGCTCGTTTCCTTGCCCTTGGCGTACTTCTCGACGAGGACTTCTACGGAGATTTCCTGTTCCGGCAGCGGACCGACTTCCGGTGCATCGGGAACGTTCGACAACGACATCTGCTTGGCGACGGTGCTCATGGTCTCATCCTGTTTTTTTGGTGTATGCGAAAGGTAATAGCCTGTTATTTGCTACAGAGCGGATGGACTGAAAGCTACTATATCTAGTAGGTGAAGGCAAGAAGTTGACTAGATATAGTTTTTCGGCAGGTCGGTGCACGAAAAATAAAAACCCCCGGAAACAGGGGCTTGCGTCCTG